>Ga0315268_10000541_pt1 | contig 44049 bp, 37 predicted proteins | sample C1_top_MG_FD_204535 | JGI IMG/M metagenome (GOLD analysis project Ga0315268, IMG submission 204535) | Sediment microbial communities from Yellowstone Lake, YNP, Wyoming, USA - C1_top | ecosystem: Environmental > Aquatic > Freshwater > Lake > Sediment | place: USA: Wyoming | collected 2017-08-01
CGGACGCCATCACCATTAATAACCGTGTGCGCGGTAAATTAGCGGACGTGTTGGCGCTGCTCAAGCTATTCGATCCCAGCCGTGATACGCGTCTTGCCGCGACCAAGGAGTTAGAGCGCGACCTCGACCCGGCCATCGCACCCGTGCTCGAGCGTGCGCTCGCCAAAGAAAACGACCCCGAGATCAAGGCGCGGCTCACCTTGGCGCTGGCCCAAGTAAATCTAAAAAATCCCGACGCCGCCATTCGTCTCGCGGCAGTGAAAGCGCTCAGTGACAGCGGCAACCCGCATCTGAAGGTGCGGCTGAAGGCGCTGCTGGATAAAAACATCGAGCCCGACGATAAGGTGCGGCTCGCGGCGCGTGCATCCTTACATGCCATTGAAACGCGGATTGCGATCGGCGAGGACGTCAGCCAGGTTTTTTCCGGCCTGAGCTTGGGCAGCGTCTTACTGCTCGCGGCGCTCGGACTGGCCATCACCTATGGCGTCATGGGCGTGATCAATATGGCTCACGGTGAATTGCTGATGGTCGGCGCGTATGCCACCTTCACTGTGCAAACGGTGTTTCGCCACCACTTCCCCGGCGCGCTCGATTGGTATGTCGTGGCCGCGATCCCGGTTGCGTTCTTCAGCGCGGCGCTGGTCGGCATGCTCATGGAGCGCACGGTCATTCGCTGGCTCTACGGCCGGCCACTGGAAACCTTGCTCGCCACGTGGGGCATCTCGCTGATTTTGATCCAGGCGGCACGGGTGATTTTCGGCGCGCAGAATGTAGAAGTCGCCAATCCAGACTGGATGTCGGGCAGCGTACAAATAATGAGCAACGTGGTGTTGCCTTGGAGCCGCATCATCATCATCGGTTTTGCGCTGTTCGTGCTGGCGCTGGTGTGGGTGCTGCTCAACCGCACGCGGCTCGGCTTATTCGTGCGCGCGGTAACCCAGAATCGCGCCATGGCCGGTTGCGTTGGCGTACCCACCGGGCGTATTGATACGCTGGCGTTCGGGCTCGGTGCGGGCATCGCGGGATTGGGTGGCGTAGCGCTCTCGCAAATCGCCAACGTCGGCCCGGACATGGGCCAGGGCTATATCGTCGATTCCTTTATGGTGGTGGTCTTGGGCGGCGTGGGCCAACTCGCGGGCGCGGTGTGGGCCGCACTGGGATTGGGCATAGCAAGCAAGTTTCTAGAAGGATGGACGGGCGCGGTAATTGCCAAGATCATCGTGCTAGCCTTCATTATCATCTTCATCCAGAAGCGGCCCCAAGGCTTGTTCGCGCTGAAAGGGCGTTTTGTTGAAAACTGAAATGCAAATACAATCCTGCCACAGAGATCACAGAGTACACGGAGAACTGCAAAACCGTGCGCGGGTTTTCTCTGTGCGCTCTGTGGCTAAAAGGTTTTCGATATTGGAAGCGGCGTGCGCACCCCGTTCGTGATCCGGTTTCTTGCTGCCACCGGACGCCGCGGCTGGATTGCGCTGGGCCTATTTGCGCTAGTGACATTCGTGCTCTTGCCGGCGGCGCACCTTTGGTTGCCTATCGGACACCCCCTGCACGTCTCCAACTATGTCATCACGCTCGGCGGCAAGGTCATGTGCTACGCTATCGTCGCGGTGGCCATGGATTTGGTTTGGGGCTTGGGCGGCATACTTTCGCTGGGGCACGGCCTATTTTTTGCGTTAGGTGGGTACGCTTTCGGTATGTACCTGATGCGTGGCATTGGCCGCGATGGCGTGTATCACTCGAGCCTGCCGGACTTCATGGTGTTCTTGGATTGGAAAGAGTTGCCTTGGTATTGGCAGGGCACCGATCATTTTCTCTATGCCGTGTTGCTGGTGCTGGTCGTGCCTGCCTTACTGGCCTTCGTGTTCGGCTTTTTCGCTTTTCGCTCGCGCATCAAGGGCGTGTATTTTTCCATCATCACCCAGGCGCTGACCTTCGCTTTCATGCTGCTGTTTTTCCGCAACGAAACCGGCTTTGGCGGCAACAACGGCTTCACCGATTTCAGGCGCATCTTGGGTTACCCGATCACCGCCCCGGGGACGCGCGCGACGCTGTTCGCGCTCACCGCCTTCATGCTCATGTTCACCCTCGTGCTCGGGCGTTATTTGGCCACCTCCAAGTTCGGCCGCGTGCTGGCGGCGATCCGCGATGCCGAGTCGCGCGCCATGTTCCTGGGCTACAACCCGCTGTGGTACAAGCTCTTCGTCTGGACCCTCTCGGCGATGCTATGCGCCATTGCCGGCGCGCTCTACGTGCCGCAAGTCGGCATTATCAACCCCAGCGAGATGTCGCCCGCCAACTCCATCGAAATTGCGATTTGGGTCGCGGTCGGCGGTCGCGGCACGCTGATCGGGCCGGCGCTGGGCGCGTTTTTGGTCAACCTGTCCAAGAGCTGGTTCACCGTGGCGGTTCCCGAATATTGGCTGTTTTTCCTCGGCTTGCTGTTCGTGCTGGTCACGCTATTTTTGCCGCAAGGCGTGGTGGGCTTGTGGCAACGCCTGCGCCGGCGAGGCGCACCATGAACAGCGAACAAGTGCTGGACGACCCAACGATGGGCACCGGCCACATGCTGGTGGCGGGTGAGCTCGATCTGTCGCACAAGGTTATTTTGTATTTGGAAGACATCACCGTGTCGTTCGATGGCTTCAAGGCGCTCAACCAGCTCAACCTCACCATCGACGCCAAGGAATTGCGCTGCATTATCGGTCCGAATGGCGCAGGCAAGACCACGATGATGGATGTGATCACCGGCAAGACGCGGCCCGACGCGGGCACCGCGTTTTTCGGCCAAACGCTCGATCTCACGCGCCTGTCGGAACCGGAAATCGCGCGCGCCGGCATCGGCCGCAAATTTCAGAAACCCACCGTGTTCGAGAGCCATACCGTGTTCGAGAATCTGGAACTCGCGATGAAAACCGATAAGCGCGTGTGGCGCAGCCTGTTCGTCGAAATCGATGACGCTACGCGCGACCGCATCGCCGACACCCTGCGCCTAATCCGCCTCGATGCGCACGCGAATCAGCTTGCGGGGCGGCTATCCCATGGTCAAAAACAATGGCTGGAAATCGGCATGCTGCTGATGCAGGAGCCGCAGTTGTTGTTGCTGGATGAGCCGGTTGCAGGCATGACCGACGACGAGACCGAGCGCACCGCCGAGTTATTTAAGTCACTCGCGGGCAAGCAATCCTTGGTCGTGGTCGAGCACGACATGGCTTTCATCGAACAACTCGGCGGCAAAGTTACCGTGCTGCATGAGGGCAGCGTGTTGGCCGAGGGCGATCTGGCGACGGTGCAAGCCAACCCGCAAGTCATCGAGGTTTATCTGGGACGCTGATCATGCTCGCCGTGGAAAATCTCGATCAGTATTATGGTGGCAGCCACATCCTGCGCGACCTGTCGTTCGAGGTGAAGACGGGCCAAGTGACGGCCTTGCTCGGACGCAATGGGGTGGGCAAGTCGACCTTGCTCAAATGCCTGATGGGCCTGGTGCCGGCCGCATCGGGCACGATCACCTTTGATGGCCGCGATATTACGCGCGCAGCCTCGCACCAGCGCGTGCGCGCCGGCATTGGCTACGTGCCGCAAGGGCGCGAAATTTTTCCGCGCCTGACGGTGCAGGAAAACTTATTAATGGGGCTTGCCCCTAAACCCGCCGGAACATCGCTGCCGCCGCGCATTTTCGAAATGTTCCCGGTACTGAAACAAATGCTCAAGCGCCGCGGCGGCGATCTCTCGGGCGGCCAGCAGCAACAACTCGCCATCGGCCGCGCACTGGCAGCCGCGCCGAAGCTGTTGATTCTCGACGAGCCGACCGAGGGCATCCAGCCTTCGATCATCAAAGACATCGAACGCGCCATCCGCGCCCTGGCGGAAGAGGGCAGCATGGCGATCCTGCTGGTGGAGCAGTATTACGATTTTGCGCGCTCGCTGGCCGACCAATACCTGCTGATGGAACGCGGCGAATTCATCAAGCGCGGCGCGGGGGGAAATATGCAACAGGACGGCGTGCGCGATCTACTCGCGGTATGATTTGCGGATGTTGATCGAAACGCCCATCGTCGCCAGCGGCTGGCGCGCCGAACTGGCCCTGCAATTCACGCGCCGGGGTGCGGCCACCCTGCTCACGCAGCGCCGCCATTACGGGCCGCTGCAGGTACAGAAGGCGCTGTATCCGGAAGGCGAGGCGGTGTGCCACGCGATTCTGTTGCACCCGCCCGCGGGCATCGCGGGCGGCGATGAGTTGGACATCCACGTCACCCTTGAGCCGCACGCGCATACCTTGCTCACCACACCTGGCGCGGGCAAATGGTATCGCTCCGCCGCGCCCTGGGCGCGCCAAACCGTGAATCTCGATGTGGCTGCCGGCGCGCTGTTGGAGTGGCTGCCGCAAGAGACGATTTTTTTCGATGGCTGCCGCGCCGCTATGAATAACCGTATCACGCTCGCGGCCGGGGCGCGGTATCTGGGTTGGGAGGTGTGGTGCCTGGGGCGCACCGCATCGGGCGAGCGCTTCGATCACGGCGAATTACGTGTCGCCACCGACATCCGCTTGGCCGATACGCCATTGTGGATCGAGCAGGGACATTTAGCCGGCGGCTCGCCCTGGCTGAATTCGCCTGCCGGACTCGCAGGACGCAGCGTATGCGGCACCCTGCTCGCGGCGGGTGCCGACATCGCACCGAAGTTGCTGGCGGCATGCCGTGCGCTGCGGCCCGTCGAAACTGCTGCGCTGCATGGCATCACGGTGTTGCCGCGCTTGCTGGTGGCGCGTTATCTTGGACATTCATCGGAAGCCGCACGCACTTGGTTTGTCGATCTGTGGCGCTTGCTGCGGCCCGCCCTGATCGGGCGTGAAGCGCAGCTACCGCGCATCTGGAGCACGTAAGACATGGAATTGACCCCGCGCGAAAAAGATAAGCTGCTAATCTTCACCGCCGCACTGCTCGCCGAGCGGCGCAAAGACCGCGGCTTGAAATTGAATTATCCGGAAGCCGTGGCCTTTATCAGCGCCGCCATCATGGAAGGCGCGCGCGACGGCCGGAGCGTGGCCGAGTTGATGAGCGCGGGCACCACCTTGCTGCGGCGCGATGAGGTGATGGAGGGCGTGCCGGAAATGATTCCGGAAATTCAGGTGGAAGCTACCTTTCCCGACGGCACCAAGCTCGTCACCGTGCACAACCCCATCCTCTAGGAGCGGCCAATGATCCCTGGTGAAATGTTGATTGAGCCCGGCGAAATCGAACTTAACGTCGGGCGGGCGACGCTCTCGCTCTCTGTCGCGAATACCGGCGACCGGCCGATTCAGGTCGGCTCGCATTATCACTTCTTCGAGACCAATGCCGCGCTCGCTTTTGAGCGTGAGAAAGCGCGCGGCATGCGTCTCAATATCGCGGCGGGCACGGCGGTGCGTTTCGAGCCGGGCCAATCGCGCACGGTGGAGTTGGTGGCCTTGAGCGGCGAGCGCAGGGTATATGGCTTCAATGGCAAAATCATGGGGGCGCTCGAATGAAAATCACCCGCCAGGCTTATGCGGAAATGTTCGGCCCCGCCGTCGGCGATCGCGTGCGCCTGGCCGATACCGAGTTGTGGATCGAAGTGGAACAGGACTACACGATCTACGGCGAGGAAGTGAAGTTCGGCGGCGGCAAAGTGATCCGCGACGGCATGGGGCAGAGTCAGCGCGTTTCCGCCGAGGTGGCCGACACGGTGATCACCAATGCGCTGATCGTCGATCACTGGGGCATCGTCAAGGCCGACATCGGCATCAAGGCCGGGCGTATTTCCGCGATCGGTAAAGCCGGCAATCCGGATATTCAACCCGGTATCACCATCCCCATCGGCGCGGGCACCGAGATCATCGCGGGCGAGGGCATGATCGTCACCGCGGGCGGTATCGACAGCCATATTCACTTCATCTGCCCGCAGCAAATCGAAGAGGCCTTGATGTCGGGCGTGACCACCATGCTCGGCGGCGGCACCGGCCCCGCCACAGGCACTTTTGCCACTACGTGTACGCCGGGGCCATGGCATCTGCATTCGATGCTGATGGCGGCGGATGCCTTCCCGATGAACTTGGGTTTTCTCGGCAAGGGCAATGTGTCGCTGCCGGAGCCGCTGCGCGAGCAAGTGGCCGCAGGCGCTATCGGCTTGAAGTTGCACGAGGACTGGGGCACCACCCCGGCCGCCATCGACAATTGCCTGAATGTGGCCGATGAAATGGATGTGCAAGTGGCGATCCACACCGACACGCTGAACGAATCGGGCTTCGTGGAAACCACGCTCGCCGCGTTCAAGGGTCGCACCATCCATACCTTCCACACCGAAGGCGCGGGCGGCGGCCACGCGCCGGATATTATCAAGGCCGTGGGACAAGCCAACGTCCTGCCTTCGTCCACCAACCCGACGCGACCCTATACGGTCAACACCATCGACGAGCATCTCGACATGCTCATGGTGTGTCACCATCTCGATCCGGCGATTGCCGAAGATGTGGCCTTCGCCGAATCGCGCATCCGGCGCGAGACCATCGCCGCCGAGGATATTCTGCATGACCTGGGCGCGTTCTCCATGATGTCGTCCGATTCGCAAGCCATGGGGCGCGTCGGCGAAGTCGTCATCCGCACCTGGCAAACCGCGCACAAAATGAAAACGCAGCGCGGCAGCCTCAAAGGCGATAGCGCACGCAACGACAACTTCCGCGTCAAACGCTACATCGCGAAATACACCCTCAACCCAGCGATTACGCATGGCATCAGCCACGTCGTGGGTTCGATCGAAGTCGGCAAACTTGCCGACTTGGTGCTGTGGAAGCCGGCGTTCTTCGGCGTGAAACCTTCACTGATTCTCAAGGGCGGCATGATCGCCGCCGCGGCCATGGGCGACCCCAACGCCTCGATTCCCACGCCGCAGCCGGTGCATTACCGGCCTATGTTCGGCGCGTTTGGCGGTGCGCTTGTCACCTCGCTTACTTTCGTTTCGCAAGCGGCGTTGCAGAACCCTGTGGTGCAGGCATTGGGCCTTAAAAAGTCCTTGGAAGCGGTGCGCAATACACGCCACGTTAAGAAACAAGACATGGTACATAACGGAGCACTACCCAAAATAGACGTCGATCCCGAAACCTATGCGGTGCGCGCCGATGGCGAGTTGCTGGTATGCGAACCGGCGCACGTGCTACCTATGGCGCAACGGTATTTTTTATTTTAATTTTATTGACCGCCAAGATGCCCGAGTCGACGCCCGGAAAGCAAAGTATGGCACGCACTATAGCGCCGGCATCCTTGCCGGCAACAGAGTTCGGTATTGCCGGCAAGGATGCCGGCGCTACATTTCTGCAAACACAAAGCACACAGATGCCATGTTGATAATCGAGCACCTTGCCGCACCAGACGCCGCCGCCACCGAGCGGCTGGTGCTGACGTTCGAACTGCGCTGCAAATGCCGCTTGCGCACGCACGTGGAATCGGGCGAGGACACGGGCTTGTTTCTCGAACGCGGCATAGTGCTGCATCATGGCGACAAGCTTGCGGCCAACGATGGCCGCATCGTGGAAGTCATCGCCGCGCCGGAAGCGTTGATGGAAGCGAGCAGCTCGAATCCGCTTTTGCTCGCGCGCGCCGCTTATCATTTGGGAAATCGGCATGTGGCGGTGCAATTGGGTAACGGTTGGCTGCGCTTTGCCGCCGACCATGTATTGCACGCTATGGTACTAGGACTCGGCTTACCTATCATGGAAGTCATCGCGCCGTTCGAGCCCGAGTCTGGCGCCTATGGTCATGGCCACACGCATGGCGGCGAGACCAGCGCGGCCTCTATCATTCATCAATATCGCGCGCTGCCATGAACGCTCAACTCGCGCGCCTGCTACAACTTGCCAGCCCCACGCTTCCCGTTGGCGCCTATGCCTATTCGCAAGGCTTGGAGTGGGCTGTTGAATCGGGCGCGGTGCGTGACGAAGCAAGCACGCTCGCCTGGATCGGCGATCTGCTGGAATGGAATATAGGCCGCTATGAAGTGCCGCTACTGGCGCAGATGCTGCGCGCCTGCCACGCGAATGATGCAACGCTGCTCGGCGATCTGAATGCGCACTATCTCGCCAGCCGCGAGAGCGCGGAATTACGTGCCGAGACACTGCAAATGGCATTCTCGCTAGTGCGCCTGTTGGATGAATTAGGTGAAGCGGGCACACCCGCGCTGACGTTCATCCGCGCGCTCGAACCCGCCTATCCCGCCATCTGGGCCTGCGCCGCGGCGGCATGGCAGATCGAGGAAGACGCGGCACTCACCGCTTATTTGTGGTCATGGGTAGAAAATCAAACCATGGCGGCGATCAAAGCCGTGCCGCTCGGCCAAGCAGCCGGGCAGCGGATTATGCTTGCGCTGGGTGCGCGCATCGCGCCCAGCGTCGAGCGTGCGCGGCAACTTTCCGCAACCGGTTACAGCAACTTCGCCCCCGGCTTCGCCATCGCGTGCAGCCAACACGAAACCCAATATTCACGCTTATTCCGCTCTTGAGAAATGAAACCATGAACACTCGCACTCAACCCTTACGCGTCGGCATCGGCGGCCCGGTCGGTTCCGGCAAAACCGCATTAACTTTGTCGCTGTGCCGCCTGCTGCGCGATCAATACAACATCGCGGTCGTCACCAACGATATCTATACGGAAGAAGACGCGCAATTTCTGGTGCGCAACCAAGCGCTCGCGCCGGAGCGCATTATCGGCGTGGAAACCGGCGGCTGCCCGCATACCGCGATACGCGAAGATGCCTCGATCAATCTGGAAGCGGTAGCGCGCCTGTCATCGAAATTTCCGGGCCTCGATGTCATTTTCGTGGAGAGCGGCGGCGATAATTTAGCCGCGACTTTTAGCCCCGAGCTTTCCGATCTCACGCTGTATGTGATCGACGTCGCCGCCGGCGACAAAATTCCGCGCAAGGGCGGACCGGGCATTACCAAATCCGATCTGCTGATCATCAACAAGATCGATCTCGCGCCCATGGTGGGCGCTTCACTTGAAGTGATGGAGCGCGACGCGAAAAAAATGCGCGGTGAGCGGCCGTTTGTTTTCAGCAATCTGAAAACCGGCCAAGGGCTCGCGGAGATCGCGCATTTTATCGCGACACAAGGTTTGCTCGAATCGAAAATATAGCCTACCTCCGGCGCTATTCGCGCGCGATGCGCTGAATAATCGCATCGAGCTGCGCCAAGCTGGCGTAGTCAATGATGAGCCGACCCGCGCCTTTTTTTTCGTGCTTGATGGTGACGGCCGCACCTAGCTTTTCGGCGAGGTCTTCTTGCAGCCTTACGGTATCGCGATCCGGGCTCGGGTGCTTTTTGGGCGCTTCGGGTTTGAGCAGCTTCGCCACCAGGCGCTCGGCCGCGCGCACCGAGAGGCCCTTCTGATCGATCTCATGCGCGGCTTCGAGTTGTTTGGCTTGCGATAGCGGCAGCAAAGCGCGCGCGTGGCCCATGTCGAGCGTGCCGTGCAGCACCATGTCCTGCACGGTTTTCGGCAGGTTGAGCAAGCGCAGCAAGTTGCTGACGGCGGAGCGCGAGCGGCCGACGGCCTCGGCCGCGCCCTCGTGGGTCATGGCGAACTCGTCGATCAGGCGCTTAATGCCTTGCGCTTCTTCAATCGGGTTTAAATCTTCGCGCTGAATGTTTTCGATCAGCGCCATGGCCAGCGCGGCTTCGTCCGGCACTTCGCGGATCATCACCGGCACTTGTTTCAAACCGGCGATTTGCGCCGCGCGCCAGCGCCGTTCGCCGGCAATGATCTCGAAACGCCGGTTCTCCACCTTGCGCACCAAGATCGGCTGCATGATGCCTTGGGACTTGATCGAGTCCGCCAATGTGGCGAGCGATGCTTGGTCCATATGCGCGCGCGGCTGATACTTGCCGGCTTGCAGCTGGCCGATGTTGAGTTCGCGTAACGACTCCGCGTTGTCGCTGTTGGGCGCGGCGGTCGTGTCGCCGAGCAGGGCGTCTAAGCCTCGGCCCAGGCCTTTTGGTTTTGCCATTTATTTGTGAGTCCGGTTTACAACTGAAAGCCGTTTAAGCGGGTGCTGCGGTACCTTCTCGCCGCTGCAAAAATTCACCGGCCAACGCCACATACGCCAGCGCGCCTTTTGAGGCACGGTCATAGAACAGCGCGGGCTTGCCATAGCTGGGCGCTTCGGCGAGGCGGATATTGCGTGGGATGACGGTGCTGTAGACCTTGTCGCCGAAGTGCCGTTGCAACTGATCCGACACTTGCTGCGCTAGCGCATTGCGCGGGTCGAACATGGTACGCAGCAGGCCTTCTATTTCGAGTTGCGGGTTGAGATTGGCGCGCACTTTTTTCACGGTGTTGACCAAATCGCTCAGGCCTTCCAGCGCGTAGTACTCGCATTGCATGGGGATCATCACCGAGCTCGCCGCCACTAGGCCGTTGATGGTCAGCAGCGATAAAGCCGGCGGGCAATCAATCAGCACATAATCGTATTGGCCGGCCACCTCGGCCAGAGCCAGCTTCAGGCGTTGTTCGCGATGCTCCTCATCTACCAGCTCGACTTCGGCGCCGGCCAACTCGCGGTTGGCGGGAATGACATCGTAGCCGCCCTGCGGCGCGCTCTGACGCACATCCATCAGGCTATGGCTTTCCAGCAGCACGTGATATACGGTCTGGCTGAGCTCGCTTTTGTTGATGCCGCTGCCGGTGGTGGCGTTGCCTTGCGGGTCGAGGTCGATCAGCAGCACGCGACGCCGGGCGGCGGCGAGACTCGCGGCCAAATTGACGCTGGTCGTGGTTTTGCCCACACCGCCTTTTTGGTTTGCGATTGCGAGTATTTTGGTCATTGTTCCTCCACCCCCATGATGACTAAATGCCGGTTGGCATCCATCCCCGGCACGGTCAGCGGGATGACTTCTTGCGTCTTGAACCGTGGCGGCAGTTTCCCCAACTCATCGTGAGGATAAACACCCTTCATGGCGTAAAGCTTACCGTCTTTTGCCAGCAAGTGCGCGGTGATGCGTGCAAATTCCCCTAAATCGGAAAAAGCGCGCGAGATCGCGGCATTGAATTTTTCGCTGGGCTGGTATTGCTCTACCCGTTCGCACACGACTTCCGTGTTAGTAAGCCCTAGCTCTAAACAAGCTTGGCGGAGAAAGGTGGTTTTTTTGTGGTTAGAATCCAACAGGACGACTTTCCACTCGGGACGCGCGATGGCGAACGGTATGCCGGGCAGCCCGGCGCCGCTGCCTACATCAATGACCCATGCAGCGTTCAGATGGGGCAGCACCGCCAAGCTATCCAACAGATGCTGGGTGAGCATGGCTTCTGGTTCGCGCACCGCCGTCAGGTTGTAAACCTTGTTCCACCTGGCAATCAACGCCAGGTAATCGAGCAGCTTTTGCTGCTGTATCGCATCCAGACTCAAGCCGAGCGCGTTTAGCCCGGCGGCCAAGAGTCGGGCCAGGCTCATGCGCTTTTCTTTTTGGCGGAGCCGCGCTTCAAATGCACCAAGAGCAAGGAAATAGCGGCGGGGGTTATGCCCGAAATACGCCCGGCCTGGCCCAAGGTTTCCGGCTTATGCTGGTTAAGCTTTTGGCTGACTTCTATGGACAGCCCGCGTACTTCGCAGTAATCCAAATCCAAGGGCAATTTAAGCGACTCTTGGCCGCGGCTGCGCTCCACCTCGTCTTGCTGGCGTTCGATATATCCGGCGTACTTGGCCTGAATTTCAATTTGCTCGATGACCTGCGGGTCGTTCTCGCCGATGCCTGCGCCGGGCAAACTCATGAGGCTTGTATAGTTCACTTGCGGTCGCCGCAGTAAGTCAATAAGTGAGTGCTCGCGCTCAATAGCTTGGCCAAGTACGCGCACGGCATCTGCTTCGGGCAGCATACGCGGGTTAACCCAAGTGGCTTTCAGCCGCTCTTGCTCGCGCGCGATGGCCTCGCGCTTTTGCTCGAAATGCACCCAGCGCACATCGTCCACCACGCCGAGCTTGCGGCCCATTTCGGTGAGTCGCAGGTCGGCATTATCCTCGCGTAAGCTCAGGCGATATTCGGCGCGGCTGGTAAACATGCGGTAGGGCTCCAGCACGCCACGCGTAATGAGGTCATCCACCAACACGCCGATGTAAGCTTCGCCGCGGCCGGGGCACCAGCTATCTTTTTCTTGCGCATACAGACCGGCATTGAGACCGGCCAGCAGACCTTGCGCGGCAGCTTCTTCGTAGCCGGTGGTGCCGTTGATCTGGCCGGCGAAGAATAGGCCCTTAATCGCCTTGGTTTCAAGCGAGCTTTTGAGGCCGCGCGGATCGAAATAGTCGTATTCGATGGCGTAGCCGGGGCGAGTGATGTGCGCGGTTTCAAACCCCTTGATCGAGCGCACCAGATTCAATTGCACATCGAAGGGCAAGCTGGTGGAAATCCCGTTGGGGTAAATCTCGTGCGTGGTCAAGCCTTCCGGCTCGACGAAAATCTGATGTGCGTCTTTATCGGCGAAGCGCGTAATTTTGTCTTCTATAGATGGGCAATAGCGCGGGCCCACTCCCTCTATAACACCCGTATAGAGAGGTGAGCGATCAAGTCCCTTGCGGATAATGTCATGCGTTCGCACATTGGTGTGGGTAATCCAGCACGGCAATTGTTGCGGGTGCTGGTGGGCATTACCCAGGAAGGAAAATACCGGAACCGGGTCGTCGCCCGGCTGCATGGTCATCACCGAGTAGTCCAAGCTGCGGCCATCGATACGCGGTGGAGTACCGGTTTTGAGCCGCCCCACGGGCAAATTGAGTTCGCGCAGGCGCGCGGCGAGGCTGATCGAGGCCGGGTCGCCCGCGCGCCCGGCACGGTAATTGGAGAGCCCTACATGGATCAAGCCGCCCAGAAAAGTACCGGTGGTCAGCACCACCGCGCGCGCGCGGAATTTAATGCCGAGCTGGGTAACGGCACCCGTCACGCGATCGCCATCCAAAATCAAATCATCCACCGCCTGCTGAAACAGCCACAAGTTAGGCTGGTTCTCCAAGCGGCTACGGATGGCTTGCCTATACAACAGGCGGTCAGCCTGAGCGCGGGTAGCGCGCACCGCAGGCCCTTTACTGGAATTGAGAATGCGAAACTGGATACCGCCTTCATCGGTGGCGGCGGCCATGACGCCTCCCAAGGCGTCGACTTCTTTCACCAAATGGCCTTTGCCAATGCCGCCGATGGAGGGGTTACAGGACATCTGCCCCAAGGTCTCGATATTATGCGTAAGCAGCACGGTTTTTTGGCCCATGCGCGCGCTGGCGAGCGCCGCCTCGGTGCCGGCGTGGCCGCCGCCTATGACCATTACATCAAAGACCTGTGGGAAGTCCATGGGCAAATAAACACGATTGCGGGAAAGGCATTAATCATACGCGGTTTCCCCTTGATAAGTAAGCAGGAGTCATGTGGAAACATGCACTTAGGATTACGGCGCGGCGCGCCTTGTCCAAGGTTGTTTGATGCGAATAAACTACGTACATGGCTAAGCTACTGAACTTGCATCGTGCCGCGCGCCTCGTTGGCGTTACCCGCGGCGCGCTGCAGAAAAAAATCCAAAACGGCGAGCTCGATTCATTCGATGGCATGATCGCGCTGGAAGAATTGCACCGTGCCTATCCCGATGCCGCATTGGAAAACAACACGACGCTTGAGCAAGTCGCGCTGATTAAAGAGCTCGCCTTCGGGCGCCGCATCATGGACCACACCTTGCCGGATAAGGAGGTCCTCGCCGCGCGCTTGCATGAGCTGGGTAAAGAGCTCGTCGAATCCAAGGCCCTGCTCAAACACGCACATGGCATGCTGGAAGGGATCAACGCGCTTCTCGGCGAATGGGTACTGCAGGACGGCGACCGCGCGCGCTTCGCCGCGACACTCAAGGATTGGCTGCACGAGCAGCGCATGCAAACGCCGCCGGCCAGCGATATGGCACACGCGTTGATGATCCGCGATAGTTTTTTGCGCGTGATGTCGGCGCAGGTGAAAGTACAGCCCTCGGGCGCGGATTTTTTCGTCGAAGGCAATGACACGCTTCTCGACGCCGCGCTGCGTGCTGGGATTCCGCTTGCTTATGGCTGCTCCGATGGGAGTTGCGGTGCATGCAAAGCACGCGTGCTCTCGGGAGAAATAAAGCAAGTGCGGCCGTACGCATACCGCATGCCATCGGCCCAGCACGCACAGGGGTATGCGCTGATGTGTTCGTGCACAGCCGTATCCGATCTGGTGCTCGAAGCCGATCTCGCGCAATCGCCGCACGCTCTCCCGGAGCACTATTTAAGCGGGGAGGTACGCTCTATTGATCAGCCGACCGACGAAGTGCGCGTGCTCCATATCCGAACGCCGCCTGCGGAGCGCTTGCGTTTTATCGCCGGCCAGCGCGCGGTTTTAACCCTGGGCGGAAGCTTGGCGATGGAGCTGCCGATCGCGAGCTGTCCATGCGAAGACCGGCATTTGGAGTTCCATGTGCGGCGTTTGCACGGCCAGCATTTTTCCGATTATGCGTTCGATCAGCTTCGGCCCGGGGATAGCGTTTCGATCCGCGGGCCGCGCGGCGAATTCGTGTTAAATGCGGAATCGCAACGGCCTATCGTATTTATCGCCTTTTGTACCGGCTTTGCATCGGTGAAGAGTCTGATGGAACATGCGATGGCGCTTGATCAAACCGAAGCCATTCATTTGCTGTGGATCGCCGCTAAAGAATCGGGGCTTTATCTTCCCGGCTTGGCGCGCGCTTGGGCCGACGCGCTGGACGACTTTCATTACGAACCCATCCTGGTTGGTGGAGACTTAGATGCGACTGCCTCGCGCCAAGAAAACCGGGTGGCCAAAACCATCGGCCCAAAATTACTTGCTATCCCCGCGCTCACACGCGCCGATATCTATGTTGCCGGTCCCCACTTGGCCGTGAGCGCGATAAAAAAAATCTTGCTTGATCTGAGCGTGCCGGAAGAGCACGTTTTTACCGATTACGAGTAAGCCCGCATGCGCGTGCCGAAATCCCTAAACAAGGCTCGGCGTAACCAGATAATGTTTTCTCGGCTGCTCGTTCATCCAAGCAACGTTTCTTATTTCCCGATACAAAACCGGCTGAATATTTCGCCCAGCAAATCATCGGGGGTGAATTCGCCGGTGATCGTATTCAGCGCCGTCTGTGCTAACTTCAATTCTTCGGCCAACAGCTCCGGCTCGTGCCAATGCCGATTCGCATTTTCCAGGCCGGCGTGCGCCCTGGCCAATGCGCGCACATGCCGTTCGCGCGCCATGCAGATATCCTCCCCGGTCTGTTGCCAGCCAGCGAGAGCCAGCAGCCGGTCGTGTAGCAAGTCTATTCCCGCCCCGGTTTTAGCCGAGAGATAGATTGCTTCGCCACGGTCTTCCCTGTGGGGGGTCTGCCCGGCCAAATCGATTTTGTTATAGACACGCAACACCGGTTGCTCCGCCCTTAGCTTGGCGAGAATATTTTTGTCTTCTGTGGCCAAGCCTTTTTGCGCATCGATAATGACCAGGGCGAGGTCGGCCTTTTCCACCGCGGCCCAGGTTCGGGCAATGCCGATTTTTTCGACTTCATCGCGGGTGTCGTGCAAACCTGCCGTGTCGATAATGTGTAATGGGATGCCCTCGATTTGAATTTCTTCGCGCACCGTATCGCGCGTGGTGCCGGCCACCGGCGTGACGATGGCTACGTCTTCGCCGGCCAGCCGGTTGAGCAGGCTGGATTTGCCGACATTTGGCTGGCCGATCAGCACCACCTGCAAACCTTCGCGCAACAACACCCCTTGCTTGGCGCGCGCCAGCACCTGTTCGAGTTGTGCGCGGATCTCCGCGAGCTTTTCTTCAGCATGTGCAGCTTGTAGAAAATCGATTTCTTCTTCAGGGAAATCCAGCGTGGCTTCCACCAGCATGCGCAAATTGATAAGCGCTTCCACCAGCGCGCGGATTTGACGCGAGAACTCGCCTTGCAGCGAGCGCATGGCGCTTTTCGCGGCTTGCGTCGTCGCCGCATCAATGAGGTCGGCGACGCTTTCCGCTTGCGCCAAATCCAGCTTGTCGTTGAGATAGGCGCGGCGCGTGAATTCGCCCGGCTCGGCCAGGCGCGCGCCCAGCTCCAAACAGCGCGCGAGAAGACGCTGCAACACCGCTGGGCCGCCGTGCCCTTGCAGTTCCAGCACGTCTTCGCCGGTAAAAGAATGCGGGGCAGGAAAATAAAGCGCGACGCCCTGATCGATGGTCTCGCCCTGCGCATCGCGAAAATTCGCGAGCGTGGCGTAGCGTGGTTGAAGCGCTTTGCCGAGAATCGCTTGAATGATGATGGAAACGCGTGCGCCCGACACGCGCACCACGCCAATGCCACCGCGCCCAGGGGCGGTGGCGATGGCGCTTATAGTGTCATCTTTTGGCCTGCTTGGGAGCATGCGCCATGACTTGATTGATGCGCCATTGCTGGGCGATAGAAAGCGTGTTGTTCACCACCCAATACAGCACCAATCCGGAGGGGAACCACAGGAACATCACCGAAAACGCGAGCGGCATGATCATCATGACCTTGGCTTGAATCGGATCCGGCGGTGTTGGATTGAGCTTAGTCTGCACGAACATGGAAATGCCCATGAGCACCGGCAAAATATAATACGGATCTTGCGCGGTGAGGTCGTGTATCCAGAACATGAACGGCGCATGGCGCATTTCAACGCTGTACAGCAACACCCAATAAAGCGCGATGAACACCGGAATTTGAACCAGCACCGGCAGGCAGCCGCCGAGCGGGTTGATTTTCTCGGTTTTGTAAATTTCCATCATCGCCTGGTGCAGCTTTTGGCGATCGTCGCCATATTGCTCTTTCAGGCGCTGCAAGCGCGGCGCCAGCGCCTTCATTTTGGCCATGGAGCGATAACTCGCGGCGGAAAGCGGATAGAACGCGAGCTTGAGCATGACCGTCAGCACAATAATCGCCCAGCCCCAGTTACCCAGCCACTTATGGAGGAAGCTCAGCAGCCAAAAAATCGGCACGGCGATCACGGTAAGCCAGCCGTAGTCTACGGAGAGGTCTAAACCGGGAGCGAGATTTTTCAGTGTCTCTTGCTCTTGCGGACCAGCATAAAGCGGCATGTCGATGCGCGCACTGGCCTTGGGCGCAATCTCGCCAGCAGGCACGATGACGCCGGCGGCAAATAAATTATCCGAGATTTTCTTGGTATAAAACTCGCGTTGGCCGTTGCCTTGCGGCAGGTACGCCGCGAGGAAGTAATGCTGCAACATGGCAACCCAGCCGTCTTTGGCTACGACCGAATCCTCCGCGGGATCCTTGCCGATTTTACTGAAATCGTGTTTTTGGAATTTGGTTTTATCGGTATAGATAGCCGGCCCGGTGTAGGTGCGCAAAAACTTAGATTCGCCAGCTGGCGGCGTTTCATCGCGAATAAATTGGAAATAGGCCTCGGGTTTTAACGCGTTGTTGCTGTCATTTTTTATTTCGTAACCGATGTCGATCAAATAACTACCGCGGTGGAAAGTATAAATTTTGTCCACCTGCACGCCACTCACGCCATGCCACGTTAAGCGTACATCCAAGGTTTTTGCATTATTGGCTAAGACATATTCCTTGGATGATGCGCTAAATAGGTCTTTATGCGTCGGCAAGCCCGCGCCTATCAGCCCGCTTTGCGCTACATAAAAATGTGGGGCCTTGTCGGCAAAAAGCACAAAGGGGCTTTGTTTATTCTCATCGGAACCATGTTCGTTTAAGGTTAATTGCCGAAGATCGCCGCCGTTTGTGTCAATTTCCGCGTTGATCAAGTCTGTTTTGACCTGAATGCGCTCCCCTTTTACTAATGGCGTATCGGGCGCGACAACCCGCTGAATTGGCGCCGTAGCGCCGGCATTCAACATAGATGTCGGAACGCCGTTGGCGGTTGGCGCCGCCGCGATTACTTGCGTCGTTTGTGGCAATGGATGTTGTTCACGCTGCCATGACTCCCATAGCATGAAGATCGATAAGGAAAATACTAAAAATAAGACGAGTCGCTGGGTATCCATATGTTTTCTTTATTTTTTAGGTACAGGGTCGTAGCCGCCAGCGCACCAAGGGTGGCAACGGCCTAAGCGTTTTAGGCCGAACCATACGCCCGTTGTCGGGCCGTGCTCAAGAATGGCTTCGTGCAGATAATCGGAACAACTCGGGGTAAAACGGCAACGCGGGCCTAAAAGCGGGCTGATGACGTATTGATAAACCCGGATGAGCAGAATCAAGATTCTTGACATTTGCGTAATTTGCCGAAAATAGCCACAATTTCTCGAGAAATATCTGAAAAATCCTGCCGGATAAATGGTTTTGTGATGCGCACAATAATATCCAGAGGCGCAATTTCTGGTGCGAGAGCCCGAAAATGCTCTCGTACCACCCGTCGCATGTAGTTACGTTTAACCGCTAAGCGCGCGGTTTTTTTGGCGACCATAATCGCCAGACGGGGGAAGGCTAAGCTGTTTGGCCGGCCCAAGGCGATAAAATGATCGCCCGATACCCGGCATTTGAAATCAAAAACGGACGAAATTTCGTCCGCTTTTCGTAGATGGCCGCGTTTTTTATCGCTCAAGCCGGCTGTATTAGACAGCGAGGCTCTTCCGCCCCTTTGCACGCCGGGCATTAATTATTGCGCGGCCGCTCTTGCTGCGCATGCGCTCGAGAAAACCGTGGGTACGTAAGCGACGGATAACGGATGGTTGATAGGTGCGTTTCATGACGGTCCCCGGTGAATAAATTTAGTCCAGAAAACCTGCTATTTAACCGGGAATCCATAGTTTCTGTCAAGCTCAAATTCTCTATTCTGCCTGTGGATAACTCCTATTAAAGAGACTACAATGGGCTTCTTTTCTTGCCGTGCGACGCGGCCACTCCCATAACAAACAAACGGATTCCCGTCACTAAAGACAGGGTGGATAATGGAAGGCTTTTGGCAGCACTGTCTTGATCAATTCAAGAAAGAGCTTACTATCCAACAGTTTAATACTTGGATAAAGCCTTTGCGGATAGCGTCCGCAGACGATAATGTGTGTTTACTGGCCCCAAATCGTTTCGTGTTGCAATGGGTTAAAGAAAAGTTCTTGGCGCGTATAGAGGTTTTGGCAGAGCTGCAGTTTGGACGCCCAACCCCGGTACAATTACGTCTAGTGGAACCCCAAAAAAATACGCCCCCTATGCCGCAGGTTAATACCACTGCACCGGCTCCGCTGTCTTTTCTGGCCACCGGTAATAAGCCGATTAAAAATGAGCCCTCCTCTGGCCTTAACGCAAGCTTCACTTTCACCAGCTTTGTTCCGGGAAAAGCGAATCAACTAGCGCGTGCCGCCGCACTGCAAGTAGCCGAAAACCCCGGCTCTGCTTACAATCCCTTATTCGTATACGGTGGTGTTGGCCTTGGAAAAACTCATCTAATTCAAGCGATTGGTAATCTCGTGTACGAACAAAATCGTAGCGCGCGCATCAGCTACATTCATGCCGAACGCTATGTCTCCGATGTGGTACGTGCTTATCAGCATAAATCGTTCAATGATTTTAAACGCTACTACCATTCGCTGGATTTACTCTTGATTGACGACATTCAATTTTTTGCCGGCAAAAGCCGCACCCAAGAAGAGTTTTTCTACGCTTTTAATGCCTTGATCGAGGCGCGCAAGCAAGTCATCATTACCTGTGATACGTATCCGCGAGAAATGCAGGGGATAGAAGATCGGCTGGTCTCCCGCTTTGGTTGGGGGCTGACCGTTGCCGTCGAACCCCCGGAACTCGAAATGCGGGTGGCCATCCTAATCAAAAAAGCAGAGGCCGAAAAAATCGCTTTAGACGAAAATGTAGCGTTCTTCGTTGCTAAGCAGATTCAATCGAATGTACGGGAGTTGGAGGGTGCATTAAAACGGGTATTGGCTTATTCACGTTTTACCAATCGCCCGATTTCTTTGGATTTGGCAAAAGAAGCGCTTAAAGATTTGTTAGCTGTACAGTCTCGACAAATTTCGATCGAAAATATTCAAAAAACGGTGGCTGATTATTACAAGATAAAAGTTGCGGAAATGTATTCCAAAAAACGTTCCCGAATTATCGCTCGCCCACGTCAGTTGGCAATGGCTTTAGCTAAAGAACTAACCCAACTCAGCTTGCCTGATATTGGCGATGCTTTCGGTGGCCGTGATCACACGACAGTTTTGCATGCTTGCCGTAAAATTGAAGAATTACGTGGGCTCGATCCCAATATTGCACGAGACTTTACCGTCTTGGTACAAACCCTAAGAAGTTAACCCTGTGGATAGTTACCTAAACATTTTGGTATAAAAACTGGATAAGTTACCTAATTCACGTTATAGAAAACTTATCCAGAAAGCATTAGTTTTTGAAACAGTGTTTATACACAGCACAATAGTAATTTAAGCTATTGAATACATTTAAAGTTTAAACATATACACAAAAATTGGCGGTATTATTAAATACTACCAAAAGGAATATAAATGTTATTAATTCAAACTGATCGGGAAAGTTTACTTAAAACCTTGCAATCGGTGACGGGGATTGTTGAGCGCCGCCATACCTTGCCGATACTTTCTAACGTATTGTTGGAAGGCGTGGGCCATCATTTTTCATTCACTGCAACGGATCTCGAAATTCAAGTAAACGCTGATTCAAACGAGGTTAAATTAGAACAAGATTTTGCAATAACAACCTCTGCTAAGAAGTTGCAAGATATTCTTAGAGCCTTACCAGAAGGAACAAAGGTTTCCCTGTCCCAACAAGATAATAAAATATTGGTAAAAGCGGGTAAAAGCCGATTTAATCTTCAATCGCTCCCGGCGGAAGATTTTCCAAAATTTCCCGCTAGTGATGGAGCAGAGAAAAAAATAGAAATTTCGCAAAAAATGCTGCGTGATTTATTAAATCAAGTGCAGTTTGCGATGGCGCAACAAGATATTCGCTATTACCTGAATGGGATGCTGTTAGTGTTTCAAAGCGGGGAAATTAGAGCAATTGCAACAGATGGGCATCGCTTAAGCTATGCCGCAGAAAAAATAGAAACGCCGGCAGAAACCGAGGCGGAAGTAATTGTCCCGCGTAAAACAATCTTGGAATTGTTGCGGCTTTTATCGGACAGCGATGATAAGGCTTTGATAGAAATTGGGAAAAACCAGATAAAGTTTAGTTTTAATGGCGTCTCTTTAAATTCAAAAATCGTAGATGGAAAATTTCCAGACTACACAAAAGTAATCCCCGCCGTGTACCAGAATAAATTTTCCATAGACCGCGTTGTCTTGTTGCAAGCTTTACAACGCGCAGCAATCCTAAGTAATGAAAAATTTCGAGGAGTGCGCATGATATTAACGCAAGATAGCGTGCGCGCAATATCCAGCAATAGCGAACAAGAAGAAGCACAGGAAGAATTGGAAATAAAATACACCGGGGACGCAATAGATATCGGGTTCAATGTTAGTTACCTTCTGGACGTTCTAAACAATGTGAATACCCCACAAATCGAGTGTTCATTTGGGGACTCCAACAGTAGCGGGGTCTTTACTATTCCCGGAAACGATCGCTTTAAATATGTTGTAATGCCCATGCGAATTTGATGTTTCACGTGAAACAGAAAGCTGTAAATGAGTAACAATCAGTATGAAATTCAAGCCATTGGAGATGAGTGGTGTGTCTTATCCGGGGTAGAAAAACCAGTCTGTTTTAAGAGTGTAGAGGAAGCCGAGGCGCGGATGCTCGAGCTGAAAGCGCAAAGTTACGATTCCTCTTCCATTACCGTCCTGAAGGGTTTAGAGGCGGTACGCAAGCGGCCCGGGATGTATATCGGCGATACGGGGGACGGCTCGGGATTACATCATATGGTGTTTGAGGTGGTGGATAACGCCATCGACGAAGCGCTGGCCGGCTACTGCAATGAAATCAAAGTTACCATCCACACGGATAATTCTATTAGCGTTACAGATAATGGGCGCGGGGTTCCAACGGATATTCACCCGGAAGAAGGGCGTTCCGCGGCTGAGGTCATTATGACCGTGCTACACGCGGGAGGAAAATTCGACGCCAATTCTTACAAAGTTTCTGGTGGCTTACACGGGGTGGGGGTGTCGGTAGTAAACGCGCTTTCTGAGTGGCTCAAGCTCACGATTCGTCGCGATGGTAAAACCCATGCTATGGAGTTTCGCTTAGGGGATGCGGTAGCGCCCCTAAAAGTTGTGGGGGACACCAACTTACGCGGCACGGAAGTGCATTTTATGGCCGACAAAGAGGTTTTCGGCAATATCGAGTTCCATTACGATATTTTGGCGCGTCGCTTACGTGAATTATCCTTTTTAAACAACGGGGTAAAGATAGCGCTGCTCGATCAGCGTACCGGTAAGGAAGAAAACTTTGCTTTCTCCGGCGGGGTGAAGGGTTTTGTTGAGTACATGAACCGCAGCAAATCCGTGCTGCATCAAAACGTATTTTTCGCCAGCGGCGAAAAGGAGGGCATAACCATCGATGTGGCTATGCAATGGAATGACACGTACCAGGAAAGCGTTCAATGTTTCACCAATAATATTCCCCAGCGCGATGGTGGTAGCCACTTAACCGGCTTGCGCGCGGCGCTGACGCGCACCCTCAACAACTACATCGAGAAAAGCGATGCCGCCAAAAAAGCCAAAGTGGAAACGACCGGTGACGATATGCGGGAGGGTCTTACTTGTGTGCTTTCGGTAAAAGTGCCGAATCCGAAATTTTCCAGCCAAACCAAAGACAAGCTGGTATCGAGCGAAGTACGCCCAGTAGTGGAAGAAGTCGTCGCGGAAAAACTTGCGGATTTTCTCGCGGAGCGTCCAACCGACGCCAAAATTATCACCTCTAAAATCATTGACGCTGCGCGTGCGCGGGAAGCTGCGCGTAAAGCGCGTGAAATGACCCGCCGCAAAGGCGTGCTGGATAGCATGGGATTGCCCGGTAAGCTCGCCGATTGTCAAGAAAAAGACCCTGCATTATCAGAACTTTACATTGTCGAGGGCGATTCTGCCGGCGGCTCGGCCAAGCAAGGGCGCGATCGTAAGTTCCAGGCAATTTTGCCGCTCAAAGGCAAAATTCTGAATGTCGAGCGCGCGCGATTCGACAAGCTTTTATCCTCAGCTGAAATTGCGGCATTGATCACGGCCATGGGCACCGGCATCGGCAAGGACGAATTCTCTGCCGACAAGGCGCGTTACCACCGCATCATCATCATGACCGATGCGGACGTTGATGGCTCGCACATCCGCACGCTGTTGTTGACCTTCTTCTACCGGCAAATGCCGGAATTGATCGAGCGCGGTTTTGTCTACATCGCCCAGCCACCGCTGTATAAAGTGAAGCACGGCAAGAGCGAGCGTTATTTGAAAGACGACCACGAGCTCAAGCATTACTTGTTGCAACAAGCGCTGGATGGTGCTGCGCTGATACCCGAAGCAAACGCACAGGCGCTTACCCGCGAAGCGCTGGAAGCGTTAGCCAAGGAATACTTGTTGGCCGAAGCAGTGATTGAGCGCATTGCGCGCGTCATCGACAAAGCCGCGCTGTATGCAATTCTCAAAGCGCCGCAAATGGATCTTTCAGAAATAAACAAAGCGCGAGAAAGTGCCGAAGCCCTGGCCAAAGCAATCAACGACGACAGCGTTATTTTCCACGCTGAATACAGCGAAGCCACCGAAAGCTGCCGGATTCTGATCCATCGTAACTACCATGGCAACATCCAAGTCTCCGCCATCGATAAGGGTTTCTTGGAAAGCGGGGATTTTGAGCAAATTGTCAAAACGGCACAGGTGTTGCATGGCCTAATCGGCAAAGGCGCAAGCGTGAGCCGCGGCGAGAAAGAAGCGCCGGTAACGGAATTCAAGCAAGCGCTCGAATGGTTGCTTGAAGACGTACAACGCAACCTCGCCGTCCAGCGCTATAAAGGTCTGGGCGAAATGAACCCCAACCAACTCTGGGAGACCACCATGGATCCCAAAGTGCGGCGGCTACTCAAAGTACAGATTGACGATGCTATCGGCGCCGACGAAATCTTCTCCACACTCATGGGCGATGACGTAGAGCCGCGCCGCGCCTTCATCGAGAAAAACGCCCTGATAGCGAGAAATATCGATATCTAAATTTGAGGGATACAGAAAGACCGTGACTACTTGGCTTTTTTCTTCTTTGCTACCATGTTGTGAATCATCGGCGTGAGGATGACCTCCATCGCAAAACCCATCTTGCCGCCGGGAACGACGATGGTGTTGGGGCGAGACATGAAGGAATTGTGAATCATGCTGAGCAAGTAAGGAAAGTCCACGGCGTCCTTTGCCTGATTGCTGAAGTGAATTACCACGAAGCTTTCATCCGGCGTGGGGATGTCGCGGGCGATGAAGGGGTTGGAAGTGTCCACCGTCGGCACACGCTGGAAGTTGACGTGGGTGCGCGAGAACTGCGGTGTGATGTAATGCACATAGTCGGGCATACGGCGCAGAATGGTATCCACGATCGCTTCCGGCGAATAGCCGCGCTCGGCGGCGTCGCGATGGATTTTTTGAATCCACTCCAGGTTTACGATAGGCACCACGCCGACTAATAAATCCACTTGTTTTGCCACATCCACTTTGCCGGAAGCCACGCCGCCGTGGAGACCTTCGTAGAACAGTAGGTCCGTGCCCTTGCCCACGGTTTGCCACGGGGTGAATGTACCGGCCTCTTGTTTGTACGGTTTAGCCTCTTCGGCGTTGTGCAGGTAGTAGCGGCGCTGGCACTGGCCTTTCGCGGCGTAGTCCTTGAAGCATTTTTCGAGCAAGTCGAAATGATTGGCCTCCGGGCCGAAGTGCGACGGGGCGGCTTTGCCGGCCTTCTCGGCCTTGGCCACGGCTTCTTTAAAGGCTTTGCGATCCAGGCTGTGGAAGCTGTCGCCCTCCACGACCAGGGCGTTAAGATTTTCGCGGCGGAAAATGTGCTCGAAGGCGCGCTTGACCGTTGTTGTCCCCGCGCCGGAGGAACCCGTAACGGCGATGACGGGGTGCTTTGCGGACATGATGACTCCCTAAATTTGCGATTCAAAACGTGTAATTATAGCGGTGCGGCGCGGTTTTTTCCACCGCGCGCTTACCATCGCGCCATGAGCCGGCCGTTTTCCGTTTTGGCGTCGAACGCCTTCAGCGGCTGATTGCCTTTCTCGATACATTGTCCGGTGGTGATGTCAAACTTCCATTGATGTTTGGGGCAGGTCAGTTGTTTGCCCGCCAGCGCCAAATGCGGAATGTTGGTCACTTGATGCGGGCAGCGGCTATCGTACACTTTGTATTCCGCGCCGTGGCGGTACACGAATAACTCGCGTCCGTCACATGCCACGCGCGCGGTTTGTTGGTCTTTGAAATCCGCGGCGGCGCCGACATCATGCCACGCGGGTTGGCCGTTGATCATGTCGGGGCGGAATTCGGGGATGTCCATTTCCAAAATAATCTCCGTCGCCCACACAATCTTGGCCAGTCCCAGCGTGGGGAAAGCCATCATCAAGGCGTCGATCACTTCCAGCGGCGTGGCGCCCTCGCGCAGCGCGCGCATCAAATATTGTTTGAGGCCGCCCTCGGTCTGCGAATGCACCTTGCTGATGACGGAGATCAAATTGCGTGTTTTCGGGTCGAGGTGTTTGCCCGCGTCTTTCAAAAATTTGAAGTAGTGCCCCAGGGCGTCGCCCCGTACCGCAAGAAGGTAATTCAATGCATCACTCATAATTTTCCCTATTCGGATTTGCGTAAAATTTTGATGTCGAGTTGTTTTAGTTTGCGATAAAGGTGTGTGCGCTCAAGGCCTACCGCGTCCGCGACGCGGCTCATATTGCCCGCGGCCTTCTCGATATGGTGTTCGAAATATTGGCGCTCGAAAATATCACGCGCCTCGCGCAGCGGAATATCCAGCGGAATACTCGCCCCGCCGGAGGCGGGCCGGAGATCGTCGAACTGCGTCAGCACGCGTTTTACGTCTTCGGCGCCGATCTCCTCGTGCAGTCCGGTGAGCGCGAGGGTGCGTACCGCATTGCGCAGCTCGCCCCAATTGCCCGGCCAGTCGTGAATGCGCAGCGCATTCAACGCCGCCATGCTGAAGGTTTTGAGCGGCGTTTCTTTGGCTTCGATCAAATCTTGCAGCAAGCGTTTGGCAATCTCGGGAATGTCTTCCCGGTGTGCGCGTAGCGCCGGCAGGCTTACCGTGACGGCGCTCAGCGCCTGAAATAAATCGACATCGAATAGGCCTTCCGCGATCAAGCGCGGCAAGGGCTGAGTGGAGGCGCACACCAGCCGGGCCTCGAATTTTTCTAAGCGCGAAATGACCAGCCCCAGTCCGCGTTGTTCTATTTTGCTAAGGCGTGCAATTTCGCGCAGGAACAGCGTACCGCCTTTCGTGGCTTGCAGCATGTCGAGCGGATTGTCGCTCAGCCATGCGGTTTCCTGCAGCGCGTTCCAGGGACTGCCGGGGTCATGCAGTATGCGCGCCACAAGGTCGAAGGGGCTGCCGGGCTCTCCCACCAGCAATAGGGTGCCACGGCTTTTTCCCAGTAGCTGCAAGCGTGTTTGTAATTCCCCGATTACGCGGCTTTTGCCAAGCAGGGCGGGTCCCGCGTGGGGTTTGGCCATGGTTTCGCCGCGTTTCAGCGCGCGGCCCACGGTATACAAGAGTTTTTGCAGCGCGATGGGTTTTTCCAAAAAATCGTAAGCGCCGATCTTGGTTGCCTCTACCGCGGTATCGATCGTGCCGTGTCCCGACATCATCACCACCGGCATGGTGAGCTGGCCGCTCGCCGACCACTCCTTGAGCAGCGTAATGCCATCGGTGTCCGGCATCCAGATGTCGAGCAGCACCAGGTCCGGCCGTTCCAGGCTGCATGCCTGGCGCGCATTTTCGGCGTTTTCCGCGAGACGCACCTGATGCCCCTCGTCATTCAGGATTTCTTGCAGCAAATCGCGGATGCCCGCCTCGTCGTCTACCACTAATATATTGCTCATGATTCCACTATTATGCCGAAGCCGGTTCAAGGCGCGGTAATTTCACGCAAACGCATGCGCCGCCGCCATCGAGGTTGCGGATTTCTATTTCCCCGCGGTGCTCTTCTACAAGTTTTTTCACGATCGCCAAGCCTAAGCCGGTGCCCTTGGCTTTGGTCGTGACATAGGGCTCGAATACTCGCGCCAGCATTTCCGGCGGAAAGCCCGTGCCATTGTCGATGACGCGTAACGTAACGTAATCGTTTTCCATCGCGGTGCGTACGGTGATTTGCGGCGCGTCACGATGCGCTAAGGCGTCTTGCGCATTTTGCAGCAAATTATGAATCACCTGCCGCAACAAATTGGGATCGCCGCTCACTTTGGGCAGATCGCGTGTTAAGTCCGTCTTCAGCGGCACGGGCGAATTTTCATAGAGCGCCAACACCTCGCTTACGAGCTGATTAAGATCGAGCGCTTGCAGGTTGAGGGTTGGTTGGCGCGCATATTGGCTGAATTCGTCCACCATGCTTTTCAGCGCGGCGACTTGGTTGACGATGGTTTGGGTGGCGCGCGCCAGCACTTCGGCATCCGGCGGATCGAGTTTGGCGGCGAGTTTGTGTGCCAGGCGTTCGGCGGAAAGCTGGATCGGCGTGAGCGGGTTTTTGATCTCATGCGCCAAGCGCCGCGCCACCTCGCCCCACGCCGCATCACGCTGGGCCTGGATTAAACGAGTCACATCGTCGAACACGACCACATAACCGCTGTCGATCGCCGCCGGCAAACGGCTGCCGCGCATCAGCAAACTTTTCACGCCACCCTCGGCCGTGAGTTCGATTTGTTCCTGCCATTCTTTTTGCTCTGCGCTTCGAAAGCGCCGCGCCAGCGCCTCCGCCAGCGGCGCCAATACGGCTTCCTTTTCGCCCCACTCGAACACTTTTAATCCCCGCAGCGCCTGCAAGTCGACCCCGAGTAGTTGCGCCGCGATCGGGTTGACGCTCTTCACGTAAAACCGTTCGTCGAAAGCGATCACACCACTCGACAAGTGTGCGAGTATGCTTTCCAAATAGCCTTTCGAGGCCTCCAACTGCTGTTGCTTATGTTCGACCACGGCGCTGGTTTCGGCCAACTGGCGTGTCATGGCGTTGAACGACTGCATCAATTGTCCCAATTCGTCGTGTGCCTTCACCGGTTGCATCGGACTGAAATCACCCTTGGCCACGGCGCGCGTGCCCTCCGCCAGCAAGCTCAGCGGCGCGCTCATGCGCTGCGACAACACGAAAGCCAGCGCGACCGCGGAAAGCAGGGAGAAGAGCAGCGTCATGGTCAGCGTCAACGCAAATAGCTTATTCAAGCCGTGGCGCGAAAACGCCAATTCTTTGTAATCGCGGTACACCCCTTGCACCGCTTCGGCATCTTGCGCCACCTTGGCCGGCACGGGTTGCAGGAGTTGCAAAATACGAATGTCCTCGCGCAGCGACAATACATTCACCGGCACGATGACGCGCAAATAGAGCCCCTTGTTGTCCAGCGTCTCAATGCTGCTGTAAGGCCGCTGCGCACGAACGATGCGCAGGATAGTAGGGCTGGGAAATTGCGGCAGCAACGAGCTAGTCTCGGTGCCGGCGAACGCCAGCACGTGGCCGCGCGCCGAGAACAGCGTGGCTTCCTGTACCCCGGCTTGCTCGCGCAGCCGGTTGAGCAGGGCGAGATGGCCGTTGATCGGCTCGTCCGCCAGCGACACCGCCATGGACTCCGCTTTTTTCACCAGGTCTTGCAGTTGCGCGTCGAGCACGCTGCGGCCGAGGTTGATGCCACCCTCCAAGGCATTATCCACACGCACGTCAAACCAGGACTCGATCGAGCGCGTGAGAAACTGCACCGAAACGCCATAGATGAGCGTACCAGGCACCACCGCCATCAGAGCGAACAGGATAATGAGGCGCATCGTCAGCCGTGCGCCGAATACGCGCTCGCGAATGCGCTTGCGCACCACCCATATCTGATAGCCGATCAATCCCGCCAGCACTGCCGCGAGCAGGATGTTGAGGGCGATCAAGAGCGTGTAGTGCTCACCGAAGGAAGCCGTGTTGCTGCTTGCGCGCGACAACAGATACAAGAGTACGGCGCCGAGGCCGACACAGGCGAGAACGACGTAGCGTAGTTTAGACACGCGCGGCTAAGGTGTGACGGTGAAGCGATACCACTCGGACGCGAGGTCCCAGTCCTTGGAACCCAGGGCCTCGATTTGAAGCGGTTTCGGCAGTTGTTTGACGTCGAGCTTCATGCGCACCGCGGCATTGTAGGTCGTGCCTTTTTTCAATTGGCTGCGGGCTAACACTTTCCAGTCGGCGATATGGTTCAGTTCTTCTTTGGCTTCGGTCAGCGTGTTGAAGGCTTTGTTGCCGCCGTCGCCGGAAAAATGATACTGGCGCGTGAGTGCGTGGTAGCTGATACGCAAATTTTGACGCACCGTGGCCACGGACTCGTCGAACCAATACCAGCGATGGCGGGTCAGCTCGAACTCTACCAGGAAATTGAGGCTGATACCCTTGCTGAGCGCGTCTTCCAGCGCGGGGTTTAAGCCGGCATCGAAGTCCGCGTTGAGGTAATACCAGTCGTCGCTGGCGACCAGTTCCGCGTTTTTGACCGTTATGCCGCCGGCGTGTACCGGGCTGGGCGCGAGGCCGGTGAGCGCGAAGGCCAGCGCGGTAATCAGCGCGCTAACACGGTTTTTCCAGAATAGCGTAGAAAAACCCGTCATGCGCCGCATCGGGGAGCAGTTGGCCATGAGCGTTGACAAGCGGAAGGCATGTGGCATCTGGGTGGTTCGCGGCGAAGTCGGCGACGATTTCCTCGTTTTCTTCATGGAATAGTGAGCAGGTCGCGTACAGCAATTTACCACCGGGCGCGAGCAGACGCCACAGGGACGCGAGGAGGGGGCGTTGCGTGGCGGCGAATTGCGCGATATCCGTCGGCCGCCGCAGCCATTTAATGTCCGGATGCCGCCGCACCACGCCCGAAGCCGAACACGGCACATCGGCCAGAATGCGCTCGAACGGCACGCCGTCCCACCATGTAGCCGGTGCCGCCGCATCGCCGGCGATAAGCCGCCCTTGCAGGCGCAGGCGCCGGAAATTTTCCGCCACGCGTACCAGCCGCGAGGGGTCTTTGTCGAGCGCGGTGAGATCGACTTGCGCGGTTTCTAAAATATGCGCGGCTTTGCCGCCCGGCGCGGCGCACGCATCCAATACGCGTTGGCCGGGGGCAAGATCGAGCAGGGCCGCGGCCCGTTGCGCCCCGCTGTCTTGCACCGAAACCAGTCCGTCCGCGAAGCCGGGCAGCTTATCCACGCCCACCGGCTGTTTCAGGCGAATCGCGCCGCCTTCGAGCAAATCCGCGTCCAGCCCGGCTTGTTGCAACAGCGCCAGATATTGCAAGGGATCGGTCAGACGTCGATTGACGCGCAAGGTCATCGGCGGGTGACCGTTGTTGGTGGCAAGAATGGCGGCCCAGTCCTGGGGGTATTCGCTGCGCAGCCGGTCTATCCACCATTGCGGGTGGCTATAGCGCGCCGGCTCGAAGGCGTCCGCGCGCGGCAGGAGTTCGGCTTTCTTGCGCAGGAAGTTGCGCAATACGCCATTCACGAAATTCGCCGCCCACGGCGCGTCCATGGCGCGCGCCGCTTCCACCGCGCGATCTACCACCGCGTAGGGACGGGTCTTGGCGTAATTTAATTGATACAGGCTGACCAGCAACAGGCAACGCACGCCCTCATGCGCAATCGGGCGGGCGACCAAAGCTTGCAGTAGGAAGTCCAAACGTGAGAAAAAGCGCAGCGCGCCATAGCTTAAGTCTTGTACCGCGCCGCGGTTGCGCGGCGTGAGGGCGGGCGTGCGCGCCCAAAGATCGGCCAAGGCTTCGTTGAGGTTGCGTCCCGCCAGCACTTCCGCCAGCAGGCCGGCGGCCAGCGCCTGCGGCTCAAGCACGCGCCATGCTCATCAGGCGCGCAATGCGTTCCTCGGTTTGCGGGTGAGCGCTGAACAAGTTGCCGACACCGCTGCCGGAGAGCGGATTGATGATCATCATTTGCGCCGTCTCCGGGTGTTGCTCGGCGGTGTCGTTCGGGATTTGGTGCGCATAGTCGTGGATCTTGCGCAGGGCGCTGGCGAGCGCCTCCGGGTCGTTGCTGATTTCGGCGCCACCGCGGTCGGCTTCGAATTCGCGCGCGCGCGAAATCGCCATTTGAATCAGCATGGCGGCGATCGGGGCAAGAATCATAATGAGCAGACCCAATAGCGGATTCACGCCGCCTTCGCGGCTGCTGGAGGAGCGGCCGCCGAAGAATAGGCCAAACTGCGCCAACATGGAAATCGCCCCGGCGACGGTAGCGGAGATCGTGGAAATCAGCGTGTCGCGATGCTTCACGTGGGTCAGCTCATGTGCCATCACCCCGCGCAATTCGCGCTCGGTCAGAAGCTGCATGATGCCGGTAGTGGCGCATACCGCGGCGTGTTCGGGGCTGCGGCCGGTGGCGAAGGCGTTGGGTTGCGCTTGGTTCGCGATATACACCTTGGGCATGGGCAGCCCGGCATTGTGCGCGAGTTCCGCGACCATGCGATACAACATGGGCGCGCTGGTCTCGTCGACTTCTTGCGCATCGTACATGCGCAGCACCAGCCGGTCCGAATTCCAGTAGGCGAAAATGTTCATACCGCCGGCGATCAATAAGCCGATCAGCATGCCGCTTTGTCCGCCCAGGGCCAGGCCCACGGCACCGAATAGGGCGACAATGCCCGCCATCAGCATCGCGGTTTTTACCCAATTGCCGAACATAGTGCTTTTCTCCTGCAAACAATCATAAAGGTTTGCCCGAATTAGATGGTGCAAAAGAGCAAAAATTCAACCCAGCCGCTCGCCCGAATTTATCTCGGCGCCGGCCAGAAATTGCGCGGTGCTAAGGCGCTTGCCGGAGGCGCGCTGCAACTCGGTGATGCGTAGCGCATCCGCGCCGCATGCCACGACGATGCCGGATTTGTCCGCTGCCAGCACCGTGCCCGGCGCGCCTTTCCCGGCTACCGTGTCTGCCGCCCACAGTTTCAGCGCTTCCCCGCGCAGCAGCGTAAAGGCCGCCGGATAGGGATTATAAGCGCGCACCGCGCGCGCAATTTCTGCCGCTGGCTTGTGCCAACCTACCCGTGCTTCGTCTTTGGTGAGCTTGGCGGCATAGGTGGCACGTGTGTTGTCTTGCGCCGTAGGCGTGAGGCGGCCTTGTTGCAATAAATCCAGGGCTTCGACAATGGACTCGGCGCCGAGGCGCGCGAGTTTATCATGCAAGGTTTGCGCGGTGTCGGTGTCGGAGATCGGAATGCGCTTTTCGAGCAGTATGGCGCCGATATCCAGGCCCGCGTCCATTTGCATGATGGTAATGCCGGTATCGCGATCCCCCGCCAGCAGCGCGCGTTGAATGGGTGCCGCCCCACGCCAGCGCGGCAGGAGCGAGGCGTGAATATTGAAGCAACCCAGGCGCGGGATATCCAGCACCGCCTGCGGCAGTATCAAGCCATAGGCCGCGACCACCATGGCATCGGTGCCGGCCGTGCGCAGCCGCGTTTGCTCCATGGGGTCTTTGAGCGTTGGCGGTTGAGCGACTGGCAAGCCATGCGCCAGCGCCAGCGTTTTGACCGCGCTGGGCTTCAGCCGCATGCCGCGACTCGCAGGCCGATCCGGCTGGGTCAACACCAGGGTGATGTCGTGTCCGGCGGCAATCAGGGCGTGGAGCGCGGTAGCCGCGAATTCCGGCGTACCGGCGAAGATCAGGCGCATTTACATGGTCTCGCGGGAGCGCTTTTTCAGCTTTTGTTTAATGCGGTTTTGTTTCAGGCGCGACAGATATTCCACGAAGACCTTCCCTTCCAGGTGATCCATTTCGTGCTGGATGCACACAGCGAGCAAGCCATCGGTATCCAGCGTGACTTCCTTCCCTTCGCGATCCAGAAATTTCACGCTGATGCGCGCCGCCCGGGTAACGACCTCATAAATGCCCGGCACGGATAAACAGCCTTCCTCGCGTTCGGCCTGGCCTTCGACTTTGACTATAACCGGGTTGACCAAGACCAAAAGTTGGTCCCGGTTTTCCGAAATATCAATCACGATAAGCCGTTGATGCACATCGACTTGAGTAGCAGCCAGGCCAATGCCGGGCGCGGTATACATGGTTTCCGCCATATCCGCGATGAGTTGGCGAATAGCGTCGTCCACCGCCGGCACGGGCTTGGCCCGGGTATGTAAACGCTCGTCAGGATAATGAAGAATAGGTAATATTGCCATATCAAAAGGCTTGCTTAATTAAACTTTTACATGCAAAATTTAAAGCAAAGTCCACGATCCGTATCGCATATTGCGGCGTGGGTTCGCAACTAAATTGTGATCGAGGTTGCTCATGCGAAACATTATTATAGCTTTGCTCAGTTCGTGCACGCTGTTTGCCGCATCCGCATTTTCCGATGAGGTGGCGCCAGTCAAACAAGACGCGCCCGATCGCTATGTGGTGGTGAAGGGCGATACGCTCTGGGGCATCTCCGGCAAGTTTCTCAAGCAGCCATGGCGCTGGCCCGAAATTTGGAAGCTCAATAAAGAAGAAATTAAAAATCCGCATTGGATTTATCCCGGCGATGTGGTGGTGTTGGATCGCGCAACGGGATCGCTGCGTTTAATCAAAAATGAAAAATACCAAGGGCGCAATTTCGTCAAACTCTCGCCGCAGATCCGCGTTGAGCCGGACAGACACGAGGCGATACCCGTTATTTCTCCGGCCGATATCGGGCCCTTCTTGAGCCAGCCGCTGGTGATCGAGAAAGACGGTCTGGAGAACGCGCCGCAGATTATCGCCAACGAAGAAAACCGCGTCGTGATCGGTGCCGGTAGCCGCGCTTATGTCGAGGGCTTGAAACCCAACGGCCCCAAACAATGGCATATTTTCCAACCAGGCAAGGCGCTGATCGATCCCGATACCAAAAAAATACTCGGCTATGAAGCGGTTTATCTTGGCGATGCGCGGGTAATAAAATTCGGTGACCCTTCCACCATCGAGATCATTAAAGCGGTGCAAGAGATTCTGCGCGGCGATCGCTTGGTGGCGGCGACCGATGTCGAGCTTGCCAACTTTGTGCCGCATGCCCCGGAACGTGACGTGCACGCGCGCATCATTTCCACGTACGGTGGTGTGGCTGAAGCGGGGCGCAACTCCATCGTGGTGCTTAATCGCGGCGCTAAGGATGGCTTGGATCCGGGCACTGTGTTGGCATTAATGCGCGCCGGTGAAACGGCGACCTATCAAGCAGAGGATAAGACGCGTAGCGTGAAGCTACCGGAGGAACGCTATGGCCTGGCGTTGGTTTTCCGCACCTTTGATCACGTTTCCTACGCCCTGGTGATGCAATCCACGCTGTCGGTGCATATCGACGACGCGGCGGAAAAACCTTAAACCGCCGCCTCCTTCATGACCGACCGGGATGAAGCGCGGTTTTGGCTTGCGCTAAGCTTCATCCCGGGCCTTGGCGGCGAAACGTTTCGCCGCCTGCTCTCCCAGTTCGGCTTGCCCGATAAAATTTTTGCTGCTTCCCCCGCGCAATTACGCGCGGTGGTGGATGAAAAAATTGTCCGCGCGATTCATGCCGGCATCGACCAAGAAAAACTTTCCGCCGCGCTGGAGTGGCTCGCCGCGCCAGGTAACCACCTCATCACGCTGGCCGACGCGGAATACCCTCAGGCGCTGCTCGAAGTCCCCGACCCACCGCCTTTTTTATACATCAAAGGGCGGCTGGATTTACTTAACTTCCCGGCGCTCGCCATTGTCGGCAGCCGCCAGGCCACGCCCCAGGGCGAGAAGGATGCCACGGCGTTTGCGCGCGTCCTGTCCGATGCCGGCTTCACTATCGTGAGCGGTATGGCGCTGGGCATCGATGCGGCGGCGCATCGCGGCGGGCTGGAAGGCCGCGCCGCCTCCATTGCGGTGGTGGGTACCGGCCTGGATATCATTTACCCGGCGCGCAACCGCGAGCTCGCGCACCAGCTTGCCGAACAAGGTGCGATCATTTCCGAGTTCCCGCTCGGCACCCCCTCCAGGGCGCAAAACTTCCCGCAGCGCAACCGTATCATCAGCGGCTTGGCGCGCGGGGTGCTGGTGGTGGAGGCGGCGCTGAAAAGCGGTTCACTGATTACCGCACGGCTGGCTGGGGAGCAAGGGCGTGAGGTGTTCGCGCTTCCGGGGTCGATTCACTCCGCGCTTGCCAAGGGCTGTCACCGCCTGATTAAACAAGGCGCGAAGCTGGTTGAGAGCGCCCAGGATATCTTGGAGGATTTGGGTTATTCCGCTTCTTCAGTAAGCGAACACACTCACGGTACGGCACAGAAAGAGGCAGCCTATCCCGATTTCATAAAGCAGCTAGGGCATAACCCGTGCGCGATTGACACCCTAGTTAGCCGTACAGGGTTGACGGCCGAGCGGGTTTGCGCCATCCTGCTGGAACTCGAGTTGAGCGGCCGGGTGGCCTCCCTGCCCGGTGGCTTATACCAAGCAATTAATTGATAAAAGATGACCTGCCGCCGCCATGAGAGAATCGATGTTCGACATTCTGGTCTACCTCTTTGAGAATTATTTTGAGGCGGAAATTCAACCAGACCATGGCAAACTTGCCCGCGAACTTTCCGCAGCAGGCTTTGACAGCGATGAAATCTCCCGTGCTTTCGATTGGTTCACCGGCTTGGAGCAGCTCTCGACCGATGCGGCTTACCCGGAATCGCTTGCCGCGAGCGGCGCCACACGCTGTTACGCACCCCAAGAACAACTCAAGCTGGATCACCGGGCGCAGGGTCTGCTGACTTTTCTCGAAGTTTCCGGCATTCTCAACCCCACCCAGCGCGAGTGCGTGATCGACCGCGTGCTGGCCTTGGCCGAGTCCGACGTGAGTCTGGAGCACGTAAAATGGATCGTGCTCATGGTGCTCTGGAGCCACGGCCAAGACTATGTCTTTATGGAAGACTTTCTCACCGGCGACGCCGAACCGCGGTTTCATTAATCCGCATTTACTTGCCACGCGCAAGAGTCTCCCCTTAATATCCGCGCTCGGCCACAACCTTAACCCGCGCGCATGCCCTATAGCCTACTGATAGTCGAGTCTCCCTCGAAAGCCAAAACGCTGAAGAAATACCTCGGCGATGGCTATGAAGTCGTTGCTTCTTATGGCCACGTGCGCGATCTCGTGCCCAAAACCGGCGCGGTCGATCCCGAAAACGGTTTCGCCATGAAGTACCAATTGGTCGAACGCAACGCCAAGCACGTGGATGCGATGACCAAGGCGGTCAAGGGTGCGGATCAAATCCTGATCGCGACCGACCCGGATCGCGAAGGCGAAGCGATTGCCTGGCACATCGCCGAGCTGCTCAAAGAAAAGAAGCTGATCAAGAACAAGCCGCTCAAGCGCGTGGTGTTCTATGAGATTACCCAGAATGCGGTGAAAGCCGCGATCGAGGCGCCGCGTGACATCGCCATGCCATTGGTGAATGCGCAGCAAGCGCGCCGTGCGCTGGATTATTTGGTCGGGTTCAATCTCTCCCCGCTGTTGTGGCGCAAGATTCGCCGCGGCTTATCCGCCGGACGCGTGCAAAGTCCGGCACTGCGGCTGATCGTCGAGCGCGAGCTGGAAATCGAAGCCTTTATCACGCAAGAATATTGGAGCGTGCATCTCGATTCGCGTAAAGGGCGGCAGAAATTTTCCGCCAAGCTGTTCCAATTCGAGGGTAAAAAACTCGATCAGTTTGCCCTCGGTACGGCGGGCGCGAGCGATGCGGTGCTCGCCAAGCTCAAGGCCGCCGGCGACAAAGCTAAGATCGAATCGGTCGAAAAGCGCAAGAAAACGCGTCAAGCCGCGCCGCCGTTCACCACCTCCACCTTGCAGCAAGAAGCGGTGCGCAAGCTCGGCTTCTCCGCCGACCGCGCCATGCGCGTGGCCCAGCAATTGTACGAAGGCGTGGACATCGGCGGCGGCGCGGTGGGCTTGATCACCTATATGCGCACTGATTCGGTGAATCTGGCCGCCGAGGCGCTGGAAGAAATTCGCGGGTACATCAGTGCTAACTTCGACCCGGAATACCTGCCGAAAGCCGCCGTTACTTTCAAGAACAAATCCAAGAACGCGCAAGAAGCGCACGAAGCGGTGCGCCCGACTTCGATTCAGCGTATGCCGCAGGAGATGAAAAAATATCTCACGCCGGACCAAGCCAAGCTTTATGAAATGATTTGGAAGCGTGCGCTGGCATGTCAAATGAGCCCGGCGAAATTCGACACCGTGAGCCTCGATATCAGCCTCGGCGGCGAGCAAAACTTATTTCGCGCCAGCGGCCAAGTCATGGTGTTTCCCGGCTTCATCGCCGTGTATTTGGAAGACGCGGACGAGGCGGTCGAAGACGAAGACGGCGAGGCTAAATTGCCGCCGTTGGAAGCGGGCGAATTCGTTCCCGTGGACAAGCTTTTCGGCGAGCAGCATTTTACTCAGCCGCCGCCGCGCTACTCCGAAGCGAGCTTGGTAAAAACGCTGGAGGAATACGGCATCGGCCGGCCTTCCACCTACGCCAGCATTATGTCCACGCTGGTCAAGCGCGAATATGTGGTGCTGGATAAGAAGCGCTTCATGCCCACCGATGTGGGCCGCGTCGTGAACAAATTTCTTACCGAGCATTTCACGCGCTACGTGGATTACGATTTCACGGCCAAGCTGGAAGATCAGCTGGATTTTATCGCCGAGGGCAAGATCGAATGGCTGCCGGTGCTGGAACAATTCTGGGATGGTTTCTTCAAGCAGCTCGAAGAAAAGAAAAACATCGAGCGCAAGGATGTTACTACCGAGCAAATGGACGAGGCTTGCCCCAAGTGCGGCAAGCCGCTGACGCTGCGCCTGGGCAAGCGCGGGCGCTTCGTCGGGTGCAGCGCTTATCCCGAGTGCGACTACACGCGCAATGCCAACGAAACCGAGGCGGAGCGCGCCGCGGCGCCTGCCGCGGAAGTCATCGAAGGCCGCACCTGCCCCAAATGCGAGGGTGGGCTGGTGATCAAGTCTGGCCCTTACGGCAAATTCATCGGTTGTTCGAACTACCCCAAGTGCCGCTTCATCGAGCCGCTGGAAAAACCCAAAGACACCGGCGTAGTGTGTCCGGAGTGCAAGAAGGGCAGCCTGATCGAGCGCAAGAGCCGCTACGGCAAGCTGTTCTATTCTTGCAACACCTACCCCGACTGCAAATACGCCGTGTGGAATCCGCCGGTCAACGAGCCCTGTCCCAAGTGCGGCTGGCCGCTGCTCACCCTCAAGATCACCAAGCGCCGCGGCACGGAAAAAGTGTGCCCGCAAAAAGAATGCGGTTATGTGGAGCTTGTTTCCCCGCCCGAGGGTTGAGCGTAGCGCAGGCGCGCCCTCGCCTGCAAAATTGGCGCGGATGCAGGCGAGGGCACCTGCGCTACGCCTATGATATGAACGACCAGCCCCTTCATCTCCTGCGCAGCGTCTTCGGCTATGCGCAATTCCGCGCGCCGCAAGCCGAGGTCATCGCCACCTTGATGGCGGGCCGGGATGCGCTGGTGCTGATGCCCACCGGCGGCGGCAAGTCGCTGTGTTTTCAAATCCCCGCCATGGCGCGCGCCGGCACCGGCATCGTGGTCTCGCCGCTGATCGCGCTGATGCAAGACCAAGTCACTGCGCTCACCCAGGCCGGCGTGCGCGCCGCATTTTTGAATTCCACGCTCGGCATAAGCGAGGCGCGCGCGATCGAGCAGCAATTGTTGCACGGCGAACTCGATCTGCTCTACGTCGCACCCGAGCGCTTGATGCTGGAGCGAACACTAGCGTTGCTGACGCGCACCAAGATCGCTTTGTTCGCCATCGACGAAGCGCATTGCGTCTCGCAATGGGGCCACGATTTTCGCCCGGAATACATCCAGCTTTCGGTGTTGCATGAGCGTTTCCCCGAAGTGCCGCGCATTGCGCTCACCGCCACCGCCGACGAGCCGACGCGGCGCGAAATCATCACGCGCCTGAGGCTGGAAAACGCCCGCGTCTTCATCAGCAGTTTCGATCGCCCCAACATTCACTATCGCATCGCGCAAAGCCCCGGGAATGCGCGCGAGCAATTGCTGCGCTTCATCCGGGAGGCGCATGCCGGCGAGGCCGGTATCGTGTATTGCCTGTCGCGCAAGCGCGTGGATGAAATCGCCGCCTGGCTAGCCGGCCAAGGGCTGACCGCGCTTCCTTATCATGCCGGTCTGGATGCCGTCGTGCGCAGCAAACATCAGTCACGTTTTCTCAACGAAGACGGCGTGATCATGGTCGCCACCATCGCTTTCGGCATGGGCATCGACAAGCCCGATGTGCGTTTCGTCGCGCACCTGAATTTGCCGAAGAGCGTGGAGGCGTATTACCAGGAAACCGGCCGCGCCGGGCGCGACGGATTAGCGGCCGATGCCTGGATGATTTACGGCCTGCAAGACGTGATCACCTTGCGGCAAATGCTGGAAACATCGGAATCGGACGAAGCGCACAAGCGCGTCGAGCGCCACAAGCTCGATGCCATGCTGGGCTTGTGCGAGCTCACCACCTGCCGCCGCCAAGCGCTGCTCGCCTACTTCGGCGAAGCCTTGGATCAGCCCTGCGGCAATTGCGATAACTGTCTATCACCGCCTGAAACTTGGGACGCCAGCATTCCCGCGCAAAAAGCGCTGTCCTGCGTGCATCGCACCGGCCAGCGCTTCGGCGTGAATTATTTGATCGATGTGTTGCAGGGCAAAAACGACGAGCGCATCCAGCGCTTCGGGCATGATGCGATCACCACCTTTGGCATCGGCCGCGATCTCACCACGCCGGAGTGGCGCGGCATCTACCGCCAACTCATCGCGCGCGGCTTGCTCGCGGTGGATCTGGAAGGTCACGGCGCGCTGCGCTTAAGCGACGCTTGCCGCCCCGTGCTGCGCGGCGAAGAACCTCTCTGGCTGCGGCGCGAACTCAAACCTGCTCGAACCAAGAAAACCAAAACCGCACGCGGCACGGCCAGTCCCTTCACCGGCGAGCGCGATCAAAGCCTGTGGGAAGCCCTACGCGCCCTACGGCTCAAGCTGGCCGAGAAACAAGGCGTGCCGCCCTATGTGGTGTTCCATGATGCGGCGCTGGCGGAAATGGTCGCGCTACGCCCGCAAAGCCTGGGCGAATTCGCGCACATCTCCGGCGTGGGCGAACGCAAGCTCGCGGCTTATGGCGAGGCGTTTGTCGGGGTGATACGCGACTACGCCGCTTAAATTTGGTGGGGGTTTTTGTCTGAAAATTTTACAGTCCGGGCTTCAACGGCCTGGTCAAAATTTCCAACACGCTGATTATATGCGCTTGTTATTTATAGGCCTGATTCGTGCTTTTTTGCTGCTTACGCCAGCGCTTGCCAATGGGCGGCCATTGGCCACCCAGGCGGCGCTCAATGAATAACAGGGGACACATGCCATGAAACGTACTTTATTTGTCTCAATGATGGCCGCGACGATTCTTGTCGCCGCGCCGCTCGCGCACGCGAATATCATCGCCTACTCCGCCAGTCTGAGTGGGCTAAACGAGTCTCCCGTCAATGCCTCGCCCGCAACGGGTTTGGCCATGGTCACGATTGATGACGTGCTTAACACCATGCACGTTCAGGTCACGTTTTCCGGCTTGCTCGGAACCGTAACCGCGTCGCATATTCATTGCTGCACCGCCGCACCATTGACGGGAACGGCCGGCGTGGCTACGACCACGCCAACTTTCGCGGGCTTTCCGTTGGGAGTGACTTCAGGAACCTATGACAACACCTTGGACATGACGCTGGCCTCCTCGTATAACCCGGCTTTTGTCACGGCGCATGGCGGGACGACGGCGGCAGCGGAGGCGTTTTTATTCAACGGCATGGCCCTCGGTGAAACCTATCTCAACATTCACACTACTATGTTTGCCGGCGGCGAGATCCGCGGCTTCCTCACCGCGATCCCCGCGGCGGTTCCCGAACCTGCGACGCTCGCGCTGCTCGGTTTTGGCCTTGCCGGACTCGGCTGGCACCGACGTAAAATAACGTGATTGCACTCACCCCAACCCCGCTTCGGCGGGGTTGTTTGTTTCAGCATTAATACCGGTTTCTTTTGGGCGAAGCATTCCCTGGCCCCAAGAAGCAAATGAACAAGCGCTCCTAACCTTCGACCTTAGCCGCCTACCTTTATTGAAAAACGCAATGCGAATAAAACTAATCTGTCTATGCGGCATGGCCCTATGCATCTCGCTTACGTCGCATGCCAGCGAAAAATTCTCGTGCAGGTTCCGGCCATTCTCGCTCCGAATGCGCCGATTGTGGAGTCCGTAAAGCTGGAGTACGGCGTGGAACAACTGGTCGGAAGCCACGTATTTCAAAAAGTAAGCGAACGCATCGAAGGCGCTGGCCAATTTCAAGATATGGAGAAAGCCGGGTCGGTCAAAATACTGCGCCTAGCCATACTAGGTGTGCAGGGTTACGGAGGGGGTAGTTGGAGCGGGGCCAAGGGCATCGCGATTCGCGCCGAGCTTTCACAAAACGGCCAAGTGTTTCAGACTAACGAGTTTCAACGCCACTCCAGGGGCGGAATGTTCGGCGGCGTCAGCGGCACCTGTCCCATCATGGAGCGCGTCGCAATCGAACTCGGTCAGGATGTCGCGAATTGGCTGCCGTTCGCGTTAAGGATGAGCCTGGATCCGGCGCTCGCCCCGCAATCGGATGTTCAGCCGACAAAGGAGCAAAGCGCAACTGCAAGCGAGCCTAAGCAGTGACGCTGCGGAGGCTTTCTGCGGAGAGTAAGCCACGTCCGCCCCCATGTGACCATGAAATTCTAACTTTATATAGTCGATGTTCATGCTGGCCGCAGCCTTTAACTTTGCAGCGCTTCGAGCGCTTCCCACCGCGCATAATAGTCTTGCGGAGATAGTCGCCGCTTCCACAAAGTCTGGGCTAGTTCGCGCGCATCCCTGGTATGGGCGGCTTCTATGGTAAGGGATTGATCGCCGCTATCCGCGGCCACGTCGCTTAGACGCCGCGCCTGCTTACCGCCTAACCATGAAATTCTAATTTCACATGTTCGATTTTCATGGTAGCATCGGCACATGGTGGAACGTGTTCAGGCGCTGGATCAGATTCGGCGCGCACTCAAACGCAGCCGGGTTGTGGCGCTGGTCGGTCCGCGGCAGTGCGGTAAAACCACGCTTGCGCGCCAGATCGTCCGTCCGGATACGCTGAATTATTTCGACCTTGAAGACCCGGCGAGCCTCGCCCGCCTCGCCGAGCCCATGCTGGCGCTGGCCCCGCTGCGCGGCGTGGTCGTGATCGACGAAGTGCAGCGGCGTCCCGATTTGTTTCCTGTTCTTCGCGTGCTTGCTGATCGCAAGCCGCTGTCCGCGCGATTTTTGATCTTGGGCAGCGCTTCCCCGGCGCTGTTGCACCAGTCGTCGGAAACCCTGGCTGGGCGGGTGGAAACGATCGCGCTTTCAGGCTTCAATCTGAACGAGGTGGGCGCGGCACAGTTGAGTCGCCATTGGCTGCGCGGTGGTTACCCGCGCGCATTTTTGGCGCGGAGCAACGCGGATAGTTTGGCGTGGCGACAGCAATTCATTCAAACCTTCGTCGAACGTGATTTGCCGCAACTGGGTATCAATATCGCGGCTCAGGCGATGCTGCGTTTTTGGACCATGGCCGCGCACTATCACGGCAACTTGTGGAATGCGGCCGAACCGGCGCGTTCGCTGGGGGTGAGCGAGCCGACGGTGCGCCGCTATTTGGATACCCTGACCGGCCTGTTCATGGTGCGGCAGTTGCAGCCATGGCATGAAAATCTGGGCAAACGCCAAGTCAAGTCGCCCAAGGTGTATCTGCGTGACAGCGGGCTATTGCACCAATTGCTCGGTATTCGCACGGACCGCGATTTGCTATCGCATCCCAAAAGTGGCGCGTCATGGGAGGGTTACGCGATCGAAGAAGCGCTCAGCCGCATTCAGCCGGAGGAAGCCTATTTCTGGGCAACGCATCAAGGCGCCGAGCTGGATTTGCTGCTGTTCAAGGATGGGCGGCGCTTGGGGCTGGAAATGAAACGCACGGATGCGCCGACACTTACCTCTTCCATGCGCATCGCGCTGGAAGATTTGCGCCTGGAGCGGCTGGTGGTGCTATATCCGGGCAACCGTCGCTACCCCTTGGCGGAGCGGGTCGAAGCCGTACCCGTTTCTTCGTTGGCCGAAACCGACTGGCGCGGCTTATTCCCCAAGCGGCCTGCCAGCGGTCGTTAACCTTGCAGCGCCTCTAACGCTTCCCACCGCGCATAGACGGCCGCCAATTCCTTGTCGATCGCCGCGATCCGGTTTTGCGCAGCGTGAATCACGCTCTTTTCCTGCTGATAGAAAGCCGGGTCGCCCATGCGCGCGTTGATTTGATCGCGTTCGGATTCCAGCGTTTGAATTTTCTGCGGTATCGCTTCCAGCTCGCGCTGGTCTTTGAATGACAGCTTTTTCGATTTTTCCGCTGGCGTGGCGGGCGCGGGTTTGACTTCGGCGGTTTTCGCGGCGGGCTTAGTGGCGGCCGGGGTGAAGCGCTGGCGCAGCCAGTCGTCGTAGCCGCCGATGTATTCGTTCACCACGCCGTCGCCTTCGAACACCAGGGTGCTGGTCACGACATTGTTCAAAAATGCGCGATCGTGGCTCACCAGCAGCACGGTGCCTTGGTAGTCGATGAGCAACTCTTCCAGCAGCTCCAGCGTATCGGCGTCGAGATCGTTGGTGGGTTCGTCCAGCACCAGCAGGTTCGAGGGTTTGGTAAAGAGCTTGGCCAGCAACAGTCGGTTGCGCTCGCCGCCGGAGAGCGCTTTCACCGGCTGGCGCGCGCGGGCAGGTGCGAACAAAAAGTCTTGCAGATAGCTCAGCACGTGCTTGGGCTGGCCGTTGATGGTGACGGTGTCCGAGCCCTCGCCCACGTTG
>Ga0315268_10000542_pt1 | contig 43979 bp, 51 predicted proteins | sample C1_top_MG_FD_204535 | JGI IMG/M metagenome (GOLD analysis project Ga0315268, IMG submission 204535) | Sediment microbial communities from Yellowstone Lake, YNP, Wyoming, USA - C1_top | ecosystem: Environmental > Aquatic > Freshwater > Lake > Sediment | place: USA: Wyoming | collected 2017-08-01
CATGCCGGTATGGGTGCGTGGCCGCAAGGCCCGATCGTCTGCCGCGATTGCCATGGAACGAGCAGTCTAGGCGAGCCCCGCCCATGATGCCAGCGACCTGTCGCACACTTCAAAGCTGGCAGCAGCCATCAGATGTCAAATTCGGCGATGACCGGTGCGTGATCGGAGGCCCGCTCGGCCAGCCGCGCCTCGCGATCGATTTCGCAGCTGCGACAGCGCTCGGCCAGCGCCCTGGAGGCCAGCAGCAGATCGATGCGCAGACCGTGGTTGCGGCGGAAGGCGCCGTTACGGTAATCCCACCAGCTAAAGGATTGCGGCGGCTGCTCGAAGCGCCGGAAAACATCCTCCAGACCGATAGCCAGGGTGTCCTGCAGGGCGCTGCGCTCCTCCGCACTCACGTGCACCGAACCCACCCACGCCGCCGGATCATGCACGTCGCGATCTTCAGGCGCGATATTGAAGTCGCCCAGCACAATGAGCTGCGGATGGGTCAGCAACTCAGTGCGCAACCAGCTGCGCAGACTGCGCAGCCACTGCAGTTTGTACTGGAATTTGTCGGATTCTGGACTCTGGCCATTGGGCACGTACAGATCGATGACCCGCACCGGACCGCAGGTTGCGGCCAGCACGCGTCGCTGCGGGTCTTCCAGGCCGGGTACATCGCGGACTACCTCAACTGGCGGGCTGCGCGCCAACAGTGCCACGCCGTTGTAGGTTTTCTGCCCGCTGCAGACACTGTGGTAACCCGCCGCCAACAGCTGTGCGGCCGGGAACAACTCATCGGTCACCTTGGTTTCCTGCAGCGCCATGACATCTGGCGCCTGGCTTTGCAGCCACTCGAGCAGCTGCGGCAGACGCACGCGCAGCGAGTTGACGTTCCAGGTCGCGACGCGCATGGCCGGTTACGCCGCGTTCCGGCTCGTGGCAATGCCGTGCAATTGCAGGAGTGCAGCGATGTCGGGCTTACGGCCGCGAAACTCGACAAAAGCCTCGAGCAGATCGCGGCTGCCGCCACGGGCCAGGATGCAATCGAGAAAGCGCCCGGCGGTGACGTGATCGAACGCGTCGTTGGCACCGAAGGCGGCAAAGGCGTCGGCCGCCAGCACCTCGGCCCATTTGTAGCTGTAATAACCGGCGGCATAGCCGCCCGCAAAAATGTGCGTGAAGCTGTGTGGATGCCGGTTCCACTCGGGGCTGGGTGTCACCGCCACTTCGCGGCGCACCTCAGCCAGCAGCGCGTAGGCGTTGGCGCCGCGCGCCGGATCGTACTCGGCGTGCAGGCGCATATCGAAGAGTGCGAATTCCACCTGCCGCAGAGTCTGCATGCCGGCCTGAAAACTGCGCGTGGCGATCAGCTGCTGCTGCCTGGCTGCCGGCAGCGCGGCGCCATCGATCACGTGGGCAGATATTCTCCCCAGCACCTGCGGCAGCCACGCATAGTTCTCCATGAATTGACTGGGCAACTCGACCGCATCCCAGGCCACGCCATTGATGCCGGCAATGCTCGGATAGGCGATGCGCGTCAGCATGTGGTGCAGGCCATGCCCGAACTCGTGAAACAGCGTGACCACATCATCGTGCGTCAGCCGCGCCACCTGGCCGTCCTGGGGCGGCAGCGAGTTGCACACCAGGTAGGCGACCGGCAGGGTCAGCGTGCCACCAAGCTGCTTGCGACCAACGCAATCGTCCATCCATGCGCCGCTGCGTTTGTGGGCGCGCGCATAGGGATCGAGATAAAAGCTGGCCAGCGCTGCGCCGCCTGGCGAGCGCACTTCGAAATAGCGTACCTCCGGATGCCAGACCGAAACCCCGCTGCGCTCGGCGATCTGCACGCCGTAGAGTTTTTCAGCGACCTCGAACAGACCGGTCAGCACTCGCGGCAAGGGCAGGTATTCGCGCAGCTCCTCCTGCGAGACCTGGTAGCGGCTCTGCTGCAAGCGCTCCGAAAAATAGGTGAGATCCCAGGCCTCGAGCTTGCGACCGGCAAAGGTCTCCAGTTCGGCCAGTTCGGCCGCGGCGTGGCTGCGCGCCGCGCCCGCCAGGCGGCGCAGAAAATCAGTGACTTCCGGCACGCTGGCCGCCATGCGATCGGCCAGCGCATAGTCGGCAAAGGAGGCAAAGTCGAGCAGCCGCGCCAGTTCATGACGAACCCGCACGATCTGTTCAAGCAGCGCAGTGTTGTCGAATTGCCCGGCGCCCGGGCCCCGATCCGAGGCCCGGGTGCTCCAGGCTTCATAGAAAATGCGCCGCAACGGCGCGTGCTCGGCGTCGGTGACAATCGCCACGTAGGTAGGCTGGTCGAGTCCAAGCAGCCAGCCGCTCAGGCCCTGCTCGCTGGCGCGGCGCGCGGCGCGATCGATCAGGCTCTGATTGACCCCTTTGAGCTCCGCCGCATCGGTTACCCGATGCGCGAAGGCATTGGTGGCATCGAGCACATTTTCCTCGAACTTCGCCTGCAGCTGTGCGAGTTCGACCATGAGCGCCTTGAAACGCGCCTTGCGCGCCGGATCGAGGGCGACGCCGGCCAGGCGAAAATCACGCAGCGCGCGCTCCAGTACCGCGCGCTGCTCGGAATCGAGCGTTGCGCCTTCGCGCTCGCGAACGCGCAGATACGCCTGGTAGAGCAGTTCGCTCTGTGCCAGATCAGTGTGATACTCGGACAACAACGGCAGGCAACGGTTGTAGGCCGCGCGCAGCGCATCGGAATTGAGCACCCCGTTCAGGTGCCCGACTGGCGACCAGACACAGCCGAGCCGGTGGCGCATTTCTTCGAGCGGTACCACGACCGTGGCGAAGCTGGGCTCGGCGAGCGCGGCAATTTCCGCCAGCCGGCTGCGATTTAGCGCCAGAGTTTCCCGCAGCGCCGGTTCGACGTGCTCCGGGAGGATGGCGTCAAATCTGGGCAGCGGCGCCTCGCCCAGCAGCGGATTATTATCTGGCATGGCGCTAGACTGCCAGAGGCGACAGCAGATGGGAACCCGTGCAATGGACTACGACCTGATTGTCATCGGTGGCGGCAGCGGCGGCCTGGCCTGCGCGCAGCGCGCGGCGGAATACGGCGCGCGCACGCTGCTGATCGAAGCGGGCCGCCTGGGCGGCACCTGCGTCAATGTCGGCTGTGTGCCCAAGAAGATCATGTGGAATGCGGCGCAGATCGCCGCAGCCGTGCACGATGCCGCGGACTACGGTTTCGATCTGTCGCTGGCACGCCATGACTGGGCTCAGCTCAAGCGCAAACGCGATGCCTATGTTGCCCGTCTCAATGAGATCTACGCCGCCAACCTCGACCGGCGTGGCATCACGCTGCTGCGCGGTCACGCGCAGCTGGCGGCCGCGCAGCGCGTGCAGGTGGCGGGAAAACTCTACAGCGCACCGCATATCGTGCTGGCCACCGGCGGCCAGCCAATGGTGCCTGATATTCCCGGCGCCGGCCTCGGGCTCAGTTCGGATGGTTTCTTTGAATTGTCGGCGCGACCCGCCGGCGTTGCCATCATTGGCAGCGGCTATATTGCCGTCGAACTGGCGGGAATTTTCTCGAGTCTGGGCTCACACAGCACCCTGGTGCTGCGTCGTGATCGGCTGCTGCGCTCATTCGAGCCGATGCTGGGCGAAAATCTCGCCGCCAGCATGCGTGATGAAGGCGTGGAGATCATTACCGAGGCGGTGCCGAGCGCGCTGCAACGCAACGCCAGTGGCCAGCTGGAAATTCAGCTGGCGGATGCTCGCACGCTGGGGCCTTTCGACGCGGTAATCTGGGCCGTGGGCCGCCGCGCCAACAGCGCCCAGCTGGGCTGCGAGGCACTGGGCATACTGCGCGATGCCGAGGGTCACATCCCCACCGACAAATACCAGGAAACCAATGTCACGGGAATCTATGCGATCGGTGATGTCACCGGCCGCGAACTACTCACGCCGGTGGCTATCGCTGCGGGTCGCCGCCTCGCAGATCGCCTGTTTGGCAACATGCGCGAACGCCGGCTCGACTATGAAAACATTCCTACCGTCGTGTTCAGCCATCCGCCGATCGGCACCGTCGGCCTGACCGAGGCCGCAGCGCGCGCGCGCCACGGCGCTGCCGTCAAGGTCTATTCGACTGCCTTCGTGCCGATGTATCACGCCATGACGACGCGCAAACCACGCACTGCCATGAAACTGATTACGGTCGGGGCTGAGGAACGCGTAGTCGGCATTCACGTTATCGGCGCCGGGGCCGATGAGATGCTGCAGGGCTTCGCGGTGGCGCTGCGCATGGGCGCGTGCAAGCGCGATCTGGATGACACCGTGGCGATACATCCGAGCTCGGCAGAAGAGCTGGTGACGATGCGTTAGCGGCGGCGCCGCACTAGCGCGCCGGCGGCGGCGGTTGTAGCTGCGCGCCAAGCTGCGCCAGCGCCTCAGCGAAGGCAGCCGCAAATGCCGCGCTCACGCTTTGCAGGCGATTGGCGCTCGCCGGCACGTCGCTCGCAGCCACTACGCTGGCGATCACAGTCCGGTCACTGCGTCGTGCCAGCGTGGCTACCAGCTGCACGCGCACCATGGGCGGCCCATCATCCTGGTACTGGGCATGAAAACGGCGCACCTCCAGCTGCAGCAGGAAATCAGCTTCCAGCGGTGCGGCATCGCTCTGCACCGCGCGGAATCTGCCGCTGGCACGCAACGCATCGATGGCACCGGACTGCACCAGCTCCGGCAGCGGCGCTGCCCAGCTGCTGTGGGCAAAATAGTCGAGTCGTTGGCCGCTGCGGGTGAGTGCGATGCGGTCAGTATCGAGTCCGGGCGTGCTCAGGGGTCGCAACACCTTGAGTGTGGCGACGAGCGAGGTGGCGTCGACAGCGCTGGCAGCAACAGCCGGCGCTGGCAGCTGTGGCGTCAACACATAAATCTGTGTGGCTGCCTGTTTACTCTGCAAGCCTGAACAGCCTGCCGCCAGCAACAGCACCAGCAACTGCGCCGGCAGCGTCGTCAATCGCGTCAGTAGCAACCCTGTGCGCGCAGTCATGGTGGCACCTCTACGCCGCTGCTCGCCGGTTGATACAGAAGTCGCGACGGATTGTCGCGCAGGCTGCGCGACAATTGTTGAAACTCGCGCGCCGCCGCGCGACTGTCGCGCGCCAGGGCCTCGATCTCCGCCAATCCCTGATGCATGAAGCCGGTCAGATCGGCGCGATTCTCGACGATCAGGCCATCCAGCTGCGCGCTGGCAATGGCCAGATGATCGGTCGTGGTACGCAATTGAGTCAGTGCTGCGGCCAGGTCGGGAGCGCCAGTCTCGGCCGCCGCCCGCACTTTGGCAATGACTGCGTTGACTTCAACGGTGGCGCCATGCAGCTGCGCGATCAGGGCGCCCGCGTCGTGCGCGGCCTGTGGCAGCGTGCCGCCGGCACGATCAAGGTTGGCGGCCAGGCGTGTGAACGCGGCGATGTTCTGATCCGAGAGCAGCAGGTTGGCACGCGTCGCCAGCTCACCGACGCGGCCGGCTACTTCCGGCAGACTGCTCAGGAATACGTCAAAATTGGAGCGTATCGAGCGGATGACCGGGTAGCGCTCACTGGCGACGCTCTCCATCAGCCGCTCCGGCGTGGCACCGGCACGCTGCTGCTGCAGATCGATGAACAACAGACCGGTCACACCCTGCAACGAGAGTTCGGCGAGCGTACGCGCCGAGATCGGCGCCGAGGAGTCGATGTCCACCAGCACCTGCACGCGATCGGCCACGCGCTGATCCAGGCGGATGCGCACTACCCGGCCAATGTCGACACCCAGGTAGCGCACCTGCCCGCCCTGGGAAAGACCGCTGACGCTGCCATCGAAGTAGACCTCATAGCGCGTGTAGTGCCGCGCGTCCCGGCTATCGCTGTACCAATAGACAAATAGTGCCGCCATGACCGTCACCAGCAGCATAAAGGCGCCGACGGCGACGTAGTTGGCCTCACGTTCCATGCTGCGCTCCCCGCTGCCGTGCCCGTTCGCCCTGGAAATAGGCGTGAATCCACGGCTGCCTGTTATTGGCGATGCCTGCCAGAGTATCGCTGATCATGCGCCCCTCAACGAGCACGCCGACGCGCGTACAGGTGCGGAAAATGGTATCAAGATCGTGGGTGATCATCACTACCGTGAGCTTAAGCTCTCGCTGCAGGTAAAGCAGCAGTTCATCGAAGGCTGCAGCGCTGATCGGATCGAGACCCGAGGTCGGCTCATCCAGAAACAGCAGGCGCGGGTCGAGCGCCAGGGCACGCGCCAGCGCCACGCGCTTGATCATGCCGCCCGAGAGCTGCGCCGGAAACTTTCCGGCCGCTTCCGGCTCCAGGCCGACGAGTCGCAACTTGAGCATTGCCAGCTCATCGAGCCAGCGGCGCTCAAGCTGCAGGTGTTCAATCATGGGCAGTTGCACGTTTTGCAGCACGGTCAGCGCGCTGAACAGCGCGCCGTGCTGAAAGGTGACACCGTACCCGGCCTTGACCTGGCGCAGCTCGGCGGCGCCGAGGGAACCGAGCTCCCGGCCAGAGAGCTGCACGGTGCCGGCGCGTGGCTTTTGCAACCCCAGGATGCTGCGCAGCAGCACCGACTTACCGGATCCCGAGCCACCGACAATGCCAAATACCTCACCTTCTGCCACCTGCATATCGAGATTCTTATGCACGCTCTGGCGACCAAAGCTGTTAACCAGACCGCGCACTTCGACCAGCGTCGTCATCAGACATCCATCTCCATGAACAGCATGGCGAAGAGCGCGTCGGCCAGAATCACCAGGAAAATCGCCTGCACCACCGCGAGTGTGGTCATGCGCCCCAGGTCGCGCGAGGAGCCGCGTACGCGCATCCCACACCAGGTGCCGGCCAGCGCGATCAACACCGCAAACACCGGCGCCTTGATCAGACCCACCCAGAAAGTAGTACTGGCGATCGCTTCATTGGCGCGATTGATATATTGCGCCAGTGGCATGCCCAGCAGCGCCCGGCACAGCAGACCGCCGCCCACCAGGCCGATGGCATCGGCAATTACCGTCAACAACGGCAGGGCAATGATCAGACCGAGTACGCGTGGCAGCACCAGCACTTCGATCGGATTGACGCCGATGGCCTGCAGTGCATCCACCTCTTCGTTGAGCTTCATGGCGCCAATTTCAGCTGCAAAAGCGCTGCCGGAGCGCCCCGCGACGATGATCGCCGTGAGCAGGACTCCCAGTTCGCGCAGCACGCCAACCGTGACCAGATCGACCACGAAGATATCGGCGCCAAACTTGCGCAGCTGTTGCGCACCCATATAGGCGAGAATCACGCTGATCAGAAAAGCAATCAGTGCCACGATGGGAATGGCGGTGATGCCGGTGTCGTATACATGGCGGGCAATCGAAGTGGGTCGCCAGTGGCGCAGGGCAAACCCGCCGCGCAGCGCAGCCATGGTGACGCGACCGATAAATTCCAGAGCCGATTCGAACAGCCGCCAGGCGCGCACCGCATGCCGGCCGATATCTTCAACGGCTGCAGCCGGATCGAGCCATTCGCCTGGCACAGTGGTCACTGTGTCGGCCGCGCGCGCAACCAGAGTGCGATCGAGCAGGGCCAGTGCCGCCGGCGGCTCACCGGCATAGCGGGTAGGCACGCCTGCGGCCTGCACCCGCGCCAGGTAGTCGCGCAGCAGCCAGGCGGCGGAAATATCAAAATGGGCCGCGTCGGCCCGCACTTCCAGACGCTGTGCGCCGCCGAGTGGCACGGCCGCCAACTGCTCGTCAATGGCGCCCAGCACGGCAATGCGCCACTCGCCCGAAAGTTCGAGCACGACGCCATCGCCCTCACGGCGCGCCGCGCAGTACATATCAGTGGCCGCCTAACCCAGGGTCTTGTGCGTGCCGTCGCACAGCGGCGCCTTGTGAGTGCGCTTGCAGGCGCACAGCCAGACCTTGCCGCTGTGTGCTGGCGCGTAGGTTAGTGGGCTGAAGCTACCGCCCTTGTGGGAGCCATCGCAAAAGGGTTGCCTGGCCGACTTGCCGCAGCTGCACCAGTGATAGGTCTTGCCCGCTTCGACCTCCACGCTGATCGGCGCTCGCCCCGCAATTACCGCTTCGGTCATGAAAATCCCCCGGCCAGAATCCGTCAGCGCCATGGATACACTCTATAATGACACTAAAATCAGCGCTATCTTGTGCTACTTATGCCACCTGGAGCCCTAATGAAGCAGCCCATGAATGTCGCCATCACCGGCGCCGCCGGCCAGATCGGCTATGCACTCGCGTTTCGCGTGGCCTCGGGCCAGATGCTGGGAGCCGAGCAACCCGTCAATCTGCATCTGCTGGAGATCAGCGCGGCCCTGCCGGGACTGCAGGGCGTGGTGATGGAACTGAACGACTGCGCTTTCCCGACGCTCAATCGGGTGCTGGCGACGGATGATGCCCAGGTGGCTTTTCGTGATTGCCAGGCGGCGCTGCTGGTCGGCGCCCGACCGCGCGGCCCGGGCATGGAACGTAAAGATCTGCTACTGGCCAACGCCCAGATCTTTTCCGCGCAGGGCAAGGCGCTCAACGCCGTGGCCGATCGCGGCGTGCGCGTGCTGGTAGTCGGCAATCCTGCCAATACCAACGCCCTGATTGCGCGCGCCAATGCGCCGCAATTGCCGGCCGCACATTTCACCGCGATGACGCGCCTCGATCACAACCGTGCGCTGGCGCAACTTGCCGACAAAACCGGCACTCACGTCACCGACATCCGCCGCATGACAATCTGGGGCAATCATTCCTCGACGCAGTATCCTGATCTCAGCCACTGCCTGATCAAAGGCCAGCCGGCCACCGGCCTGGTCGATCGGGCCTGGATCGAGCAGACCTTCATTCCCACCGTGCAGCAACGTGGCGCGGCAGTCATCAAGGCGCGCGGCTCGTCGTCAGCGGCTTCGGCCGCTTCGGCGGCGCTCGATCACATGCGCACCTGGTTTCAGGGCACGCTTGATGGTGACTGGGTCAGCATGGGCATACCGAGCGATGGCAGCTATGGCATCGGCCCGGGAATCATCTATTCCTATCCCGTGACCTGCCGCGGCGGGCAATATCAGATCGTTCAGAATCTGGGCATTGATGAGTTCAGTCGCGCGAAGCTGCTGGCTACGGAGCAGGAACTGCGCGAGGAGCGCGACGGGGTCAAAGACCTGCTGGGTTGAGCATGTACGGCGCCATAATCACGATCGTTTTTGTACTGGCGGCGATTTACCTCGCCTACCGGCGCCTGCCATTGTTCGCCTACACCCTCACCTTCACACTGCTGCTGGCGGCCTACGTGCTGCTGGGCAACCCGGGTGGCCTCTGGCAGGGTTTGCTGTGGTTGCTGCTCGCTTTCCTGTGGTTGCTCAATGTGCGCCCGCTCCGCAAGGCACTCATCAGCAGGCCCTTCATGCGCGCCTACCTGCGCCTGTTGCCCGCCATGTCCGACACCGAGCGCGAAGCGCTCGAAGCCGGCACGGTGTGGTGGGATGGCGAGCTGTTCACCGGCAACCCGGACTGGAGCAAGCTGCGCGCCAATCCGCCGGCGCGCCTGTCAGCCGAGGAACAGGCCTTCATCGACGGCCCCTGCGAAGAACTGTGCCGCATGCTCGATGATTTCGATATCACCCATCGGCGTGGCGATCTGCCGCCCGAGGTCTGGGAGTTTCTGAAGGCGCGGGGCTTCTTCGCGATGATCATTGGCAAGCAGTACGGTGGCCTGCAGTTTTCCGCTTACGCTCACTCCTGCGTGCTGGTGAAGCTCGCCAGCCGCAGCGTCACCTGCGCCTCAACGGTGGCGGTGCCCAATTCGCTCGGCCCCGCAGAGCTGATCAACCACTACGGCACCGAAGAGCAGAAAAAATATTACCTGCCACGTCTGGCGCGCGGTGTGGACATACCCTGCTTTGCGCTCACCGGTCCGCGCGTGGGCTCCGATGCCGCCGCGCTCCCCGACACCGGCGTGGTCTGCCGTGGTCAGTGGCAGGGACAGGAGGTGCTGGGCCTCAGGCTCAACTTCTCCAAGCGCTACATCACGCTGGCGCCGGTGGCCACGCTCATCGGCCTGGCGTTTCGCATGTTCGATCCGGAGAAGCTGCTCGGCGGCGAGACCGATCTGGGCATCACCTGCGCATTGATCGGCCGCGATACGCCGGGCGTCGAGGCCGGCACGCGGCATTTTCCGCTTAACATCCCGTTTCAGAATGGCCCGGTGCGCGGTCACGACGTATTCGTGCCGATCGACAGCATCATCGGCGGGCCGAAAATGGCCGGCCAGGGCTGGCGCATGCTGGTCGAGCAACTCTCGGTGGGCCGCTGCATCTCGCTGCCCTCGAATGCCACTGGCGGCTCGAAGTCCGCCGTGTTCGCCACCGGTGCCTACGCGCGCATTCGCCGGCAGTTCAATCTGCCGGTGGGCAAGTTTGAGGGCGTCGAGCAGGTGATCGCGCGCATGGTCGGCCTCACCTACATCATGGATGCCGCGCGCAGTGTCACTACCGCCGCCATCGATGCCGGCGCACGCCCGGCGGTGCCGGCCGGCATTCTCAAACATCACGTCACCGAAATGGGACGGCGCGTCGCCAACGATGCCATGGATGTACAGGGTGGCAAGGGCATCATGCTTGGGCCACGCAACTACCTGGCTCGCGGCTACCAGTCGATTCCAATCGCCATTACCGTGGAAGGCGCGAATATCCTCACCCGCAACCTGATCATCTTTGGCCAGGGCGCGATTCGTTGCCATCCATTCGTGCTGCGCGAGATGAACGCCGCGCGCAATCCAGATCGCGAGCGCGGCGTCGATGAGTTCGATCGCGCGCTGTTTGGCCACATCGGCTTCACGATCTCGAACGCCGCGCGCGCTTTCGTGATGGCGCTGAGCTTTGCGCGCTTTGAGAGCGTCCCGGATACCGGCGCCACGCGCCGCTATTACCAGCACATCGAGCGCTTCAGCGCCTCCTTTGCCTTCGCCACCGATGTGGCCATGCTGACGCTCGGCGGCTATCTCAAGAAGAAGGAAAATATTTCCGCGCGCCTTGGCGACGTGCTCTCGGCGATGTACCTGGCCTCGATGGTGCTCAAGCAGCATGAAGACCAGGGCAGCCCGGCAGCTGACCTGCCGATTGTCGAATGGGCTTGTCGCGAGCTGCTGTACCAGGCGCAGGAGCAGCTGCACAACGTGCTGCGCAACTTTCCCAGCCGGCCCATGGCAATATTCATGCGGCTGTGCATTTTTCCGCGCGGTCGCACCTACTTCGCGCCCGGCGACCGGCTCGGTCGCAAGGTGGCCGACCTGGTGCTGAATGCAACTGCGAGCCGTGACCGGCTCTGCCATGGCATCTATCGCGAGGTGCACGCCGGCAATCCGCTGGGACAGCTGCAGCAGGCGCTGGAACTCGCACCGCAGGCCGAACTGATCGAAAAGAAACTGCGTGTCGAGGGTGTCAAGACCGGCCGCATCGGCGCGCTGGACCTGCCGGGTCAGATCGAAGCGGGCCTGGCGCTGGGCATCATCAGTCCGGCCGAAGCGACCCTGTTGCGCGACTATGACCGGCAGGTCATGGAGATCGTCAATGTCGATGAGTTTGCTGCTGACGATCTGGGTCAGCACCGCAACTGATCCACGCCGATGTACCCCGCTTTTTTCGGCATCGCCGAGAAACCCTTCGCCATCACGCCGGACCCGCGTTATCTGTACCTGGGCGCGCGCCACGCCGAGGCACTCGCGCATCTGGTTTACGGCATCAATGAAGCCGGCGGCTTCATCCAGCTTACCGGCGAAGTCGGTACCGGCAAGACCACCACCATCCGCTCGCTACTGGCCCGCGCGCCACGCAACGCCGAGATCGCACTGATCATCAATCCCCGGCTATCGCCGCTGGATTTCTTGCAGACCATCTGTGAAGAACTGGGCATCGGTGTCACCGACAGCGCGCTCGGCAACAGCAAGGAGCTGGTCGATCAGCTCAATCGCTATCTGCTGCGCGCCCACGCCGCTGGCCGGCGGGTGGTGTTGATCGTCGATGAGGCGCAGAACCTCAGCGCCGAAGTGCTCGAACAGGTGCGGCTGCTGACCAACCTGGAAACCGAATCACAAAAGCTGCTGCAGATCATTCTGATCGGGCAGCCGGAACTGCGCACACTCCTCGACCGCAATGATCTGCGCCAGCTGGCACAACGGGTAACCGCCCGCTATCACCTCGAACCCCTGGGCCGCGATGACACACTGGCCTACGTGCGCCATCGACTGCGGATTGCGGGTGCCACCAGCGATATCTTTACGCGCGCCGCGCTTCGTGAGGTCTACCGGCTCAGTGGCGGTGTGCCGCGGGTCATCAACGTGATCTGCGATCGCGCCCTGCTGGCCGCTTACTCCCAGGAGCAGCATGTGGTCAGCAGCGCCCTGGTGCGGCGCGCTGCCGGCGAGGTCTTCGACCGGCATCTGGCACCGGTCTGGTTGAAGCCGCTCATCAGCATGCTGGTGTTGCTGGTACTCGCTGGTACGGCAGCGACGCTCTGGCGCCTGGGCCCGTGGCAACGCCCCACCGCGGTCCAGGCCGTCAGCGCACCAGCGCCAGCACCAGCGCCGCTCACCAGGCCGGCGCCGCCACGCGCCACGCTGGCCGCGCAGCTGGCGCAGGCCGGCACCGATACCGGCACCGACGCGGCATTCGCGCAGCTGCTGAAGCTCTGGAATGCAGGCTATCTGCAGGGACCCACCGATGGCTGCAGCCAGGCATCCAGCCAGGGCCTGGAATGCGTCACGCTGCACGGTTCACTGGCGCAATTGCGCGCCCTCAGGCGCCCGGCGATTCTGATGCTCAGCGACAGCGCCGGCAAACCGCTGCAGGTCGTGCTCACCGGCATCGGTGATGAAGACGTGCAGCTGCAGATCGGCGCACGCAGCACGCGCGCTGGCATCGCCGAACTGTCGCGTTACTGGTTTGGCGACTACCTGCTGCTGTGGCGTCCGGCAGTGCCCATGGTGCTGGAATTGCGCGCCGGCACTCGCGGACCCGCGGTGCGGCAGCTGCACACGCAACTATTGCAATGGCGCGGAGCCGATCCGGCGCAGCGTCCCAGCACGGTTTACGATGACGCGCTGAAGCAGCTGGTGGAAGAATTCCAGCGCCAGCATCATCTGGCGGTGGATGGCATCGCCGGCATGGAGACGCAGTTGAGCCTGGATGCCGCGGTGGCCGCACCCGACACGCCGGTATTGAGCATCGTGCCAGGAACCTGAACCATGTCATTCATACTCGACGCACTGAAGAAATCGGAAGCGGAGCGCCAGCGACAGGCGGGGCCGGCACTGCTGGAAATGCGCGTGGTTGCGCCGCGGCGCCGCTGGCCGTTGTGGGCGCTGGTGGTGGGCGTATTGCTGGTCGTGAATGTGCTGGCGCTGGCCTGGTTCGCATTGCGCTCCACGACAACAGCAGGCCGCGGGCCGATGAACACAACGACAGCGGCGCCGCCGGCGGCAATTACCTCGGCGACCCCCGACGCGACCACCGCAACCATGGCGCCCACAACCGGCGGGCCGCAAGCGCCCGGGTCTGCGCTCACTACGCCTGCTGGCGCGACCGATCCACAACCCGCGCCCATTGAGGGCGACAACCCGGCCGATCTTGAGCCGGCTGTTAACAGCGTGCCCGGCACAGCGCCGCTTGTCCCGGAGGGTGCGAACCTGCAAAACTATGCCGAGCTCAACGGCAAACTTCCGGAGCTGCGCCTCGACCTGCACGTCTATGCGGCCAAGCCAGCCGAACGCTATGCTTTCATCAACATGCACAAGGTGCGCGAAGGTGACCTCACGCCTGAGGGCGTGCGTGTCATGCAGATAACCAGCGAGGGCGTGGTGCTCGACTATCGCGGCACCGAATTCCTGCTCGGCCACCAATAGTCCGGAAGATCTAGGCGCGCAGCAGGCTACCCAGGTCAAAGGCTTCATCGGCAATTTGCGCTGCAGTGGGCGTGAGCCCCCGATCGAGCAGCTTGCGCGCATTCATATGATCAGCGATGCGACTCAGTGAATCGACGGCGATCAGCTTGCCGGCACGCAGGTAGTAAGCCGAAAACGCCGGCTGCTCAGGATTGCCACGGGTCACTATTTCATCGTAACCCTGGCTCAAGCCCACCATCTGCAGTTTCAGATCGTACTGATCGGACCAGAACCAGGGCGCGGCGGTGAATGGTCGTTGCCGACCCAGCAGCGCGGCGGCGGCCGACTTGCCCTGCTCGACAGCGTTCTGCACCGACTCGAGCCGCAATAACGAGCCGTCGGCAAGTCGCCTGGCCGTACAATCGCCCGCCGCGACGATCAACGGATCGCTGCTGCGTGCACAGTCATCAACAATGATGCCGCGTTCGCATTCGAGCCCCGCGGCGCTCGCCAGTGAATCGTCGGGGTTGACACCCACGCCAACAAGCACACACCCGGCCGGATGGAGTTGCCCATCGGCAGTACGCACCGCACTCACTGCGCCCAGCCGGCCTTCAAGCGCAGTGATCCTGACATCAAACAGCAGGCGCACGCCGTGCGCGAGGTGTAGCCGCGCCGCAGCTTCAGAAACTATCGGCGCCACCACCCGCGACATCAGCCGGCCCAGGCCCTCGAGCACGGTTACCTCGATGCCGCGCTTGCGCGCGGTGGCGGCGATCTCGAGGCCAATGAACCCGCCGCCAATCACCACCAGTGGCACGGCGGCGCTGAGGCAATGATCAAGCGCCGCACCGATGCTCAGGGCATCATCGATGGTTCGCAGGCCAAACACCCCAGCTAACTCTACTCCCGGCAGCGGCAGGGCCTTAAGCCGCGCACCGGTAGTGAGCGCAAGCCCGCCGTAGGAAACGCGGCGGCCATCAGCCAGCACGACTTCGCGCGACCGACGATCGATGGCAGTGACCTGGGTGCGCAGCTGCAGGTCAATCTGCCGGCGCTGCAGCGCCTCCGGCCCGCGGATCGCCAGCGAGGCGAGTTCCGGTCGATCGAGCAGGAACTTCTTTGATAGCGGCGGGCGATTGTAGGGCGCATACGCCTCGGCGCCGAGCAGCGTAATGGGACCGTCGTATTTTTCCTGCCGTAACGACTCGGCGATCTGCACGCCGGCCTGGCCGGCGCCGACAATAACGAATGGTCCTGACATGACCGCAGCTTAAGCCTGACGCTCTGGAAACTCGACCACCAGGCCGTCGAGCTCAGCGGTCACCCGTATCTGGCAGGCCAGGCGGCTGCCAACGCGCCGCTCGGCCGCCACGTTGAGAAGCATCTGCGTTTCGTCTTCTGTGGGCGGTGGCAGGCGCATCAGCCAGTCGGCAGCCACATAACAATGGCAGGTGGCACAGGAGCAGGCGCCGCCACATTCAGCATCAATGCCTTGCACACCCTGCGCCCTGGCGCCCTGCATCAGGCTCCAACCGTCACTGATCTGCACCTCAACACGCTGACCATCCGGCTCTATACAGTTGACTTGCACGGCGCCTGGCATCTTTTACTCTGCTGGTCCAGCAAACCCGGGGCATCGGCCGCTTTGACTCATTATACAGGCAGGTGAGCTGCGTCACAGTACGCCCGGCCGGCTCCCTGCACAGATCACAGATTGGCCGGCCCGCGATGCTGCCCGGAGGCCTGAAATTGTAAAGTCGTCGGCGATACACCCAATCCGCCGGCGGCACACGCGAGTGACTTTCAAACCGACGATGATGGCTGGTAACGCAGCGCCCGGAAGCTGCGCGTGACGCCACGTATTGTCATCGCCGGACGCGATGCGCAGCAACGTCAGTGGCTGCGTCACCATCTGCAGACACTGTGGTCCGATGCCAATCCGCCCAGCATTGACCCGGAGCAATTGACGCAGCTGCTGCAGGAGCGCACCGACAGCCCCTACGATGCCATCGTGTTGTGCGCCGACTTCGAGGTGGCGTCAATGCAGCACTGCGAGAGCCTGGCATTGCTCAGGAAATTGCGCCGCATGGCGAATCTGCCGGCGCTGATTGTGGTCGCCAACAGCGGCAATGAACTCACGGCCGTGCGCGCCGTGCGCCTCGGGGCCACCGCCTATTTGCCGCGCCAACTGCTGGACGCACAACGGCTTGGCGGCACGCTACGCAAAGTACTGCACGCCAGTCGGCGTCGACGCCAGCGCGAAGCCCGGCGGCGGCCCGACGCCGCCGTCACCCGTGCGCCAACCATCCCCGGTTACACACTGCTGCGCGAACTGGGCAGCTCGACGCGCGCCAGTGTCTGGCTGGCGCGCAGCGCTGCGCTCGAGCGCCCGGTGGCCCTCAAGGTCAGCACTCCGGAACACGCCAGCGCCGTTGATGGGCCGCAATTCGCCCGCGAGTACGCGGCCATTGCTGCCATACGCAGCCCCGCTGTGGTCGACATCTACGACTATGGCGTGCATGACGGCCGGGAATTCATTGCCATGGAATATTTTCCCTGTGGCGATCTGAAGCAGCGGCTGCTGCACCCGCTCAGCACGCAACAGGCGCTCAACTACGCACGCCGCATCGGTGCTGCGCTGTGCGTGACGCATGCCGCCGGTATCGTGCATCGTGACATGAAGCCACCCAATGTCATGCTGCGTGCAGATGGTTCCGTGGTGCTCATCGATTTTGGCCTCGCCAAGCGGCTTGATGCCGATACCCACAGTACGGCTATCGGCGTGCTGCGCGGCTCACCGTATTACATGAGTCCCGAACAGGTACAGGGACAGACTCTGGATGCGCGCAGCGATATCTACAGCCTGGGTGTCGTGTTCTACGAAATGCTGACGGGACACAAGCCCTTTCACGGTCTCACGGCCATGGAGCTCATGCAGCAACATGTGTCCGGCGAAAGACCGGCCCTGCCACCGGAACTCGGCCACTATGAGTCAGTGTTGGCGCGCCTGATGGCACGTGAGCGCGAGCAGCGCTACGCCGATGCACCGCAGGCGCTCGCCGCGCTGGACGCTCTGGCCACGCAGTCCACCGGGGATGTCGAGGCCGCGCATGCTGCCTGAGCTTAAAGACCAGCGCAACGCGGACGATGAGGCGGCGCAACTGCGTTGCGAGATTGAGCGTCTGCGCGCCGAACGTGCGCTGCTGTCCGATCTGCTGGCGGCGCCAGACCCGGCACTGACGCGCTTCATGTCTGCGGCGGCGCGCAGTTCCGCACGGCTGCGCAGGTTACTGTCCAGACGCGCACGCGAGCCAGCCGAGTATCTGCGCAAAGTGGCGCAGCTGCGACGCTTGCATGCCCGCCTCGCGCTACTCGCGCACAGTGTGCCCTTGCCGTCGGTGGCGCTGATGTTCGAACAGACTGACACTGCTCTGGCAGTGGCCGGCACCGGCAGCCTGGGCGATGAGCTGCTGCCCGCGCTGGTCCTGATTGAAGAAAGCGCGCTCGCGCTATCGATGATTTCTGAGCGAACCGGCATTAGCCTGGCGCCACGACGGCGTTACCGCAGCAGGGTCGCGCACGCGCGCGCGCCTGTCGAGGCTGTCGGCGCTGCCGAACGCGGCGGAGTCGAGGCGTCGGCACCACTGCCGCGCCTGGCGCAGGCCCTGCTGCAGCTGGGCGAACAGCTGGCCGCTGAACAGGGCAAACGTATTGAGCTCTCGCTCGTGGGCCTGGAGCAGGTGCCAGAAGAACTTTTCAGTTCGCTTTACGACATGCTGGCGCAGCTGTTGCGCAATGCCATTGAACACGGTGTCGAGACGCCGGCACAACGCACTGCCGCGGGCAAGAGCCCCTGTAGCGCCCTGCTGGCGCAATTTTCGATACGCGCCGGTCAGGCTGAACTGATCTTTCAGGATGATGGTCAGGGCTTACAGGCATCGCAGATATTGCAGGCGGGTATCGCCCGCGGCCTGATCGATCCGGAGACGCCGCTGGCCGGCGATCCGCGTCAGGCCTCATCACTGATCTTTTTTCCAGGAGTCAGCACGGCAGCCATCAGCAACGGGCGCGGATTGGGCATGGGCATCGTCCGCGATCATGTCAAGCGCATGGGTGGGCGCATCCAGGTGGCCACCCGGCGAGCGCAATTTACCCGAATTCGCATCCGTATCCCGCTGTCTGAGGCCCCGGCACAAGGTACCGGCATCGGTCGCGCTTGACACCCATTTGAGCTGCAGGTGCAATGCGCCCAAGAGGGCCTATGCACCTGGTCGACACCACCGTTTTTTTCTCACCGACCAGCGGCGGCGTGCGCCGTTATCTGACCGCCAAGCACGACTGGCTGCGTGCCCACACGCCGCATCGCCACACGCTGCTGGTTCCCGGCGTCGTCGATGAGTTGCGGCCCGGCGGGCTCAGCACCATTGCCGGCTGGCAAGTGCCTGGCACTTTCAACTATCGCCTGCCGCTGGCGCCACGCCGCTGGATGCGCATGCTCGATGCCCTGGATCCGGACCTGATCGAAGTGGGTGATGCCTTTCATCCGCTGTGGAGTGCTGCCGCAGTAGCGCGTCGCCGGCGCATTCCCCTGGTGGCTTTCTTTCATTCCAATCTGCCGCGCCTGGTGGCGCGCCGCTACGGTGAACTGACGGGCCAGGCCATCGGGCGCTATCTGCGGCTTGCCTACCAGCGCTGCGATCTGGTGCTCACGCCCAGCCGTGAGATGTGTGATTACCTCGGCGACCTTGGCATCAGGCACACGGCGCTGCAACCGCTGGGTGTCGACACCGGGGTGTTTTCGCCGGCCAGACGCACGCTCGATCTGCGCCGCGAGCTGCGCCTGCCCGAAGACTGTCGCCTGCTGGTGTATGCCGGCAGGTTTTCCGGCGAGAAGAATATCCACATTCTGGAGGCCGCCATGCAGCAGCTCGGCGCGCGCTATCAGCTGCTGCTCATTGGCGCCGCCGCGCAGTCGCAGCTCGCGGCCAATATCACGGTGCTGCCTTACCGGCGCGATGGCGTTGAGCTCGCCACCTGGATTGCCTCCTGCGACGCGCTGGTGCACGCCGGCAGCAGCGAGACTTTTGGCCTGATCGTGCTCGAGGCCATGGCCTGCGGCCGACCGGTAGTGGCGACGCGCGCCGGCGCATTACCCGAACACGTCGATGAAACCGTGGGCATGCTGGCGGCGCCCAACAACGCTGCCGACATGGCCGCCGCTATTTCCGCTCTCTACGAGCGCGACCTCGAGGCCCTGGGCGCCGCGGCGCGCAGGCGCGTACTGCAACGCTATACCTGGTCACACGCGCTGCAGCTCGAACTGGGCCACTACGCCAGGATAAGCGGCCGCGCCTTTTCGGTCAGCAGTGAACCCGAAGAACTGGAACTGCCATCAACGCGCTGAGCTCGCGTCACGATCCGAGCGTGTACACGCTCAAGGCGCCACTCTGATCACCCACCGCGAGTTGCGAGCCATCGTTTGACCAGCGCAGCAGGGTCACCGCGTCACTCAGCAGATCGGCATCGCAGGGCTCAATGCTTTGCGACGGCCGCCATAGCGAGATGCGCCGATCCCTTGCCCCAGACACCAGCAGTGTGCCCTGGGGCTGAAATGCCAGCTGCGTCAGGCGCGCGGTATGCGCGGCAAGCTGCCGTGGCTCGCTGCCTTCGGGACCGCGGCCGGAAAAATCCCAGATCACAATCTGCTGATCGGCGGCGGTGGCGAGCAGCCGGCTGTTGGCACTCCAGCTCGTCAACGCCACCTTGGTGCCATAGCCCTTCATCTGCGACTGGCTGTCGGCCGCAATATTCCAGTAATGCACCGCGCCATCCTGCATGCCGCTGGCGAGCACGCGGCCATCCGGACTCCAGCTCGCCGTCAGGCACGCGCCAGTCCAGGGATACTCGCGGGTCTGCACCTGTGGTTCCAGCCGATGCAGGTGTGCGCCGCCATTGCCCACAGCGCTAAGCTCATGGCTCTTCGGACGCCAGGCGAGCGCGGCAATCACGCCACTGTGGTCTGGCAACTGCGCGCGCACAGTGCCGGTGTTGTCGAACACCCGCAACGCCCGCCCGGTGCTGACCGCCAGCAGCCGGCCGTGACCGGCAAACGCCAGCTGTTCACTCCATTCATCGCCGGCATGGATGCACTGCGACTCGCGGGTCTTTGCATCCCAGAGCCGCACCTCACCATCCTGCCCCGAACTCGCAAATAGTCGTCCCGCCGACTGGCAGGCCACTGCCAGCACGCCGCCCTGGTGCACGCCCAGCACCTGCAGTCTGGGCGTGGACGCCACCAGATCAACCCACAGCAGCTGTCCCTGCCCGCCTGCCACCAGCAACGCACGCGCATCCGCCGACCAGGCGGCATCGGCCGGATAGTCATTCAACTGCAGACGCGCGCGCCGTAGTAGTCGCGCTCCAGCGGAACCTGGCGCGCGTACCATCACGCGACGCAGGACTCGAAGCCGGCTTCGAACTCATGTCGATCGAGCTTGCGACCAATGAACACCACGCGATTGGTACGCGGCGCACTGGCCCACGGGCGTTCGAGCTGGCCATCGAAAATCATGTGCACGCCATGAAATACATAGCGGCGCGCCTCGCCCTTGAAATTGAGTACGCCTTTCATCCGCAGAATATCTGCGCCGCGACTCTGCAACAGATAGGACAGCCAGTCATTGACCTTGTTCGGATCCAATGGCCGCGCGTCGCTGATGCCGATCGAGGTGATGGCCGAGTCGTGATGGTGAGAGCCAAATTCCCGCTCGGCCACCGGCGCCTCACCCTGCAGGCGCCAGCCAAATTCCAGCGGCGCGTGTTCGGTATACACCAGCCAATGCCCCGCGGCGGGCAGCAACAATCCAAAATGATCATGCGCGCTGAGGCTCAGGCGCTGATGGCGGCCTGGCAGCAGGTTCGCGCCGGGCGCCAGTGGCTCGGCCGCCTGCCCGAATAGCGCGGTTGCGGCCTCCAGCGTAGCCGCGATGCCCTCCACCGCAGCGCTGCCGGCGCCGGCGGGCGCTGCCAGCACCACCACGCCTACGGCACTCAACCCACCCGGCGCTGTGGCGTGCTCGCCATGATGCTCGTGAGTATTGGCGTGGTCGTGACCGTGACCGTGACCGGCACTGTCAGCGCCGACGTGTACGTCATGGCGCCCGGCCGCACGATGGTAAACGCCAGCCCATTCAAACGGGCGCTGTGGTTCAAGAAAATCACTATCCATCGCCAGCGCCCGATTGAGATCGAAAGCGCCCAGATCAAGCACCTGTGCCAGCGGCAATTCGGCCCGCAAGGTGCGGATGATGCGCGCCGTGGCATTGATGGCGCGCAGCGAACGCTCAACGCGCGTCAGTTCGGCGGCGCTGACCAGATCTGTCTTGTTGAGCAGCAGTACATCCGCAAATCCCACCTGCTCGGCAGCAATCGCTTCCCGGCTCAGTTGCTGGGTAATGTGTGCTGCATCCACCAGCGCCACGATGGCGTCGAGCTGATAGTCTTCGCGCAGATCTTCATCGGCGAAGAACGTTTGTGCCACGGGCCCGGGATCAGCAAGACCGGTGGTTTCGATGAGAATATAGTCGAAGCGATCGCGCCGCTTGCGCAACGCCTTGAGCACGCGGATCAGATCGCCGCGCACCGTACAGCAGATGCAGCCATTGGCGGTCTCGAAGATTTCCTCCTGGGCGCCGATAACCAGCTCATGATCGACCGCGACCTCGCCGAATTCATTTTCGATGACGGCGATGCGCTTGCCGTGTTGCTCGGACAGGATGCGATTGAGCAGCGTGGTCTTGCCAGAGCCCAGAAATCCGGTCAGCACTGTTACCGGTATTTTCCCGCTCATCTGCGCGCCCTTATCATTTCCAGCAGACGCGCCATGCCCGGCAGGCGCAGCAGATTCAACAGCAGGTACCAGCCGCCGCGGGCGCGCGTGGAAGCCGTGGGCAGGGTCACCGCGCCCATGAATGCGCCGCTCACGTCGCGATGAATGTGCACCCGCTGCAGCGTCAGTGCTGGCGATGGGCCGGCGCTGTGCAGGGTCCAGGCTGGCGCGGCTGCAGTGTGCTGTTCCTGCAATTTGACCGCATCGAGTCGTGCCGGTAGCTGCAGCACCGCCTGGGCAAACAGAATCTCCACCGGTCCACCGTCGCACTCAACGCCCGCAATGCGCCACAGCGTCTTGCCAGCGGTACGCTCACAGCGCGCGCCACCGCGCAGGTTCAACGACCGTGTCTCACTCATGGCGCAGCCCCGGCGCTGTCCAGATCCCAAAGCGTGACCGGTGCGCCGCGCCGCAGCCACATCCCACAGCCCAGCGACTGAAAGTGGCGATTCAGTTCACGTCGATACCAGCTGGCGGGCCGCAGACCACTAATATGATCGGTGCGTGCCTGATCGCAGTTGTTACGCCAGTCACCACTGGTCAGGACCCCAAAATACAGGGCGCCGCGACACGCACGGGCCAGATTGGCAATCGCCTGGCGCGCCTCGCCGACATTGAGGTATTGCAGCACGTCGTAGCAGATCACCAGATCGAAGCGCTCGCGGCTGCGCAGCGACTGCAGGGTGCCCTGCCGCCAGCCATAGCGCTGGCAAAGATAGGCGCTGGTCTCCAGACCCACATATTGCGCCTGCCGCAAGCGTCGCAGCAGTGGGGCGCGCAGCAGGCCGACACCGCACCCGGCATCGAGAATGCGCCGTACCGGCAAGCCGGCGTAGTTCAGGCACGCGGCAATGAGCTCCGCCCGGTTACGCATCTCAGCACGCGTGGTAACAGCCGTACGCGGGTTGAAGTAGTAACGCTGGTAATAGGCTTTATCGAATGTTTCGCTAACAATGGCCATTGAGAGTCCGCCGCAGGCGGCACCCGTGTAAACTTGGGGTTCGCTATTGTACCGGACGGGCTGCCATTCGGCCTGACACTCCACGAGCGCGGCATGAGCACACCCCTAAAATCTGCACCGACCAGGGCCGGCGCCAGTGCGCGCGCCGCGCCGCGCCGTGGCGCGCCGCGCCGTGCCGCGCCGCCGGCCGTGGGCTTTGTCAGCCTCGGCTGCCCCAAGGCGCTGGTGGACTCCGAGCGCATCATTACCGAGCTGAAGCTGCGTGGCTATGAGATCGCGCCTGACTATGCCAGGGCTGATCTGGTGGTGGTCAATACCTGTGGTTTTATCGACTCGGCGATCGATGAATCGCTCGCGGCCATCGGCGAGGCACTCGATCAGAACGGCCGTGTCATTGTCACTGGCTGCCTGGGCGTGAACCCCGAGCGCATTCGTGAACGCCATCCGAAGGTACTGGCCATCACCGGGCCGCACGCTACCGAAGCCGTGCTCGCAGCAGTCAACCAGCATCTGCCACAACCGCATGACCCGTACCTCGATCTGCTTCCGCCCCAGGGCATCCGCCTGACGCCGCGGCACTACGCCTATCTGAAGATCTCGGAAGGCTGCAATAACAAATGCAGCTTTTGCATCATTCCCTCGCTGCGCGGGCTGCTCGCCAGCCGCCCACTCGATGCCGTGCTGCGCGAAGCCGAAATGCTGGTGCGCGGCGGCGTGCGTGAGTTGCTGGTGATCTCGCAGGATACCAGCGCCTACGGCAGCGACCTGAAATATGCCCCCGTGCCGTGGCGTGGCGAACAGCGCGCCACCCGTTTCATAGAACTTGCGCGCTCACTCGGTGAACTCGGCGTCTGGGTGCGTCTGCACTATGTCTACCCTTACCCGCATGTGGATGCCGTGATTCCGCTGATGAGTGCCGGCCGCATACTGCCCTACCTTGATATCCCCTTTCAGCACGCCAGCCCGACCGTGCTCAAGCGCATGCGCCGCCCGGCCCACGCCGAGAACACGCTGGCGCGCATCCAGCAATGGCGACGCGAGTGCCCGCAACTCACGCTGCGCAGCACGTTTATCGTGGGTTTCCCCGGCGAGAGCGAAGCCGATTTTGAGCTGCTGCTCAACTGGCTTGATGAGGCGCAGCTCGATCGCGTCGGTTGCTTCAAATATTCTCACGTTGCCGGCGCGCGCGCCAATGAGCTCGATGGCGCCGTGCCCGATGAAGTCATGGCGCAACGCTATGCGCGTTTCATGGAACGCGCAGCCGGCATCAGCAGCGCGCGCCTGAGCCGGCGTGTCGGCCAGCGCTGCCAGGTGCTGGTCGATCGGGTGCAGGGCGGTGAAGCCGTGGCGCGCAGCGCGGGCGATGCGCCCGAGATTGATGGCGTGGTGCGCCTGCCGGCCAGTGCCGCCACGCGCCCTGGTGAATTTGTGAACGTCGAGATAATCTCGGCGGACACCTACGACCTGCGGGCCCGCCTGGTAAATTAGGCCGGGTTGGCTGCGACCGTCGCTTCCACCAGGCGCGCTTCCAGCCACTTGCGAATGCGCTGCGCGTCCGCGGTGCGCGTGTACTTGCCGAAGGAATCGAGCAGCACCATCACCACCGAGCGACCCTTGATCACGGTCTTGAGCACCAGGCACCGGCCCGCTTCGCTGATGTAACCGGTCTTCTGGACGATGATATTCCAGGCCGGACTCTTGACCAGCAGATCGGTATTGCGGTATTCGAGCATCCGTCGGCCAACGCGCACCGAGTGGTCACGATCGGTCGAATACTGACGAATCACCGGGTGCCCCGCTGCCGCATTGACGAGATGCACCAGATCCGCCGGGCTCGCCACATTCTGACTCGAGAGACCACTCGGATCGACAAAATGTGCACTACTCATACCCAGCAGCGCGGCTTTGCTGTTCATTGCCTGCACGAAGGCCGGCACGCCGCCCGGGTAATTTCTACCCAGGGCATGGGCGGCGCGATTCTCCGAAGACATCAAGGCCAGGTGCAGCAGATCGGCACGGCTCAACTGTGCGCCGATGGCGAGTCGCGAAAATGCGCCCCGGCCGTGTTCGCGATCGGCGTCAGTGACTGTCAGTGTCTCATCAAGCGACTGTGCGCTATCCAGCACCACCAGTGCCGTCATGAGCTTGGTGATCGAAGCGATGGGCGTCGGGACCTCAGCGTGGCGCGAAAACAGCACCGAGGAACTGGTCTCGTCCAGTACCAGAAAGGCGCTGGAGCGCAGCTGCGGCTGAACCTGCAGATCGCCTGCTGAGTGCGCGAACGCTGGCGCCACCGCGATGACCAGCATCATACCCAGGTTGATTTTCGATCTGCTCATCGGTAATTGCCGTCACTCAAAAATTGGAGCGTGCGCAGTGTAACAAGAATTGCTGCGCTCAGGCCCTGGGCCGCTCATTGAGGAATGGGCTCTTCTGTCTGGCTGGCACGGGCCGGCGCCGACTCTTGCGCCACAGATCGTAGATGGTGAGCGCACCGGTAAGGGCTGCCAGCGTTGCAAAATAGGCCGGTGGCCCGAAAGCAGCGATCAGGCCGCCCGCCAGCACCGGCCCGAGCGCCGCGGCGGTGCCGTTGACCAGCAATAACGCACCACTGGCGGCAACCATCTGCGCCGGTTCAAGATGGTCATTGACGTGCGAGATCGCAAGGGAATAGAGCGTCAGCACGAAGCCGCTGAACAGTGCCGTCAACGTCAGAAACAATGCCGGCGGCATCGTCGTGAACACGACGATGCTGCAGGCAACGACGGTAGCGAGCGCACCAACGGCGGCGATTACGGTACGGCGATCCATGCGATCCGATAGCCTACCGACCGGATATTGGGTTATCACGCCCGCCAGAATGCTCACCGCCATGAAGGTGGCCACGCCGCTGGTTCCCAGGCCGCTGAGCCGCGCATATACCGGGCCCATCGAGAAGATGATGGCGGATATCAGGCCCGCCACAGTGACTGTGACGACACCGAGCGGTGAATTGCGATACAGCTCGCGCAAGCGCACAGTACGTGGCGCCGACAGCTCCGGCGCCTGCTGCGCGCTGGCGACGATCGGCACCATGGCCAGCGAGATCAGCACCGAGACCAGCATGAATGGCGTCGGCGTGCTTGGACTCGCCAGTATCAACAGGAACTGCGCTGCACCGAGACCGACATACAGCACCACCATGTATACCGCGAGCAGGCGGCCGCGATTCGAGCGGGTGGCGCGATCGTTGAGCCAGCTCTCGGCGACCACGTAGATACCTGCAAAACAGAGACCTGATACCAGGCGCATCGCACCCCAGGTCCAGGGATTGACGAAGCAGCCCTGAACCAGAATCGCCGCCGAGGCCACCGCCGCGAGGGCCGCGAATACCCGGATATGCCCGACTTGCCGCAGCAGCCACGGCGCGGTCACCGTGCCGAACAGAAACCCCACGTAGTAGCAGGACATGACGACGCCGATAATCGTCGTCGGGAATCCTTCAAGCGTGGCACGCAGGCCGAGCAGCGTGCTCTGCAGGCCAGCACCCAGCATCAGGATGCCCATGCCGAGCAGCAGCGGCCAGCTGGCGGCAATGGACTTCAGGGGCATGGCCGGCGGCGCCCTAGACCAGAACCGCAGCGTTCAGCTGCCACAGTGAGTAGGTCAGCGCCGAAGCGAAACTCACCCAGGCGAGATAGGGCACCAGCATGAGTGCGGCGAGTCGATGCAGGCGCCAGAAGGCGCCGATTGTGGCGGCAATCAACAGCCACAGCACTATGATTTCGAGCAGCGCAAGCGCGCCCAGATGCCACACGAAGAACAGCCAGGTCCACAGCGCATTGGCGACCAGCTGGATACCGTACAGGTAAAGGGCCGTAGAGGCGCCACTGAAGCCGTGCTTGCGCCACACCAGCCATGCCGCCATGCCGATGAGCACGTACAGCACTGACCAGACCGGACCAAACAGCCATGCAGGCGGAGCCCACGCCGGTTGCGACAGCTGGGCGTAGAAGACGCCGGCGCTCGCCGAGGCTATGGCCCCAAGGCCAGCGGCGAGGAAGCTGGCGGCTAGCCAGGCTACGAGACCGAGCGCTTGCCGCTGGAACGATTGCTGCGTCATATGGGGCCGTCCCGTAGCGTGCTAATGAATGACTGCACTTCGTCCTCATGCCTCGCGGGAATGTAACCGTCAGCACAGTTTACATGCGCCACGGCGCCAAAACGCATGCCCAGGTAACTGAAGGTCTCCTGGAATGCATTGATAAAGGATGGCGGCACTTCATCGACAATCGAGGTGCACACCACGTGGGCATATTTTCCCCGCAGGGCACGCCCCTGCGCGAGCAGCTCGGGCAGATCCAGGAAGTCCGATATCCGGTCCAGGAACATCTTCATCGGTGCGCTCGCGGCATACCAGTAAACGGGCGATGCAAAGATGATCTGCTCAAAGCCGAGGATGTGCGTCATCACGCCTTCAAAGTCGTCGTTTCTGTTGCGGTGCTGATAGTCATAAGCGGAGATGATCTTGTCGCCCAGGTCGATCACTTCGATCGCCAGCGCCTGCGCAATCTGGTCCATCAATTGCCCCGTGTTGCCGTGGCGACGCGAGCTGGCGAACAGCGCGATAGTACTCAGCACCTGGAAATCTGGCCTGGGAATTTGCTACTCATCATGCGCTCCCCGGCCATCGGGGAACTGTGCTTCCCAGTTACGGCCATCGATAGCGGTGACTGACACCCCCGCAATCGTATCTGAATCTATGCAGTTGACGTTGACGCTGAAACCATCGGGATGCGAGCGCGGCACGTAGAAGGACTTGACCCCACAGACCGAACAGAACAGATGCTTTGCCGTTCCGGTGTTGAAGGTGTAGGTAGTGAGCGCCTCCTGGCCTGACAGGAGTCTGAAGCGCTCCGCCGTGACGATCAGGTGTCGGAAGCCGGTCTTGGTGCAGATCGAGCAGTTGCATTCGAGAACCTTCAGGGTCGCTGGAGCCATGACCTCGAAGCGAACCCGTCCGCAGTGACAGCCACCAGAGTGTGTGATCATGGAAATACTCCGTCGTTCATCGCCCGGCACCAGCTGCGTCGCCGAGCACATAGATCGACCAGGGCGGTATCGTCAACTCGGTTTCCCAGGCAAATGCTTCGCCCGGTTTGCCCAATGGCCGGTAGGTTTTGTGCACCAATAGCCCGGCGCGCTGGTACACATCGAGATAGTCATCATGTGTCCAGAGGATGTCCTCTATGGGACGCCGGTCCTCGACATCGAGCATGACGACCAGGGCCTTATCGCCGCTGCGCGCGGACTGGTTTCCGGGAAACTCCCGCGTCGAGAATGAGAGCCACTCGTTGACGTAGAGATCGGCGCTCGATACCAGATTCACGAAGCGCCCGTCACGGCTCAGCAGTCGCTTCAGCGAAGTCAACAGCGTGACCTTCTGCTCCCGCGTCGGGACGTAATCGAAGGGGAAGGCCGCCAGAATGAGATCGTAGCTGTTCGCCGCCAGCGCGCCCAGATCGCCACCTGGCAGGAGCTGATATTCACCTGCGGGATCCCGCTCGCGTGCCAGCGTGAGCATCTGTTCGGAAATGTCCACCCCCACGACGTCGAAACCCATCTTGCGCAGGAAGCGCGTCGAGCGGCCGGCCCCGCAGCCGAAGTCGAGGGCCTTCAGACCGCGCACGTGTGCGTCGATGATTGCCGGCAGATCACGGAATGCCAGGTAGTACGTGCCGTGCAATTCGAGATCGGCATAGGCCTCGGCACGGATCTTGTCGTCGTAGGCATTGGCGATGGCGTTGGCGATGGGCACTCGAGGACTCCGCTGTTCAGTCCGGCGCATTGTCAGCCATCTGGTCGGGAGAGTTCCAGCTCCATGAACACGAGCCAGTTACGCAGCTGCGCCGACAACTCATAGTAGGGTTTGATGCGGCGAAATCCCTGGCCTGCGTACAGCGACTGGGCTTCGGTCTGTCGAATGCTGGTGTCCAGGCGCATGGTGCTGTAACCCATCAGCCTGGCCTGGGCGATGATGGCTTGTGCCAGCGCCCGCCCGATACCGCGCCCCTGAAAGCGGGCGTGAACAAACATGCGCTTCATTTCGCAACTGCCCGAATCGATCCGGCGCAGCGCCACACAGCCCGCTGCGTCTCCATCCAGCGTGGCCAACAGCAGCTGGCCGTGCGGCGGTCCGTATTTGCCCGGCAGCGAGGCCAGCTCAGCCTCGAATCCGGCAGCATCGAAGTACTGGTCTACGAGCTGAATATCCTCAATATTTCGCTGCCGCTGCCATCCTGAAAAAGCCCGCATCAGCTCCCGGACCTGATCAAGCTCGGCAGCAGTTACCGGAACCCCGATGCTAAGCGCCATTGCTTGCCATACCGGCCAGCGCCTGGTCCAGGCATTCAACCAGCACGTCCGCGTCTTCGATGCCGAACGGCAGCGGCGGGCGGATCTTCAGGACATTGTGATACGGGCCATCCGTGCCAATCAGCACGCCCGCTTCGCGCATGCGATTGACGACTTCGGCGGCTTCGTGGGGGGCCGGTTCCAGCGTCGCGCGGTTGTCGACGAGCTCGACTCCAAGAAACAGTCCTGAACCCCGCACATCACCGATCAACTCATGGCGCGTGGCAAGAACGCGCAGCCTGGCCAGCAGATGCGCGCCGACCTCCCGGGCATGTGCCTGCAGGCCATCCCGGTTGACGATCTCCAGTACCGCTGCTCCCACCGCACATGAAACCGTGCTGCCGCCAAAGGTGCTGAAGAATTCCATGCCGTTGTTGAATGACGCGGCGATTTCCGCCGTGGTGACCACCGCACCCAGCGGATAGCCGTTACCGATGGGCTTGCCGAACACGACGATGTCGGGGACCACGCGCTGTTGCTCGAACCCGTAGAAATGATTCCCCAGGCGCCCATAAGCGGTCTGCACCTCATCGGCAATGCAGACGCCGCCGGCTGCACGGACCTGCGCATATACGGCCGCCAGATAGCCATCCGGAAACAGCAGCTGGCCGCCAACGCTCGGGCAACTTTCGGCGATATAGCCACACAGCGGCTTCCGCTCTGTGGCCAGCTGCCCGATGTAATCACCCAGCGCCCGCGCATACTTCTCTCCGGCCTGCGAATCGGTGGACTTGTATTGACCCCGATAGACATCAGCCAATGGCGCCACATGCACCCAGGGCGAGCGCCCCCGCCCGCCGGGTCCGTTGAACTTATAGGGACTGATATCAATGAGCGTGGTGGTGTTGCCGTGATAGGCCGCCTCGAGCACGATCAGATCGATGGCCCGCGTGTGGGCGCGCGCCAGGCGCAGCGCCAGTTCGTTGGCCTCACTGCCGGAATTCACGAAGTAGCAGACCCGCAGCGGCTCCGGCAGGGTGGCGGTGAGCGCTGCGGCAAACCGCTCGAGATTCTCGTGCAGATAGCGGGTGTTGGTGTTGAGCAAAGCCAGCTGTTCGGTTGCGGCTCGCACCACTTCCGGATGGCAATGACCGACGTGCGGAACATTGTTGTAGGCGTCGAGGTAACGGCGACCCGCGGAGTCAAACAGATATTGCATCGTGCCGCGTACCAGGTGCAGCGGCTGACGGTAACCAATGCTCAGGCTGGGGCCGATGAGCCGGCGGCGTGCCGCGAGCAGTGCTGCAGTGGTTTCGGTGCTATGGGTCATGATATTCCACAGGCTCGGTGCATGGCCGCACGTGCAGTCGCTCCGGGTATGACGGACAACTGCTGCAACAGTGCACTTGCCGGGCCGGCCGATATGAGCTGATAGGCGTCGCCACTCTTGGCGCGTGCATTATAGGCGGCGTAGCACAGGCTCATGCACAGGCGGCCGGTGGTGAGCGGATAGAGCGCATCGATCTCGGCAGCTGTCAACGGCAGCCGCCGGTGATACGCGGCAACAATCGGCGTGGCGGCGGCCAGCGGATCGGGCTTGTCGAGTACGGCGTAGGTCAGGGCAACGGCGAGATCGCACACCGTGGCCGAATGCACCATGTCGCCGAAGTCGAGGAAGCCGGCCACGCGCCCGTCCCTCACCAACACGTTGTAGTCGTTGGCGTCACCGTGAATCACGCTGTGGCGCAGGCCTTGCCAGTCAATGGCCTGCCAGGCATCCATGAGCTGTCGCACCACCGGTTGCTGCTCCTTCAACAGCAACGGCAGGTGCTTGAGCGCGAGGTCGGCGTGTCTCACGTCCCAATGCAGCTCGCGATGCATGGCCGGATGGGAAAAATCCTGCAAAGCGACATCGAGATCGGCCATTGCCGTACCGAGCGATGCCAGCAGTGTTTCGGTGTGTGGCAGAGCGTGCGCGAACACATCACCATCGATCCAGGTCATCAGGCGCATCAGGTGGGTCTGGCCGCGCGCATCCGTCACGGTGACGCACTCTTCCCCTGAGCGCGCTGGCACCAGGCGCGGCAGGGCCAGGTTCGGCGCGTGCTGCGCCGCATGCTTCAGCACTGCCGCCTGCAGCTGGAGTACCGCAGGATCTTCATCTGACTTGGCGATTTTCAGCACGAATTTTTCGCCAGCCACAGTCGTCAGGGCGAAATTCTGGTCGCGTTCGCTGGGTAGAGACGCGGCAACGGCACTAAGACCAAAAAACTCACGGCCGAGGCGCTCGCCATCTGCGATTGTGAATCGCGGGGTGGTGTCGATGGTCAATTTCTCGCTACTTGCCCTTGACGCTGGCGATCCAGGCCAGGATGCGCGATTCCAGCAGGTCGAGGGGCAGCGCACCGGCGTTCAGAATCTCGTCGTGGAAGGCCTTGATGTCAAATTTCGAGCCGAGCTCGGTCTGGGCGCGCCGGCGCAGTTCCAGAATCTTCAACTGGCCCAGCTTGTAGCCCAGGGCCTGGCCGGGCCAGACAATATAGCGGTCCATTTCCGCCTCGGACGCCGGCGGCAGATGCAGGTTCCAGTAGTCGATCATCTGCTGGCGCGACCAGTGTTTGGCGTGGACGCCGCTGTCGACCACGAGACGCAGGGCGCGATAGAGCTCACTGCGCAGGCGTCCGAGATCGCTCGCCGGCTGCTGGTAAAACCCCACCTCCTTGCCGAGCCGCTCGGAATAGAGTGCCCAGCCTTCGACGTAGGCGTTGTAGTCGTTCGCCAGGGCGCGGTGAAAAGGGTGCAGCCCCGGCAATTCCTGGGCGATCGAAATCTGCAGGTGGTGACCCGGCACCCCTTCGTGATACGCGGTCGCCTCATCATCGAGCATGTCGTGGGTGGCGAAGTCGTAGGTGACAACCCAGACCTGGCCGACCCGCGCGCCGTCGGGCGTACCGGCAATGTACTGTGTGGAGCTCTCCTTCTCCATGTAACCCGGGACGCTGGTCACGATGAGTTTGCTCTTCGGCAGTATCCCGAACAGCTCCGGCAGCTTCGGCTCCATCTGCCCGATATAGTGCGTGAAGCGGTCGAGAATCTGCTGGCGCGAAGTGCCGTGCAGTTTCGGATCGGAGAATACAGCTTTCTCGAAGCTCTTCCGATCAGCGTACCCGGCCGTCCTGGCGAGCGCGGCTATCTGCTTCTCGAGGTCCGCCACCTGCGCGAGACCGATGTCGTGAATCTGCGCACCGTCGAGCTCCGTCGTGGTCTGGGTGTGGATCGCGAAGCGGTAACGGGCATCGCCGTCCGGCAACGACCAGACCCCGAACTCGGTGCGGCCCTTAGGCGCGTATTCCGTGGCGATAAACTTCTTCAGCTTCGCGTAGGCCGGGCGGACCTTCTGATCGACGGCGGCGACGATGGCGTCACGGAGTTGCCGGCGATCGGCAGCCGGAAACGACGCCGGGATGCGGGTCACCGGTTCCGCGAAGGGACTCGCAGCCCCCGCCTTGTTCGCCAGCGTCGCGCACTGGACGACAGTCTTCTCGAGCAGGAAGCGTGGCGGAACCAGCCCATCCTTCAGGCCCGCCCTGGCGCGCTCTATCACCTGGTCGATCACCGCCGGCATCGCTTCAAGACGCGCAAGGTAGTCGCGGTAGTGCGCCACGCTGTCAAACGGCGCGGTGGTGGCGATCTGCGGAAGCTGCAGATGCACGCCGCTCATCTGCTCGATCGGCATCTCGTAGTTCCTGAGACGAATAGCCTCGAGCCGATCGCTCAATGTTCGCACCAGCAGCTGCTGGTCGAGGCGGTCCAGATCTGCGAGGCCAGCGGTGTCGATGGCCCGTGCACGCTCCAGCAGACCGGCAGCCTGCGTTCGTACCTCCTCAACGTGCGCCAGTGAATAGTCGGTCAGCCTGGCGTTGTACTTGTACTCACCGAGCGCCGTCGCGGCCTCGGGATTCTCGCGCAGGTAGAACTCCCAGTAATCGTCAGCGAGCGCCCGCAGGCTCTGCTGCCGCGCCTGGTTGTCGGGCGGAGGCGGCGGCGATGGCGGCGCGCAGGATACACTCGCGAGCAGCATGAACGCCGCACACCATACGGGAATAACTGTCCTGCGCATGAAACCCTCCAGGTTCAGACCATGACCGTGACACGCAGGAACGTGGCCGGGATCGAGGTTGTATTCTTGTCGGACGCAACGTTCTGGCGTGCGAACAGTGATTCGAGTTCTGTCAGCAGATCGGAACTTCGGCCGCTCTTGCCCGCCGCATCGAAAGCATTCATGGTCGGACCGTAATAATTCCTGAACGCCTCTACCAACCCGGATGCCGGGCCAGGGTAGTTGAATACCCAGGTGTCTTTGGCGAAAGAGACCTGCTTTTCTGGAATGCCTGCGCCACCAAACCTTTCAATGACGTTGCTCTCGATTCCCCAGGTCATCGGACTGACAAAGCCTTCCGGCGGCGGCGGTGAGTATGCGGAGCTGATCTTCAGGATCTGCGCGACCAGCGTCGGATCGCCGGGAATCCAGTTCCCCATGATGATCCTGCCTCCGCTCCGGGTTACCCGGACCATTTCCCTCGCGACATCAGAGGGCTTCGGGGCAAACATGGCTCCGAATATGCTGACGACCAGGTCGAAGCTGTCATCCTGCAGGTCCTGCAGATTGCTCGCATCACCTTCCTGGAACCTGCAGTTTTTCAGCCCAAGCGCTGCCACGCGCCTGTTCCCGGCATCGACAAGGTTGCTGGCAATATCGACACCGAGCACTTCCGCCCCGAGCTTGGCCGCCGGCAGCGCCGTCGTTCCATCGCCGCAGCCGAGATCCAGGGTCCTGAGCCCCGGGGTAATGCCCAGGCCTGCGACCAGCGCGGCGCCGCTCGCCCTCATGGTCTCGGCGATGCGGGTGAAGTCGCCCTTTTCCCAAAGTGCCTTGTTCTGGTTCATTTGTGGCGCCCCTTCCATTGAGCTGGTCAATTCTACGCGGTTAATCACTGCGCCAGGAAGACGCCGCGGCAGCGAATGCTCGCCCGCTACGAGGCTCCGCTCTTGGTCTCCCGGGGCATAAGCACAGCCAGCACAGCCGCTACTGCGAACAGGGCCAGTACGTCTCCCCAGAGGTGTCCCATATTGTGGGTGCCGTCAAAAGACTGCACCGCCATGACCCCGCCGTGCGCGACGCTGGACCAGACCGTGAACCAGATGAGGCTCCGGTGAGCGAGGGGGTTGCGGGCAGCGCGGATAAGAAAGATGCCGAGCGTTGCGTAAATGGCGAGAATCATCTCGAGGTAATAGGAACGACCCTCAGCGTGCCACGACCAGCCGGAAGGCCAGATGATGGTGAGCGGCCATATGCCGACTGCAAAGGTCAGCCCTACCAGCACCAGAACGATACGCAGATATTTGAGACGATCAGCTTCAATCATTTTTTTCTCCCACAGATCCTAAGTGGCCGCGCGTATTGAAGTTCCCCCTCACGTCTGCGCGGGAAAACGAGAGCCTTCAGAACATGATATCTGAGTTAAGGGGCGTCGCGACAGTAGCAGCGGGTCGGCGCTGGCGGGAACGAAAATCAGACCAGCCGCTTTGACAGCCTGGCTGCAGGTTGCTGGCGAGGGCGGCGCATTGTTGGTGCGTATGATTTGACGCGACATTGCAGTTCCTTCAGGACAGCATGACCCTTGCGGTACCGGAAACGCGAACTGAACTACCCGGCACGGTGGACAATTCGGCTCGCAGCCGGGATCGCATAGCCATGTCTTCGCCCTGGATGATATCGATGACACCACCATGGGGCCACCCGATGTCGCGCAGGTAGCCGGCGAAGGCGGCCGTCGCGGCACCGGTTGCCGGGTCTTCGTATACGCCACCAGACGCAAATGGATTGCGCGTGTGAAAGAGTTGCGCCGTCTCGGCGTAAGCAAGGAGGATGGTTGTCAGGCCCGCGCCTTTCATGAGCATTCGACCGGCGTTCAGCTCGTACTTCATCGCGGCCAGTGCGGCGCGGCTATTCAGGCCAAGTACCAGGTGATCCGCTCCGCCATGAGCAAGGGCGGGAGGAAGACTGGGCTCAAGATCATCCTGCGTGTAGCCGAACAATTCGAGAGCGGCCGATACAAGTTGCGCAGGCGCCGCAGCGCTGCGAGTGGCGGGCGACTGCAGCGCAGCGGCGATGATCTTGCCGTGGCGACGACCTTCGACGGTGATGGCAGCGTGGTTGAGCGTCAGCGGGAACACGCCATCACCATTCCTCAGGGCAAGGGCCGCACCCAGCGCTATCGTTGCATGACCACAGAATGGGACTTCCGATTCCGGGGAAAAATAGCGGACACGCCAGCCATTTCCGGCGGAAACGGCAAAGGCGGTCTCCGAAAAACCAACCTCGGCCGCAATGCTCTGCATCGCCACGTCACTGGGATGCTCATCGGCGATCAATACGCCAGCGGGATTGCCGCCAGTATCCCCATCCGAAAATGCAGCGATCCTGAGGACATCCATGATTTATCCCTTGAAGGTGGCAGCTAGAGCTCCGCTTCATTGAGATGTGGCTGCACGAGCGGAAACTCCGCTACCAGCATCGCTGACATGGTGGGGCCAAGAATAGCCGCGATACGTTTGGAGTTCAGCAAGCAGACCTCCCGGCCTCAGCGGCATATCATTTCAGTTCGACCTCTACAAACGCGAATTCGTCAGTTCCGGCATTGACGATGTTGTGTTCGACTCCCAGCGGACGTGCATACGATTGCCCGAACTGCAGCCGTGTCTCCACGTCGCCGGCTGCTGTTTCCGCCAGCAACGTGCCGGCGGTCAGACAGACCACTACATAGTCGTGCCCATGCCGGTGCCATCCGGTCTCGGCGCCGGGCGCGAAACGCCATTCCGTGACGATGACCCGCTCGGTCTCGACGAGCTGCCTGCTGCCTGCCTTAGGACGTTGAATTGCCATGAAGTCTCCCGTGCCGGCGCCAAGCTCACTCAGCGCTTTGGATCGTCGCCGCCGACGGTCGTGATGATGAGCCACCGGGTCCCGTCCTTGATGAGCACATCGGAGTACCGGCCCGTCACGGTCTCTCGTTCCTTTCTGGAATTTTCGCTGGCGATTCGGTATCGAAAATGTACGACTGCGACGTCGGCGACGATGGTAATGGAAAGCGGAAACAGTTCGCTCTCGAGCACGGTGGCGTTGCCGTATTCATACTTGTCCCACCGCGCTACCGAAGCCCGGTTGCGAGGGACCGGATGATCGATCCCCCATGAGGTCGCATCCGGATGCACGCAGCTGTCAATCCAGGTCAGATCCTTGGCCGTATCCCTCTGCCAGCACGCTTCCTCGAAGGACCAGATTTTCTGCTGTTCGGGTGTCCAGCTTTGAGCGGATGCTGGTGCACTGACCACGCCCCATACCACCACGAGCAGGCTCAATGTGAATCGCATGATAGATCTCCTTCGAGTTGAAGCACCTGGTTCCAGCAATCTGCCTTCGCCACATGCTGAGCGCTACGGCGGTGCAAACCGATGTACTGTTACCCTCTCTCCCACATCAATACTCAGCAGGTCTGCGCCAACTTCCAGGGGACCCGAATAGGTTTTGCGCGTGAGCGATACGAGATCCTCTACCGTCGGGGCGCTGATGGCAAGGTCGGTCGAGAGCAACGCGATATGCGTATAAACCGCCAGTTTTGGTTTCACGCGAGTAAACACCCTGCCCGCGTCCTCCGGCGTTGTGTGATGCCCGATGATGCGTCGCGCCGCTTCGGAAGTACTCAGATTTTCCGCTTTCGCCGCGGCGACCTCATGAAACAGTACATCCGTTCCCTGGGCGAAGCGGATCAGATTCTCGCTGACCCGCGTATCACCAGAGAGCACGACGGAGCGGCCTCCATAGTCGATGCGGTAGCCGAACGCCGGCTTGATGAACTCACCATGATCGACATTGAATGCCGTGACCCTGACACCGCTCTTTTCGTAGACCACGCCCTCGACAATTTCTGCAGCGTAAATGCTCACCCCTGAACGGGGCAGTTTCTCATCAGCCATGCGAATACGAATATCGGCCTGATACGCCTCTTCAAGATGCTGCACCATCTTCCTGGTTCCTGTCGGGCCATAGACATGCAGCGGCTCAATGCGCTGACCCCAAGGAGGTGGCAGCCACCCCGTCAACCACAAATCGGGAAAACCCACGGTGTGGTCGGAGTGCAGGTGGGTAAAGAATACGGCGGTCACATCGCGCATCGGTATGTGAACCTGCCACAGCCGTATCGGCACGCCGCGGCCACAGTCAAACAGCAGTTTCTCCGGGCCCGCTTCGACGAGGATACTCGGGCCAAAGCGCTCGATTGCAGGTGTAGGATTCCCGGTGCCCAGAAGAGTCACCTTGAGACCCAGCGCCCATGTGCTCGGCGGGCCCCAGAGCAGGAGCAAGAGCGACAGACGTATCGACGCGGAAGTTCGAGGCATTGCAGATTCTCCAGATACCGGGTTGCAGCCTAATATGCTGCTCAAGCGGTCACGGTACGGTCGGAGCCTGCGCTCACGTGGGGTCCTTGTCGAATGCTCTCGTGCCTGGCGGCAACTGAACCCACGGGTGCCTGCGGCATTCATAGATGGACACTCGGGGCGCCGGAAACGTCGGGTCGGCAAGTGCGCCCACGGCGATGCTCACGGAGTCATTGACGCCCGCTTCGGTGTGGAAGACCGTGCTCCCACAGACTGGACAGAACCTGAATAGGAACTTCGCTCCCTGGTCCCCAACCCGAATGTATTCAGTGGCGGCGCCAAAGACCCTGAACGGGGCACGGAAGCTGGCCAGCGCGGCGAACACGCTGCCGGTCCTCCTCTGGCAGGCGAGGCAGTGGCAGATGCCGACTCCGCGCGGTTCACCCTCTACTTGAATTCGCAATTGTCCGCAGGAACAAGCGGCAGTTCGGGAAGGCATTGAGTTCCTCCATGGGGCTCCAGGCGATTGCTAGGAATCACCAGGTATGCCCCTGACGAAAGCAGGCTTACCCTTCTCAAAGCGGCGTATTGGAGCAGAGTCCGTTAAGCATTCGGCGAGCGCTGTATTCATTTCATAGACGGTTGCGTCGAGGCCATTCTCACGCATTGCCGTATTGTAGGCGTCAAGGTGCGCCTCCCCAGCCGTGTAGATCTCTGGAACAAAGGAGCTGAGGATATTCAGATTCTGTGGTTGCTCGAAAGATTCCTGGCATCCCTTTAGATCGACGGCATGAAACGATCGACAGCGCGCTGGCCTGACCTCATATATCGAACACGCCCCGTCGGCAAGGAATGGGCACTTTAGACTGGCTACCAACTGCTCCGCAGGGGTTGCCTGCCTCATGAACTTGGCGTTCGACGTCACTGCCTCCCGGATTTCTTTCGACCGCTCCTGAGTGAAGTGTTCTCGAACGTATTCGACAATAGTGAAGGCCTCTTCCGGGCGCACGCCGACTTTGAGGTAGCAGCAGTACCAGCAGCCAACACGGCATGCAGGCTTTTCTGTGGCGGCTGCCGCCGCGGCAGCAAGGTTCGCGTCGAGTCTCGCCTGGCCGGCCTGTGCCGCGCGCCGCCAGCCGCGTCGACGTATCTCGTCAACCGCGACGGCGTATTCCTTGCTTCTGGCGGCTTTGAACGCGGCTGCTCCAATAGGCGCTGGCATGTGAGTTTAGTGCCCCACCTGAATAACGCCCGCAGCGCGCACCCGAAAGCGCCTCACAAACCGCCCGAACGTGTTGCTAGATGCCAATCCTTCATACCCGAACCCCCAGGCGCCCGAGAATCCACGTCATCGCGAAGTACGCCAACGCGGTTGCAACGCACGAAGCGCCCACACTTGACCAGAACTCTACGCCGGCTCGCAGAAGCAATGGCAGCAGAACAAATAGAGTCAGGGATGGAAGTACGAGCCAGAAGATGCCCTGTGATAGATCGGCGACGCGTTGAGCACTGCCGGTATCGACATACAGCCAGATGAAGGCCAGCAGCGACGTCAATGGTAGTGAAGCGATCGCGGCGCCCCAGAATGCACTGCGCTTCGCGACACTGGCGACCACAACGACTACAGTTGCGGTTAACATCACCTTGACAACGTACTGCCACATTGGACTCGATGCCTTACGTTTCGGTTCAGCGGCCGCGCGGCAGCGCGGCAGCGCCGGCCACTGCAACCGGTTGTTGGGCGTCATTGTACCCTTGGCGCCGGAGTACAGCATGGGTGGCTTTCTCCGACGCAACGAACTGAGCGCATTCGTATCCCAGAGCGCGCACGTCAATACCCTCGAACAGCCGCTCTCCCCCGCCCAGCAGGACCGGCGAGATAGCGACGTGCAGTTCATCTATGAGGCCCGTACGAAGATATTGCTGGATAGTGTTAGGTCCGCCGCCAATGCGCACATCCATTCCGTTGGCTGCGTTGCGCGCCCGCTCAAGCGCCTCTTGAATACCGCCAGTCACGAAGTAGAACGTTGTTCCGCCTTCCATCTGGATGGGTGGGCGCGCGTGATGAGTCAAGATGAAGGTTGGAACGTGATAGGGTGGGTTGTCCCCCCACCAGCCTTTCCAGTTGATGTCGGGCCAGGAACCGCGAATCGGTCCGAACATGTTTCTTCCGAGAATCCAGGCGCCAACATTCTTGAAGCCCCGTGCAGCGAAGTCGTCGTCGATCCCCGTTGTGCCGCCGTCGGCGCCAAATAGGGTCCGTTGGATCGTGCGTGTCGGGACTAACCACTGGTGCAAATCTGTCCCGCCCACGCCGAGCGGATTCCTGATGTCCTGATTCGGACCCGCTCCGTATCCGTCAAGCGAGATGGTAAAGCCCTCAACTCGGACGCGTGCCATCGTCATTTTTTCCCTTCGATTGACGCCTAACGCTCCGCACGAACGCCGCGGGCACTCACGCTTGAGCTTGGCACTTTATCCCACACGTGTGCGCTCGATGTGGTAGCTCGGTTTCACTTCTTAGATAACCTACGCCGTTTGGCCAACAATTCAGGCCTAAGCAGTCGCTCACTTCTGACCACATGGAGAATAAGGACTCGATTCTGTTCCTGTCGATAGATGACCCGACACGGTGGCTCAATTATTTGCCGGTATCGCCACCCAGGTAGCTCTGGGAGAATTGATCCGCTGCGTGAGTGCTCAGAGAGCTGGTCGACATGCCCCAGAACTCTTGTAACCAGTTGCGCGGCTGCGACGGGATTATCGAGCGCGATGTAATCGGCGATGGCGTCGAGGTCGCTAAGGGCCGGTTCTGCCCAAACTATTTCAGCCATCGTCCGAGGCGCTGCTTGGCTTGAGCCTGGGACAATATCCGTCCCTCCTCAACCGCCTTTTCGCCGCGCGCAATGCCCTCCAATAACTTCATTCGCTTCTGTAATAGGTGGTAACTTTCTACATCGACCAGATAGGCGCTGGGCAGACCATGCTGTGTAATTAGGATGGGCTCACGGTGCTTCTCGAGTTCGGAGAGCAACTCGGTAGCCTTACGCTTCAACGTAGTAACGAGTTCAGTACGCATGGAGTGATACTAAAGTATCACTTTGAGGACCGCGGGTCAAGTGGAACCTAACGCTCGCGTTGAGCGGCGGCGCGCCGCGGCAGCAACAGTGGTACGACCTATAACGGTCCGCTCGAATGCGCAGTTGGGCGGCTCATCGATAAACGTCCTTCCGATGGCCGATTTTATAGACAGTGACCGCCCTAGCTTCGTCGTTAATTAGATAGACGACTCTGAAGTTGCCTTGCCGTATCCGGTAGCGATCAGCGTAACCTGCGAGCTTCTCAGACCCGTGCGGCCTGGGGTTGGCCGCCAACCCCTGAATGCGTGTGACGAGCCTTTCGCGGTCGGCCTTTGACGCTACCGCGGCAAGTTCCTTGCCAGCGGAGGTCTTTATCAGAATGCTATAGGAGGCCACGACGCTTCATGCCCTGCACGAAGCTGTCGAAGGAAACACTGCGCTCCTTCTTACGCCGATCAAAGGCAGAAAGATCGGCCGCGTCTTCAGCCAATGACACCCGCACTGCTTCATTGACGAGATCGGATATCGAGCGGTCGTTCGCGGCCGCGCGCAGGCGAAGGGCCTTGTGGACCTCAGCCTCAAAATACACGGTGGCGCGCTTAGCAGTGCTCATGGTTGCATGATGAACTAATGACGTTTTGACGTCAACGTGACCCAAAGAGCCGCCTGACGCTCGCGTTGAGCGGCGGCGTATTGACGGCTACCGCGCGCCGCGGGCGCACAATAACCCAGGGCGCCCGCGGCGCGCCGCGATGACGCTAAACCGGACCGCTCGAACGCGTAGTTAGGCTGCACTTACTTTAAGCGTCTCAACGTCACTCAGATCTACCCGCTTCCTAGCCTGCCACAGGTCGTGGTTGTGCTGCATGGCGAGCCAGCTTTCAGGTGAGCGACCAATACACTTTGACAGCCGCAGGGCCATTTCCGGGCTCACTCCGCTCTTAGACGTAAGAATGCGATTGAGCGTAGACGGGGATACACCAAGCTTTGCTGCTAGCTCTCGACCCGTGATGCCATTCGGATCAAGGTAGACAGAGGCAATGAATTCGCCAGGATGAGGGGGATTGTGCATAGCCATCAGTGGTAATCCTCGTAGTCCAACACGTAGGCGTGACCGTCCCGGAACTCGAACGTTACGCGCCAATTGCCATTAACCCAAACCGACCAGCGACCTTTTCTCTGCCCTTTGAGGGGATGCAAGTTGAAGCCAGGAACGTCCATATCGCCAATGACCTGGGCCGTATCCAGAGCCGCCAGAAGCATGCGTAGGCGCTTGGCGTGCTTGGGCTGAATCCCTGCTGCACTGCCCGATTCGAAGAATCGGCGCAGGCCTTTGTGACGAAATGACTGGATCACGATCAGAGTATACCGCGTTGCGCGACGCGCAACAAGTGCAGCCTAACCCTCGCGTTGACCGGCCGCGCGCCGAGGGTTGGTGCGCGCCGCGGGCGCACAATATGCCCGGGCGCTCGCGGCGCGCACGCGATGACGCATGACGGACCGCTGCAACGCGTAGTTAGGCGGCCCATTGGCGATATGTCCGGTCTGACATACACTGTCTGTCGTGAGCCCAAAGCACAAGCCGTTGGCGTGGCTGCATGGCGAGGTCAAATCCCCGCCGTTTTCTGCAGCGGCCAGGGTGGAGGCCAGGTTTCTGCTGCGCAGGCTGCAGCGCGGCGAATTACTGTCCATGCGCACTCGCGGCCGATGCGCGCCATTGGGCCGCGATGCTATGAGCTGCGCATTGTCGATGTAGATTTCACTTGGCGGATCACATATCGCATTGATTCCGATGCCATCGTCATTGCGGAGGTCTTTGCGAAGAAGACTCAGCAGACACCAAAGGCAGTGTTGGATACGTCGTGGGGACGCCTGAAGGAGTATGACCATGCGGGAAAGTAAACAACGGAAGCTGGCCTCGAAAGGCTGGAAGGTCGGAGATGCCAAGCACTTCTTGGGGCTTTCCGCCTCCGAGGAGGCCTATATCGATCTGCGCCTGAAGCTTGCCGAGGGCCTGAAATCCCGCAGGAGCTCGCGCGGCGTGACGCAAACCGAGCTGGCACAAACCCTGCGCTCGAGTCAGTCGCGCGTCGCAAAGATGGAAGCTGGCGACCCAACCGTGTCTCTTGATTTGCTGGTGAGGTCACTACTGGCACTCGGTACGTCAAGCCGTGAGTTGGCCGCGATCATTACGAGGAGCCACAGGGCCACCTAACGCTCAGCATCAGCGACGGCGCGCAGCGCCGTCCGCTGCATGCTGTTGTTAGGCGTCACTTGTATTTGAGGCGGGCAACCGGTCATCATCGGAGTTCGGCGAGAAGTGCGGACCACGGGATGATGAACGGCCAGACGGCGACGATAGCGGCGAAAGAGACGGTAATGCCCCATGGAATGGACGCATACTCGCCACGCAGTATCCGGGGCGCCGCATAGACGAGAAGCCAGATCGACTTGTAGACGAGCTGCAGCAGTAGGACCGGAGCGTAGCGCTCAGGAGCAAAGAGTCCGAGCACGGACAAGACAAGGATCGCAGTCCAGAGGCTGCCGACGAGGGCCCGCCACCCTCGGCTTTCTTCCATGCGGCCTTCATCCGTCGGAAAGATCCGGAAGATCGTGGGAACGGCAATTGGCACGAGGATGACAATGTTGGCCCAGTAAGCGAATGTCAGAACTTTCATTCAGATCTCTCCCTGGGTCCAGTCGGTTCCGAGGGTGAATTGTGACGCCTAACGCTCGCGTTGAGCGGAGCGCGGCTTCGCTGACGCTGATCGAAGCTGATTTATTGTAAACCTGCACATCCCTGCTACCTCTCCGAAGCTATTGACCGCGCTCTCGCTCCAACGCGTTGTTAGGTGCCAGCCTTCGCGACCAATGAATAGTCGAGCAAACCGGTCTGAGAAATCATTCTCCACCCGCGCGGCGTCAACGTATAGACCTTACAGGCACGGCCGCGCCAATGATTAGGCGTCCCATCACGACGCTTCCACAGCGTATCAACATCGACCACCGCAAACGCACCATCGTCTTCGGCAGAAACAACAAGTCGCTCGGTTGTGCGGTGGTTGTGAACAAGTTGGTGTGTATCAAAGAGCTCTTGCCACCTGCGGCGCCAGCGATCGCGATTGTAGCGACCCCAAATCAAAACCCATTGCGCCGGGTCGTGTGCGGTTGAATCAGGTGGCCAAGGCCAAACCATATCTTCGTGCAGCACCGAGAGCAGCAGATCAACGTCCTTCGTGTCCCAGGCGCGAGTCTCGCGGTCGATGACTTCGCGGATCTGCGCGTCCACGTCCGGCACTTTCGCTGGCACCTAACACTCCGCATGAGCGCCGCGGGCACCCACGCTTGAGCTTGGCACTTTATCGTTCACGCGTGCGCTCGATGCGGTTGTTAGACGTCAGGCTGCCCATTCAAGACGCAGG
>Ga0315268_10000543_pt1 | contig 43978 bp, 38 predicted proteins | sample C1_top_MG_FD_204535 | JGI IMG/M metagenome (GOLD analysis project Ga0315268, IMG submission 204535) | Sediment microbial communities from Yellowstone Lake, YNP, Wyoming, USA - C1_top | ecosystem: Environmental > Aquatic > Freshwater > Lake > Sediment | place: USA: Wyoming | collected 2017-08-01
GGGTAGATACGCACCGATTTATGCCTGAGAATATGCTGCAGTGCTTTGGCTCTGCGAACTACTATGGGCTCTTTGGGATTGTCGTGGTGTTTGAAGTAATCGGTGACGAGGGATGCCCGCTCTGGACATAAATACACAGGTGTGGAGAGCAATTCCTGCTTTATGCGTTTGAAGCGTTGCGAAGCCTCTTTTACGTCCGGGGTCCCCACAAGTTGTGCCAATTCCCCTCTCGCCTCATAGAAGTTCGTATACATTATTGTACCATATTTACCGGAGACTGCTTATACGCTTCTTGTGCTATAATTTATGTCCTCATAGTAAGGCCTTCCCTTTCAAAAGGTAAGGCGGAGGAGAACGTGACGGAGACGGCGATTTCGTTCCGCTGGTTGGGTGTGGCAGGGCTCGAGCTCAATGCGAATAATCGTACTCTGGTGATAGACCCTTATTTTACTCGCCTTCCCCTTCGGAACTTATGGTTCGGAAATGTTGGTCCCAATCATGAGCTTGTAGCGGAGAAAATCAAACGCTGTGACTTTATCCTCATCACTCATGCCCACTTCGATCACCTCATGGACGTGCCTGATGTGGTACATAACACCAATGCCACAGTTTACGGCTCGCTCAACACGTGTCGTCTGTTAAGTGTGTGTGATGTGCCCCATGAGCGTATTCATGAGATAAGTGCGGGCGATAAGCTAACTCTTGGAGAATTCCAAATAGAAGTCTCGAGATCAGAGCATGCTAGGCTTCCTTTCTACACACCTGGCACTCTGCCAGCTAAGCTTAGCCCGCCGTTGAGGGCTCGAGATTATCGTATGGACTACGACTTTAGCTTCCTGATTAACATAGATGGGCACAGGCTGCTCACCGACCTTGGCGAGCGGCCCAAGGTTGAGATTCAAACCGATGTGCTGTTCCTTTTTCCGCTGAGGCAGTATCCGTATTATAAATCGCTCATGTCCCGTGTGAAGTCGAAGGTTGTCATCCCCACGCACTGGGATGATTTCTTCTGGCCTCTGTCCCAGCCGCTGCGACCTCAAATCAAGTACCCTGCACTGGCCTTCCCTCCGATACAGCGAGTGAATCTGGAAAAGTTTAGCCGGATGATTGAAAAACTCTCTCCCCGGACAAAGGTCGTAGTTCCAGAGATATTTCGCTCATACAACCTTGCAGAAGTGGAGAGTGGTGGTAGAAGAGGTTGAGCCGATGCTGAGTGCGTAGAGGACAAAAGCGGCGGTGGCATGCTTGAGGCCTTGTGCCCCTCCCTCATTTACAAGGGGGAATCTCTAATTTCCTTATACTATGACCAGCCTACCCGCAAGGGATGACTGAGGATTCTGCCACAATTTATGCAAAGACTCTATGCTGCTTGTTCTATGAGCCGCACCCGCAGTCAGGCAGGCCCTCACGGCCGTCCAGCTCCTGGGCATGCGTTATCACAGTAGAGTTCGTGGTATTTACAACCTGCCCTACAACAGAGCCATATACAATGACCGAATTGCTCAGTGTGATGGTACCCCTGGGAGCATATATTATCCCTCCGATATTAGAGCTACCGCTTACAGTGACGCTTCCATTCACTGACATAATCATGGGAAGCGGACTCGTGTGGGCAGCATTCACACTAGCACCGTTGTTGATGATTATGTTGCCGCTGGCAACAATGGCATAGGGACCACCAGACCCTCCTATTATTATCTGGGAGTTATTCTGAAGCGTGATTGTACCCTCGACGTAGATCGTCCCCGTGAGAGTTAGGGTCTTGTTGTTCTTGATAGTGAGGCTCCCCGTGATATACGTTGCGCCCAGAGACGTGTTACTGCTGATGGTCATGTCACCAGTGTAGGTCCCACCTTCTAGTGCCTCATCCTTGTACTCCTGGGCCTTTGCATCTATCTCGGGCGCTATGGGCGGCGTAAATGTGGGGAACGGCGGCAGCGTGACCGTCTCATGGTACAGCTGCCCAAGCACAGAGCCGCCGGTACTCATGCTAAGCGAGCCTTGATAGTGGGCGTTTCCCTGTATTTGGGAAGCGTTCGTAAGCGAGATGCTTCCCTGGGAATAGGCGCTCTTAGTTATCGTAGCGCTATTCTGAAGCGTTATATCTCCAGTCGCGTAAGCATTGCCATATATGCGCTGGCTATTCGACATCTTCAGCTTACCTTGGACATAGACATCGTCGTTAATGTTTATGGCATTCTGCAGAGTCAGGTCGCCATTAACATAGAATTTGCCATTTAGAACAAAGGCATTTTGCAGGCCCGCAGGCGAGTTGATAAAGATATCACCATTTACGTTGCCGGAATTCTGGAACGGGTTCTGCCCTGGCCCTCCGAAAGTAGCAATGGCGTAATGCCAGCATTGATAGCAGGGGGAGTCAATTGCGAAGTTTGCCACGATGCTGTAGTTACTGTTCATCGTGATAGTGGTATTGGGATCAGTCGTATTCCCTATAGTGCTTGTATCGCCGGTCCAGTTGACGAACGTATAATTACTGGCAGGCGTCGCACTAATCGATTGAGTGGTGCCGCATGGCCATGTCCCACCGCCGCTAACCGTGCCACCCCCCGGAGGATTGGCAGTTATGGTCAGCGTATACTGTATCTGTTCGAAATTAGCCACGATATTCTTGTTACCGTCCATAAGGATAGTGGTACTGGCGTTACTCACATTTCCTATAGTGCCTGTATCGCCGGACCAGTTGACGAATCGATTGCAGGGAAGTGTCGGTTCAGCCACTAGGGCAACCTCGGCACCCTTCGGCTCTGGAATAGAGCCCTCGCCGGGTGTGGTTACTGCGCCGTTGCCCGTGTGGCTTATTGTCAATGTCCACGTTGGAGTAGCTACAAAGTTAGCCTGAACTGTATAGTTACCATTCATGACAATAGAGGTAGAAGCGGCATTCGGATCCTGTACCGGACCCTGGGTCCACCCATTAAAGGTATGGTCCCCGTCAGGAGTTGCATCTAGATTAACAGTGGTGTTTCTACAGTAATTGAAAGTTTGTTGCGTACCAGTCGGGACATTCTGCTCTGGCGGGGTTACACTTACATTGCCCCCGGTCCCGGAAATTACAGTCAGCGAAGTCTGCCACTGGAAATTCGCTGTAATATTGTAGTTCCCATTCATGGTAATAGTAGCATCGCCATCGTTGTCGGGGTCAGACAAGTTGACCCCTGCATCACCCGTCCAGTTGACAAAATCGTGGCAAGCGCCAGGAGTTGCCAGTAAATCGACCGTAGCCCCCCCAGGGTATGTGTAGGTATTTCCTGCCACAGGTGTTGTGTTACCCCAACTTGGTTCGTTTACGTTTATAGTTAGAGTGTAGCTGGGAACCTCGGTGACCACATCAGTATGGGTGCCGCTGAGGGGGTCGGTAGCGGTAGATGTGATCCTGTAAACACTCTGCTCCCCTATTACCTCTATTCTGACTGCAACGTTGTAACCATTGACATCCCCGGGAATCGTATAGTTTCCAAGCGTAAAATTCCCGTTACCCATCTTGTGCAGTGCATCCTCTACGCCTGTATCAGCAGCGTAGAACTGCTGGGTCTTCTCTTTGTTTATCTGAGTGGAACGGTGTGAAGCGCTGGCCAGGGTCAAAACCGATGGTATAATAATCGCAGCCAAAGCCAGCACAATCGTGACAAAGATAAGAATCTGCCCTGCTTGGCTCTTCCTCCGGTTTAATCTGTTTCTCATGGTCCGCCTCCCCCGTGTGGCAACCCCACTGCATCTTCCTGTGACCTGCGCTATAATTCCATGTTATGCACCAGCGTATGGATTGTCTATAGTACTTTGTAGGAAAGAGCATAGTGATTTGGTTCTATCTATTTGAGATAGGACTTTAATTTACCTGGTAGTAATGGTTAGAAGGAATTCAGTAGCGTTCTTGGGTGCATAAGACATTGAGGTCACTGCATCTCTTGGGTTCTGCTACCCAAGTATCTCCATTTTTGCTTGGTAATTTCGGGCTGTGGCGACTTGTCCCCAGGAAATTGTCCCAGACAAAGTGTTAGACTTTGAGCCAAGCCCTTTTAGAGGATGACGCCAGTAGCATCATTCTGAGGCTGTTTTGCTATCCCTGGTTTTGGGGTACTGTTCAGCCAGTATTGGCGTAATTGCTTCAGATGGTTCTCGAACCTACCGTAGCTTCAGAGGTCACCAAGTCACGGATGTGGGCATAAATGTTACTGCATAACGCCTGTCGGTCACCAATGTAGGGGCAAGGTGCCCTCGCCCGATTCCTCTTTTTTATCCTTCAACACTCCAGCCGCCAAATCCTCTATGAGTTGATTCAATGCCGGAAGATAATGAATTCTCTGGTGTTGCATCAGTCTAGCTGCTCTCTCAACGATAGGGCTGTTGAGCAAATGACAGCTTTTGACAGCTTCGAGCCCTTTGACTATACGGAGACATTCCTCATATGATAGCTCTGGTTTGTAGTTTTGGTCGATGTTTTGTTCGTAAGGCTGGCGCATTAAATTCTTCTAAAGGATGGATCTGCCCCTGACTTCTATGAGCTTCTTGCGCTAGTATACGCTTCGCGATAGAATGTCGCAAGGGGCAGGATTCTCCTACTAGTGTGATAGCCCCGAGGGGTGCAGTATGGGAAGTGGGGAAGACGGGCAGTCAGCGGGAAGTAAAATCCCTTATACTGCAATTCTAGTCATTGGCGTATCAATTGTAGTGGTGGTTGTGATTGTCATAGGGCTAATTGCGACTTGTCGGTCGCCATCCCGGAATGTTGGGTTAAATGCTGCGGTGACATTCGATGGCACGCAGTTCGTAATTTCTAACAAAGACAATTTCGACTGGACAAATGTAAAGATGGAAGTTAATGGAGGAGTTGTTTTTCCGGGATTTTCGTATAATATACCTAAAATTGCTGCTGAAAAAGCTTCTACAGTTTTCTGTGACAGGTTCTTCAAACCAGATGGGTCGCAGTTCGACCCATCTACAACCAAAATTCAGAGATTCACGATTGCCTGTGATACCCCCAAGGGACCTGCTTATTGGAGTGTTACTTGGCGGTGATTAAAACGCATGCAGGCACTTCATAAGGGCTTGGTTTTGACACTCTGCAGAATGGCACTGAGATAAAGCCCTAAAGTGTCCCTTAAGTTATCTCTTCAATTTGTCCCATCTTTGTTGACTATTCACAAGCCCTGGTTCATCAGCCAGAGCACCGTACATTGTCCAGTAGTAAGGAGATACGCTGCCGGTGGCAGCCAGGGTCTGTGAGTAGGCAACCCTAACCTCGCCATCAGGAAGTGAGGCGGTGCTGATAGTAGGTACTCACGGATTGATGGTGATGGACAGAGCTTGTGTTGCCGCGCCTCCCATGCTATCAGTTAACTGGGCGGTGAAAGTATAAGTACCGTCTGTGGTCGGCGTGCCGGAGATTACACCGGAGGAGGAGTCAAGTAACAGCCCATCGGGCAAAGTCCCAGATGTTATGGACCAGGTGTAAGGAGTGGCGCCGCCGGTGGCCGTCAGGGTCTGTGAGTAGGCAACCCCCACCCCGCCATCAGGAAGTGAGGCGGTGCTGATAGCAGGTGCCGTATTGATGGTGATGGACAGAGCTTGTGTTGCCGTGTCTCCCTCACTATCAGCTACCTGGACGGTGAAGTTCCAAGTGCCAGGCGAGGTCGGTGTGCCGGAGATTACACCGGAGGAGGAGTCAAGTAACAGCCCATCGGGCAAAGTCCCAGATGCTATGGACCAGGTGTAAGGGGTGGTGCCCCCGGTGGCAGCCAGGGCCTGTGAGTAGGCAACCCCCACCCCGCCATCGGGAACTGAAGCGGTGCTGATGATAGGTGCCGTATTGATGGTGATGAATAGTTCTGCTGTTGCTGCGCCTCCCTCACTATCAGTTACCTGGGCGGTGAAAGTATAAGTACCGTCTGTGGTCGGCGTGCCGGAGATTACACCGGAGGAGGAGTCAAGGGACAGCCCATCGGGCAAAGTCCCAGATGCTATGGACCAGGTGTAAGGAGTGGCGCCGCCGATGGCCGTCAGGATCTGTGAGTAGGCAACCCCCACCCTGCTATTGGGAACTGAAGCGGTGCTGATAGTAGGTGCCGTATTGATGGTGATGAATAGTCCTGCTGTTGCCGTGCCTCCCGCACTATCAGTTACCTGGATGGTGAAGTTCCAAGTGCCAGGCGAGATCGGCGTGCCGGAGATTACACCGGAGGAGTCAAGTGACAGCCCATCGGGCAAAGTCCCAGATGCTATGGACCAGGTGTAAGGAGTGGCGCCGCCGATGGCCGTCAGGATCTGTGAGTACGCGATGCCTTGCTCGCCTTCGGTAAGCCACCGCGTACTAATGAAGACTGCCGTGACGATGATGGACAGATCTGCTGTTGCCACGTCCCCCTCACTATCAGTTACCTGGATGGTGAAGTTCCAAGTGCCAGGCGAGATCGGTGTTCCGGAGATTATACCGGAGGAGGAGTCAAGTAACAGCCCATCGGGCAAAGTCCCAGATGCTATGGACCAGGTGTAAGGAGTGGTGCCCCCGGTGGCAGCCAGGGTCTGTGAGTAGGCAACCCCCACCCCGCCATCGGAAACTGAAGGGGTGATAATGATAACAGTAGGTGCCGTATTGCCACAAGCTGGCAATACTACCAGTAGCGCCAATAAGGTTAATGCTGCTCCTGCCGCTCTTAAAACGGTAGGCACCTTTTTATGAGACATCATGCACGTCCAGCACCCCTTTATGTTTCGGTTAATGCCTTAGTCGTTCTCGCACAAAGCGTGCATGCCCACATTATATAACTCACGCCAGATTTTGGTCAATTCTCTGCAAAACCGACCCCTGGGAATGTCAACCAGGAAAATGGAAACGGTTGACATTAGTTAAATTCCCCGCTAAAATATGGACTTAATGAGAGATTCCATTCTTAAAGCCCTGCAGCAGGAAGGCCATGTCTCGGGAGAACAGCTTGGCAAAAGGTTCAATATCTCCAGGACGGCTGTCTGGAAGCATGTTAACGAGCTGCGCAGGATAGGATACGAAATAGATTCTTCTCCGAGAACCGGGTATTCCTTCATCAAAAGCCCTGACCTCGTTATCCCCGAAGAGATTGTACTCGGCCTCGATACCAGTATCATGGGCAGGCGTATTCTGTATCGTGAGGAAGTCACCTCAACTCAGGACGAGGCTGGAGAGGCTGCCAGAAAGGGTGCGGAGGAGGGCGTTGTGGTCATCTCGGAGAGACAGACCAAGGGCAGGGGCAGGAAGGGGAGGCTCTGGTCCTCGCCGCCTCGCGAGGGCTTGTACTTCTCCACCATATTGAGGCCCAATCTTAAGCCTAATCAGATTGTCCAGATTCCCCTGATTGCCGGAATTGCTGTGTGTAAGGCTATCAGAAGGGTGACTCCGCTCGAGCCGAGGATAAAGTGGCCCAACGATATCACCGTTGGTGGTAAGAAGGTCGCTGGCATCCTGGCCGAAATGAGCTGCGATATGGACAGGGTGGACCATATCGTTCTCGGCATCGGAGTAAATGTGAATACCAGATGTTCGCTTTTGCCGGAGCCGACCCGGGGCATCGCGACCTCTTTAGCCGAGAACTGTGGCGAGTATGTCTCTCGGGTGAGACTTGTCCAGTCCATTCTAGCCGAGTTCGATGTGCTCTACACTGCGTTTCTGGCGTCAGGGTTTGATGCTCTGAGGGAGGAGTGGAAAGCCCTGGACAGTACTGTTGGCTCCTGGGTTAAGGTAAGTGACGCTGAAGGGGAAATAAAGGGGAAAGCCCTGGACATAGATGGGGAGGGCTTCCTGCTTGTAAGAAAGGAGAATGGAAATGTAAAGAGAGTCCTCAGCGGCGATGTATCCTTGATCGGCCGCGATTATTGACCCGATAGCGGATAATCATAATCAAGAAAGGGGTAAAGGCATGGAAGTAAAAGCTCTGGATAGATGGAGAATGGCGACATACAATGCTTACCGGTGGCGTCGTGAACTGAGCCTGGTCAACAAAATCCTGCTTATGCTGGGCATGGCCTGTATTATCGGCCTCGCCGCTCAGATAAGGTTCCCTCTGCCCTGGACGCCGGTGCCGATTACGATGCAGACATTTGCCGTGCTGCTGGCCGGTGTGCTCCTGGGCCGATGGTGGGGAGGTATCAGCGTAGCAGCCTACGCAGGGCTGGGAGCTGCCGGGCTGCCCTGGTTTACTGGCTGGTCAGGCGGCGTGGGCCACCTCGCCGGGCCGACTGGAGGCTATATCATCGGTTTCTTCCTGGCTGCCCTGTTTGTCGGGCATTTCATCGATAAATACATCAAGGCAAGGTCTTTCCTCCCCATGCTCGGCATATTGCTTTTCGCCAACTTCGTTTTGATATACGTTCCGGGACTGCTGCAACTGCACCTGTGGCTGAACCTGGTTGGGGGAGGGAGCGCCAGCTTCTACCACGTCCTGACCCTGGGGTTCTTCCCCTTCATAGCGGGTGACCTGATTAAGATTTTCATTCTCACCGGGATAGCAACGGGGATAACGCCTAAGAAGGCGTTCAACGGAGAGGCAGACAGCCCTAAACGACTGTAGGCGTGTGCCCTATTTCCCTGAATTTGTAGGGGCGTTCCCTTGGAACGCCCCTATATTGTGCCCCTGCACAATCCTGAAAACCGGGGCCATGCCATGCCCAAAAATCTCGATATTTCGGTTGACTTGAACCCCAAAGGGCTGTAGACTTGACTAATACGGCCCTAGAATTGCGGGGTACGGGAATTGACCCAGCAAAGGTGGCAGATCGCCCCTCCTCTTTCTGCGGACTCGCTGGCGCAGCGGCTTCAAAATAAGCCCTCATCTCAGGCTCGCGGCGACAAAAGTTTAACCGAACAAGCTGATATCGGCCCCTTGCTCATTCAACTGCTCCATAATCGCGGCATCACAGACCCAGCTCAATTCGACGCATTTCTCGCCGCTGATGAAAGGCTGGCCAACGATCCTTTCCTGCTTCAGGAGATGGATAAGGCGGTGACCAGGATCCTCCGCGCCCTGCTCGGGGATGAGCTTATTGCCATCTACGGCGACTTCGATGCCGATGGTATTACTGCTGCTGTCCTTCTGGCGCAGGGCATCATAGAGCTTGGCGGCAGGGTCATTTCCTATATCCCCCATCGCTTCGATGAAGGGCATGGGCTAAACGCAACTGCTCTGAAAAACCTGAAGAAGCAGGGGGTCAGCCTGGTTGTGACAGTTGACTGTGGCATTACCGGCGTCTCGGAGGTGGAGGATGGGCACAAGCTGGGGCTAGACATTATCATAACCGACCACCATGTGCCTCTGGCCCATATCCCTACTGCCCTGGCTGCAATCGACCCCAAACTTTTCGGCTCAACCTATCCTTTTTACGATCTGGCGGGCGTGGGAGTTGCCTTCAAACTCCTGCAGGCCTTGTTTAAGGCAACGCACCGGGACGGTGGTTGGGAAAAGTTCCTGGACCTGGTTGCTCTGGGCACTGTTGTCGACATGGTGCCCTTGCTTGGAGAGAACAGGTATCTGGTGAGAAGGGGCATTGAGGGGCTGAACCAAAGTCCGAGGCCTGGCGTCCGAGAGTTGGTGCACAGCGCAGGGCTGGAAATCGGGGGGATCGATTCCGATAGCATCTCCTATGCTCTGGGGCCCCGTCTTAATGCCAGCGGAAGAATGGATCACGCTGTTACCAGCTATGAACTTCTCACCACCTCTTCCCCCGAGCAGGCTCGCTCGCTTGCGGCTCAGTTGGAGGCCAGGAACGCCGAGCGACAAAAGCTGACCGCCGAGGTATTAGCCAAGGTGAAGGCGAAACTGCTCTCAGAGGGCACAGACCAGCCATTGTTGATTGTTGGTGGTCACGATTACCCGCATGGTGTGCTGGGGGTGGTTGCCGGTAAGCTGGTCGATGAGTTCTATCGACCTGTGATAATCATGAAGTTGGATGGAGAATCAGTTAGAGGCAGCGCTCGGAGCATCCCCGGATTCGATATCGTTGCTGCCTTGACCGAATGTCAGGATTTACTCACTCGATTCGGCGGGCATTCCCAGGCAGCAGGCTTCGTCACGCCCCGAGCCAACTTAGAACGGCTTCAGCGGCAGCTTCTGGAGATAGCAGCACGGGAATTGGCGGATGTCGACCTTCGTCCTGCCTTGACCATCGACGCTGTGGTTCCTCTATCTTCTTTGGGCAGGGAGACGTACAAGATTGTGAGCAAGCTGGCTCCCTTCGGTCAGGGCAATCAGGCCCCGGTGTTTCTGAGCGAGAAGGTGAAGGTGGTGGACTCACGCGTCGTTGGCGGCGGGGGTAAGCATCTCAAGCTCAAGGTGCGTGACGGCCAGGTCGTTTGGGATGCCATTGCCTTCGACCTCGGGGACCGAGAGCTCTCTACCTATCTCGACATCGTGTACAATCTGGAAGCGGACAATTGGAGCGGAAGAGAGCAGCTCCGGCTCAACGTCCTCGACTTTCTTCCCCTAGCATGACCTCGGTTTTACGGAAAACGGACTTATGAAACGGCTTCTGGCACTCTTATTGGTTGTTGCTGTACTCCTGAGTTGCGTAAGTAGTATCCCTGCTACTGAAGAAAAGGTGACAGTCACCGGAGTCATTGACGGGGATACTATTGTGATCGCAGGTGGCGCTCACGTCAGGTACATCGGCATGGATACCCCTGAAACTTATCCGGAAGTGGAGTTTTACGGTCCGGAGGCAAAGGCTAAGAACATCGAGCTGGTGGAGGGGAAAGTTGTTACCCTGGTGAAGGATGTGAGCGAGACAGATAAGTATGGCAGGTTGCTGCGATACGTTTATGTGGATGGTGTTTTCGTCAACGGAGAACTGGTACGTTTGGGCTACGCACGGGCTGCAGCCTACCCGCCGGATACCAGATATGAGTCGCTCTTGTCGCAACTGGAAAAAGAGGCAAAAGCAGACAAGCTAGGGATTTGGGGAGATTAGTTAAATCCCGTTGAACAGCCCTAGCAATGGGTGTAGAATAGTGCCAGTTAAACCGAGGTGATAAAGGATGAAGGTGCCGAGGTGCAAGGGCACTCGTGATTTATTGCCCCAGGATATGGCGAAATTCCGCCGCATAGAGGCGGGGTTCAGGGATTGCTGCCTCGGATGGGGGTATCAGGAGATCAGGACACCTATCCTGGAATATCTCCACCTCTTCACTTCTGCGGGCACGCTCTCCCCCGACATGCTGGGAAGGGTCTATTCCTTCCTGGATTGGGATGGCTGGAGCGGGGAGCGGGTGGCGCTCAGACCGGACGGAACCATACCCACAGCCAGACTTTATGTCGAGAACTTCCAGAATCTCCCTATTGCCAGGTTCTTTTACGTGGAGAACATGTTTGCCTTCGAGGGCACGGGCAAGGAGTCGAGGGAGCGCTGGCAGTGCGGCGCAGAACTAATCGGCGGCAGCAAGGCGGAGGGGGATGTCGAGCTGATCTCGCTGGGGCTGGAAGCCATCACGAAGCTGGATATAGAGCCAGTAGAGCTTCGCCTGGCCCATGCTGGCTTAATAAAGACTTTCCTCGAGGGAGTGGGGTTGAGTGGGGAGAAAGAGGCCGACGTGCTAGATCAGGTCTTCTTGGGGAACCTCGATGTGCTGGCCGACATTAGATGCAAAAGCCCCGTGCTAGATGTACTTCTGCAGTTTTTGTTTAATGTACAGGGAGACTCTCCGGCATTTGTGGAGAACCTCAGGGGCAAACTTCTGCCTTCGATTCCTGAGCTTGCGCCCTATCTCGATGAGCTGTCCCGGATTGCCAGCCTGTTGACAGGGCTGGGCTTCAGCTATCAGATAGACTTCACTTCGGGGAAAGGCTTCGAATATTATACCGGCGTTATCTTCGGGTTTTACAGTTCAGGTCGCAGGTTGGGGGGCGGGGGTAGATACGACGAGCTTATTCCTCTGGTTGGGGGGAAGAACGTATGCGCATCGGGCTTCGCCCTGTATATAGATGAGCTCATGGATCTGCTCCGAGAAATGCCACGGCCAGAGAGGGTTTTGATCAGGGCAAAGGACGCCGAAGGGCTCAAGCCATCCCTGGCATTAGCCCGACAATTGCGAGGCGCAGGTTATATCGCTGAGTTTGACCTGGGTTACAGGAAGACCGCTGATTTTCGCTGGGTAGTCAATGTGAGTGGCAAGGACAAGATTGAGCTGCTTGACCAGTCGGGTGGCAAAAAGCGGCGCAAGTCCTCCGTCGCTGGTTTAGTGAAGCTTCTTGAGGAGGCGAGGTGCAAATAAAGCTAGCCTTGCCCAAGGGCCAACTTCAAGACAGCACAGCGTACTTGTTGAAGGAAGTTGGTCTTAACATCAGCGGTTATAGTGAAGGCTCCCGCTCCTACAGGCCGCAGTGCTCGGGAGCTTTTGGCCTTTTCCTGAAGGTGTTCCATGAAAAGGATATCGCTATTCAAGTGGCAATAGGCAACTATGACCTGGGGATCTGCCGCCTTGATTGGGTGGAGGAGCTTTTGACGAAATACTATAGCGAGGGCGTGGTTAAGGTTCGAGATTTAGGCTATGGGAGGCGAAACCTTTACGCTGTGGCGGCCCAGTCGTCGGGAAACTCCTCATTAGAGACATTAAAAGACCATGACGATAGCCTGCGCATCGCCAGTGAATACCCTAACTTAGCGGAGACCTTCGCCTTGAAGCAGCGGTTGAGAAGATTTCAGATATTCCCCGTTTGGGGGTCGGCCGGGGTTTACCCCCCTGAGAATGCGGAGCTGGCCATAATCACTGAATTTTCGTCAAAGAAGCTGAAAGGTCAGGGGTTAGTTCCAGTGGCAACGCTTCTGGAAAGCAGCGCTTACCTAATTGCCAACAGGGATAGTCTGAAGAGAAAAAACTTGAGCCGCCTTTTGGCTTCGCTCTCAACGGGGGAGGTCAATTACTCTCATGCTAAGGAACCTCCTGCCGTCGATGCTAGCCTTGAAGCGCGGTATTCAACTAGAGGCAAGCCCCTGGTTTCCCTGGCGCTTCCAGATGGTCACCAGCAACGACATGTCGTGGCTTTCCTGAACAGGGCTGGTCTCAAAATAGAGGGTTATAATGTAGGCAAAGCCTCTACTAGGCCGCGGATTGACATTGATGGAGTGGCGGTCAAGGTAATCAGGCCTCAGGACATGCCTCTGCAGGTGGCTAATGGGAATTTTGACCTGGCTATCACCGGCAGGGACTGGCTCAGGGATCACCTCTATCGATTTCCTTCGAGTCCTGTTGATGAAGTGCTTGACCTGGGCTTTGGCAAGGTGAGGATTGTAGCTGTGGTCAGTGAGGATTTACATGTTTCGAGCGCAAGTGATTTAAGGAAAATGAGAAAGGACTCTGCGCTGCGAGTGGCTTCGGAGTATGTCAATATCGCCGATAAGTATGCTCACGACAACCATCTGGTGCCATATAAACTCATCCCTACCTGGGGAGCGAGCGAGGCATTTCTGCCCGAGGACGCCGATGTCCTCATCGAGAATACTGAGACGGGTTCAACTATTGCCAAGCACAATCTTAAGATTATAGATACACTATTTGAGTCGTCGGCGTGTCTTGTCGGGAACACCGAAGCTATAAGATGGCCTGAAAAAAAAGATAGGATAGCCTATCTCCTTGAAATTATGAAGAGAGGTGTAGAGGCTGGCTGCGTTTGTTGAGAAAGGAGCCTTTTGCCTCCAATTTGTCTGCATCTGGGTATTGCAGAGGAAGCGATAGAGCGGTTGCACCATCCGGTCGTTGATGGAAACAGAGGTAGTTACTACCTCGGCTCTACGGCGCCAGATATACGATTTTTCATCGGTTCCGGCCGCGAGGAGACGCACTTCCTTCGCCTGGAGAGCGAAGAGGGAGAGAGCGGGATAAAGAAAATGTTCCAGGCATATCCTGAGCTTATGAAGGATGCTGGCTTGAGTGCTGCGACGAAATCCTTCGTTGCTGGCTACCTTTCCCATTTAGTCACTGACGAGGCGTGGATTTATCAGATTTACCGTCCTTTTTTTGGCAAGTCATCGCCTGTAGGGGATAACCCTATAGCCAATCTTCTGGATCGGGTGCTTCAATTCGAACTTGACCGCTCAGAAAGGCTCAACAATAAGAACATGTCAGTGATTCGCACTGAGCTGAACGGCTCGGCTGACGGCGTAGCCGTCAGCTTTATCAACGCCACCAACTTGAAAAGGTGGAGCGAGTTCGTCTTCATGGCTGCCACCAGAAAACCTAACTGGGAAGACTTTCGCCATTTCGCTGAGAAGTATCTTATCTGGATGCAACACATAGCTCCTGAGGAACAGGAGACCTTTTTCGCTTCTTTCGATGTAAGGCGAGAGCAGGTCCTAAAGATGGTTCCCCAGGAGCAGCTTCAGGCATTCCGCAAGCAGTCTATAGTCAATTCCGTGAAGGTGGCCAAGGAGTATCTGGGATGAAGATAATCCGAGACCTGGAAGCTGCGAAATCTCTGCTGCTGGGGCACTCCACTGTGGAGTTCGCTGAGGCCTTGCCTGGAGTCAAGCAGCGGATAAGGGAGATATTCGATGAGGATATTACGCCCGATGAGGCCGTGCGGCGAATCCTCAGCGAGGTGCGCACTCGGGGGGATCATGCCCTCTTGGATTTAGGCAGAAAAATTGACGGCATGGGCTTGGCTCAGCTTGAGGTGACCAAGGGAGAGATCGCTGAGTCCTATAAAAAGGTTGACAAAGGTTTAGTCAGCGCTCTGCAACTGGCTGCCGAGAGGGTGCAGACCTTCCACCTGACCCAGAAGGGGAAGCTGGGGTTGGACTTTTTCGAGGGAGGGCTAGGCTTCCTCGTGAGCGCCCTGGAAAGGGTAGGAATCTATATCCCTGGAGGCAGGGCATATTATCCCTCAACTGTGCTCATGACGGTGATTCCAGCTAAGGTGGCTGGGGTTCCCGAGGTAGTCATCGCCACGCCGCCAGCCCCCGATGGCACGGTTCCGGCGCCTACGCTGGTGGCGGCGGACATAGCAAAGGTCAGTCGGGTGTTCAAAGTCGGGGGCGCTCAGGCCATTGCTGCTTTAGCTTACGGCACCAAATCTATCCCCAAGGTGGATAAGATTTGCGGGCCGGGCAATATCTTCGTCACTCTAGCTAAGAAGCAGGTCTATGGCACCGTAGCTATAGATGGGTTGCATGGTCCCACTGAGACAGTCATCATAGCTGACGATTCAGCTAATCCCGTTTTCTGTGCCGCTGACCTTCTGGCTCAGGCAGAGCACGACGAACTTGCCTCTGCCATCCTCATCACTACCTCACCCCGTTTTGCAGATGTGGTTAGTGAGGAGGTCAAGAATCAGCTTGCTAAGCTGGAGCGGCGCGTCATTGCGAAGCAATCTCTCGAGCAAAATGGCGCCATAGTTGTTGTTACCAACATCGATGAGGCTATCCAACTGGTGAATCTCTATGCGCCTGAGCACCTATGCCTCATGATAAAAGATGCCCGTTCTTATCTTGGCCGCATCCGCCATGCCGGGGGTATTTTCATTGGCGCTCCTGAGGCCCTTGGAGATTACACAGCAGGGCCGAGCCATGTCATGCCAACGGGCAGAACCGCCCGCTTCAGCTCGCCGCTGAGCGTGCTGGACTTCCTCAAAATATCCATACTGATTGACCTGGGCGACAAGGATTTAAAATCGCTCGGCCCGGCCTCAGTAACCATTGCTCGGGCTGAAGGACTGATTGCCCATGCCGTGTCAGTCGAAAAGAGGCTGGAGCAGTTGGGGAAGGGAGGCGGCGGGAAATGACCCGAGGTGCTGCTAGAGGCGCTAAGTGGCTCATTAGAGGCGATCTTGTAGGCATCGAGCCATATGAGCCTATAGTCCCGCTTGAAGTGCTCAGCGAGCGTTGTGGGGTTCCTGTTGAGAAGCTGATAAAGCTTGACGGAAACGAGAATCCCTACGGCTGCTCACCACGCGTGCGCCGCGCTTTGGCAAATTATCCCTTCTATCATATCTATCCAGACCCTCTGCAAAGAGAGATAATGGGGCCTCTGGAGGAGTATGTGGGAGTCGGCCGGGAGCATATAGTGGCTGGCAGTGGCAGCGACGAGCTCATTGACCTGATTCTGCGTCTATTTCTTGAACCTGGCGATAAAGTGATTAACTCCGTCCCTACCTTCGGGATGTATCCTTTTAGCACAGCAGTCTGTGGGGGCAAAACAGTCGTTGTGCCCCGTAACGATGTCTACGAGGTGGATGTCGCCGGTGTGAAATCAGCCATAGACAAGCGGACGAAGGTTATTTTCATTGCCTCGCCGAATAATCCCACAGGCAACGCTACCCCTAAAAGTGACCTACTGAGGCTAATTGAAACTGGCGTGATTGTGGTCGTTGATGAGGCATATTATGAGTTCTGCGGGGAGACTGTTGCCCCGCTGGTTCCCCAGTACTCTAATCTCATTGTCCTGCGCTCGTTCAGCAAATGGGCGGGGCTGGGAGGCCTCAGGGTCGGCTACGGCATCTTCTCCATCAACATCGCAGAGCTTATTCGCAGGATCAAGATACCCTATAATGTAAATATAGCGGCGATGATTGCGGTGAAGGAATCGCTGGCAGACAAAGACTATCTTCAGACCAAGGTCAGGGCAATCATTGCTGAAAGGAAGCGGCTCTTTGACAAACTGAAGAAGCAGGGGGTGCTTAGCCCCTTCCCATCTCAATCCAATTTCATCCTCTGCCGGGTGGTCAAAGGCGATGCCCGGAAGATAAAACAGGGACTGGATAGCAAGGGCATCTTCTTGAGATACTTTGATACGCCTTTGCTCAGGAATATGTTGCGGATTAGCATAGGCAAGCCGGAGCATACTGATGCTTTGATCGAAGCGCTGGCAAAATACAAAGGAGGGTAAGATGGCCGATAAACCTGCTAAGACCACGAAGACTGCTAAGACCACGAAGGCCACAAAGGCTCCTGCGGCCCCCAAGGCCCCTAAGGCTCCTCAGGCTGCTAAGAAGAGACAAGCCACGGTCACCCGTGAGACAGCTGAAACCAAGGTAAAGATGGAGCTTGCGCTCGACGGCAGGGGCAAGTGCCAGGCTAAAACAGGCATAGGGATGCTCGACCACCTCATAGAACAAATAGCACGGCATGGCTTGTTCGACATAATGGTTGAGGCGAAAGGAGACCTCAAGGTGGGGCAGCATCATATCCTCGAAGATGTCGCTATCTGTATGGGGCAGGCGCTCGATAAGGCGCTTGGTGATCGGCGGGGCATCGCCAGGATGGGATACGCTATAGTGCCCATGGATGAGGCACTGTCGATGGTGGCGCTGGACATCGGTGGTAGAGGCTTCGCCGTCGTTGAGTTTCCCCTTGAGGGGAGGGACATAGGCGGCCTTGACACAGATCTCGTAAAGCACTTCCTTCAGACCTTAGCTGCAGAAGCTAAACTCAATCTCCATGCCAGGCTTCTGGCAAAGGGGAATGACCATCACAGGGTGGAGGCGCTGTTCAAGGCTCTTGCGAAGTCGCTGGATATGGCCACTAGGATAGACGAGAGGGTAGGCAGCGAAGTTCCTAGCACCAAGGGGAAGATATAGAAACCTTCGAAGTCCGAATCCTCCTCGTCAGGGGCTTGGTTGATGATAGTTTCCCCGTGTGTGAACTACAGCCTACTGCTAACTGCAATTTGCACGGCTGGTTAGTTCTTAAAGAAAGTACTAGATGAAGGTCCTGGTTACCGGTGGAACGGGATTTCTGGGCAGCCACTTCGTAGAGCAACTGATTGCTCATGGAGACGAGGTACTCGCCCTGGCTCGTAAAACCTCTAACATTTCCCACCTCAAGAGCACGGGAGCCCGGATCGTCCTCGGTGACGTTGAGGACTACGATAGTCTGCTCCCTGCTGTCAAAGGCGTTGACGTGGTCTACCACGCCGCAGCTAGGGTTACGCCTGGTTGGGGAGCGTGGGAATTATTTCATTCGTCGATTGTGAAGGGCACCGATAATATGCTCAGGGCCAGCGTTGATGCTGGAGTTCCTCGGTTCTTACACGTTAGCACTGGCAGCGTTCACGGCAAGCTTTGCGAAGGCGATACCCCGGTTTGTGAGTCCACCCCATGCGATGTAGTCTTCTGTCGGGATGCATACTACGATTTCGCCAAGATGCGGGCGGAGGAGGTAGCCTTCGAGTACAGCAGAGAAGGCAAGATCCAGGTCTCGACGATCAGGATAGCAGCCGTCTATGGCCCGCGGGACAGGCTGCTTGCTGATCGGGTTTATCGTCATGTATCGTTCCCTCTTATAGTGTGGCCGGGGAAGTCGAATCCCAAGTATAGCATTGTATATGCTTCTGATGCGGCTGACTTTGCTATCTTGGTAGCTACAAGCGATAGGGCCATAGGCGAGGTCTACAATGTAGCCCCCATGTATGAAATTCCACTTCGAAGATTTGCCGCTGCCATGGCCAATGCAGTGGGTGGGCCAAAGCTCGAAGCGACTATTCCCTATTCGGTGGCCTATGTATGGTGTACGCTGATGGAGGAATGGTCCACGCTGCGGCGCGTGAAGGATATGCCGTACCTGACTCGTTCGGGCCTCCGGTTTGTTAACAGGGGAATATATCTCGATGGAACTAAAGCTAGAGATGAGTTAGGATGGCAGCCCAAGATATCAACTGAAGAAGGCACCAGGCTCTACGTCCAATGGCGGCGTTCACAAAAGAAGAAATGACACCTGCTGATGGAAGTCTAAGTGCCTTTCCCCTCGTCTTGTTGGTAGTGCTTGCGCAGAGGGATTTCCTTGAGGAAGAGGTTGGCCACCCAGCCAACAGCGACCAGGATAAGAGCTATAAAAAAGACCTCTGTTATGCCGGAATTAAGAGCCGACTTAAGCGTTTGGATTAGCTGGTTAAATAGAGCCGTCCCCTGTGGCCCCAGTTGCTCGAAGAGGCTTTTTAATTGATCTGTTGCATTGAGGCTAAACAGTGCTTGCGGGTTGTGTACCAGGGCATCTAACTGGCTCGCCGGTATGATCGTTTTTATCTGAGATGGAAGCCCCGCCGTGAATTCGGAGGCGAAACGGTTATTCATTATCGAGCCAAAGATAGTCAGCCCGAAGGCGCCACCGATAGAGCGGAAGAAAGCAGCCGAAGAGGTAGCTGCCCCCAGGGCGGAGTAAGGGATTGCATTCTGAACCGCTAAAACATAAAGGGGCATGGTGATGCCCAGCCCAAAGCCAGTCACCACTATATTAGTTATGGCTGTGGCATGGCTGGTTTCGGCTGACATTCTGGAGAGCAGCCACAAGCCCACGGCCATGACCCCCAGCCCTATCATACCCAGGAGCCGGTAGTGCCCCCCTGCACGCGAGAGTAGCTGCCCCGAGATAATGGAACCTGCTATCATACCTAACATCATTGGCGTCAGGAATGTGCCGCTGTTGGTAGCGGATTGCCCCAATACCCCCTGGAAAAAGAGAGGCACGAAGATGATGCCGCCGAACATACCGAAACCTGTGATGAAAATGATGAATACTGAAACAGTTACGATCCGGTTCTTGAAGAGCCACATGGGGATAACAGGTTCCGCGGCTCGACTCTCGATCACTATGAAAAGAGGGATCATGACTGCTGAGAAAGCGAACATGCTGATGATTTGGGCGGAACCCCAGGGATACTCAACACCGCCCCAGGTCAGGGCTACCAACATTGGCACGACGGCAAGTATCAGCGTCGCTATGCCCAGATAGTCAATTTTGTGTTTCAGATTGTCAGGTTTCAGATGGGGAAAGAAAAATATGAACAGGGCGACAATCAGGACTCCCAGGGGGATATTGACGAAAAAGACCCAATGCCAGGACAGAGTATCGGTAATGTATCCGCCCAGCGTTGGCCCGATGATGGACGATAGGCCGAAGGTGCCGGCCATGAGCCCTTGATACTTTCCGCGTTCGGCAGGCGGGAAAATGTCGCCGATAACAGTGAAGGCATTGGCCATCATGATACCTGCGCCTATACCCTGAAATCCCCTGAATAAAATAAGTTGCGTCATGGTATGGCTGAAGCCACAGAGGAGAGAGCCTACTATGAAGATTGCTATTCCGCCGACGTAGAACCATTTGCGGCCGTACATATCGGTCAGCTTGCCGGTGATTGGTATGGCTATAGTGGAGGTGATTATGTAGGCTGTGGTTACCCAGGTGTATTGGGTGAATCCGCCGAGGTCGACGATGATTCGGGGCATGGCAGTGCCGACGACCGTCTGATCCAGGGAACTCAGGAACATAGCCAGCAGCACGCCGGCCAGTGTGATGATTATTTGTCGTCTGGGCAGGGAATTGATACCAAGCCGCTCGGCTGTTATATCATTGTTATTTGATTGCTCTTTTGCCACGTTTCTTGTATATATCGCATACGTTGGCGGTTCAATCGCCTAACGTTTTCGAACCTCAAAAAATCGCATTAATATACATCATACCACAAAGCTGGTTAGGAGGCTAGGCCAGCTAGGAGAACCGAGCAAAGAGCGAGCTTGACAAAGACTGCGACTGTGGTGAGAATGAGGTGCGATGACGCCGAAGAAACCCAGCAAGCCTAAGATACACTTCCCTCGCGATGAGTGGGCGCACCCCGCGTTTCCTGCGGAGTGGTGGTATGGTCATTTCAGCCTCAGCGATCCTGAGGGCAGGGAATACGGCGCTATGGTGGCCTATTTCACTTTCGGGCTCAAGATTCTCTCTATCTCGGACATTGCGGCAGGGCGCTTTCACAAGTTTGTTTCCGGTTCAGCGCTACATTGTGTCGAGCAAAAATTCGACCTGCGATGGGCTCGCGACCATTGGTTCCGCACTGACCCAAAGTCGTTCTCTTACCAGCTAGAATCGTATGGTGGGGAACTCGGTCTCAATCTTACCTTGGTTTCGGAGAAACCTCCCCTTCTGGGCAGCGGCGATGGGGTGAGCGAGTGGACTGGTGGAGACTCATATTATTATTCCTTCACCCGCCTTAAAGCTAGAGGGCGGATCGAGTTGCAGGGGGAGAAGCTAGATGTCGATGGCATAGGCTGGATGGACCACCAGTGGCTCAATTCCCTGGGCCAGGGAGGCTGGGACTGGTTCACCGTTCAGCTCGACAACAACACTGAGCTTGTTTTCTGGCGTATCGTCAACCCGGACGAATCGGTAAGGTCGTATGACCTGGCAATCATGCTGCCCGACAACTCGGTCTACCACACGCGCGAACTGGAGTTGGAGAGGCTGGACTCCTGGGTTTCCCCGGAGAGCGGCAGGGAGTACGGCGTGCACTGGCGGGTGCGAGAGAAGGCTCGCGGCCTGGATTTGTTGCTCAGGGCGCGACGTGCTCAGCAAGAGATTCGAATGTTTGAGACTGTGTCAATTCCCACTTTCGATTTCTGGGAAGGCAGGACAATAGTATCCGGGCAATTAGATGGCAAGGTGGTTTCAGGAATTGGCTACGCTGAACTGGTGCGACTACAGGCAACCCCTGGGTAACCTGGAACATCGCTCAAGCAAATTTGCGAGGTGGTGGAGGTCGAAAAGGAAGGATCATGGTGCGGGAGCCCCCAGCTCAAAATAGGATGCAGCCTGTCCAGGTCACCATATCGGGGCGGAAGTTGCAGTCCAGGCTGAACTTCTCCAGCAATCCTACAACATCTACCGCCAGCGATTCCAGAGAGGTTCTTGCTTTGTCCTGGTGAGGGCACGGGTCGCCGGTTCCGGCTTTGCAAATCTCGCAGAGTGCGCAATTTCCTCCGATCATTCCCCAGACATGTTTCAGCCCTTTGTCTCTCAGACACTCTTCAAGTTGGAGCACTCTGTTATGAAAATCAACTTTGCTCTGCCTCAACCCTTTGATGTCGCTGCTAACATCCAGCGCTTTCGAGTATTGCAGCAAGACGCCATGCTGGAATTTCTTGAGTCTACCCTTGATTTCCTCCAGTGAGCCTATGTGAGGCGGACACATGTAGTTATTGCCATAATTCCCACACTTGTTTACAAAGCAAAGGTCCCTTATCCTTTGCTCCGGCACGAGGAGCACTGCATCGAATTCCAGGCAGGTCTCGATCCCCAGTTCCTGTGCAAGCCTTGATAGACTCGTCTGGGCCATGTGTTGCACTTCTCTTCAAAATCCCTGGAGAAGATTGTATAAGTGACAGAATCAGGGAAAATATTATGCACCAAATCCTGAGGCAGTGCAAGCTTGAATCTAGACGTCGTTACAGCGCTGGACAGGCCCTGGACAAGCCGCTGGACAACTCAAGCTAGCCGTGGCTTTCGAGGTCTTTCGGGGTGAGTGAAAACACTAGCCTATCATAGACCTTGTCGCGGAAGGCTATCTTTTTCTTTTGAATCCCCTGCCGGGTAGCGCCTATCTTTTCCGCTACACGCAGGCTGGCCACGTTGCTGGTTGCGGCGCCGATTTCGATGCGGGTCAATCCCAGTTCATCGAATCCGAAACGCGCCACCAACAGTGCCGCTGCGGTGGCAATCCCTTTTCTGGTGCCTTTGCTCCTGACCCAGTAACCGAGGTTGGCGAAGCGCGCCTTGCGCCTGACCTGGTTCAGGCCGCAACCGCCGAGCAAACTGCCGTCATTCGCATCCGGTATGGCGAAGTTGTATTCTTTGCCTTTGGCCCACGTTCGGGCGCACAACTCAATCCATTTTTTGCTTTCATCGAGGGAGTAATCGGGGTGGGCCCAGGGCATCCAGGGCAATAGTTCGGGGAGGGACTCTCGCACTACCTGATAGAGGGGTTCAGCGTCGCTGAGCCGGTGAGGCCGGAGCACTATGGAGCCATCGGTTAGCTGGACTTCGTTTTCCATGGCCCTGATACTATTGCCCATTCGGGCCTTTTTTGAGCTGAACAGCATTGGTCAGCATAGCGGAGTTGGGTATGAAAACCAGGTTGTCGCCGGAGTCGATAACGGTGTAGATGAGACGGATCTCGACGACGCGGCCTGTGTTACCCATGAAGGTTATCTCGTCGCCGGAGCGCGCCACACGGTTGACAACCAGGATTATCCCGCCCAGCATATTGCTGAGCAGGTTCTGCGTAGCGAACCCGATGACTACCCCCGTGATGGTGCCGATGCTTATCGCCAGAGCTGAGTTGGAAGCGAGTATCGAGATTATGGCGACGCCTACAACCAGGTAGCCTGCAGTGCGAATGATTACCCGGGCAGACATGCCTCGGCGGAGAGCATCTCGCTCTAAGTGCTTGTTGGCAAGCCGCCCTATCATCTCGACAAAGAAGATGCTGAATACGGCGAGTTCGGCAGCAATGAGGTGGCTGCGCTGAGACGTAACGAAGGGGAAACTGCCCCTGTTGCTGAGTTCGATGGTTATAATCACTGAGGCAACGCCTATGGTGGCGAAAAGGAAAGCAATAAATAATCCCCTGGCGGAGCTTTCTGGCTTTTTCTCTGTCGCGGGCTTTGTGGTAGGCTTATTATCTGTCATCTGAATCTCCCTCTTTGATTACATCGGGTTTTCACTCTACTCACGGTGGATGTTATCCCACGTTACCACGAAGAATGAAAATAGTGCGGGTGCTCTGTCACCCGCATTCACTGGTAGGTGACGGAGCACCTAACCTATGGTTGCTTTTGGCTCTTTATATTTCATTTACGTATGAAAGGCTGCAATTGATATATAGAAATACCTTGATATGAGGTATCAGACCCAGCCTTCGGCTACCAGCTTGTCGTGAAGCTCGTCGGGATGGTGGCGGCAGTGGTACTCCAGGCGGCTCGATTCGGCGTGGGCTTTGTTGTAGGGCCAGCCACCGGCCATGCGGTTTCGCTCGTGGAGCTCGTGCAGCAGAACGTAGGGACGCTCGGCTTCCTCGATATCGTTGTCTATCCATACCTCGTTCTCAGGCACGAACTCATAAACGTAGTCATGCCCACCCTCGGTGAAGTCGATGTCGAAGGCGCTGCGCACCAGTCTGCCGTTGACGATCCAGACGCTGAGGCCGCTCTCCAGTTTGCGCCACAGCCTGTCGTGAACGTCCTTGCCTTCGGGCAGCTTCTCTCCGCGGTGGGTCATGGTCTTCAGGTCGCCGGCGAGGCGGCGCTCCTTGCGCTCGGCACGGTCGGCGATTACAATGGCCTTTTCGTAGGGCATGCCTCCAGCCATGAGGCGGCGCTCGACCAGCAGATGCTCGATGAAGAACTGCCGCTCGTTGTTCTCGGCTTCGCGGTCGATCCAGAGTTCGTTCACCGGAATGTAAGGGAAGCGGTAGTGCTGGCCGAAGTTGGTGAACTCCTCATCCGAATTACTGCGGATGTAAGCGCCATCGACAATCCAAACCTGCAGATTACCCAGCTCTTCAGCCTTTTCCAGATAAGGAGGTTTCGTTTGCTCTGCCATGAACTCCGTCCTTCTGCGTACCCCTTTTGCCTACCGAGATTATAGGGGGTGACTTCAGGAGAATCAAGAGGAAAAAGCAAGAGCGTTTGCAAGTAATCACCCCTGTGTCACCCTAAGATTTGGGGCTTCAATCCCCTCGGCCGAGCCCGTTGTGGGTTCCACAACATTGCAGCCTGGTTAGGAGAGCACGCTGAGTATAGAGACAGCCCCTGCTGGCGGGCACATGTCGGGCGCCCATCTGTTTGAGATCACCGTCAAGTCGAACGACCCTGTGGAGCCGGAAAAGAAGCTGGAGGTGAGAGCGTATTTTGAGTCGCAATAGCGGTTCTTTGAGAATGTTATTCAAGGCGAAGAGCCGCTTTAGACAAGCTCTGGCCAAACCACTGGACAGGGCTAATTCTGAAATTGAGGTAGGGGCACGGCATGCCGTGCCCCTACATTTTAGAGACGTGGAGGATCATTTTGGGGAAGATTTCGCTTGAGACGAAGGTCGCGAAATTCCTCGTCTGATATTTCAACATTTTCGTACTTATTGTTATCTTGCACTAATAACCTGTCACCAACTACTTCAATTCTGTTCTGAGGACCAACAAGTTGACAGTTTGGCAAGTAGATATGCTTGATAAAAGGAAGCCTCTCAGCATCCTTCTTGATATAACTTTCCCCCGGGGTTCCAGGTATAAACCAGGGTTGTGAACCAACTGCACTAAACTGTGTTCCTATTATCTTGCTTAGATATTTAATCGCTTGAAGTGCTAGGGGACGGTCATCTTGATCTACAGCAGGGTCAAAATGAATCGAACGTCTTCTGAGTTCCAAGAGGTCTTGAAAAGCCTTAACAACATCTGGAAGCAACACTTGCCACGATTCAAGAGTATTTATAGGGACGTCCCAGTTATCGAAAGAGTCTTTTCTATAAATTTTCTTATACTCAGGAGTAGATTTAAAGTCTTCACGGAGGGTGCGGACTAGATGATTTAAGATACGTTCACCCAAGGCACACGATGATGTCAAGGCAGGATAATATGAGCCCATAATGAATGCACGGCGAATCTGCTCAAAGAACTTGTTGTGAAAAGCGAGGATGGAAAACGGTTTCGGTCCCATGTCTATCAAATTTTTACGCTTAACTTCTGCAGCGTGAGTACCATATTGAGACAACAGTTCCTGAATTAGATTCTCTTTGTTTTCTCGGTGTTGCTCTTTGATCTTTTCTTCCCAATCCTGATGAATCTCCATTGCCAAATACGTAGCCCTGGAATCGAAATCGAAACTGAGCACTCGATATCTTTTCATGTTAGCGAGATTATAGGCTACACTCTGATAGGAATCAAGTGCGTGAGATTGCTTCGGCCTCCAGAGGCGGGCTCGCAATGACATGAAGAACAGACGGGGGCGTCTGTCCCACCGGTTTGTGAGTCGATTTTCGTGGTAGGGCGGTTCGCGAACCGCCCCTACGTTTAGGATTTGCGCTTTACAGGCTGGAGGAGGTCGAAGCCGCTCCTTTTGTCTTTGAGGCGGACCACTTTAGCGCCGAGAATTTCATAGAGTATCACTTCGCCGACTAGCCAGGTGGTGACGCCGGGACGCAGGCAGCCAGTCATGGTCTGTCCGGAGCGGCCCAGGGCGGCATGCATGTGCAGTACGGGCTTGCCATCCTCGCCGGGGGCGAGCACGCCCACACCGGCCACTTCGTGAGCGCCGTCGATGGGCAGCAGCATGGGCTCGGGCGGCATTTTATCAGAAAACCTGGGGCCGACCACGATTCGGCCCTTCCCGATGCCGCCCACCAGGATGGCGTGTCCTACGGATATGCCTTTTGCCTCGGCGAATTTCTCGATACATCCGGGAAGCACATCGCCGTCCTCAAGCCGTATCACGAAGACCCGTCCTAACCGTCCTTCGCTCGCCTTCATCGTGGCCTCCTCGTTTTTTCAATCTTGTCCAGAGCAGAGTGCACCAGAGGCGAGGGTTCGATGTCCAGCCCAAAATGGCTGGCCCTTTCCTTGAACTCCTCTACCGTCTCATCTTCCCAGGGGAGGTATTTAAGCTCCGCCGGTCGTCTCAGCCCGTAGAGCAGGATATTAATGATATCACTCGATTTGTTGCCCAGTTTGATTAACGTCCCTTTCCTCACTGAGAAGACGCGGCCGGTCACTATGGCAGGCGGGTGCGGCTGATAGATATCTATCAGGTCGAAATCGGCGTTCTCGCTACCCAGCCTGACCTTTTCCTCCCAGAGTATAAAGGCGTAGGCGATACAGGTCTCCGAACGCAGGTATAAGCAGGGGCTTAGATTCAGCAAGTCATCAATGGTAACCGTTGTGCTGCCTCTTCTGAAGAAAGCGCCGAGTAGCGGCATCCCCCAGAGAAAGTTGCCTATGGTAGTTCTTTGCGCTATGAAGCCGGTGGCATAGAAGAGAATCAACCAGAAGGCTACTCCGAGACCGGGGTAGACAAACCGCTGGGGAAGGAAGGCACTAAGGAACCCTTTCCCCAGACTATCAAAATCGCCAAAGATGAAGATGCCGATAACAAGCGCTATGCCAATAGGAAGCCAGAAAATAGAACCATATAGTAAGAATCCCAGTTGGTGTCTGAGGAACTTCACTTACTTTCTACCCGTTCCTGGATTTCATTTGCAGTATCCACTGCGACCGATGGTATAATAGCACAAAAAGCCGACGGGCAATACTTCACGAAGATAGCCTGAAGTTGAGGGCGTACCTATTGCAGAGGTAAGAGGGATTGAAGGTGTCGTCCCATGCGGACATTGAAGACTGAGGCATCTGGCTTGAAGAGCGCAAACCGGGGTAAAACCCGGAAGAAAGATATGGCAGTTGCCAAGACGTGGGCGGACAGGAGGCTGCTTGAGCCGGGATGGGCGGGGCAGCTTTCGGACAGCGAGATAGAGTTTATCCGGCGGGAGTTGAAACTTCACCGGAGCCTGTGGCGGAGGTGGGGTTACGACGGGGCCTTGCTTAAAGGTGTCCCTATACCCGCCTCGACCATACGCCGTATCGCGGTACACGGGCTATCCTAGCCGCGCAGGAAGCCACATTGACCTCCGCATTAATCCCCTGCAAGTAGCTGTTAGCTATATCTTGAAAGTCGGGGTATCGCAAAGGGCAGTTATCGTCTATAATTCTAACCGAAGCAGCCTTACTCTCGGCAAGGAGAGAGATGGGTGAACTGAGCCTCCTGGCTGACATGGCTATCGTGCTGGTGGCCGCGCTCATCGGCGGTCTGGTAGCGCGCGGTCTGAGGCTGCCCATCATCGTGGGCTATCTCCTGGTAGGCGTGGCTATCGGGCCTCACGGCTTGCATCTCGTTCACAATGTTGATAATGTCGACACCCTCGCCACTATAGGTGTCGTGCTCCTCATGTTCACCCTCGGCATAGAATTTTCCCTGAAGACTCTGAGTAGGATTGGCGTGGTCGCCACATTCGGCGGTATCATTCAGTTGGCTGCCACTACGGGCCTGGGCTTCGGCCTGGGCTGGCTGCTGAACTGGCCGCTCAGAGAGACTTTGCTATTTGGTTTCTTCATAGCCATGAGCAGCACCATCATTGTGCTGAAGACTCTCATGGAGCGCGGCGAGCTGGGGAGTCCCCACGGGCGGGTGATGGTAGGCATCCTCCTGGTGCAGGACTTGAGCGTAGTTCCCATAATGATAGTACTTCACTCCATGGGCAGCGACGTTGAGGCCTTCAGCACAACCTGGGTATGGGACCTCTTGAAGGTAATTTCGTTTATCGGGGTGATTCTGTTGGTGGGTTTCTTTGTGTTTCCCCGGTTTATGAGAAGAGTTGCGGAGAGGCGCTCCAGGGAGCTTTTCCTGCTCACTGTAGTATGTGTCGCTCTCGGGGCAGGTTTTGGAGCTTATTATGTAGGGCTGTCCATAGCTCTGGGCGCGTTTCTGGCCGGCCTTATGATCAGCGAGTCTCAATATGCTCACCAGGCTCGTGCCGAAATCGGTCCTCTAAGGGATATCTTCGCCACCCTGTTCTTTGTCTCCCTGGGAATGCTCGCTGACCCCAGATTCATTTCGTCTAATCCGGGCGAAGTAATCGCTGTGGTGGGGGTAATAATAGCGGGCAAGTTCCTGATAGTATCGGTCATAACATGGGCTTTCGGCTATGCTCCCAAGACTGCTCTATTTGCAGGTGGCGGCCTGTTTCAGATTGGTGAGTTTAGCTTCATTCTGGCTGCGGTAGCACTTGAGACCAGTCTTATCTCAGACCATATATACTCTCTTACCCTAGCGGCGGCTGGCATAACTATGCTGCTGACGCCTTTCGGCATGGGCCTGGTGTCTGGTGTTTACCACAGGCTGATTCAGAGAAAGAGGGTTGCAGGGCTTCTTACTGCACGCGCTGACCCGGTAGCCATGGAAGAGAGGAAAAAGCTTTCGGGCCATGTGGTTATCTGCGGCTACGGTCGTACTGCCCAGAACTTGGGGCAGGTGCTGGAGCGGAGGAAGTTTCCTTACCTTGTGATTGATTTAGACTCCAGGAGACTGGAGTCTTTGCGTGCCGAAGGGATCCCCTGTATATATGGTGATGCTGCAAATCCGGACATCCTGGCTCAGGCGCAACTTGAAAGAGCACGGGTGATGGTGATTGCCTACCCTGACCCGATAGCTGCCAAATTGGCAGTGGCGAATGCGCGCAGAATCAATCCCAGGCTGGACATAGTGGCTCGCGTACACCGTGAAGAGGATTCCGAAAGGCTTCGGGAGCTGGGGGCTGCCGAGATGGTGAGGCCTGAGGTTGAGACGGGTCTGGAGATTATCCGTCATACGTTGCACCGCTTCGGCTTGACCACGCAGGAGATCCAGTACATCGTCAATACGCTCAGGGAAAAGGAGGTGTAAGACCTCAGTAAATTCAGGGTGCAAACTGCAAAAGGGAAAATGCTCGGCTGGTTCGTCTCTGTGCTACTAGGCTTTCTTGAAGAACCGGAGATAGATGGTCAGCGTTATGGCAAGGGTGGAAAGGGATACCACGTTTGCAATTATTACTACTTTGTCGTTAATGTGTACGCCGTAAACGATCCAGAGGGATATCCCTGCAATAAATTGGACAAGTGTTAGAGGGCTTACGTCTCTGACCGACTTTGTGCGCCACATTTTGACAATCTGCGGCACGAACCCGAAGCTGGTGAGAGTCGCCGCTACCGCGCCAAGGGCATACCAAGCCACGTCATTCATTGGTTATTAGCTAACATGCTAGACTGCTGCAAGCTGGCTGTCAAGGGCTTTGAAGCTCTTGTCAGTTGATGACTGGGCTGGACAAAAGGGGTAAAATAGTGGGCAATATGAAAATCAGACGAATCGGCAGGTGGGTGAGGAATAAGATCAGATGGTCCTCGAAAGAGGAGTTGCCGCTGGAACTGCCCGAGATCCCGCCGGTTTGGAAACGAAGGCCTGGAGATAGGATATTACGAGTCGCCAGGGTCAGGCCGTGGCTAATCCCCCTGCCGGCAATACCCAGACCCAGACACGCTGGCTTGTCCCCTTTGATATTGATATATGGCTTCGCCGGCGTAATTGTGCTGGGCATGATTCTGCTTATATTACCTGTAGCGAGCAAATCCGGGCAGTTCACCTCTCCTATTACTGCTCTGTTTACTGCAGCTTCGGCAGTATGTGTTACAGGGCTGGCTGTAGTGGACACCGGGACTTACTGGAGCCACTTTGGCCAAGGGGTTATTCTGGCCTTGATTCAGATCGGTGGCCTGGGTTTCATGACCAGCGCCACTCTGTTGCTGTTATTGCTGGGCCGCAGGCTTGGCATTCGAGAGAGGTGGCTAATCGGGCAGTCACTTGGCACAGAGAGACTGGGGGGCATGGTCAAACTGGTGAGAAGGATTTTACTTTTTACCTTTATAGTCGAAGCCATCGGGGCTGCAATCTTTTATATTCGATTCTCCGTGGAGAACCCGACAGGGACAGCCGCATGGAAGGCAGTATTTCATGCCGTATCAGCTTTCAACAATTGCGGGCTGGACCTCTTTGGCAACTTTAGAAGCTTGCTGGGCTACCAGACGGATACGACGGTGATACTGACGACCGCAGCGCTGATTATTCTGGGCGGCATCAGCTTCATGGTTGTGGCGGACGTGATCAACGTACGGCGTTTTGGCAGGCTTTTGCTCGACAGCAAGATAGTGCTGGTCACCACTCTGGGGCTGCTGGTTGTGGGGACTGTAGTTATTTTGGTAACGGAGTACGGCAACGCTGATACGCTAGGCCCGATGTCGGTACCGCATAAACTGCTCACCTCTTTCTTTCAGGCTGTAACCCCACGAACTGCGGGCTTCTCCAGCATTAGTATAGGCAGTATGGCCACATATTCGCAATTCTTTATTATACTTCTGATGTTCGTGGGCGGGGCTGCGGGCTCAACGGCAGGAGGCATAAAAGTCAACACCTTCGGCATGCTCGTCGCAACCATATGGAGTACAATCAGGGGCAACGAACATGCCAGAGCGTTCGGCAGGGAATTCACTAACCAGCAGATACACCGGGCGCTGACACTGGTGATGTTGGCTCTGACTCTTATCTTCATTGTAGTTCTTGTGCTGACAGTTACTGAGAAATTCGGGTTTCTCAATCTTCTGTTTGAGACAGTATCTGCTTTTGGCACTGTTGGCTTATCAACCGGGATAACCCCCGGTTTGTCGGTGGCGGGCAAGTTGATAATTACCGCTGTTATGTTTATCGGTCGGCTGGGGCCTCTTATTTTGGTGTTGTCTCTCACCCAGCGCCAGCAGCCGAGTGCATATCGGTACCCACAGGATGAAGTAAGGATAGGTTAGGAGGCTGACATGAAAAAACAGGTGTTGATTATAGGACTGGGACGGTTCGGAGTAAGTCTGGCGACCACCCTTTTCAGCATGGGGCATGATGTGATGGCTGTGGACGAAGACGACAAGAAGGTTCAGAACATATCATCCCAGATAACACATGCTGTGCAAGCAGACGCCACGGACGAGTCGGTTCTTAGAGAGCTGGGCGTGAACAACTTTGACGTGGCAATAGTGACGATGGGAGAGGCGATCCAGAATAGTGTGTTGTGCACGATCCTACTGAAGAAACTGGGGGTCCGCTATGTAATAGCCAGGGCCGAGAACGATTTGCACGGGACTATACTTGACAAAATCGGCGCGGACAAGGTGGTTTACCCCGAGCGCGAGATGGGAATCAGAGTTGCCCACAGTCTCATTTTGACCGATGTCCAGGACTACATATCGGTAGCACCCAGCTATGGGGTCTCCAAATTCGCAATATCACCGTATCTCGTGGGGAAGTCGTTGTCTGATATAGGGTTGGGTCGCGGAAGCAGATGGGGGCTGGCGGTGCTGCTGATTCAAAGAGGGAAAGAGGTAATAGTCACGCCGGACCGGGCGGAGATTGTAAAAGAGGGAGACGTTCTGATAGTGTCAGGAAGCGATGAGAAGCTGGAGCAATTCATGGCTGAAACCAAGAAGCACAAAGAGGAGGGATAAAAAGACCTACAGGCCGGGCGCAATCTTCCCCCTTGAAAAAATTGACTCAGAGACCTCTTTCTCTCAATATCCTCAAGAAATCGGCGTGAACGACCTTGTTGGAGGCGATGACGGAACCCTGCCCTATTTTCAGCGGCTTCCCCTGTAGGTCGGTCGCTACCCCGCCGGCTTCGGTGACTAGAAGTGAGCCGCAGGCAAGCTCCCAGGGATAGAGTAAGAGATGGAAGTAGAGGTCGAGACGGCCGCAGGCGGTGTAGGCCATGCCCAGCGCCGCGGAGCCCATTACGCGGTAGGCGTACATCTGGGGCCAGAGGCGAGTGATGAATTCCAGCGATTTTTTGCCGTTTTCATCCACATAGCCCAGGTCGAGGCCGATTAGCGAGTCTTTGACGGTTGCCTTTGTGGTGACGTGGATAGGCGAGTTATTGAGGTAAGCCCCTTTGCCCTTCTGGGCTGAGAACATCTCGTCGCGCAACGGGTCGTAGACGATGCCAAGTAAAATATCCTCGCCACTGGCCAGTACGATAACTATGCAGAAGAAGGGTATACCGAAGGAGTAGTTGTTCGTGCCGTCCAGCGGGTCAAGAATCCATGTGTAGCTGGAACTGCCGGTGATGGCTTGCGATTCCTCAGAGAGTATGCTGTGGTCGGGGTATTCCGCCTGCAGTAACGATTTAAGGCTCTGTTCCGAACGCAGGTCTACGTCGGTGACGATGTTGGCTCTGCCCTTGTATTGAACCCGACTACCTGTGCGGAAGTGGGCTTTGAGGATTACCCCGGCTTGCCTAGCCGCCCCTGTAGCGACCTCGATAGCGCTTTTCCCGCTTTTAGATACTGGCAGGGCAGTCATGGCAGGCCCATCTTCTCCCTGACCTCTTTGATAGTCTCTCTGGCGATGGCGTGGGCACGGCGAGCGCCATCGGCAAAGACCTCATCCACATATCCTGGCTTCTCTGCGATTTGAGCCCTTCTCTCGCGGAAGGGCGCCAGGGCTTGGTTTAAATTATCGGCGAGCAGCTTTTTGCACTCGACGCAGCCGATCTCCGCAGCACGGCACTTTTTGCCTATCTCGTCAAGCTTCAGGGAGGTGTAGAAGTTGTGCAGGCGGTAGATGTTGCATACCTCGGGATGGCCGGGGTCGTTGCGGAACTTGCGGGCGGGGTCGGTGAAGGCGGCTAATATCTTTTTGGTGGTCTCCTCGGCGGTAGCGGCAAGCTCGATCTGGTTATCATAGCTCTTGCTCATCTTTTTCTCCCCATCCAGCCCGATCACCATGGGGAAGTTGGTGAGCTTGGCCTGGGGTTCGGGGAAAGTGGGGCCGAAGATGTTATTGAAGCGGCGCACAATCTCCCGCGCTATCTCCAGATGGGGCAACTGGTCTTCGCCCACGGGCACGGTATCCGCCTTGTAGAGCACGATGTCCGCAGTCATGAGCACGGGATAGCCCACCAGTCCGTAGTTGACGTTCTGTGGCTGCTCCCTGGCCTTCTCCTTGAAGGTGGTGACGCGGAGCAGCCAGCCCAGTGGGGTGACCATGCTGAGCAGGGTGTGCAATTCCATCACCTCGGGGACGTGGGACTGGACGAAGAGGATGCTTTTCTGGGGGTCGAGCCCCGCTGCCAGCCAATCGAGCATCATGTCGCGGGTGTTGGCCTTAAGCATATGGGTATCTTCGAGGGTGGTCAGGGCGTGGATATCCACGATGCAGTAGATACAATCGTAATTTTCCTGCAGCTTCACGTAGTTCTGGATGGCCCCTAAGTAGTTGCCGATGTGCTGCTTGCCTGTGGGCCTGGCTCCGGAGAAGACGCGACCCTTTTTCAACTCGTTCCTCCTGAAAATGTCCCATTGAGTGTAACATAGAATGAGAGTGAGGGCAAGGTAAGGGAGGTGATTCGCGAATGGCATTCTTCAGGGCAAGCATTGTCAAAGGGAGCCGTCGAGTTCATCTGCCACGGGTTTTTTGCAGGCTCTGCAACGTTGTGCACCCCTAAAAAGTGGTTCGCCGCATGATGAACAATGATAGCGCTCGCATTCGGTCCGGGCCCACTCCACACTACCCTTGGTATCACCGTACTTGGCTGCTTTTGCCCGCCATATGGGAATCGTCCGTTTCATCACTCGCACCCCGGTGGCAAAGCCGAAATTATTGATCATGCTGCACGGCCATTGGTCGCATTGATGGCAGGAATAGTAACCTTTCGACTTAACGCAGTTCCTTATCGTGCATATCTTGCACCAATTGTAAATTTTTGCCGATGTGTCTGGTTGCATGCATCCCAGGCACTCAGTTTCTTCGAGCTTTGTTCCATAGAGGTTAGCCATAATCACCCTGAATTTTTCATTCTTGTCTCGGGTAGCAATGTAGACCCCGCAGGCACCGCAATATAAGCCACATGGTGCCATTAGATTCTTATTCTTGAATTCTTCTTCGGCCCATCCTTTCAAGTCTATGCCTCCTCACGTTGAAAAGGGGTTTGTTGCCTAGGTCAACCGCCACCGATAGAGGGCAGAAATGAGACAGTGTCGTTGGGCTTCAGCATGGTGTCAAGAGATGCCTGTTCCTGGTTGACGGTGATGAGGACTGTCTTCTTGTCCAAAGGGAGGTCGGGATACCGCTGCCTGACGTATTCGAGGGCATCGGTCAAGCACGTCCTCTCCGTTATGGGCATATGTATGCTGTCAGTTTTCGTTATGGTGCGCTGCGTTCCGAAGAAGTGAATTGAGATTTTCATTGTCTGCTTCATGCGATTGTGGCGACTTTGTAATCCCCCTAACCCCCTTTAGAAAAGGGGGGATTTAGGAGAAAGGGGCTTCGCCCCTCTGAACTCCCCACTAGTAAACGACCTAGCTCTCAGCCGTTCGCCCTGAGTCTGTCGAAGGGTGAACAGCCCGTTCATGGTTCGACAAGCTCACCACGAACGGGATCATTTTATGTTTGCTAGGTTAACATTTTCATTCTTCGCGGTGCTGCCGGGATTAGACGCCGAATTCCTTAAGCAGGCGGCTAGCTTTCTCATCCAACAGCCCGAATTTACTCACGGTCTCACGCTTTGGTATACCCTCGGATGTGAACCCTTTCTCTTCGTAGACAATGTCGCAGAGCTTCTGATAGGCTTGCATTCTTTTTTCCAGGAGAAGTTTATGCCGCTCTTCAAGGCTTACAGGGATGCTACCATCGCCGAGCTGTTTCTGTAACCATTCGTCGTAATATTCGGCCCGGAACTGGTATTCATTGAGGTAAGCGGGGCCCATCGCCCTGAGAGGGATCTGGTCGCTGGCCCGAGTACCTTTCCCCTGGCGCAGATTGATCAGTTTCTGCAGGATGTACAGCCTCTCTGAATCATCCAGGATGTCCTGCAATTTTTTGCTGCTTCCTGTGGTTGCATTGAGGTACTTTACGTAATGTGCGAGCGTGGGAAGATTCTTGGCAGGCTCAGCGGTGCTGGCAGCCTCGGGATTGCGCACATCGATCCAGGGGAGCTTGCAGAGACCGGTGGCATTGAACCAGGTGCGGATCAAGGGGAACCACTTAAGCGCGCTTGCTTTTTGCTCGAAGGTGGGCAGTTCCTTGTGAACCTGGTCTATGAAGATGAGCCATGCCTCGTCATGCTGTGGTCCCTTGAGAGCGAAGCCATACCCGCCCTGCTGGGCGAGTGACTCTTTGCTGATGTACATGGAGAACTCGAGCCCTTTTACTTCCATACCGAATTTGTTCAACTCAGCCATGACAACATGTTCAGAGGTGCCGTGCCGGGCTGCGTACTTCTGCGCCACCCATTTTTTGCCCCTGGCTACGCCCTGGCCTGCAACCTTGCCGAAACCTTCACCACTGGCTATCTCGTGCAGCAGTCTGTCTGCAGCCTCCATGTTGCCGAATTTCAGCTCATAGCCTATGTCATCAGCGGTGAGAAACCCACGCTGTAAGCACTCCATAAAAAATGCGATTGTGACGCCTGTAGAAATGGTATCGAGGCTGTACTCATCGCAGTACCAGTTGTATTCCATGACAAAGTGGGGGTCGAAGATGCCCATGCAGCAGACCGCGCCAACGGTTTCATACTCAGGTCCGTCAATGGAGACCTTCTGACCGGCCCGGGGGCCGCGTGTCAGCTCGACGTTCTCAGCACCCTTGGCGCAGGCAAGGTTGCATCCATAGTAACAGCCATCGGGTATCTTTTTGCTGAAGTACCTGTCAAGAAAGACGTTGGCAAAGAGCTTTGAGGACTCGGGGCTCTGGCCGTACTGGTAGTTGTTGATGGGGAAGAGACGGAATTTGTCCATATACTCGGACAAAACCGTGGTGCCCCATGCGGACAGGTGGAGCTGTTTAGGGTCGGCTTTGGAGACAACCTCCTTGAGCTGAGAGCCTGCCTGTCGCACACCTTCCGGGTCTACAGCATTATTCCCATTTGCCTTGGCCAGGCTGGAGCGGGCAACAATAGCGCGAAGTCCCTTGAATCGCATGACGGTTCCCGTCCCGCCTCTGCCAGCCTGCTTGCAGCGGATGCGGTCGCGCCTTCTGTCATAAAAGAGGCTGTTGACAATCCCGAACTTGGCGTTGCGTGCGCCCTTCCCCACGGTCACGGCGGCAAAGGAGTCGCTATATCCTCCGCCGTTAACGTCTTTAAGCAGTCTTTGGCCAAAGGAGAGGGAGCCATCGTCTATTTCCTTGTCATAGGAAGGCGCAGCGGCGATGCTGATGGTTCCTGCATCCCCATCAACCAAGATGACCACATCTTTTCTGGATATGCCGGAAACAGCCAGTGCATCAAAACCGGCAAGCTTCAGCAGCGGCGCAAAATGACCGCCGACATTGGAATCGATAAATGTGTCCGTCAGGGGCGAAATAGTGCCAACTATAAATTTACCGGTTCCGGGGAATCCGGGCTCATTGCCGAGCGGCCCGCTGGCCATTACCAGAATATTATCAGGACTATCATAACGAGTAGCCCGGGTTGTGCCGTCCCAAATCAGTTTTAAGGCATATCCACGGCCTCCGATGTATTTGTTCTTGAAGTCCGGCGGTAGTGCCTGAATCGCGATTTCCTGAGTGCTGAGGTCAACCCTGAGTATCCGGTCTGTGTATCCGCCCACAACCTTGGCGGGTTCATATTTGATTTGCCGCAATATTTGCATACCAACTCCTGCTTCCTTCTCTTTGACTAGCCTGCTGGGCAACAGCAGTATTATAACCTTTTGTATGCCTCGTTATCAAAGTTACCTTAGATTCGGGGTTGTTTATAATCGCTCTTAACCCTTGTATCCCCTACTCTCGGGGGAAATTGAGGGCTGGGGAATGTCCCCTATAGGGCGGGATAGCGTTGTAAAGCTTTGTAGATGGCGCTGGCACCGAAGTCTAACGTGTCTATGGGGAGGCGTTCGTCGGCAGCGTGTACTTTCTGCAGCAATTCCAAACTCGGCGGTAAGTTCATGGGCATGAAGCCATAGGTCTGAATGCCCAACATAGAGAAGAAGCGCCCGTCTGTGACCCCGGGCATAAACATGGGAATGGGCACAGCGCCCGGGTCTGCCTCGCGCAGAATGCCTGCCAAGGTGTCAAAAAATCCCATGTCCGGCTCAGCGGGGCTGGGGTCATGTCGAACTACTTTGAACTCAATCTCGTCACCAAGCAGCTTACGCAATTCAGCTATCATGTCATCGGGTTTAAAGCCGGGGAGCAGGCGTCCGTCCAATTCCAGTGCGATCTCGCTGGGTATCACATTGATTTTCTCGCCGCCGCGGACGATGGTTGCGTTGACGGTATTGCGTAACATTGGTTCCAGACCTTTCCCTTTTGTGCCCAATATCTTCAGAAGCGTGTCGGTGAGCGCTGGATTGAGAAGTTGACGCAGAATCAGGCTCTGAGGAAATGAAAGTGCAGAGGCCATGCCCTCAATCATCCGGCGTGATGCAGGTGTGATATGCACGGGTAAACGCCGTTGATCCAACTGCTGAAGCAAACGGGCTAGCTTGGCCATGGCACCGCCGCGCAGGGGGAACGAACCATGGCCGCCGGGACCTCGTACATGGGTCTCTATCCAGCAGATTTGCTTTTCAGCGACCATGATAGGGTAGAGCTTCTTGCGGCCGAGGTAAAACCTGGAGCCGCCGAACTCGCCCAGGGCGTAGCGAATACCTTTGAACTGCTCGGGGTGGGACTCAACCAGGTATTTGGCACCGTAGTCGCCGCCTCCCTCCTCGTCCGACAGGATAGCCAGCACAACGTCGCCGGATGAGGACAAGCCCTCGGCCTTTGCCCTGAGGAAAGCCGCCAGCATCATGGCGACGCCGCCTTTCATGTCCAGAGCGCCTCGTCCCCAGATGCAGCCATCGACGATTTTCCCTTCAAATGGCGGATGTGTCCATACCTGTCCAAGGGTTGTGACCACATCAACATGTCCATAGAGCAAGAGAGGCGGTGCGCTGCCTCGGCCTTTGAGGCGGGCGATAAGGTTGGGGCGATTGGGGTCTTTGGCGAGCAGGGTGGTTTCAAAGCCTGCCTCTCTCAGCAAGCTGTTGACATAGGTTACACACTCAGCTTCATTGCCCGGAGGGTTAGTGGTGTCGAAGCGGATGAGGCTCTGCAGTATTTCCACCGGACGCTGGTAGATGGGTAGGTTGCTGGCAGGCGTGGACATGGTGCTCTCCTGTTTGTATTATCAGGGACAGCTTATACTACTCAAGCGTTTGTCTGTCAAGGAAGAGGAATGATAGGTAGCCTTTTTATGGTTATAGGGGTTCAAAATTTTGAGCCCCTACGACTTGGCTCTTACTTCTTTTGCACCAATTGAGAAAAGCCGCTATAATACCTGCGCATTCTTTCCCAGACACCAGGAGGTTACAGGTGATAAGGAGTTTCGATGGGAAGACACCTAAGATAGCCGAGTCAGCTTTTATCAGCGAGGCAGCCTATATTGTGGGAGACGTGGAGATCGGGGATTACTCCAATGTCTGGCCCGGCGCAGTGATCAGGGGGGATTTCGCCAGGATAAAGATAGGACGCTATGTAGATATCGAGGACAACTGCACAGTGCATGCGGGTAATGATATGGAGGTCGGCGATAATGTAATCATGGGGCACGGCGCTGGGTTGCACAGCCGAAAAGTAGGGAACAATGTGCTGATCGGCATGAATGCCACCACCTTGCCTAACTCCGAGATCGGTGACAACTGCATCATCGCCCCCGGTGCGGTGGTCACAGAAGGCATGAAAATTCCCTCAGGTTCCTTCGTTGTGGGAGTGCCGGCAAAGGTCAAGGGGCCGGTCACAGAGCAACAAAGAGGCTGGATAGACGGTCATTTCGCCTTCTATCCCCCGCTGGCGAAGAGATACAAGGAACAGAAGCTTTAACGGGCGCTCACATCCGCTCTGGGGCGGACATCCCCATGAGGCTCAGGGTCTTAGCGAGGATGATTTGCGTAGCTTGGACCAGCTTGAGCCGGGCGCAGGTCAACTCTTTACTCTCTGAGACGACCCTGCATTGCTTGTAGAAAGCATGGAAAGAGGTTGCCAGGTCCTGGGCAAAGTATGGCAGGTGGTGCGGCTCTTGTTTCTGGGCCACGAGCTCGATTATCTCCGGCAGCAGCACCATCTTGCGTATCAGGTCGAGTTCAGCCTCGTGAGTCAGTAATCTTACATCGCCAGAGGTGCAGTCTATTTTCTGTTCCTGAGCGAGGCGCAGGATGCTGGCAATGCGTGCGTGGGCGTACTGAACATAGTAGACCGGGTTATCAACCGATTCTTTCTTGGCCAATTCAAGGTCGAAATCCATCTGGCTGTCTGCGGAACGGGAGAGGAAGAAGAAACGGCAGGCATCGGGCCCGACCTCTTCCACCAGCTCACGCAGGGTGATGAGTTCGCCGGTACGCTTGGATACCCTGATCAGTGTTTCGCCGCGGCGCAGCGTGACCATCTGCGAGATGATTATTTTTAACCTCTCGGGCTTTATGCCCAGCGCACCGACTACCGCTTTCATCCGCGAGACGTGTCCCTGGTGGTCGGCTCCCCAGATGTTGATAACCTGGTCGAATCCGCGCTCGAGGAACTTGTTGTAGTGGTAAGCTACATCCGAGGCAAAGTAGGTGGGAGCGCCGTTGGTGCGCACCAGGACATTATCTTTGTCCTCACCCAGGGTGGTGGAGACAAACCACTGCGCGCCTTCTCTTTCTTCGATATAGCCACCTTTCCTCAGCAAAGCCATGGCCCGTTCGTATTGGCCCTTCTCGAATAGCGTACGCTCGCTAAACCAGACATCGAATTCCACGCCCAGAAGCTTTAAGTCGGACTTGATGTCGGCTATGACTTTGGGCAGTGCGATCTTGCCTATCTCCTGAACTGCCTGCTCGGCAGTCATGTCCAGGAAAGCCTTCTTCTTTTCGGCGACTATCTTTTTGGCCAGCTCCACCGGATAGTAGCCCTGGTAGCCATCGGCAGGCAACTCGCACTCTTTGCCCAGTGCCTGCAGGTAGCGACAATAGAGAGAGCGGTAGAAGGCGTCCATCTGGTTGCCGGCGTCGTTGACATAATACTCCCTCTCCACATCATAGCCAGCGGCTCTGAGCACGTTGGCCAGAGTGCTGCCCAGGACTGCGCCTCTTCCATGGCCGACGTGGATGGGGCCTGTAGGATTGACGCTGACATATTCAACCTGGACCTTGGCGCCTTTGCCCAGAGCGAGGTTGCCGTAATCCTTTCCCGCGCTCAGAATCTCCTCGACCTGCTCAGCGAGCCATTTATCTGTGAGGAAGAAATTCAGAAAGCCAGGCGCTGCCACCGAGACCTTCCGCACCTCCTTTGTCTCAGCCAGGAGTTTTGCCAGGGTGTTGGCGATAGCCAGCGGGTCCATGCGCGCTGCTTTGGCTAACTTCAGGGGCAGGCTGGAGGCATAATCACCATGCTTCGGGTTCTGCGGCCGCTCCAGGGTTACCTCGGGCAGGGCGATTGTGGGCAGCAGACCCTCTGCCTGAGCTGCTTTGGCTGCTTGTTCCAGTAGTCGGGCGATTTTGTATTTAAGCATAGCTAGCTCATCTCCCCTTCACTATTCCACAGTCGGCTGACCTCTCGGGCCAGGAGCCTGTGCTCCGGCTGCCGAAGGTAAGGGTCAGCCTCGAAAAGACGAATTGCTTCTCTGCGGGCAAGCTCCAAAAGCTCGACATCGGAGAGCTTCGCCATCTTCAGGTCGGGGAGCCCGCTCTGGCGGGTGCCGAAGAACTCGCCCGGCCCCCTCAGCCTCAAATCCTCTTCGGCAAGGGTGAATCCGTTGCGTATACGTTCGAGTAACGATAGCCGCTCTTTAGCTTCTGCTGACGGAGTCTCCGCGAGGAGCAGGCAGTAGCTCTGATGCTGTCCTCTGCCCACGCGGCCACGAAACTGGTGCAACTGAGCCAGGCCGAAGCGGTCGGCCCCTTCTATGAGCATCACAGTGGCGTTGGGGACATCTACGCCCACCTCCACCACCGGCGTGGATACCAATATGTCGAGTTCGCCGCGGCGAAATCGCTGCATTACCTCATCCTTCTCTGCGCTGCTGAGACGGCCATGGAGCAATCCCAGTCGCAGGTCGGGGAATACGCTTCGGGAGAGGTGCTCATATTCGGTGATAGCTGCCTTGGTCTCGATGGCCTCGGATTCTTCGATCAGGGGGCAGATAATGAAAGCCTGACGGCCCTCAGCTACCTGTTTGCGGATGAAATCGTAAGCTTTTTCACGCTGCTCTGGGCTGAGAAACTTTGTTTTAATCTCGACTCTCCCAGGGGGAAGCTCGTCCAGCACCGAGAGGTCTAGGTCTCCATAGAGGGTGAGCGCAAGAGTGCGGGGAATGGGGGTAGCGCTCATCACCAGGACATGGGGGCACGTGCCTTTGCCGCGCAAAGCCGAGCGCTGCATTACCCCGAAGCGGTGCTGCTCGTCAACCACGCAGAGTCCTAGATTCCGGAAATCAACACCTTTCTGAATGAGGGCGTGGGTGCCTATGATTATGTCAATTTCTCCTGTCGAGACGCACTCCTGAAGCTCTTGCTTGGCGCTCTCTTTGAGGCCTCCGGTAAGCAGGCCGATGCTGATGGGCTCGGGGAGCATCGAGGAAAATTGGCGCACAGACTGGCCATTACGGGATTCACTTCCTGCTCTGTTCAATAAACCGCAAATAGTGTTGAAATGCTGCTCTGCCAGAATCTCTGTGGGCGCCATGAGCGCAGCCTGATAGCCATTAGTGGCAGAGAGCAGCATTGCTGCTGTAGCTACCACGGTCTTGCCGCTGCCGACCTCGCCTTGCAGGAGACGGCTCATGGGCCTGGGTTTGCAGAGGTCGCCTTGAATCTCGGTAAGGGCTCGTACCTGGGCCGAGGTCAATTTGTAAGGTAGGGAATTGAAAAACGGCTCCAGAGTTTTGCTATCGGTAGCGAAGGCATTCCCTATCCCTTCTTCCTGCCAGTCCCGTTTTTTAGCCAGGACGCCGAGTTGGATGAGGAAAAGCTCATCGAAAGCCAATCGCTTCCTGGCCTGGTCTTTGCTGAGTTCGCTATCGGGGTAGTGTGCCTGACGGATAGCTTCGGGAAGAGGCAACAATCCCGCGCTAAATATCACATCTTTGGGGAGAAAATCGGGCAGTTCAGGCAGCCAGTGGTCGAGTGTTCCTTTGACTAACCTGCGTACCGTGCGCGGGTAGAGTCCAGCGGTCAGAGGATATACGGGAACCAGCCTGCCGGTGTGAACGAGGTCGTCGGATTCCAGAAGCTCCCACTCGGGGGACTGAAAGACTTTTCTCCCCTTGAATTCCGCTACCCTCCCGCTGAGCACAATCTGGCTGTTGGTGGTGAGCTTTTTGGCTAAATAAGGTTGGTTGAACCAGATAACTCTTATGTTGCCTGACTCGTCGCCAACTACCGCCTCGGTATTGCGCTTCCTGTATCCAGGGCCCTTCTGGGCGGCTTCCCAGATGGTGGCGACGACAGTCTGTTCCGCTCCCACCTCAAGTTCTGAGATAAGCTTTCTGCGGCTGTAATCTATGTGTCGCCTGGGGAAGAAGTAGAGAAACCCGCGAATTGTCTTCACTCCCAGCTTCTCGAATTTGCTGGCAAGGGCTGAGTTTATGCCTTTGATGGACGTAATTGAGGCGTCCAGCGATTGCCCGCTGTCTCGTTTGGCTCGCGGGGTCAAGGGTTTTTGTTTAGGGACGATGGTTTTGGATGGAACAGGCGCTCTTTGTCCACCGGAGTCAAGCTGGCTGAGTATATTCTTAATCCACCTTTCTCGTGCCTGGGTGTCAAGGGCTGAGTAGTTGAGCGAAAGCAGGCGAGAGAGGTTCTTATCAGGCGGGGACAGGTTACGCAGGAATCTGTCCAGTCCTCCCATCACAGCCTTATTGCTGTATCCTTTGGCCTGTTCCAGCTTCAGGACCTTTCGCAAACTCTCAATAGTCTGATTCAAAATAGTTTCCCATTGCTTTTTGATCGGGGATATAGGTGCGTTCCTGGCCACTATCCGGGCTGCCGTAGGACTCGTTTATTCTACCGAGATGATGTAATTGTAGTGTGGCTGCCCACCCGCAACCACCTCTACTTCCAGAGCAGGGTATTTTTCTCTGACTGACTCTCCCACCCGTTCAGCCTCGGCTTGCTCGGTATTAGCCCCGTAGTAGATGGTGACCAATCCAGTTTGCTCCACGTCCACCTTATCCAAGAGCTTGTGGACGACCTGCGGCATGCTATCGTCGGCGACCACAAGTTCACCATCGAGAAAGGCGATGGCCTGCCCTTCTTTCACCGTCATGCCATCGAGACTCATAGATCTCACTGCGGTGGTTACTTCGCCGCTGTGGACTGTCGATAGCGCTGCCTTCATGGCTGCAACGTTGGCCTCAAGGTCAGCTTCATAATTGAAGACCAGAAGGGCTGCGATCCCCTGGGGAATAGTCTCAGTAGGCACTACCTCGACTTTCTTCTTGGTCAACCCTGGAACCTGTCGGGCTGCCATCGCGATGTTGGAGTTGTTGGGCAGGATGACAACTTTGTCAGAGTGAGCCGATTCCACAGCCTGGAGAAGCTCCTGGACGCTGGGGTTCATGGTCTCACCACCGGCCACGACTATTGTCGCCCCTACGCTGTAGAATACCTGAATGAGC
>Ga0315268_10000544_pt1 | contig 43925 bp, 34 predicted proteins | sample C1_top_MG_FD_204535 | JGI IMG/M metagenome (GOLD analysis project Ga0315268, IMG submission 204535) | Sediment microbial communities from Yellowstone Lake, YNP, Wyoming, USA - C1_top | ecosystem: Environmental > Aquatic > Freshwater > Lake > Sediment | place: USA: Wyoming | collected 2017-08-01
CGACGCTGGGGGCGTTGGGCCGATGGTGTCCGCCGGTGAGTTCGACAATCTGCGGGCGCTGAACTTCGGGGGCGGCACATTGGTCAAACCCCTCGATCCGAGCCTGATTGCGGCCCAGATTGAACGATACGACGCGGATGACGCGGCCGCTGTTTGCCGCCGCGTCAGGAGTGCGGCTGATCTGAACGACGCCCTCAGCCAGTGGCTCGCGCTGTACGAAGAGGTGGTTGCCGAGTATAGCGGCGCCAGCATCTCCCCGGCCGAAGAAGGCAGTGCCGCATCCGCATATCTGGTCCGCTGGGGGTGGAGTGGACGTATTGCCTGGGAGCTGGAGCAACTCCGTAAGCTGCAGAGACTTCCAGTTGTCGGCCCCATGCTGGAGAACACTGCCCGGCGCGCGCTGCGCCGTCTGGCGTCATCGAGAGTTGCCGGCTAGGGCATTTTTTGCGCCCTGCGTATGAGCGTTGACCGCGCATGAGCCCCGTCACCCATTTCCTGACCGGTTGGGCACTGGCCAACACGACTGCCTTCAGCCGCCGCGATCGCGCGTTGGTGACGCTGGCCTGCGTGGCGCCGGACGTGGACGGGTTGGGCGCGCTCCCGGAAATGCTTACCGAAAACTCGCTGCATCCGCTCACCTGGTACTCGGATTATCACCACATCCTGCACAGTGCCGTGTTCGGGGTGTTGCTGGCTGGCATCGTCTTCGCCGCTGCCACGCGCCGCTGGAAGACGGCGCTGTTCGCGCTGCTCGCCTTCCATGTTCATCTGCTACAAGACGTGGCGGGATCGAAGTCCGCCTCCGGCGATCACTGGCCCATCCCATACCTGCTGCCCTTCTCGCGCTGGCAATGGACCTGGAGCGGGCAGTGGCTGATGAATTCCTGGCAGAACATGGCCATCACGCTGCTGTTGCTGGGCATTGCGCTCTGGCTGGCGTGGAGGCGCGGCTACTCGCCGCTGGAGATGGTTTCCAAGCGCGCCGACGAAGCTTTCGTGGCCACGCTCAGACGCCGGTTCCCGCTCATGAGCCATTGAGGAGACTGCGGTTCACACCCCGCGGAGGGCGCGCACTTCCCCTTCGATCGCCTGCTGGTCCTCGGGTGAAATATCCACAAATTCCACCCCGATGCCGACCCCTTGCAGGCAGTAGCGGACCTCGCCGCGCGCGTGCACCGCGTGTCCGGAGCGGGTCAGGATGAACTCCAGTTTCAGCACCGCGCCTTCCGGAAAATAGGTGGGGATGTGGATGAACATGCCGCGGGCGCTGATGTCGGGCGAGCGAATCGAGAATTGCTGGCTGTGGCCCTCGTAGATCAAGGTCAAGCCGCGGTAGGCGCTGTAGCGTTCGGTTTCGCGCCCAGGCAGCCCGCGTGGAGCTTCGCTCATGAGCCACCTCCGGCCACGCGGCCGCCGCGGGCGGGCGGCGCCGCCACCTGGCGGGTGCCCGCCCCGCAATAGGGGCAGAACAAGAAGGCGGGGGCCAGCGGCCGCCCGCAGTTCCGGCAGCGTACGGTCATGGCGTTGTCGAACGGAACTACCCGCAGCACCTCCTCCATGGTGGTGATTCCCGTTTTTACTTTTTCCAGCGCGTCCTCCTGCATCAGGCGCATGCCGCCGCTGCGCGCCAGGTTGCGAATTTCCTCGTCGCGGGCGCCGGAGCGGACAGCGGCGCGGATCTGCTCATCGAGCATCAGCAATTCGTAAATCCCGACCCGGCCCTTGTAGCCGGAATTCTCGCAGACCTCGCAACCGGCGGGCACGCACACCGTACTTTCGAAGTCCACGATGCCTGCCGCCAGCAGCCGCGCCGCGTGCTCCTGGGTGATGGGCACCTGGTCGCGGCAGGAGCACAGCTTGCGCACCAGGCGCTGCGCGATCACCGCCGTGACCGACGCCGAAATCAGGAATGCGGGCACGTTCAGGTCCAGCAGGCGGGTGATGGCGGCGACGCTGTCGTTGGTGTGCAGCGTGGAGAGCACCAGGTGGCCGGTCTGCGCCGCCTGCAGGGCGATCTCGGCGGTCTCCTGGTCGCGGATCTCGCCCACCATGATGATGTTCGGGTCCTGGCGCAGCATGGAACGCAGGCAACTGGCGAAGCTCAGGCCGGCCTTGGGATTGACCTGCACCTGGTTGATGTCTTCGATGCGGTACTCGATCGGGTCTTCGACGGTGATGATGTTCACCGAGGGCGAGCGCAGCAGGTTGAGCGCGGCGTAAAGGGTGGTGCTCTTGCCGGATCCGGTGGGTCCGGTCACCAGCAACATGCCCTGCGGGGCCGAGAGGACCGTGCTCAGCGCGGTGGCATTGTCGACTGCGAGACCAAGCTTCTCAAAACCGACGCGGCTGGCGGACGGGTCCAGCAACCGCATCACAACCTTTTCGCCGGCATGCGTGGGCAACGTCGAGACCCGCAGGTCCAGATGGCTGTCGCCGATCTGCACCAGGAACCGGCCGTCCTGGGGAGTACGGCGCTCCGAGATATCCATGTCGGCCAGGATCTTTATGCGCGACACCAGGAACGAGGTCAGCTCGAACGGGATGTGCGTCAACTCGCGCAGCACACCGTCCACCCGGATGCGCACCACCGTGCCCAGCGGTTGCGGCTCAATGTGCACGTCGCTGGCCTTTTTGGTCGCCGCCGCCGAAAGGATCGCCGACACCAAGCGCACCGCCGGCGTTTTCTCGTTGCGCAACTCCGCCTCGAACTCCTCCATCGCCGCCTTGTTCCGCTCGTTGGAGCTGGCGGTGAAGAACTGCATGTCGGAGACGTCCACCTGGTCGATGAAGGGCAGAGGCTCGGCGGCGGGCTCCGCCGGTTGCGCTTCCGAGTAGCAGTGCGAGATGGCTTCCTCGATCTCGCAACGGAAACCCAGGCGCGGCATGATTTCCATACCGGTAAGGAAGCGCAGTTCATCCAGATGGCGCAGGTTCTGCGGCTCGGCCATCACCGCCACAATGCGCTTGCCCTCGCGCACCAGCGGCAGCACGCCATAGCGTAGCGCCGCCGACTGCGGCACCAGCGCGAGCACAGCTTTTTCCACCGTGGCGAAACGCGCGTCCACGTAACGGAATTGGGTCACCTCTTCCAGCGCGGGCACCAGGTCGTCCTTCGACACCAGGCCGCGCTGCAGCAGAAGCTCGCCCAGTAACCCGCTGCCGTCGCCTTGCTGTTCCTGCAGAACGCGTTCCAGGTCCTCGTGGCTCACGCGCTTGCGCTCGCGCAGAACCTCGCCCAGCCGTTTCTTTCCTCTGGCAGTCACCATCACGAATTATCTCTCGGACGCCCGGTCCCCTGACACCGTCAACAACACCAAGGTGGTGGAACTTGAGGTTCGATTAAGACCGAAATGGGACGGCCTACAGGGGAAGAAACTTACGAACCGTTCTTCTTCCGCCGATAGACGAGCTTGAGATTGTCGTTCTCCAGGATGCGCCGAATCTGGTTACGGGCATGGGTAGCCCAGGGACCGGAGTTGTCGAGCCGCACGTAAGTGCGCCAATGGTTCAGCGCATGCCGCGGCTGGCCCATTTTCTCGAACGCCAGCGCCAGGTTGTAATGGGCATCGGCGTAGGTAGGGGCGAGCACCAGGGCGGTGCGATAGGACTTGATGGCTTCCGGCACGCGCCCGGTTTCGTCCAGCACGTTGCCCAGGTCGAAATACGCCAGCGCGTAACGCGGGTCCACCTGTACGGCCTTGCGGTAGTTCGCTTCCGCCTGCGCGTAATCCTGCCGGTTGTAGTAGAGGGTGCCCACGTTGATATAGGCGGCGGCATGGGCGGGATCAAGGTCCAGCACCTTCTGGTACGCGGCCAGGGCTTCCTGTTGCGAGCGCGGATCTTCTTCCAGCGCCACCCCGCGGGCGAAATACTCGGCCGCGGTCTCTATCACGCGCATGCTCCTCACGTTGGCGGGAACCACCCGCTCGCCGGGACTGAAGTCCATGACGAACTGGCCGCTGGTGGGCTCCACCGCGCGCCCGCCGTGACGGAACGCAATGCGTCTTCCGGTGGAGAAGGTGCCCGCCTCCAGCAGCGGGTTCTCCATGCCCGCCACCTGCTTCAGCATGGCCTGCAGCGACTCACGGATCACCGCCGAGCGCACCCGCTTGGCCCGCAGGTCACGCACTTTCTTCATTTGCAGGAGATCGAAAAACGAATAGTGATCGGAGACGGCAACCAGCCCGGCCTTCTGCCATTGCGCCAACTGCCGTGCCGTGATGCGCAGTATGCGAATTACATCGGCTCGCTGATAACGGTGCACTGGGTTCGATTGCGCAAACGGTCTGCTATCTCGCATTATCCGGAGCCCGGCCTGTGGACGCAAGTGGAAATCGCGGCTGCCGCGTGCCCGGCTTGCCGCTCCCTGCCGCTCACGGTTAGAATCGTTTCGGGCCGACGTAGCTCAGCTGGTAGAGCAGTCGATTCGTAATCGACAGGTCATCGGTTCAAATCCGATCGTCGGCTCCAGAAGAACAGCGATTGGTAATTAGTCATTAGTGATTAGCTGATTCGCTTTTACCGTCCGCCTGGTGTCCTACCCTGCGATCCTCTCCATATTACTGTGCCCGGTGAAATGTATGGGAGTGCCGCGAGGCACCGACCAGAACAAGCTAATTGCTAATCACTAATTACTAATCACTCAGAAAACGGAAGGGCCGCCCGGCAACTCAGGCGGCCCTTCCTTCAAGGGAGAATAGTTCCTCACGGAGGGTTACACCGTCAGAAACTTTTATGGCGAAATCTTATGAGGCGGAAAAACGGGTGTCAAGGATTTTTTCCAAATTAAATCCCTGTATTTTCAATCACTTACATGTAAGGTGGTTTTTCTTGCACGGGGGCACGAAGTGGTCGGTTTTCTTCCTTGTTTTCCCGTAAATTCCATCGAATCATGGGGTTATCCGGCCACCGCAGATTCAACTGGATAATTTCCACGTCCTCGGCCCGGTCGAACACCCGGTCGGGGAACAGGCGCTTGGCCAGGATTCGAATTCCGCCGAAGGCTATACCGGCGACGATCGCCAACCCCAGAATCACTCCGGTGAGCAGAACGACTCCGACCAGCAGGCCGCCCATGTTGTCGCGCTTGCCGAGAAACGTGTTCTGGTTCCAGGTGACCTCAGGATCGTAGTTCACCGAGGCCAGCAACGACTTCGCCTCGCGCGGCGCCACCGCGCCGGTGACGATCGCTACCAGCGGACCGCTGCGGCGGGTGAGAAACACGGGGGCGCCGTCCTGCGGCGGATGAGCCGAGTCGATGGCCCGCAGGCGGTCGCCTGCGATCTGCGGCGTGGGATAGGAGATCAGCATCAGCGTCGCGGCGCCGCTACCGGAGTTGTACTGGGCGAGAGCTACCTCGGCGCCGCGCGCGAACTCCACCGTCTGCGGGCTGACAGGCGCGTCAATGCCCGCCAGTGCCAGCGGGCCGAGCACGTACTTGGCGCTATTCGGAAGGTACGCCTGGCGCGGCAGGTAGAGCGGCAACGAAGGTAAATTGCGCGCCGGTCCGGGCGGCAGCGGGATGTCTCCCGCCAGTTCGCGCAGTTCCGCCGCCGACATCGGCGTCACTCGGTCCAGCACCGCCTCCACCAGCACGTTGCCGCGGTAGAACAGCACCCGCTGATTATCCGACGCCGCCTGGTCTCCGATCTTCTCCACCTGCATTTGCGGCGTCTTGTAAAACGTGAACGCCCCGTAGGCGCCGCTGGCGTCCTTGAACCGGATGGCATTGATGGTGATCTTGCGCTCGCCCCGGGTGTAGCTCGCCGATTCGTAGCCGGTGAACCCGTATTCCTTCAGCACGCCGGCATAGACCTTGTCCGCCGTCTCCGGGTCAGTGCTGGTGCGCACCGGCTGCGTCTCCTGCCAGCCGGCAAAGGACGAGGGCAGCAGCGGCGCGGCTTTGGCCTTGCTCTCAGCGGCGAACGCCGGCAGCACCGCGAACAGGGAAACGATCAGAACTGTAAGAATGCGCTTCATGGGGTACCGCAAAGAAAGGGCCTACACTTATTAGACCACAGCGAAGGCAGGAAAGATTCCGCCGGGAGGTCTACCAATTGCCGGATTTACCGATTGACCGATTGGTGCAGAGTCCGCCGGGCCATTCGGCAATCCGCAAATTCCTCAATTCGTAAACTAAGTTCAGGGTTGCTGGGTGGTTGCACCCGCGGTCCCCGGCTCCGGCTTGCTCACCCTTGACGCCACCTTCAACCCGCTCAGTCCATTGACGTACTTGGCTACCCCACGGTAGAGCGACTCGGCAATCTTCTGCCGGTAGGCGGAGGTCTTCAGCCGCTTGGCGTCCCCGGGATTGCTGACGAAAGAAATCTCCGCCAGGATGGAGGGCATGTTGGCCCCGATCAGCACGATGAAGGGCGCCTTCTTGACCCCGCGGTTGCGCAGGCCGCGGGTGGCCAGCCCGGAATACAGCGCCTGCTGTACGTCGCCGGCGAATTCGTGCGACTCCTCGATTTTTTCCTTCAGCGCAATCTTCTTCACCAGGTCCTGCAACTCGTGGATGGACTTGTCCGAAACGGCGTTCTCGCGCGCCGCCACCTCCAGCGCGTCGGCCGAGGTGGTGAAGTTCAGGTAGTAGGTCTCGATGCCCCTGGCCGAGGAGTCGCGGCTGGAGTTGGCGTGGATGGAGATGAACAGGTCGGCCTGGTTCTGGTTGGCGATGGCGGTACGCGTCTCCAGCGGGATGAAGGTGTCGTCGTCGCGGGTGTAAACCACGTCGGCGCCCATGCGCTTTTCCAGCAGCTTGCCCAGGCGCAGCGCCACGTCCAGCACCAGGTCTTTCTCCTCCAGACCATTGGGACCGATGGTGCCGGTATCGTGCCCGCCGTGACCGGCGTCCACCACGATGCGCCCGATCTTCAGCCCCAGGGCGCGGATGAGCGACCGCTCACCATTCGCGGTGGGCTTAGCCTCGCGGCCAGGAAGCGCCTCGGGCGGTTTGCGCGCCGGCTTGCCGCGCTTGCCCGAAGCTTCCGCCGTCACTTTCGTGCTATCAGCAGACTTCGTCGCTGCCGGTGCTGCCCCCGTCACCTCTGGCGGATTCAGCTTTGCCACTTGTGGCGCGGCTGCCGGCCGGCGCGTCTCGGACGGCCTGACTTCCGCCTTGGCTGCGGGCTTCGTCTCTGCCGCCTCTTTGCCGGCGGCTTCGCGTTTGGCCGCCTCGACCACAGGCTTGGACGCCGCGCTCTCGGCAGCGCCGGCCGGAACCTTTTCCCGCGGCGTCGGCTTGGGCGTCTCCGCCTTGGCTGCTTTCTGCGGCGGGCGCTTGCCGTGGATGTCGATAATCAACCGTGACGGATTGGGCAGCAGGAACGACGAGTACTCCGCCACCTCGTCGACTTCCAGCACTACGCGCGTTGCTCCCGGCTGAAACTGTGCCACCCGGATCTTGTGCAGGAATCCGTCTTCCACCTCGAAGTTCTTGCCCGCCAGGGTGGAGGTCAGGCGGGTGTCGTGCAGGTCGAAGAAGATGCGGTCCGGGTTGGATACGCGTCCGCTTTCATACTGCACGTCGCCTTCCAGGTCAATGGCCACGCGGGTGTAGTCCGGCGTGGACCAGTGACGGACCCCCGTCACCAGCAAACGCCGCTTCTGCTCCGCCTTAGCTTCCGCCTTGGCAGGCTCCGGCTTGGCCTTCTCCTTCTCCTTCTCCTTCGCCTGTTTGGCCTGCTGGTCCAATTCCTTGATGGCGGCGCGGGCGTCCTCGGCCGGCTCGCTGTGCGGATAGCGGCGCAGGAACTCCTCGAAGCTGGCGCGGGCCTGGGCGGCGTCATCCAGGTCCTCTTTGTAGATTTGGGCGATGGTAAACAGCGCGTCCACCCGGTACCGGCTCCCGGGATACTCGCGGCGCAGGAACTCGTACTGCGCAACCGCCGCGCGCAGCAATTTCTCGTCTTCGAACTGGCGCCCCTGCTCGGCCAGCAGCTCGGCCACCGCCACTACGGCGGCGTCGGCCTTGTTGGAGGTGGGAGCGGTGTAGTAGACCGCCCGGAAGGCGTCGGTCACCTTCTTGTACTCCCGCTGGCTGCGCTCGGCCACCGGACGCCCGTTGAGCGCCTCGCGCACGCGCTCCGCGTTTTGAAACTGCGTGCGCGCAATCCGCTTCTTCTGCGCCACCGTGCGGCGGGCCGCGGCCGGCACGGCCAGCGCCGCCATCAGCGCGACTGCGATCACCGCCCGAACCGATCTGGTTTTTCTCTTCAAGTGCGTCGGCGCTATGCCTCTTCGCTGCCTATTCCGTGTTGGTAATCCGAATAACCCCGTCCGGGCCGCGGTACATCCTGATCGGAGCGCTGCTGGAGCCGAACACCCGCTCCGTCCCGTTGTTCCAGTACATGTCGGTGATCTTCTTCACGTAGGTGCGAGTTTCCGGATACGGCGGCACCCCGTTGTTGCGCGTCACTGCGCCTTCGCCGGCGTTGTACGCCGCCAGGCTCAGTTGCAGGTCGCCGTTGAAATCGGTGAGCAGGTGCTTCAGGTGGCGCACCCCGGCGTCCACGTTCTGCTGCGGATCGAAGGGATCGCTCACGCTGAGCTGGCGCGCGGTGTAGGGCATCAACTGCATCAGTCCCATGGCGCCTTTGCTGGAAACCGCGCCTGGGTCGAAGTTGGATTCCACCTTGACAATGGCGCGCACCAGGTTGGGATCCACTCCGCTCTTGCGCGCCGCCTGCTCGATGACGGAATCGATTTGCGCCGCGGTCACGCGGTAACCGCGCGCCACCGCCGAGTAGTTCGGGTTGGAAGCCGCAGCCGACTTGCCGCTGGTGCGCGGCCGGGCGGCGATGTAGCTGGTCACCTCGGCGGCCGCCGTGCGCGCCGCGCGCAGGACCGAGTCGCTCGGCCGGCGCACCGGTTTCCAGCGATGCTCGCTGTTGCTCCAGTACACCAGCACGCTGTGCCGCCTGCCGCGGACGGGCAGGTCGGCCGTGACGTACACCGTGCGGCCGTTCTCCTGGATGGCCACGATCTGGCTGCCTTCCCGGGCAGGGTCCGAGGGTGGAGTAGAGGAGGCGGGGCGTACCGACACTAGGATTGCCATGACGGCCAGCAGCGCCCATCGGAGACGCTGCGCGGGCTGGTGCAGGTGTGGCATACTGACGTCCCTCCGCGCGGCCCTTGCGGGGCCCCCGGCGCGCCACTTTTGCGCGTGACGGGGTGCACGATATTGGGTCGCGCTACACCTACCAACGTCCGCCCGCGCCTGTGCGCGGAGGCGGCTACGCCCGGCGGAGAATCATTCCAGAGTGGCGCGATTATGACATGCGTATCCGCTTGGAGCAATCAAGTTGCTTAAGTGGGAATCAGAGGGGTGAACATCATCGGGTGATCGGGTGATCAGGTGAGCTTTTACTTTAATGTGTGGGTCCCGGCGCCCTCGCCGGGACTGCCCTCGACCAGTCCAAAATGAGCCTGCCGAGGGCGCCCTCGCCTGCGGCAGCAAAAACCCGGCCGAGGGCGGCCGGGCTACATCAATTCGCAAAATCCGCGTTCATCCGCGTTCATCCGCGTTCATCCGCGTTCATCCGCGGCTATTTCAGTAGCGATTCCACCACGCCATAGACCGAGCCCAGCGCCTCATCCAGCGCGCCGGCATCCTTGCCGCCGGCTTCGGCCAGGTCGGGACGCCCGCCGCCCTTGCCGCCCACCTTCTGCGCCACCGCGCCCACCACCTTGCCCGCCTGCACGCGCCCGGTCAGGTCTTTGGTGACCCCAGCCACCAGCGACACCGCGCCATCGGCCGCCGAGCCCACCACCACCACGCCGGAGCCCAGCTTCTGGCGCAGGTTGTCCACCAGCGTACGCAACTGCGGGCGGCCGAGGTTGTCCACGCGGTGCGCCAGCACCTTGACGCCGTTCACCACGCGGACTTTGCCCTCAATCGACGCGGTGCTCTCCGCCGCCGACTTCATGTGCGCCCGCTCCAGCTCTTTGCGGAGCCGCTTGATCTCCTCTTCGCGGGATTCGATCTCCGCGCGCAAGGCTGTGGCCAACGAGCCCTCGGGTTCGGCGCCGCGCACCAGCGAGCGCGCCACCTGCTCCAGTTCGTGGTCGGCGCGGAAGTGCCGCAGCGAGCTTTCCCCGGCCACGGCCTCGACCCGCCGAACCCCGCTGGAAATGCCGCCTTCCTCCAGGATCTTCACCAGACCGATCTCGCCCGTGGCCGCCGTGTGGGTGCCGCCGCACAGTTCGGTGGAGAAGTCGCCGATTTTGATCACTCTCACCTTGTCGCCGTATTTTTCCCCGAACAGCGCCATGGCGCCGTATTCGTTGATGGCGACCTCGATTGGCACATCGGGGATCACTTCCACCTTCTGGTTGCGCAGCACTTCCCGGTTGATCAGGTCCTCGATGTCCTGCAACTCCTCGTCTGCCAGCGGCACGAAATGCGAGAAGTCGAAGCGCAGGTGCGCCGGATCGACCAGCGAGCCGGCCTGCTTCACGTGCCTGCCCAACACCTCACGCAAAGACGCGTGCAGCAGGTGGGTGGCGGTGTGATGGCGCATGGTGGCGGCGCGAACTGCACCGTTCACCACAGCGTGGATCTGGTCGTCGGTCACAATGCGATCACGTACCCGAACTTTGTGTGCACGAAGCCCCTGCACAGGCTGATAGCAGCCAACGACGTCTGCGAGCACCCGGTCTTCGTACCGACTCTTGAACCAACCAACATCGCCAACCTGACCACCTGCTTCCGCATAGAACGGAGTCACATCGAGAACGACTTCGCCTCCTTGGCCAGGGAGCAGTTCGGGGACGCTTGCCCCATTGCGAAGAAGTGCGAGCACGTTCGAGTAGGTTTCAAGCTTGTCGGAGCCGACAACTTCAGTTCTCCGCAGCTCGCGAAAGACCGGCAAGGCACTCTGCCTGGGTGCACCCTTCCAGGATGCCTGCGCGCGGGCGCGCTGCTCGGCCATGGCGCGGTCGAAGCCGTCCTGGTCGAACTGGAAACCCTGATCGCGCGCCGCATCAACAATGAAGTCTACTGGCAGGCCAAACGTGTCATAGAGCTTGAACGCCCTCGCCCCAGGTATCACGGGCTCAGGGACGATTCCGTTGAGTTCCTTGGTTAGCTCGGATTGAAACCATCGGTGGTATCGATCTTCGTCATTTCTATCGAGCAGCGCTTCTAGGACAGTTTTACGGCTATCGACGCGGTGGGCTGCAGCTAATATCTCTGATTCATACTGCTTCCGCCACGCGGTGAGGACCTCGTTCGAAACGCTATCCCATTGCCTAAGTCCAATATCGAGCGTGTGCGCGAAGCGCGTTTCCTCGGCGTGGATCGTCTTCTGCACTCGCTCCTGGCTGTCGTGCAGTTCGGGATACGCGCCGGCCATCTGTTCGCCGACCGCGTTCACCATCTCGAACAGAAACGGCTTTTCCTGCCCGAGCAGGCGTCCGTGGCGGATGGCGCGCCGGATGATCTTGCGCAGCACGTAGCCGCGGCCCTCGTTCGCCGGCAGCACGCCGTCGCTGATCAGGAACGTGGCGGCGCGGGCGTGGTCGGCGATCACCCGCAGCGAAGCTGCGCGGCGCGTTAATCGCTCAATCTCCACTTCACGATCAAAATCGACGCCACAAAGTTCCGCCGCTTTCCTGATCAGCGGCACGAACAGGTCGGTGTCGTAATTGGAGATCTTGCCCTGCAGGACGGCGGCCAGGCGCTCCAGGCCGGCGCCGGTGTCGATCGACGGCTTGGGCAGCGGGTTCAGGATGCCGCCGGCGTCGCGGTCGAACTGCATGAACACCAGGTTCCAGATTTCGACGTAACGCCCGCACTCGCAGCCGAACTCGCAATTCGTGTGCCCCTGGTCGCTGGCGATGGCGCCCATGTCGTAGTGCAGTTCGCTGCATGGGCCACAGGGGCCGGTGTCGCCCATCTGCCAGAAATTGTCCTTCAGCCCGAACTCGTAAATCCGCTCCTTGGGGACGCCCTGCTCCAGCCAGTAGCCGTAAGCCTCGGCGTCGCGCTCCACCGTGCCTTCGCCCTTGAAGATGGTGGCGTACAGCTTGTCTTTCGGGATGCCGAACCATTCCGGCGAGGTGATCAGCTCCCAGGCAAACGCGACCGCCTCGCGCTTGAAGTAGTCGCCAAAGGAAAAGTTCCCCAACATCTCGAAAAACGTGTGGTGGCGGTTGGTGAACCCGACGTTCTCCAGGTCGTTGTGCTTGCCGCCGGCGCGGACGCACTTCTGCGATGACGTGGCGCGCCGGTAGTCGCGCTTTTCCAGGCCCAGGAAAACGTCCTTGAACTGGTTCATGCCCGCGTTGGTGAAGAGCAGGGTGGGATCGTTGGCGGGCACCAGCGACGAGGAGTGCACCTCCCTGTGCCCGCGCTGGATGAAATAGTCCAGGAACTTGCGCCGGATTTCGTTACCGCTGAGCATGGATCGAACGCCTCACGGCGATTTATCGCCTGGTGTTGGGACACCTCAAGGCTTTGATTCTAGCACCCGGATTTCAGCGAAACGGGGTGGCGCAGGGCTTCAGCCCTGCGGGTGCGCAGCTCCATTGTGGACGGCTTTAGCCGCTGAGGGACTTCGCGCCGGATGTACCTCAGGGGCTAAAGCCCGGTGTATACCGCAGCAGAACAGCAGGCCTGAAGGCCTGCTCCACCCGGTTTGGATCATCAGGAATCGCGTCCGGTACGGACGCAGTGAAAATAGCCCAGCACTTCAGTGCTGGGAACGCGCACAGGAGCGGTCCCAAGTCCCGTAGGGACGGCTGAAGATACCTCCAGAGGATATTCAGTCGTCCCTACGGGACTCTGCCCCGTTGCTCACGTTGTCCCGCCACTGAAGTGGCGGGCTATTTTCACGCGGTCCCTACGGGACCAGGCTCTCGTTTGCCAAAGGCTAATGGCTAATGGCCAACGGCTATCGACTATTCTTCTTCCAGTGCGCTGATCACCTCATCCTCCACGTCCCACTTCTTGAGGATTGAAATGATCGTCTTCGTCCCGAATCCCGCCCGTACCAGCGCGCGGAAGATCCGGGCCGCCTGCCTGGCATCGGCGGGCTTTTGCAGACGCTTGCGGCGCAGGTACTGGCGCGCCAGCTTTTCCTCGTTTACCCCCGCATAGGCGCCGGCCACCGTTTTTTCGATCACGTCCGGGTGCACGCCGCGGGATTTCAGGTCGCTCACCACCCGCATGCGGCCGAACTTCTGGTTATCGCGGCGCAGAGAAGAGTAGGTGGCGGCGTATTGCGTGTCGTTGAGGTAGTGCTGATCCTTCAGGCGGGTAATGACCGCGTCCATCAGCGCCTCGGCGTTTTCGGCGCCGCCCAGCCGCTGCCGCATCAGGCGCTTCAACTCGGCCACCGAGCGCATTCTTCGCCCCAGCGCGCCAATGGCGTACTCGTAGAGCGCGGCTTCGTCCCAGACTTTCTTGGCGCGAGAAAATGCCATTGCTAGGCTTTAGGCTCGAGGCTTTAGGCTTTAGGCTAGGCTCTGGGATCTGAAGCCTAACGCCTAACGCCTAAAGCCCAAAGCCTGCCTTCTACCGCTTTCCGAAGCTCGCGGACTCCATCTGCTCGCGGGTGGCCTCGGCGGTGCCGCTGATGCCCTGCATGCGCAGCTTGAAGTCGTCCGGGTTGCTGGCGTTCTCCAGCGCAACGTCATAGGAAATCAGGCCGTGCGAGCACAGGTCATAAAGCGACTGGTCGAAGGTCTGCATGCCATACTGCGAAGTGCCGGCGGCCAGCGCTTCCTTGATCTGCCGCGTTTTTTCCGGCGTGATGATGCACTCGCGCACGTAAGCGGTGGAAATGAGCACCTCGACGGCGGGCACGCGGCCGGCGGCGTCGCTGCGCCTTACCAGGCGCTGGCTGACCACGGCCCTCAGCACCGCCGCCAGTTGCATGCGGATCTGCTTCTGCTCCGGCGGCGGAAATACCGAAATGATGCGGTTGATGGTCTCCACCGCGTCCAGCGTGTGCAGGGTGGAGAACACCATGTGGCCGGTTTCGGCGGCGTGCAGCGCGGTCCCGATCGTCTCCAGGTCGCGCATTTCGCCCACCAGGATCACGTCCGGGTCCTGCCGCAGGCTGGCCCGCAGCGCCGAGGAGAACGACGGCGTGTCTACCTCCACCTCGCGCTGGTTGACGAACCCCTTCTTGTCCCGGTGCAGGAATTCGATCGGGTCCTCGATGGTGATGATGTGCTCCGGCCGGGTGGAATTGATCTTGTCGATCATGGCCGCCAGCGTGGTGGACTTGCCCGAGCCGGTCACGCCGGTCACCAGCACCAGTCCGCGCGGCATATCGCAGATCTGCTCCACGATCTTGGGCATGTAGAGCTCGTCCAGCGGGCGGATCTTGGTGGGAATCACGCGCAGCACCAGGCCCACGTTGCCGCGCTGCTGGAACACATTCACGCGGAATCGCCCCAGGCCCGCCACGCCGTAGGCCATGTCGAGCTCGGCGTTTTCCTTGAACTTCTGCTTCTGCCGGTTCGACATCATGCTGAAGGCCATGTTCAGCATGTCTTCGGCCGAGACCCGGGTCTGATCGGAGAGCGGGACCAGTTCGCCGTCCACCCGCACGTGGGGAAAGTTGCCCACCTTCAGGTGAAGGTCAGAGGCCTTGCGCTCCATGGCTATACGAAGCAGGTCATCAATTTGCATGGCTGGCTCGTCCGCTCGATGAGGTATTCAGGGCGCGAAAGTATCACAACTGGGCGTTCGGCGCTAGTTCTAGGAATGGGGTTATTGCGGAATTGCGGAATCGGGTAACTGCGGAATTGAACGCCCAGCAATTACCCGATTTCACAAAAGCCTTGAGCCTTGAGCCTACGATTTGAATGGCTCGTCCGCGCTGCCGCCGTAGATGCTGGGCACCCTGGAGCCCATGGCGCGCAGATAGGACGCCAGTTGTCCGCGGTGATGAACACTATGATTGTTCACCAGCAGCAGGTACTTGAAGACTGGCTCTTTCATTACCCCGAAGAAATCCACCGGGGTGAGCAACTGTTCGGCGCTCATGTCGCGGACCTGCTTGATCGCCTTCGGGAAATTCTCTTCATACCACTTCAGCATGTCGGCGATGGTGGGCGGCGGCGCCTGCATGGGCGCAGGTTTGATGTCCAGCTTGGCGATCATCTCCAGGAACACCGTGTCGTCATACACGATGTGCCAGGCCAGTTCCACCGCGATGCGCGACTTGGGGTCGGGCCGGTAGCCCTTGCGCCCTTCCGGGATGGCCGCGATCACCTTCTTGGTGGTCTGCATCTCGGCCGCAAAGGTGGAGAGGATCAGTTCGCGATAGGCAATTACAAACTCAGGAGTGATGGCGGACTTGGTAGCTGGTTCCATGCTGTGTTTCCTCCGCTCTGGAGGGGCGGGCCCGCTCGCGCGCAGTTCGGAATCGAACCTGCGCCGGCGCAGTTCCACGACCCTTCAGCTTGGCAATAGACGTCTGGCGCCCGACAACTGAAGACCGAAGGCTGACGGCTGTTACGCCGCCCTCGACTTCTTCCTGCGCTCTGCCCACCGCTGTTTCATCATCTCGGAAAGGCGCTTGCGGGCGGCCGCGCTGAGGTGGCGCCGGCGCCGCTGTTTTCCGCCACCGGACGCACTGCTGCGGCGGACGGTGTTGCCGCCCTTTTTGCCCAGTCCTTCGATGGCGCTGATGGCTTGCTCGATACGGTTCCGTTCGGCACGAAGTTCGGTGAGAATCTTGCGCGTGTCCATGAGCCGAATACTAACAGCCGCCCTAACCCGCGAGCAATAAAAGGCTTCAAGCTTTGGGCTTTGGGCATTAGGCTTTGGGCTTTAGGCTTTGCGCTTTGGGCTCCAGGCTTCAGCCTTGCGCCTTGCGCCTTGCGCCTTGTGCCTCGTGCCTTGTGCCTCGTGCCTTGCGCCTTGCCCCTTGCGCCTTGCCCCTTGCGCCTTGTGCCTACACTCCCACCGGTTGCCCCACCTTCACCGGCACCGGGGTGAACCAGTGATAGCGATCAGGCTCGGCGCCGTTCAGCATGCCGTAAAGCTCGGTCTGAATGGCCCGGGTCACCGGTCCCATCACTCCCTTGCCCACGCTGATCTTGTCCACCGAGCGGATGGGCGTAATCTCCGCCGCCGTGCCTGTAAAGAAGACCTCGTCGGAGATGTAGAGCATCTCGCGCGGGATGGGCTGCTCGACCACCGAGATGCGCAGGTCCTTGGCCAGCCGGATCACCGAATCGCGGGTGATCCCCGGCAGCACTGAGTTGCCCAAGGGCGCCGTGTACAAGGTGCCCTGGCGCACCAGGAACAGGTTCTCGCCCGAGCCCTCGCTGACGTAGCCGGCGGCGTCCAGCGCGATGCCCTCGACGTAGCCGTTCAGGATGGCTTCCATCTTGATGAGCTGCGAGTTCATGTAATTGGCGGCGCTTTTCGCCATCGCCGGCAGGGTGTTGGGCGCGATCCGCGTCCAGGAGGAAACGCACACGTCCACCCCTTCGTCGGCGCTGTGGCCCAGGTACTTGCCCCAGGGATAATTGACGATGTAGACCTCCACCGGTGAATTCAGCGGGTTCACGCCCACTTCGCCATAGCCGCGCAGCACCAGCGGCCGTATGTAGCAGGGCGCGATCCGATTCTCTTTGACCAACTCCACCATGGCCGCGACCAGCTCGTCGCGCGTGTACTCCACGTCCATGCGGTAAATCTTGGCCGAGTCCAGCAGCCGTTGCATGTGTTCCTGCGCCCGGAATATGGCCGGCCCTTTCGGCTGGGCGTAGCAGCGGATGCCTTCAAACACCGCCGAGCCGTAGTTAATCACGTGCGACATGACGTGCACATTGGCCTGCTCCCACGGGATCATCTCTCCGTTGTGCCAGATCTTGTCGGTCTTCTGAATGGCCATGTACGCCCTCCTTCAAGGCGTTTTACTGCCATGCTGCGCTACTCAGCCCAACCCTTTTGCTCTGCCGAACATTGTCGCCGGGCGGGAATCCGCCTGCGGCAGGCAGGCGAAGACGGCATTCGATGCTTGAAGCACGGGTGCGGTGTTACAGTTCATTATACCCAAGGCGTTTGCCTTAACCATCTCAGAAAATTCCCATCACGATCATCGGTGAAGCCTGGACTTGCAGGGGGCGTGGCCCTGCGGGGCAATATAGGGCTCGCTGTTCCCAGCCGGGCTGGGTGGAAGCGTCGGGCTTCAGCCCGGCGGATCGGGAACGCAAAATTCATCCGCGACCGGACAGTTCGAACGCGATCCTCCTCCACCACAGGAATCGCTGTTTCGCCGGGCTGAAGCCCGGCGCTTCCACCGACTATTTCTTACTTCTTGGCTCCCTTCCCGACCGCCACCGCCTCCTCCGCCGGCCGGGTGACACTGCGGATCGGCAACTCGTCTCCGCGAAAGTACTTGCCGTCCTTCCTCATCTCCGGCATGGCGGCGAAGAGTTTGCTGTAGTCGTTGCGCGCATTCCAGAACAGAAATCCGATCCCGCCGTTTTCTCTCGCCGCCATCACCTGAATTTCCACGTACTTGGGCGAGTAACTCGAGGTGCGCCAGGCGAACGCCTGCAGCCACGGACGCAGCACCACCCGCGTGCCGGCCGTGATCTTCTTGAACCGCTCCATCGCTTCGGAGATGAAATGTTCCGGCGCGTTGCCCGGCGCGGCGTATCCGTCCATGCCGAAGAAATGCGAGGGGTAGATCATGGGCGAGAGCACGTCGCAGTGCCTGGCCATGGCCGGAATGTCCTGCCCGGTGTGTGCCAGGTCGACCGGCCGCTGCCAGGCCATCACCCCGAAAACGTCGAGCGAGAACAGCACCTTCAGCGGGTGCAGCTCCCGGTACGCTTTGGACAGAAAATCACTGATCACGCCGGAGCGCCCGGCCGGCCCGGCGCCGGCCCGCAGCGGATGCGATTCGAAATAGAACCGGGCGTCTGCCTGGTCGCCTTCAGCCGGGAATCGGACGTAGTCGAACTGGATTTCATCCACTCCCAGTTGCGCCGCCTGCCTGGACAGTGCGAGGTTGAACTCCTGCACCTCGGGGCGCGAAGGATCGGTCCACACCAGCTTCCCGTTCTCGCGCCAGGGCTGTCCGCTGCCCCGCGACTGCACTGCCAGCCCCGGATGCTGCCTCACCAGCCGCTCGTCCCGGAAGATCGCAACCCGGCCGATCACGTGCAGGTTCTGGCGATGCAGCCAGCGCACAAACTTGGCCAGCTTGCGAATGGGCGGCTGTGGCGCCCCCGCGTTCAGCGGGTGGTCGAAGGGGAAATTCACGATTCCGTCGCTGTCTTTCAGGTCGAACACCACGGCGTTGCCGCCGGCCGCCCGCCAGCGCCGCATCAGTTCCAGGCCGTGCACGCTGCCCGCCATCACTCCGGTCAGGTAAATGGCCCGAACTTCGTAATCGGGCTGCACCGGGACCGTTGACTCATGCAGCGGGCCTTCCACCCCGGGCACGATGATGGTCTCGCCCGCCTTCAGGTTGTAGCCCTGCCGGTCACGGTTGGCCTGGCGCAGCGCCGCCTCCAGTTCCGAGCCCGTCATGTAGCTGGTTTGCGGCAGGTAGATGTGCACCAGCGAGCGCAGGCTCTGGCCGCGCTGCACCACGTGCAGCACCGTTCCCGGCGGCGCTGCCGGCTTGGCAGCAACGGTGCCAGACGGCATTTTGGCCGGCTTCGCCGCCGGCGTGCGCATCGGCTCGGCAACCGCGGTTCTGGGATTGGACGGGAGAAAAAGAATCAAACCGGCAGCGATTACACTCAGGCAAACCACCGCCGTCAGTGGCCCAACGCGACGCGACATGTCCACACTTTCCGACCCTGGAGGAGAGCTGCATGGTAGCACGATCCGGCAGCTCTGCCGCAACCGCCGCGACCGTGCCGGAAGTGCAAATTTCTGCGGCCTTTTCCCCTTTTGACTCCCTGCATTGTTTTGGGCTGCGATTGCATCTAACAACGAGACGGAGAGATAGGCCGCCGCGCAGGCAAGTTATTAATCCGTAAACAACTCAGCGGTGATATTTTTCCATCTCAAAGCTATTGCGGTCTCCGCCCTGGGAGACGGCCCCTTGGAAGTTGGGGATTATGAAAACCGGTATCAACGCTACCCTCGACCCGAACCGCCGCAGTGGCGATGCGCAGGACTTTGAGAACTCGCTACGCCGTAAGATCGTCGGACAGGACGCCGCCATCGAAAAGGTGGCCGAGATCTACCAGATGTTCCTGGCGGGCTTGAACCCGCCGGGACGCCCGGTCGGCAACCTGCTGTTCCTCGGGCCCACCGGCTCGGGCAAGACCCGCGTGGTGGAAGCGGTGGCGGAATCGCTGTTCGGCGACACCCGCGCCTGCATCAAGATCGACTGCGCCGAGTTCCAGCACTCGCACGAGATTGCCAAGCTCATCGGCTCGCCCCCGGGCTACCTCGGCCACCGGGAAACCCATCCTCTGCTGACCCAGGAAGCCCTGAACCAGTGGCATACCGAGAAGCTCAAGCTCTCGCTGCTGCTGTTCGACGAAATCGAGAAGGCCTCCGACTCGCTCTGGCAACTGCTGCTCGGCATCCTCGACAAGGCCACGCTCACCCTCGGCGATAACCGCCGGGTGGACATGTCGAACTGCATCATCTTCATGACCTCCAACCTCGGCGCCGGCGAGATGACCGAGCTGATGACGGGCGGCATGGGTTTCGCGCAGAAGCCGATCGCCATCGATAACCGCTTCGACGAGAAGATTGACCGCAGCGCGGTGGAAGCGGCGCGGCGCAAGTTCTCCCCCGAGTTCATGAACCGCATCGACAAGGCGGTGGTGTTCAAGACCCTGCGTCCCGAGCACCTGGAGCAGATCCTGGAGATCGAACTCGGCATGGTGCAGCAGCGCATCCTGCAGGCCACCGGCAATAACCAGTTCGTCTTCAGTTGCACCGCCAAGGTGAAGCAGTTCCTGCTGAGCGAGGGCACCGACCCCAAATACGGGGCCCGGCACCTGAAGCGCGCCATCGAACGTTTCGTGGTGTTCCCGCTGGCCAACCTGGTCGCCACCTCGCAGCTCAAACTGGGCGACTTTGTCCGCATCGACATCAATCCCGACGGCCGCATGATCTTCGTCAAAGAGGCCGAAGGGGCGCTGGTGCCCGTGCTGCTGGAGAAATACGGCCCGGAGTTCACCGTGCCGGCCACCGCACGCGCTACCCGCGCCGGCGCCCGCCGCGAGGTCGGCGCTCCCATCGTGGAGAAGTAAGCAAGTTTCCTTGCCGGGTCGTAAGAGATGCCGGGTGCCCCACCCAAGCCCGCTTTTGGCTTGGGTGGGGATTTCAGTCTGAGGTGCCCAGCGGTCTTGATCGTCATTTCTCCAGGTAGTACTGCACTGAAGTGACCACGCGAACCGTCTTCACCACGCTGGCGTCGGCGGAGTTCCCGTAGCCGTACTCACCGCCTTCGCCTGTGCTGCTGCCCTGGTTCGCCGCCAGAATTGAGAACACGCCCTGGTTGGCCTGGCGGATTGATCCCACCTTGCTGCCGGAATCCTTGGCGAAGCGATCGGCCGCCGCCCGGGCGTTGCGCGTGGCTTCGGTGATCATGTCAGGCTTGATCGCGTTCAGTTCCGTGAACTTGTAGGCCAAGCCCTGCCCCGGATTGCTGTTCAGCACGATGCCTTTCTGCAGCAACTGCATGCTTTTCTGCGCCGCCGCCGCCACCTGGTCCACCCTGGGCGTGCTCACCGTGATCTGCTGCTCCACGATGTAGCGGTGCGGGGCGCGGTTTCCGCTCCCGTATTCGTTCGCCTGCGTATCCACCACGCGCACCACGCCCAGCTCGATTTCCGAGGCCTGGATTCCCTGCTGATCCAAGAACTGCAGGATCGCCTTCTTGTCGGCCTCGGTCTTTGCGTATACCGACGCCAGATCGTCCCCGGCTTCCTTGTAGCTGAGCGGCCAGATGGCCAGATCGGACTTGACGTTGCGCTCCACCAGGCCCTTCACGGTCACGTAGCGGTCGCCCAGCCGGGTTTCCTTGATCTGCGCCCCCAGCATCCAGCCGCCGGCAATCAATCCCACTGCGATCAGCAATGCCGGCAGCACCGCTGCGCGATTTGCCTGAGTGCCATTCATATCGGACCCCGCAGCTTGCATGAATTGGGTTGGATTTCGCGCGCCAGTATAGCTCAGCAGTCGGTGGCCCACATCTGCCCGGTTTTGGCAGATGTGGGTCCGCGCTCCCACGTTCGGAATCCCGAGGTGTCTATTTCTTCTCTCTTGTCGGGCTGGGTACGGGCGGCGCCGCGCGCCGGATGGGGATCAGCGCGCCCTCGGAAGGCTCCGCGTGCGCCAGGTGGGCCAGCATTTCTTTCTGGAAGGAGGTGAGGAACGCCTGCATCTGGCGCTGCATTTCTTCCATGCGCTCGCGCATTTGCAGGATGATGGCGATGCCGGAGATGTTCACGCCCAGATCGCGCGCCAGCGACAGGATGATCTCCAGCCGCTCCAGGTCCTGCTCGGTGTAGAGGCGGGTGTTGCCCTCGGTGCGCGACGGCTTCAGCAGCCCCTCGCGCTCGTACAGGCGCAGCGTCTGCGGATGAATGCCGTACATCTCCGCCACCGCGGAAATCATGAATGCGCCTTTGCCTTTGCGTTTAGCCATTAGCTATTAGCAATTAGCGATTAGCAATTAGCTATTAGCAACGGCAACTAGCGGGCTAATCGCTAATTGCTAATCGCTAATTGCTTCCTAAACTTGCTTCCACAACTCCGCCCTTGGGTCCTCCGGGTTCAGCTTCGCCAGCTCGCGCAGCAGCTCTTTGGTGCGCTCGTCGCGTGGCATGGGCACGGTGATCTTCACCTCGACTATCTCGTCGCCGCGCACGCCTTCCTTTACCGCCGAGGGCACGCCCTTCTCGCGCAGGCGCAGCTTCTGTCCCGACTGCGTTCCCGGCGGAATGCGCAGCAGGGCGCGGCCGTCGATGGTCGGCACCTCGACTTTGGCCCCCAGCGCCGCCTCGCTCGCCGTTACTGGCACCGTGACGTGAATGTCGTCGCCCACACGGTGAAACACCGGGTGGTCCCCAGCGCGGATGATGACGTACAAATCGCCGGGCGGCCCGCCGTGCGTCCCGGCATTGCCTTTGCCCGCGATGCGTATGCGCTGCCCGTCGCGCGTGCCCGCCTTGATGCGCACCTCCAGCGGCTCGGTGCGGCTCAGCACGCCCGCCCCGCCGCAGATTGGACACAGGCTGCGCGCCTTGCCGGTACCGCCGCAGCGCGGGCAGGCGACGTTGAACTTCATGCGCCCGCCGGTCTGCTCGATCGTGCCCTTGCCCTTGCATTGCGGACAAACGCCGGGCGACTCGATGTAGCCGCTGCCGTGGCAATGGGCGCAGGTGTCCAGGCGGCTGATGTTCAGCCGCAGCACCGCCCCGCGAATCGCCTGCCAGAAGCCGACGTTGACCTGGTACTCCAGGTCGGTCCCCTGCTCCGGTTCTTCCTGCACGGCAACGCCGCCGCGCCCGCCGCTGAACATGCTGGAAAAGATGTCGCGGAAGCCGCCCCGGCGTTGCTGCTGCTGCGCGCCTCCGCCCTCGAACAGGTCGGAAAAATCGAAGCCGCTGAAGTCGAAGGGCACTTCCTGCGTGGTGCGGCCGCCTCCGCCCGGCGGCACTCCGCCGAACCCGCCGGCGCCGAAGCCGCCGCCGCGCGCGTAGGCCTCGGCCGCCGCCGGATCAATGTTGTCGGAGTAGTAGCCGAGCTGGTCGTAGATCTTGCGCTTCTTGGGATCGCTGAGGACGTCGTTCGCCTCGGAGATCTGCTTGAAACGCTCTTCCGCGCTCTTGTCGCCGGGATTGACGTCGGGATGGTACTTGCGCGCCAGCTTGCGAAAAGCCTTACGGATGTCCTCCGCCGAGGCGGACTTCTTCACCCCCAGGACGTCGTAATAGTTTTTGGTCGCAGTCGCCATAAACAGAGCAGCTAGCTTCTGTCATCCTGAGCGAGGGCGCGCGCCCGAGTCGAAGGATCCCCGCCACTTAACCCGTTGTCATCCTGAGCGAGGGCGCACGCCCGAGTCGAAGGATCCCCGGGCCGCCAAGGAAATGCATCAACGTGGCGTCATCTCGGCCCAATCGCCTGATTAGCAAACACCATCTCTCGCCCCCAGCTCTCGGCCAAGTCCGCCCAGCGCGGGTTCATGCGCTCGATCAGCAGGATCTTCTTTTCCCGTCGCCAGCCTTTCAGTTGTTTTTCCCGGCCGATCGCCTTCAGCACCTGGTCGAATTTCTCGTAATACACCAGCCGGTCACAACCGTACTTGCTGGCGAAACCTTCGAACTCGCCGCTCTTGTGCTCGCGCATGCGGCGCTCGAGGTCGTTCGTCATGCCGATGTAGAGCGTCCCGCTACTGCTGGCTACGATGTACACCCAGTACTCGTAATCTTTCACCGAAGTGCCTCCAGGCGGTATTCACTTCTGGGCCTCCTGGGGATCCTTCGACTCGGGCGTGCGCCCTCGCTCAGGATGACAGCCTTTAAGGGCGCCTGGCCGACGGCCGACTTGCCATCGACCATCGACCATCAGCCCTCGACTTCATTTTTTCTTTTCATCCACGTCCACGTACTCGGCGTCGATCACGCCGCCTTCTTTCTTCTCCTCGGGACGAGCCTGGCCATCGCCGCCCGGCGGTGGCCCCTCCTGCGGACCCGCGCCCGGCGCGCCCTGCGGCGCCGCCTGCCGGTACATCGCCTCCGCCAGCTTGTGCGAGGCCTGCGTCAGCCGCTCGCGGGCTGAGTTCATGGCCTTGGCATCGCCGCCTTCCAACGCCTTCTTGGCGTCGGCCAGAGCGTTTTCCACGTCGCCGCGCTCGCTGCCGGAAATCTTGTCTCCGTGCTCGCGCAGCATCTTCTCGATGTTATAGACCATGGAGTCGAGCTGGTTGCGCGCCTCGATCTCCTCGCGCCGGGCCTTGTCTTCGGCGGCGTGCGCGTCGGCTTCCTTGGCCATGCGCTCCACCTCTTCCTTCGACAGGCCGGAAGACGAGGTGATCGTAATCTTCTGATCCTTCTGCGTGGCCATGTCTTTGGCGGTCACGTTCAGGATGCCGTTGGCGTCGATGTCGAAGGTGACCTCGATCTGCGGCACCCCGCGCGGAGCCGGCGGAATGCCGGTCAGGTGGAACTTGCCCAGGGTACGGTTCTGCCCTGCCATCGGGCGCTCGCCCTGCAGCACGTGCACCTCGACCGAGGTCTGGCTGTCGGCCGCCGTCGAGAACGTCTCCGTCTTGCGTGTCGGAATGGTGGTATTGCGCGGGATCATCGGCGTGGCCACTCCGCCCAAAGTCTCTATGGCCAGCGTCAGCGGCGTCACGTCGAGCAGCAGCAGGTCCTTCACCTCGCCGCCCAGCACGCCGCCCTGAATGGCCGCACCCACGGCGACCACCTCATCCGGGTTGACGCCCTTGTGCGGCTCCTTGCCGAACAGTTCCTTCACCAGCGCCTGGATGCGCGGCATGCGCGTCTGCCCGCCCACCAGCACTACCTCGTTGATCTTGCTGGAGTCAATGCCCGCGTCCTTCATGCACTGGCGGCACGGGCCCACCGAGCGCTGAATGATGTCTTCCACCATCGACTCCAGCTTGGCCCGCGTCAGCCGCTTCACCAGGTGCTTGGGCCCGGTGGCGTCGGCGGTGATGAAGGGCAGGTTGATCTCGGTCTCCATGGTGGTGGAGAGCTCGATCTTGGCGCGCTCGGCGGCGTCGCGCAGGCGCTGCAGCGCCATCTCGTTGCCTTTGCCGCGCAGGTCCAGGCCCTCGTCCTTGCGGAATTCCTCCACCAGCCAGTCCACGATGCGCTGGTCGATGTTGTCGCCGCCCAGGTGCGTATCGCCGTTCGTCGCCTTCACCTCGATGACGCCTTCGCCGACTTCCAGGATGGAAATATCGAAAGTGCCGCCGCCGAAGTCATACACGGCGATGGTTTCGTCCTTCTTCTTGTCCAGCCCGTAAGCCAGCGCCGCCGCCGTGGGCTCGTTGATGATGCGCTTGACTTCGAGACCGGCGATGCGTCCGGCGTCCTTGGTGGCCTGCCGCTGCGCGTCGTTGAAGTAGGCCGGCACGGTGATGACCGCGTCCGTAACCGCCGAGCCCAGATAATCTTCGGCCGCCTTCTTCAGCTTGCCCAGAATCATGGCCGAGATTTCCGGTGGGGTGTGTTCCTTGCCCTGCGCGATCACCGCCACGTGGTCGCCGGCGCGCACCACCTGGTAGGGCACCATCTTCATTTCTTCGCTGACTTCGTCATAGCGCCGCCCCATGAAGCGCTTGATGGAATAAATCGTGTTCTCCGGGTTGGTGATCGCCTGGCGCTTGGCGACCTGCCCAACCAGGCGCTCCCCGGTCTTGGTGAAAGCCACCACCGAGGGCGTGGTCCGCCCGCCTTCCTCGTTGGCGATGACTTTGGGCTCCCCGCCTTCCATGACCGCCACCACCGAGTTGGTCGTGCCCAAGTCAATGCCGATAATCTTTGCCATGGGAAACCTGCCTCCTACTGCTTGTAAGTCGTTGTATCTATTGTATATTGCCGCCAGTTCACCATCTTACATCGACAGCAATATAAAGGTTGAGTGCAACATTGTCAAGGTATTAGATGTGCCACCTTTGCCTGCGGTTGCAGATTTAGGCTTCAGGCTCCAGGCTTCAGGCTCCCGCCGGCATCGCTGGCCATCGGCGAGCTGCCGTCGGCCATCGACCATCGACCATCGACTTCAGGCCTGGAGCGAAGTCTTTTAGTCAGCAGGTCCTGCGACAAAGCGCTGGCACTCGACTCCCGGCGGTACTAAACTCGGCCAATCTTCCACGCAGGAGGGGCGCAATGACTCGCGGGGCGGAAGCGCGTTTCTGGCAGGTAGTCGGAGTGATCATCGGTCTGGGGGGCGGCTCGCTGCTGGCTTACTCCTTTGCCGTTTTCGGGCTGGCCTCCATTGACCATCGTGCGCTGGCATACGGCATGGCGGCATCGTTCATCATGCTGACCGGAGCAGCCGCCTTTATCGCCGGGCGCGCCCTGCATGTGGAGGAAACCCGGCTCACCCCGGTGGAAGCGCGGCTTTGGAATGTGCTGGCCGCCGTGTGCCTGATCGGCGGCGCCGTGGTTGTGGTGTTCGCCAAGTTGCAGCGCCAGGTGTTCGTGCTGGATCGCATCACCATCGGCCTGGCCGGCGCCTTCGCCATGATGTTCGGCGTGCTGGCGCTCACGGGCGAGCGCGTCATGACCCACATGCACGATGCGCTGGTGGGGAATCGCCCAAGCGGCGAACATGCCCCGTAGGGGCAAATGAAAATAGCCCAGCACTTCAGTGCTGGGACAACTCTTAGAGCCTAAGTCCCGTGGGGACGACTGATCATCCTGTCATCTCAGCCGTCCCTACGGGACTTATGGCGAAACCACAGTTGCTGTAACCAGGATCTTTGAAAGGGCACGCCTTCAGGCGTGCCGCATGGGGCCGGTGCGAACCCGGCTTTAGCCGCTGAGGGCCGATACCTCAGGGCCTAAAGGCCTGCGTATTTGGCATCTATTCGGCGCGGCTGAAGCCGCGCCCTTTCAAAGCTGGAATACAGCCTCTACCCAGGACTGAAGTCCTGGGCTATTCTCATGCCGTCCCTAACGGGACGGCTGACCGCATGAACGTCACCTTCGTTCCTGCTGAATTCTTGAGTACAGGGAATCCTCCCAAGATCCTCCCATAAGTTCAATGTCTGGCACCGACCTATTCCACCGTCACCGACTTGGCCAAATTCCTCGGCTGATCCACGTCACATCCCCTTCTGACCGCGATGTGGTAGGCCAGCAACTGGCAGGGCACCACTTCCAGGATGGGCGAGAGCAGCTCCGGCGCCGCCGGCACATACAGGACGTGGTCGGCGGCCTCGCGGATGTCCTCATCCCCTTCGGTGGCCAGGGCGATCACCTGCCCGCTGCGCGCCTTCACCTCTTTCAAATTGGAAAGCGTCTTCTCGTAGCGCACCGTCGAGTCGTGATCGTTATGATCGCAGGTGGCCATGATCACCACCGGCAGGTCTTCGTCGATCAGCGCGTTGGGACCGTGCTTCATCTCGCCCGCCGGGTAGCCCTCGGCGTGGATGTAGGAAATTTCCTTCAGCTTCAGCGCCCCTTCCAGCGCGATCGGATAATGAATGCCGCGGCCCAGGAAGAGGAAGTCCTGCGCCCGGTGATACTCCTTGGCCAGGTCTTCCAGGTCCTCTTCGCGCGCCAGCACCGTTTCCAGCTTGCCGGGAATCCTGCCCAGCTCGGCGATGTAGGTCTTCGCCTGCTCGGGCGTAAGGGTACCGCGCACCTCGGCCAGGTAGAGCGCAAACAGGAACAGCGCCGTCAACTGCGCCGTGAACGCCTTAGTCGACGCCACCCCGATCTCCGGCCCTGCATGCGTGTAAATGGTGCCGTTGGCCTCGCGCGTCACCATGGACCCGACCACGTTGCATACGCCCAGCGTCTTGGAGCCCTTGGCCCTGGCCTCGCGCTGGGCGGCGATGGTGTCGGCGGTTTCGCCCGACTGCGTAATCAGCATGGTCAGCGTGTCGCCGTTGACGATGGGGTCGCGGTAACGCCACTCGCTGGCATAGTCCACCTCCACCGGCACCCGCGCCAGCCGCTCGATCATGAACTTGCCCGCCAGGGCGGCGTGCCAACTGGTGCCGCAGGCCGCGATGTTGACCTTCGTCAGCCGGGCAAATTCGGCCTCGGTGATCTCCATCTCGTCCAGGAAGACCTTGCCGCTGTCCAGCGACACGCGTCCCAGCGTGGTGTCCCGCACGGCGCGCGGCTGCTCGTAGATTTCCTTGAGCATGAAATGTTTGAAGCCGCCCTTTTCCGCCATGATGGGATCCCAGGTCACGTGCTGCACCTGGCGCACGACGGGGTGGCCGTCGAAGTCGGTGAGCTGCACTCCCTGCGGCGTGATCACCGCCAGGTCGCCGTCGGCCAGGAAAAACAGGTCCCGCGTGTGGTACAGGATGGCGGGCACATCCGAAGCCACGAAGTACTCGTCCTTGCCCAGACCGATCACCGCCGGCGGGCCGTTGCGCGCGGCCACGATCTTGTCGCGCTCGTCGCAGCAGATCACCGCCAGCGCGTACACCCCGCTCAGCTCCTTCACCGTCTTGCGCACCGCCTCTTCCAGCGACGGCCGCGCCCCGCCGTCGTGCGGCTTCATGTGCTTTTCCACCAGGTGGGCGATAATTTCCGTGTCGGTTTCGGTCGAGAACTTGTGGCCCTCTTCGGCCAGCTTCTTCTTCAGCGAGAGATAGTTCTCGATAATGCCGTTGTGCACCACCACGATGCGCCCGGTGCAGTCGCGGTGGGGATGAGCGTTTTCCTCCGTGGGACGGCCGTGCGTGGCCCAGCGGGTGTGGCCGATGCCGTAGGTGCCGTCCAGCGGCTTGAGCCGGATCGCCTCCTCCAGGTTGCGCAGCTTGCCCTCGGCCCGGCGCACCTGCAAGCCCTCGCCGTTGCCCGCCACCGCGATCCCGGCCGAGTCGTAGCCGCGGTACTCCAACCGGCGCAGGCCGTCAATAATGACCGGCACCACCCGCTTCTTGCCCACATATCCGACTATGCCGCACACGCCAATACCCTCGCTTCCAGGTGTGACCTTGCAGAACCACACTCGTCCAGCAACTCTATACCAATTTGATTGTCCCCGGCCTCGGATCGATGCGCCAGGTTACCCCTGTAATCAGGCGCTCTCCAGCGCATAACGGAACTCTTCGATCACCGGATTGGTGAGCACCTCGCGGGCGATGCGCTCCACCTCGCGCCGCGCCTCCGCCTCGTCCAGCCCGCCATCGAGCGCGATTTCGAAGTACTTGCCCTGGCGCACCTCGGCCACTCCCTTGTAGCCCATCTTGCGCAGCGCGCCGTGAATGGTTTTGCCCTGCGGATCGAGCACGCTCTTCTTCAGCGACACGTACACGTAGGCTTTCATCGGTAAGCTCATTATACAGCGAGATTTAGACGTGCTCACCTCAGACAACAGCGGCCCCGCGCCGCGAATCTTGCACTCCCAGGAGGGCCTTATGGCACAAGAGAAGAACCTGCGCTTCCGCTGCTCCGAGGTCGGCGATCCTAACTGCAAGTGGGAAACCCGCGGCAACAACGAAGAAGAGGTGATGCGCGACGTGGAACGCCACGGCCGCGAAGCCCACAACCTGCACATGGACGAGGACCTGAAAAAGCGCGTCCGCAGCAAAATCCGCCCCGCCGCATAAAAGCGTACCGCGGATTCACGCGGATTTCGCGGATCCGATCCTATTCATCCGCGTTGATCCGCGTTAATCCGCGGCTGGTTTCCTTCACAGCCGGAACAGCTCTCGCAAGCGCTTGGTTTGCGCCCGGCTGACGGGAATTTCCGACTGCTTCTTGTCGTCCATGCGGAGCTGGTAGGAGCTCTTGAACCAGGGGACGACCTCGCGGATGCGGTTGATATTCACCAGGTAGGAGCGGTGCGCCCGCCAGAACAGGTTCTGGTCCAGGGAGGCCAGCAGTTCTTCCAGCGTGCGGCAGTTGGACTGGCCTTCCAACTGCGCCGTCACCACCGTGATCACGCCATCTTCGATCGAGGCGTAGCAGATGTCCTTCTGGTCCACCAGGAACAGCCGGCCGGCGGCTTTGATCAGCACCTTCGAGGGCTGCGGCTTCTGCTCCAGGCTGCGGATCAGCTCTTCCAGGCGCCCGGCGGGGGCGGACGCGGTCTCCAGCTTCTGTTTCGCCTTGCGCACCGACTGCGCCACCCGCTGCTTGTCGAATGGCTTCAGCAGGTAATCGACCGCGTTCACCTCGAAGGCCTTCACCGCGTACTGATCGTAGGCGGTGGCAAAAACGATCTGCGGCAGCGGGACCTTCTTGTCGATCAGCTTCTTGATGACCGCGAAGCCGTCCAGCCCGGGCATTTGCACGTCCAGGAAGACAAGGTCCGGAGAGTGTTCCTTGATCAGGTTGACCGCCTCGACCCCGTTCTTGCCCTGGGCCACAACTTCCACGTCGCCCGCCGACTTGAGCAGAAACGCCAGCTCGTCGCGCGCCAACTGTTCGTCGTCCACAATCACCGCGGACAGGGGCATCACACCTCCGTGTGACCTACATTCCAGCCTCAGTATAGCCACGCCGCGGAACCGGGCGCAACCGCTGCAGGCCTCCGTGGTGAATCCGGATCACACGGCCTCCAGCGCCAGCGCCATGCCCATGCCGCCGCTGACGCACAGGGTGGCGACGCCGCGGCGCGCCCTGCGCTTCCGCATCTCGTGCAGCAGCGTGACCACGATGCGCGCCCCGGTGCAGCCGATGGGATGCCCGAGCGCGATGGCCCCGCCATTCACGTTCAGCCGGTCGCGGTCGAAGTGCAGTTCGCGGTCGCAGGCCAGCACCTGGGCGGCGAAGGCTTCGTTCAGCTCGACCAGTTCGAAGTCGTTCACCGCCAGCCCGTACTTCTGCTGCATCTTCTTCATCGCCGGCACCGGGCCGATGCCCATGATGCGCGGATCCACGCCGACCGAGGTTGCGCCCACGATCCGCGCCAGCGGCGTCAGGTTGTGGCGCTTGATGAAGCTCTCACCGGCCACCACCACGGCCGCGGCGCCGTCGGTGATGCCCGAGGCGTTGCCCGCCGTGACCGTGCCGTTCTTGCCGAAGGCCGGCGGCAGCTTCGCCATTTTCTCCAGGCTGGCGCCCGGAAACGGGTGCTCGTCGCGGCGGACAACCTGCGGGCCTTTCTTGCTCTCCAGGGTGACGGGAACGATCTCGTCATCGAAACGGCCGCTGTTCAGGGCGGCCTCGGCCCGCTGCTGCGAGCAGAGCGCGTACTGGTCCTGCTCCTCGCGCGTGATGTGGTACTGCTGCGCCAGCAATTCCGCGGTTTCGCCCATGATCATGTTCGAGACCGGGCACAGAAAACCGTCGCGGTACATGCCGTCGATCAGTTCCTGGTTGCCCAGCCGGAATCCCCAGCGCGCCTCCAGGTAATACGGCAGGCGCGACATGGATTCGGTGCCGCCGGCCAGCACGCAATCCAGGTTTCCGTGGGCGATCTCTTGCCAGCCCAGCACGATCGACTTCATGCCCGAGGCGCAGGCCTGGTTCACGGTGTAGGCGGGCGAGGTTTCCGGCGCCCCGCTGCGCATGGCCACCTGGCGCGCGGGATTGGGCCCGCCGCCGGCCTGGCGGGCGTTGCCGAAAATGGTTTCGTCCACCAGTTGCGGGTTCACCGCGGCGCGCTCCAGCGCCGCCTTGGCGGCGATCACCCCCATGTCGGCGGCGGTCAAACTGAGCAGCGCGCCGCCGAACTTCCCGATCGGCGTCCGCACGGCGGATAGCAGGAACACGTCTTCCACGTCATTACCTCACGGGAACAATGAGAAAAACTGGCCGGCGCCGAGTCGAAGGACCCCTGCTGCTCAGACCTCGCCACTGCCGCCCAAAGGCTCTCCGGAAAAAGCTACTCACTCGGCATCACGATCCACAGCACCACGTACGCTACCACTCCGGTTCCGGCAAACAACAGCAGCAGCAGCCACACCAGCCGCACCACGCCCACCTTCCACCCGAAGTGCCGCGCCAGCCCCAGACAGACCCCGGCAATCCAGCGCCCGTTCCGCGGCCGCAGCAGTCGCGCCGGCGACCGCGCCGCTCCCGCGACCGCAATGCCGCAGTAGGAACACACCCGCGCATCCTCCCGAATCTCCTTCCCGCAAGCATTGCAATACATGCCGCGCCCCCGCCGATGAATTTACGAATTTACGGATTTTCGAATTGCTGCGTAGGAATCGGCAATACGTCAATCCGTAAATTCGTAAATTCTTCAATCCGCGTTCATCCGCGTTAATCCGCGGCTACTTTCTCTTCCACCTCACCCCGTCCTTGGTATCCTCCAGGATGATTCCCGCGCTCGCCAACTGCTCGCGGATCTCATCCGAGCGCGCGAAGTTCCGCGCCTTGCGCGCCGCCTGCCGCTCCGCCACCAGGGCCTCGATCTTGGCGTCGCTCAACTCCGCCGACTTCGCCACCTCCACCGTCTCCTCGCTGGCCTCCTGAATGCGGCCTTCCTGCTTGGCCCACTCCAGCACGTGACGGACCTTCTCCGCGTCCTCGTCCTTCATTACCGCGAACACTTCCTCGAACTTCTCCAGCGCGTGCAGCAGCGGCGCCGTGTCCTGCTGCCGGACCTGTCCCGCGTCAGCGGCGGTGTTGGCCTCGCGCACCATGTCGAAGATCGCCCCCAGCGCCTCGGCGGTGTTCAAATCATCCGCCAGCGCGGCGCGCATCTTCTCCACCGTGCCCGCCGCCAGCGCCGCCATTGGTTCGCTGGCGCCGGCCGCAAACGGTTCCGTCTCCAGCCGCAGCTTGAAATTCCGCAGGCGCTCCACCGCCTGCGCCGCCTGCTTCAAGCCGTCGAAGGTGAAATTGAGCTGCTTGCGGTACGGCACCGAGGTCAGCAAAAACCGCAGCGACGACGGCTTGTGCCCCTTCAGGATGAGGTCGCGCAGGGTATAAAAGTTCCCCAGCGACTTCGACATCTTCTCGCCCTCGACCAGCAGGAACCGGGCGTGCATCCAGAAGCGCGCGAACGTCTTGCCCGTCAGCGCCTCCGACTGCGCGATTTCGTTCTCGTGGTGCGGAAACACCAGGTCCTCGCCGCCCAGGTGCATGTCGAAGGTCTCGCCCAGATACTTCATGCTCATGGTCGAGCACTCGATGTGCCAGCCCGGCCGCCCCGGCCCGATCTCCGTCTCCCAGAACGCCTCGCCCGGTTTGGGCGCCTTCCACAGCGCGAAGTCGCGCGCGTTGTCCTTGTCGTACTCGTCCACGTCCACCCGCGCCCCGTCCACCATGCCGCCGAAGTCCTTCTTCGACAGCTTGCCGTACCCGGGAAAGCTGGCAATGCGGAAGTAATAGGAGCCGTCGTCGGTGCGGTAGGCGTGGCCGTTCGCCACCAGTTCGCGGATGAAGCGCGCCATTTCGGCAATATGGTCGGTGGCGCGCACCAGGATTTCCGGCCGCTCGATATTCAGAAACGCCGCGTCTTCCAGAAACGCCTGCTCGTATTTCCTGGTGTACTCCTGCACGCTGACGCCCTGCTTGGCCGCGTTGCGGATGATCTTGTCATCCACGTCGGTGATGTTCATGCAGTGGCGCAGGGTGTAGCCGCTCTGCCGCAGGAACCGCCGCAGCACATCCACGAACACGAAGGTGCGGAAGTTCCCGATGTGCCCGTAGTCGTACACTGTCGGCCCGCAGGCGTACATGCGGACCTGCTTGTCCTCCAGCGGCTGGAACTCCTGCACCCGTCCGCTCAGCGTGTTGAAGAATCGAGTCGTCAGTCGTCAGTCCTCAGTCGTCAGTCGTCAGTCTCCAGCTTTCCCACTCAGCGCGACGCCGAGCGAACGCGAGGCGGAGCCCCGGCACGGTTTGTCAGCCCAACGCGTAAGCGTTGGGAAGCCCGGCGATTTTATTGACCCTGAGCCCGCTTCAGCGGGCGACAGAACCCAGCCCGGCACGTGAGTGCCGGGATGACCTGAAACAACTATCTCCCCGCCGCCTGCTTCTGCCGGTCCAGCGCCCGCAATCTCTGCCCGATCACGAACACGTAGTGCAGCCCCGACACCAGCGTGAACGCAAACGTCGCATACAGCCCGACCTTCCGCCCCCAATACACCCACGCCGTCGTATCCACCTGGTACAGCAGGACAAACAAAATGGTCCCCACCTGGGCCCCGGTATTGATCTTGCCGAACACGCTGGGACGAAACTCCCGCAGCGTAGTGGTGGCGTAAATCACCGCGCACGTCACCAGGATGCACAGGTCCCGCGAAAATACCAGGACCGTGTATTTCCACGGGATTTTATGGATGATCGAGAGCACCAGGAAAAGCGTGCTCAGCAGCAGCTTGTCGGCGATGGGGTCCAGATACTGCCCCAGCCGCGTCTGCTGGTGCAGTTTGCGGGCCAGCAGGCCGTCCAGGCCGTCGCTGACCCCGGCCGCCACCAGCAGGCCCAGCGCCCAGGCGTAGTTGCGGTCCACGATGTTGATGACGATGAACGGAATGAAGATCAGCCGCAGCAGGGTGAGCTGATTGGGGGCGGTGAGCAGTTGGCGCATTCAGCCTCGCTCCACCGGCGACGCCGTCTCCAGCACCGCCGCCGGCTGGCGCCCGCTCTGGGCCGCGAAGCGCTCGCCCAGCGACGGAAATCCGCCGCCGGGCACGTCCAGCTCGATCCGCTCCACCCGGTGCAGGGGGAAGAACACGGCGCCGGCCGACGCGGCCTCGCCCTCGCGCACCAAACGCGCGAAATCGTCCAGGCAATTCAGGTCCACGCCGCGCACGCCCAGCCCCACCGGGGTCAGCTCCAGGATCACGCCCCAGAACTTCTCCCGCGGGCTGTGCAGCGTCACCAGCACCATGGCCCCGCGCGCAAACACGGTTGTGGCCGCTTCCTGCACCCTCCGATAGTACCAGCCGCCAGTCGCCAGTCGCCAGTCTCCCGAAAAGACCAACCGCGGATTCATACGGATTCACGCAGACGACATGCGGAGGAGAAGAGGGGCCAGCGCGCGTAGCGCGCAAAAGAGTGTAGCCCACGGCGTAAGCCGTGGGACAGCAACGAAAACCGCCCCTCGACTTTGCTCAGGACAGGCTCGGGTGGGGCACCCGGTGATGGGTGGGGCACCCGCGACTGGCTACGCTTTCCTGCTCTTCTTCTTCGGCCGCCGCTTCACTTTGGTGGGACGCTTCTTCGACATGCATACGAGTGTACACGTTCGCAGATGCCAGGCTTCCCTGGACCGCTTACGCCGCCGCGTCAAGCAGCTTTTCGCCACCCTGAAGTCCAGGCTACCCGCCCGGCAACCGCGACGCGCCAGTGCGACCCCGCGCGAACGCGAGGGGGAGCCCGGCACGGTTTGTGAGCCCAACGCGTAAGCGTTGGGAATAGGGGGCATTATTAGACCAGAGCCCGCGTCAGCGGGCGGCAGAACCCTGGAACACCCCGCCCAACGAAGACCGCCCCCTCGACTAGCTCGGGGCAGGCTTTGGGTGCCGGCGCAGAGTGCCAGGCATCCGAACGCGGCATCATTCTGGAAGGAGCGAAGCCCGAGCGCGACGGCATGTTACAATCCGTCGCCATCATGCGAATCTTCCTCCTTCCTCTTCTGTTGTGCCCGGTGCTGTTCGCGCAGAAGCCCGGCGTGGACAGGCAGGGCTGCCACGATCCCAAAGTCCTGTCCCGAATGCCCGGATGCTGGATCAACCGCTGCCGCACCGCGCCCTATGAAAGGGCGGAGCTGGAAACCGCCAAGGTTGGAACCAGGAAAACGGCCGTGGAAGGGGAATTCGAAACGGTGACCTATTACTGCTCCCAGGAGACGGCCGCCGTTGAGATTGCCAAGAACGCGGAAGGGGCCTTGCGCCGGGCCGGCTTCGACATTGTCTTCAGCAACGCCTACTTCACCACGCGCTACTGGGTGACAGCCCGCAAGGGGCCGCAGTGGGTAGCCGTGTACGCGGAGCGCGGGCACTACGACTTGACCGCCGTTAAGGCCAAGGAACTCGAGCAGGTCATGGAAGCCAGCGCCGAGGGCTGGGCGCAGCAAATCAACCAGACCGGGCGCGTGTCGGTTTATGGCATCAACTTCGATACCGGCAAGGCGACCATCCGGCCCGATTCCGAAAAGGTGCTCGCCGAGGTGGCGGCGCTCTTGAAAAAGGAGCCGGGTTGGGACATGCTCGTGGCCGGACACACCGATAACGTGGGAACGGACGCCGTCAACGTTCCGCTCTCGCGTCAGCGCGCCGAAGCGGTGATCGTCTGGCTGGCGGCCAAAGGCATCGACAAGGCCCGGCTCACCGCCGCCGGATTCGGCTCCCGCCGCCCGCTCGCCGAGAACGCCAACGAAGACGGACGCGCCAAGAACCGCCGCGTCGATCTGATCAAGCTCTACTGAACGCGCAGCAGGGGACGCGAATGATGCGCCGCCGCGTGGAGTCGGAGGACGCCAGTTCATAGCCCGAGCCTGCCCTGAGCGCAGTCGAGGACGACACAACCGGGCCGAACACCCCCACCCAACGAAAACCGCCCCTCGACTTTGCTCGGGGCAGGCTCGGGTGGGGCACCCGCACGACGGCTCGGCCGCTTACGCCACCCTGAAGTCCAGGCCACCCGCCCGGCAACCGCGACGAGCCAGTGCGACCCCGAGCGAGCCCGGCAACCGCGACGCGCCAGTGCGACCCCGAGCGAGCCCGGCAACCGCGACGAGCCAGTGCGACCCCGAGCGAACGCGAGGGGGAGCCCGGCACGATTTGTGAGCCCAACGCGTAAGCGTTGGGAATAGAGGGCATTATTAGACCAGAGCCCGCTTCAGCGGGCGACAGAACCCTGCCCGGGACGTGAGCCCCGGGTAAGCTCACCCCAAGATTCTCCGGACTCCCGTCAGGGCGAGACGACCGAACACCCCCACCCAACGAAAACCGCGTTGGGTGGGGCACCCGGCGACAGTTCATGCCCATAGCCCGGGATGTAATTCCCGGGAACGCTCACCCGAAAATTACCGGAGTCCCGTCAGGGACGGCACGACGGCAGCCCGAGCATGCCCTGAGGGCAGTCGAACAGGGTCGAAAACCCCCACCCAACGAAAACCGCGTTGGATGGGGCACCCGGCACCCGGGAATCTCTGCAGGCACGAACCTCGTGTCGTCCCTACGGGACTCGGAAATTCTTCTTGGCCCTGACCCGGGGCTTACGCCCCGGGCTATGAACTTGCGCCCCTGCGGGGCTGCGCACGCGAGGGCGCGTGTGCCACATCATTCCTTATTCCTTTCTCGTATCCTTCGTGTCCTCTGTGGTTGTCTCCTCGGCGTCCTTTGCGTCCTCTGCGGTAATCCTTTTTCCCGGCCGAGGGCGGCCGGGCTACAAACTACGAACATCCACTCGTGCTCCCACAGTTCATGCAGCGATAGCAGTTCCCGTTGCGGGTCATGATGGCGCCGCAGGTGGAGCAGGTGCGGGTCCCCCGTCTTTGAAAGGGCACGGCTTTAGCCGTGCCGATCCGCGGTGGGAACGAACCGGCTTTAGCCGCTGAGGGGACTCTTTTTCAAACTACCTCAGGGGCTAAAGCCCGATTTCCTATGTGGCCCTTTCGGCGCGGCTGAAGCCGTGCCCTTTCAAAACTTCCCCGGCCGAGGGCGGCCGGGCTACATCCGCTTATCGTCCTCCGCGTCCTTTGCGTCCTCTGCGGTAATCGGTTTCCTGACCCGTTACGAGCACCCGCTGGTCGACCCGCAGTTCATGCACCGGTAGCAGCTTCCGTTGCGGGTCATGAGGGCGCCGCAATTGGAGCAGGTGGGGGCGTCGCCCAGGTCCACCAGGGTCTTGAGTGCGTCCGAGGGATGCGCGGCACCACGGACAGTCCCGAGTCCCGAGTCCCGAGTCCCGAGGGAAGGCGGCGCCTGCGGCGCGCTGGTCACGTCTTCCGGCGGCCGGCCGGCGGGACCCTTCATGCCGGGAAAGAGCAACTGCTGCTGGCCGGTGATGAACTTCATCTCCAGCCAGCGGAAGATGTAGTCCATTACCGACGTGGCGTAGCCGATGTTCTCGTTGCCGGTCCAGCCGCTGGGCTCGAAGCGGGTGTGCTTGAATTTTTCGCACAGCAGGCGCAGGGGCACGCCGTGCTGCAAGGCCATGGAGATGGCCAGCGCGAAGCTGTCCATCAGGCCGCTGACGGTGGAGCCTTCCTTGGCCATGGTAATGAAGATCTCGCCCGGCATGCCGTTGGGATAGACGCCGACCGTGATATAGCCCTCGTGGCCGCCGATGTTGAACTTGTGGGTCAGCGAGCTGCGTTCCACCGGCAGGCGATGGCGGCGGGCCAGCGGCGGGCCGTCTTCGTTGGCCAGGTCGAGCGGCTCGGGCTTGGGCGCCGGCGTAGTTTCCTGCTCTTTGTCCTTCGACACCACCATGGGCTGCGCCTTCTTGCAGCCGTCGCGGTAAATGGCCACCGCTTTCAGTCCCAGCTTCCAGGCCTGCAGGTAGACGTCGGCGATGTCCTCCACGGTGGCCGCTTCCGGCAGGTTCACCGTCTTGGAGATGGCGCCTGACAGGAAGGGCTGGGTGGCGGCCATCATGCGCAGGTGTCCCATGTAATGAATGGAGCGCGTGCCCTTGGCGGGCTTGAAGCTGCAATCGAAGACGGCCAGGTGCTCGGGCTTGATGTGGGGCGCGCCCTCGATGGTGCCGGTGGCGTCGATGTAGCTGACGATGGCGTCGACCTGCGCCGGGGCGTAGCCGAGCTTGAACAGCGCCGCGGGCACGGTGTTGTTGACGATCTTGATCAGCCCGCCGCCCACCAGTTTCTTGTACTTCACCAGCGCCAGGTCCGGCTCGATGCCCGTGGTGTCGCAATCCATCAAAAATCCAATCGTGCCGGTGGGGGCGAGGACGCTGACCTGGGAGTTGCGATAGCCGTGGCGCTCGCCGTGGGAGAGGGCTTCGTCCCAGACCTGCTTGCTGGCCTCGATCAAAGGCTTGGTCATGGCAACCGAATCGATGTTGTTGACCGAGGCGCGGTGCATGCGGATCACGTCCAGGAAGGGCTCGCGGTTGATGTGGAAACCGGGGCAGGCGCCGCCAGCGGGCGGATTGAAATCCGCCGCTACACGTTCCGTGGCCGGGTTCAGCGGCGGGCACTGTTCGGCGATGCGGGCCGACTGCAGGTAGGCCTGGCCGGACATGATGGCGGTGACGCAGGCGGCGTAGTCGCGGCCGGCTTCCGAGTCGTAGGGCAGGCCGGAAGCCATGAGCAGCGCGCCCAGGTTGGCATAGCCGAGGCCGAGCGGGCGGTAGTCGTGCGAGTTGCGCGCGATGGCCTCGGTGGGATAGCCGCTGGGGTCCACCAGGATTTCCTGCGCCGTGATCACGATGTCAATGGCGTGGCGGTAGGCCTGCACGTCGAAGGTGCCGTTGGGCGCGAACTTCATCAGGTTCAGCGAGGCCAGGTTGCAGGCCGAGTCGTCCAGGAACATGTACTCGGAGCAGGGATTGCTGGCGTTGATGCGCGCCGAGTTCTTCGCGGTGTGCCAGCGGTTGATGGTGGTGTCGAACTGCATGCCGGGATCGCCGCAGTGCCAGGTGGCTTCGGCGATGTGGCGCAGCAGGGCGCGGGCCTTGTAGGTCTTATGGCGCTTGTGGTTGCGCACGTTGCGGGTGTGGAACTCGGCGTCGCGCTCCGCCGCCAGCATGAATTCGTCGGTGACGCGCACCGAGTTGTTGGCGTTCTGGAAGAAGATGGAGGAGTAGGCTTCCGAGTCGGGATTGGAGCCGTCGTAGCCGACCGAGATGAGGGCGTGCGCCTTCTTCTCCTCGGTCATCTTGCAGGCGATGAAGTCTTCGATGTCGGGATGGTCCATGTTGAGGATGACCATCTTGGCGGCGCGGCGGGTCTTGCCGCCGCTCTTGATGACGCCGGCGAAGGCGTCGAAGCCGCGCATGAAGCTGAGCGGGCCGCTGGCCGTGCCGCCGCCGCTGAGCGCTTCGTGCGAGCCGCGCAACGGGCTCAGGTTGGTGCCGGTGCCGGAACCCCACTTGAAGAGCATGGCCTCGGTCTTGGCCAGGCCCATGATCGATTCCATCGAGTCGTGGATGGCGTTGATGAAGCAGGCGGAGCATTGCGGGTTGCCGTAGCCGGTGCGTCCGAACTCGACCTGCTGTGTCTGCGGATTCCAGTGCCAGTTGCTGGCGTCGGAGCCGGGCTCGATGCGGTCGCAGCCGACGTTGAACCAGACCGGCGAGTTGAACGAGGCCATCTGGTGCAGCAGGATGTGGCAAAGCTCGTCGTGGAAGATGGCGGCGTCGTCGGGCGAGCGGAAATAGCCGCCGGCCAGACCCCAGTCGCGAATGCTCTCGGCGACTCGGGCGACGAGCTGGCGCACGCCGGTCTCGCGCTCGGGAGTGCCCAGGCGCCCGTGGAGATACTTGCTGGCCACGATATTGGTGGCGGTCTGGGACCAGTCCTTGGGGACCTCGACCTCGGGCTGCTCAAAGATGACGTTGCCCTGGGCGTCGGTGAGCTGGGCGGTGCGGCGCTCCCACTCGATGGCCTCATAGGGAGAGACCCCGCCCTGGGTGAAATAACGGCGAAAGCTGAGGCCGGGCGCCTTCTTGGTGTTCCTGGGCACAGCGGCGATTGCGGCGGAGGTGGTCTTGTCGCTCACTTCGGCCATGGCGGGCCTCCTGGTTCGCGATTCCGATCCCGACCCCGGCTTACGCCCGGGGCCAGGTTCTGTCGCCCGCCGAAGCGGGCTTGGGTCTTCGCTCAGGACAAGCCTGGGCTACCAGCGTTCGCCCCCTGCGGGGCTGAAGCCTGTGGAAAAGATCACCGCCAGAAAATCGGGTGATCGGGACATCGGCCGTGGAGCTGAAGCCCGAAACCGCGCTGGCCCCCGAAAACTCCCCCTGAGCTGCCGGCCGTTGAGCGGCGGCAGTCCCACCAACTGCATGGGATGGTGACAGTACGCCCGTATGTTGTATCTGTCAAGAGCCCCGTACAACATATTGTAGTTCATGTCCGGATGCGTGTCGAAATGGGACTGAAGTACTGGTTGCGGCATGGGCGTTTTTGTGCGCTTCGCCCAGACGAGCAAAACCGGCTCGTGGGGCATCCGCACCCGTGTGTCGCCCTTAATGGCTGGAAAGAGCACTTCCGCAGGGGGGCGCCGCCCTGGAAGGTCTGGCCGGGAAAAAGCAGTGGCAGTAATTTAGAGTCAGAGGGGACGGCGGTCAATTCCCGAAAATCGGTGCAAAGAGGGCGGGCGCGGCGGGGCAGCAGGGATGGGGGTTGGACCAGGTTTGCACGGGGATTTCCACAGCAGCAGTCGCCAGTTGCCAGTTGTCAGTTGTCAGCGCGGGACTGCGTTCTGCGTCGAGGGAGGAGGATTAGCCTGCAGGACACGCGGCGGCGGGTGTTCAGGATGACACACGGGAACTTCCGCGAATAATCCGGATTAAGGCGGGTTCGAGCTTCCGGAGGCGCTCCTTCCGCCGGCCTTGTGGCGCGCTTTGCCCCAGGTGTAGTACAGACCCAGGTAGCCGACCAGGTGGCTTTCGCCCGCCACCGAGTGTCCGGACATGAACAGCAGGCTGAGATTGCCGTAGAGGGTGTAGTAGCCGCCCGCATCCAGGTACGTGGACTGGCGGCCGCCCAGGGTTTGTGCCGCCTGGTAGAAAGCTTCGCCGCCGAGAATGAGCTTCTTTGTGATTTGCCGCTGCAGGAGCCAGCCGGCGAAGGCGGCGTTCTTCATGCCGGGGGCGCGATTGATGATGTAACCGCCGCCACCATAAGTGGTCCAGGGGCCGCTGCTCTTCTGCGCCCACACCGGCAACCGGGCCCACAGTTGTCCGTTGCCCAGGCCGCGCCGGCTGTTGCCGCTGGGCAGTTCCAGCATGGGGAAGGCGCCCACCTGCGGGCCCCTGGAAGTTTCCTGGATGAAACGGTACTTAAGGCCAAGTTCGATGTCGCCCAGGCCGAAGGCGCCGGGCGGCGTGGCATAGCTGAGAGGCAGGATGGCGTGCAGTTGCAGGTTGGGCGCGGCGCCCATGTTGAACTCGAAGGCCGGGCCTTGGGTGAATGTGGCGGCGCTGGAGTGGTCCCAGGTGCTGAACAGGTAGGCTTCGTAGTGGTGGAAGGGCACGGGCTCGGGATCGTCGGTCTGAAAGGGCGGACCGGCGAAGGCGAGCGGGGCCGCGGTGAGCAGGAAAACGACAACGAGCAGCCGGCTGGGCATAGTGATTAGTGATTAGTGATTAGCTCTGAGCTGCGGTGCGCCCTTAGCTCGATCGGCTCAATTAAGAATGACGATTGCCCCCGAAACGAACAAGCCCGGCCGAGGGCGGCCGGGCTACACTGTCGTGCGGCGTGATATATCGTGCAACGATGCAAGCCGCCTAGCGGCCTTCCTTGAGGCGGCGGTTGATCTCGTCCCAGTTGACCACGTTCCACCAGGCTTTCAGGTAGTCGCCGCGGCGGTTCTGGTACTTCAGGTAGTAGGCGTGCTCCCAGACGTCGTTGCCCATGATGGGGAAGTTGCCGTCCAGGAAGGGACTGTCCTGGTTGGGGGTGCTGAGCAGTTCGTACCGCCCGGACTTGCCGCGCACCAGCCAGGTCCAGCCGCTGCCGAAGCGCTTGAGGCCGTTGTCGTTGAATTTTTCCTTGAAGGCCTCGAAGCCGCCGAACGTGTCGATGACGCGGGCGATCTCGCCGCCGGGATTGCCGCCGCCGTTGGGCTTCATGATCTTCCAGAACATACTGTGGTTGACGTGGCCGCCGCCGTTGTTGCGCACGGTGGCGCGGATGTCCTCGGGGAGCGAGTTGACGCTGCGCATCAGCTCCTCCACGGTGCGGTCCTTCCACTCGGGGTGCTTGTCGAGGGCGGCGTTCAGGTTGCTGACGTACGCGCCATGGTGCTTGTCGTGATGAAGCTGCATGGTCTGCGCGTCGATATAGGGTTCCAGGGCCGCGAAATCGTAGGGCAGCGCGGGAAGCTCGTGGGCGACGCCCTTTTCCGTGATGATGTTGGCCATTTATCTCCTCCGACAGTTCCTCAGATGGCGGAGGCCAAGGCGGGGATGGAAAAAAGTTTCGCGAAGCTCACTGCTGAGTGGGGCCGAAAAGCAGGTCCCCTTCGACTTCGCTCAGGGCAGGCTTTCGACTCGGGCGCGATTCGGCAGCCCGCGTCGCGAAAAGCACGCGCGCGGGTTTGCCGTCGCACCCTCGTTCAGGATGACAGTGGTCGAGTTCTCATTTCTCTGTTCAGCAGCAGCCGGCAGTTGTACAGGGGTTGCACCAGGAGTGGTGAAATGAAAAATTCACCCCGGGTTGTGACGTACGTCACATCTCTGCCAGGAGGTAAAAAATAAGATTTGCCCGCTTCACCATTTTCCCCGATAGCGGCAAGGCAATTGCGCCCAGGCGTCCACAGGCTGTGGATGCCAGGGTCGGATTCTGCCGCCGGGGACCGGGGCCGGCCCGGAAATAGCAGGAACCTTGAGCGTTCCGCAGGAGAGCAGGCGATGAGCGAGCTGTTACGTAAACGCAGTTTCGGGCCCTTGCTGGTCGTAGCAGTGTGCATTGTGCTGTCCACCGCCATGTGGGCGCAATCGACGACGGCAGGAGGCATCACAGGATCGATTACCGACCAAACCGGGGCGGTGGTTCCCAACGCCACCGTCACCATCCGCAATATCGATACCAACCGGCAATTGAGCATCGCCAGCGACAGCGAAGGACATTTCCGCGTCATGTCGCTGACACCGGGGACCTATGCGGTGCAGGCCACCGCCGCCAGCTTCGCGCCCTACAAAGCGGACCGCATTGTGGTGGAGATCGGCGTGGTGAGCACGCTGGAAATCCACCTGGCGGTGGCGGGAAAGGCGGAGATGGTGGAAGTCAGCGGCGAGGCGGCCATGGTCAACACCGTGCAGTCCGACTTCGCCAACAATATCAACCAGCAGTCCATCAACGACCTCCCGATCAACGGCCGGCGCTGGTCGAACTTCGCCATGCTGGCGCCGGGGGCGGGGCCGGACGGCAACTACGGGCTGATCAGCTTCCGCGGCATCAGCGGGCTGATGAACAACAGCACCGTGGACGGCGGCGATAACAACCAGGCGTTCTTCGCGGAAGAGCGCGGGCGGACGCGCGCCAGCTACGTGGTGAGCCAGTCCTCGGTGCGCGAGTTCCAGGTGACCACCTCGAACTACTCGGCCGAGTACGGGCGGGCCGCCGGCGCCGTGGTCAACACCGTCACCAAGAGCGGCACCAACGCCCTGCACGGCACGGGGTGGTACTACATCCGCGACAACGAACTGGGCGCCACCAACAAGTTCACTACCCAGGCGGTCAAGGACGCCGGCGGGGCATGGGTGAG
>Ga0315268_10000545_pt1 | contig 43919 bp, 39 predicted proteins | sample C1_top_MG_FD_204535 | JGI IMG/M metagenome (GOLD analysis project Ga0315268, IMG submission 204535) | Sediment microbial communities from Yellowstone Lake, YNP, Wyoming, USA - C1_top | ecosystem: Environmental > Aquatic > Freshwater > Lake > Sediment | place: USA: Wyoming | collected 2017-08-01
GGACACCTGATGCGCTGCTCGGACGGAGAGTTCTACGTGGTCAAGTTCCAGAACAATCCGCAGCACCGGCGGGTGCTGGCCAACGAATTATTGGCGACACGGCTGGCCGAACGCGTGGGCTTGCCGGTGCCGGCGACCGACGTGGTGCAGGTGGATGCCTGGCTGGTCGACCATACCCCGGAGCTGCGCATGGAATTGGTGCATGGGTCGGTGCCCTGCCTGCCGGGAGCGCAGTTCGGCTCGCGCTACGTGGTGGCACCGCTGGCGGGCGTGGTCTACGACTACCTGCCGGAGAGCCTGCTGGAACGGGTGCGCAACCTGACGGCCTTTGCCGGGGTGCTGGCGCTGGATAAATGGACCTGCAACGCGAATGGACGGCAGGCGGCCTTCTGGAAACGCTCGCGCGAGCGGAAGTTCACGGCGACGTTTATCGATCAGGGATTCTGTTTCAATGCGGGAGAGTGGAGCTTTCCGGACTCACCTTTACGGGGTGTGTACGCCCGGAATGAGGTCTATCGTGAGGTCAAAGGCTGGGAGAGCTTTGAGCCCTGGTTGGGGAATATCGCGGGGATGGACACGGCGGCGATCTGGCAGTGCGCGGAAGATATCCCAGCGGAATGGTATGGCGAAAGTTGCGACCTGGAGCGGCTGGTCGAGCAGCTTGCGAAGCGAAGGACGCGAGTCGCGGAGCTGATCCTGGCCTTTAAGGAATCGAGCCGGGAGCCGTTTGTGAACTGGACGGAAGTAAGGGTCCACTGAAGGCGGAAGGGAAGCAACGCGGAAGTGCGAACGCGGAATGCGGAACGAAAACAATGCGGAATTACGAATGATGAATGGGGAATGGAAGAGGAGAAGCTGCTGAGCTAGGGTCCAGGTGCTAGGTACTAGGTGCTAGAAAGACCTCTTGCGGGAAGCTGGAAGCTAGAACCTGGGACCTAACACCTAGGACCTTGAACGGGGAACCGCTTTTTGGGGAGCGAGCACTGAGAGCTATTGATGAAGATGCCTGAGCGAAGACGATGCGAGTTTTTCCTGCTGCGCTATGTGCCGGACGCGGTGAAGGACGAGTTCGTCAACGTCGGGGTGGTGGTGACCGAGGCGGACGGCGGATACGCGGGAGTACGCTTCACCGAGGATTGGAAGCGGGTTCGGTGTCTCGATCCCGAGGCGGACATCGAGACGCTGGAGGGCATGGAGAACGAGATCCGCGAGCAGCTGCGGAAGGGCGGCGCCGACCGCGAGTGGCTGTTGCGGCGGATGGAAGACACCTTCTCGAATGCGATGCAGGTGACGCCGGCCAAGGCCCTGCTGGCGGCATCGCCGGAAGAGGAGTTGGGGCGGCTGGCCGAGATCTACCTGGAACGCGCGAAGCGCGGCGGGCGCACGGTGAGCGGCCGCCAGCAGATCGTGACGGCGATGCGCGGAGCTTTTGAGAAGGAAGGCGTGTGGGCGCTGATGCGGCACAACATCGCGGCCTCGGAATATACCCACAAGGGCGACCCGTTGAAGCTCGATTGCGGATACCGGCCGAATGGCACGGTGCATCTCTACCAGGCGGTGTCGCTGGAGACGGACGTGAATTCGGCGAAGGCGCTGGCCTTCAGCTTCCCCAAGCTGCGGGAGGGGATCTTCAGAACCGAGAAGGCGCAGGCGGAGCTGACGGCGGTGGTGGAGGGCGAGTGGAAGCGCGACGATGAGGGCGTGGCCTTCGCGCTGGCGGTGTTGCGGGGAAGCGAGATCATGGTGGCATCGGTGGCGGAGATGCCGAGGATCGCGGTGAGCGTACGGCAGCAGATGGGGCTCTAGGGAACGCGGAACGCTGAATGCGGAATGTGGAACGGAAAAGAAGCTGGGAGGTACCAGGTGCCGGGTGCCAGATAGGTTCAGTTCTGAGAACAGAGGTCGAGGTGCTAGGTGTTAGGAAAACCTGGGACCTGGAACCCAGGACCTGGATCTTGGAAACTCGACATTCGTGAGTCTCAATTCGTAATTTGCATGGCTCCCTTGCGGGAGCCTTTTCCATTGGGGTGGGAGTAAGGACGGAACATGAAGATTGCTGAAAAGTTGCTGGCGCCATTTCGGCGCGGGGGTGTCTCGGCCGGGGTCACGCCGCCAGAAGCGGGGCGGCGGCGCACGGCGGCACTGCCGGCCATCTTCCGCACGCGCGCGGCCGGCATGGACGCGCTGCCGAAGAGGACTCCGGAGAACCTGCGGCGCTTTGCCGAGCTGCCGATCGCGAGAAAAGCGATCAACACCATCAAGGACCGCATCGCCGGGATGCGCTGGCGGGTGCAGGCGCGGAGCGGCCGGCTGGCTACGGCGACGGATGTCGGCGAGCGCACGGAGATCCTGACCCGGATGTTCGAGCAGCCGAACCCGGATGATTCCTTCCGCTCGATGTGCGAGCAGGTGCTGGAGGACGTGATCGTGGGAGGCTTTGGCGCCCTCGAACTGCAGGCGACCGGGGATGCCGGGCGTCCGTTGCGGCTGTGGCCGGTGGACGGGGCGACCATACGGATGCGGGCCGACTGGGATGGAGATCCCGAAGCTGCGCGTTACGTGCAGGAGACGCGCTACGGACAGGACCCGGTGGTGCTGGCCGATCGCGAGCTCTCGTACCTGCGCCTGAATCCGCGGACCCATACGCCGTTCGGGTTGGGACGGCTGGAGGTGGCGTTCGAGACCATCCACGCTTTTCTCGGGGCGCACCGCTATGCGGCAAACCTGGCGAGCAATTCGGTGGTGCAGTACGCGCTATGGATGCAGGAGCTGGATGCGGCGCAGCACGAACGGCTGATCCGCTGGTGGCAGGACGAGATCGAAGGGACGGGCAAGGTGCCGATCCTTTCGGCGGAGACCAAGCCGGAGGTGCTGCGCTTTGGCGGCGGGACGGATTCTGACCTGCGCCTGCAGTGGCAGGAGTTCCTGATCCGGGTGATCGCCGCCGCCTTCGACCTGCCGCCGCTGTTCCTGGGAGTGGAGGCGGACGTCAACCGCTCGACGGCCGGCGAGCTGTCGGACGCGGCCTTCCGCACGGCGGTGGTGCCGACGGCGAAGCTGTTCGCCGAACACCTGACCCGCGACGTGATCGGAAAAGCGCTGGGCTGGGAGGACCTTGAATTCGTATTCGCCGATGTTGACGCTCCCAACGAGCTGGAGCAGGCGCAGCTGCACGAGATCCTGCTGCGGAGCGGGGTGCTGACCGTGGACGAGGTCCGGGCGATGCGGGGACTGGGGCCGTTGAATGCAGGCAGCAGCGGCGAAAACCTCCGCGGCTGAAGCCGCCATCGCGGGAGGGTGAAACGGCCCGCCGGAAGGCGCGCCCCTCCGAAGGCAAAACGCGGCTTTCGACGAACCGAGAGTCAAGCAAGGGAGGAGACCGGGTGAACGTTGGATTGGAGTTGGAGTCGATGGCGCTGGAGATGCCGGAGGTCGCGGGACATCCGAACCGCCGCCGTTTCAAGGGAGTATTGACGACAGTGGATATAGCTTCCGACCGCGCCCCCAGCGGAGCGCGCGGACATCGCGTGCTGCTGACGGCATCGGCGACGGAGCTGGCACTGCCGTCGCTGCTGGGGATGGCCGTGGATTACACGCCGGAGCTGGACGGGCATGACGCGCGGCGCAAGGTGGGGATCATCACCACCGCCGAGTTGAGCGCCCGGAGCCGGGGAGCGGGGCAGCAACTGGAGGTGGCGGGATACCTTTTCGAGAAGGATTTTCCCGAGATCGTCTCCGAGATCGGCAGCAAGGGGCGGATGACGCTGGGGATGTCGTACGAGATCGCCGACGTGCGGGTGGTGGACGCGGAGGCCGCGGTGTGGGTGATCCGCGAGTTCGCATTCACGGGAGCGGCGGTATTGAAGCGGTCCAGGGCAGCCTATGCGGAGACGTGGGTGGAGCTGAACTAGCTGCTAGCTACCCGCTCCAGGTACCAGCGTCCGCAAGGGAAAGAAGATGCATTTCGACGATGCCGGCGAGGAGCCGGCATTTTGATTTGGGAGGCGTAATGGACGAAGAGACGAAACCGGTGGGAGAGGTCCTGGCGTCGTGTGCGGAGCAGTTGACGGCCGCGGCGACCGTGCTGGAGGAAGCGCTGGGAAAGTTGCAGGCGCAATACGAATCGCTGAACCAGAAGGTGGACCGCATCGTGGCGGCCATCGAGGGCGAGGAGCTGGAAGCCGAGGGCGGCGCCGATCTCGGCGCGAGGGTGGAGGAGTTGGAACGCGAGAACCTGGCGTTGCAGGTGCAGGCGCAACGAGCGGGGCGGAAGACGATGTCTCCGCTGACGAACTCGGTGCTGGCCAAGGGCTGGCTGGAAGGCGAGCGCCTGGAGGGCGGCGTCCTGGAAAAGGCGTTGCAGGCGCTGACGGTGGAACAGCGGATCGCAGTCAAGGCCGAACTGGCGCGGGCGGGGATGTTGCAGTGAAGACCGACGTCAGACGCTAGGCGCTGGACGTCAGAAGAAACGCAACCAGAAGGAACAAGAGGGAACGATAAGAATGAATACGCAATTTGTGGATCTTCATGCCGCGGCCGATTACATGGCTCCCGGTGCGATCGAAATCGACCGGTACCAGACGGAGATCACGGACATCGTGCGCCGTCGTGGAGTGTTCGGGCAGCGCATCAAGCAGATGCCGGCGACGGGACATCCGTCGCGTTACTTTGAACAGACGGCGATCGCATCGCCGACCGCGGCCAACGCGTTCGTGGATCCGCGGAACATCGTGGCGACCGTCGGTTCGCCGACGCGGGTGGAGCGGAGCGTTCCGCTGAAAGCGCTGGTCTCGCAGATCAACTACAACCTGTTCGATCTCGAGGTCGGCCAGCAGCAGAGCCAGTTCGCCTTCCTCCAGGCCAAGGACCTGGCGGACGCGGTCGATGGCCTGATGCGCACCCACGACGTCGCGCTGTGGAACGGCAACGACACATCGCTGTCGACGCCGACGACGCTGCAATACTACGGCGCCGCCGGGCAGATCGCCGCAGGAGGGAACGTGGCGACCATCGGCGTCAACGACGCGATCGTGGATGGACTGAAGGCGACGATCGCGGAGATGGTGGCGAACTCGAATTACGAGATCCGCCCGACGGCCATCTACGCCAACCCGGTCCTGCTGGACCTGATCGATCGCGAGATGAAGTCGGAGTTCAACGTGGTGCTTTCGACGACCCAGGTGGCGAGCGGAGTCACGGTGAAGACACTTTCCACGCAGGCCGGCGAGATCCCGCTCATCCCGGAATGGTCGCTGTCATACACGGGCACACCGGGAAGCGGTACCGCGGTGCTGCCGGCGTACATCGTCACGGAAGACCTGATCGAGTATCACTGGCTGACCGATGCGAATCCGCGGGTGTTCCAGCTGGGGACGACCGGATCGCTGGCTTCGCAGATGGTGGTGGTGAAGTTTGGCGGCGTCGTGGTCAAGGGCGCCAGCTACGCGCATTACAAGGTGAACGTGGATCGATAGTCGGACGCGGGGCTGCCGTGGGGTGGCCCCTTTTTCCTGCGCGGTGGCGCGAGAGGGCGAGGGCAAGGATGGAGTACCTATTGCCGGAGGAATACGAACAATACGGGCTCAGCGCGGCGACTCCGCAGAGCACGGTGCTGGCAGCATGCGCGCTGGTGGAAGCGCATTGCCGGCGCGCGAGCCTGGGCAAGTTGGAAACCACGGAGCGGTTGCGGGTGGGAAGAATGAATCGCGTGCGGCTCAGCTACCTGCCGCTGACGGCGACGGGAATCACGGCGGCGAAGGCCCGCTACGCCAGCGCGGCGCGATGCTTTTCGGAGGAAGGGCGCGAGATCGCAACGGCATTCTCGCTGCCCGGCGGATGGATCGACCTGGACGTTGCGCAACTGGACGTATGTGCCGAGACGGGCGAGGTGACGCTCGGGCTGCAGCCACTCGGATTCACTTTCGATGAGATCGAGTTCACCTACGAGGCCGGGCTGGATCCGGTGAACGATGCGGTGAAGCACGCCTGCGCAATGGTGGCGCGGAACGCATTGGCGACCCCGGCGCTGAACGTGCGGGGAAGCGATGTGGACCAGATGCACATGCAGTACTTCTCGGATTCGCTGCTGGATTCGAACGTGCGGAAGCTGCTGGCTCCGTATGTCGTGCAGAAAGTCGGGTGAGGAAATGGCGAATGACAACGCGGCAAGCGCGTGGTTCGGAGCGGCGGCGGCAACGCGAGCGGCGCTGCGCGCCCTGGGAACGTCGACGGTGAGCCTGAAAATATGTGCCGGCGGGACGGACGCGTCGACGGTGGAAGGACTTGGGCTGGCCGCGCCGGCGATGGAAGACATCGAACTGAGCCCGGTGCTGGTGCGCAATTCCCCGGGAGCTGGACACCAAGTGCTGGTGGAGGCCGCGACGCTGGAGGAGGCAGTCGGAGAAATGGGTGAGGCGATGCGAACGCTGCTGGTGAGTTCAGCGCGAATGGAAGTGGGCGGCGTGGAGATGAAGATCACAGATGTAAGTGCCGACTACCTGGGCGGAGCGGCTTACCTGTATCGCATCAGCGTGGAGGCGTAATGCAGGCGGCGAAAGATACTTTTCTGAATTTCCTGGCGACCCGGCTCCAGCAGCTGGATGCGACCCGCACGATCGTGATCGACGGCGTTACGCGCCCGGCGGTCCTGGCGTGCGAGAACCAACGAGCAGAGCAAAGCGATGCCTTCGAGAACACGTTTTGCGTCGCTTGGGGGGAGCCGAAGATCGCCGAGGCGAATGGAGTGTCAACAAGCGTCTGCGTCATCACTTACTGGACGCGCGGCAGCGCCTCGATGAGCGGAGTGGACCGCGGACGCGAACTGACGAAAATGGACAGCCTGTTGCTGGAGATGACGGCCGAAAAGAAGACCCCGAAGCTCGACCTGACGGCGGATCCGGCGAAAGAGTACGGCACGAATGTCTTCTGGCGTGGGGTGAGCTTTTCGGACGCAGAACAACTTGGGATGAGATTGCAGCGGAAAGCAAAGTTGGAAGTGCATTACTTTCCGGAGGAGGCGCAATGAGCGGACGGGCAGGGATGCAGCCGATCGGGAGCTGGCGTGCGTATTTCGCTCCGGTGGATCGAACCTCGGGAGCGGTAACGCGATTCGACGCGAGCGCCGCTTTCGACGTGGAAGCTCCACCGACACCGTGGACAGACCTGGGCTGGATCCGAAGCTTCGAACGAAGCGGAGCCGCCGAGCTGGAGTCGGTGGCGACAGGCACGGCGGGAGTCGCGAGCCTGCGGTTCCGGCGGCGCTGCGAAGGCGGAGTGAAATTCGATTTCTGCGAATGGGGAAAGCTGCAGATGGCGCTGGCGGCATCGTCGCAGCATATCAACCTGCTGGGCGACGGCAGCTACAGCCTGCAGAGTGGCACGGAAACGGAGATCGTGCTGACCTCGGATGCGCTCGAGGCATTTGCGGCAGGAGACCTGGTGGCGGTGGACGTAGACTTCGCTGCGCAAAGCGGATTCGTGGGAACAGGCGTGTCCGGAGCGTTCGTGACGCAGCCATCACAGCTGGGACCTGATTTCATAAGATCTACGACCTTCAATGTTGCGAGGGTCAAGGAGAAGAGTCCGACGGCCCTGGTCCTGGAGCAGCCCCTGCTGGGCGGCGTTCCGTCCGATGGAGCGAAGGTACAGAAAGTCCTGGGCTTCGCGGACCGCGAGGGCGCGAGCTTCCTGCAGGAGTGGTCGGCGCTGTTCGTGATGAACGAAGTGTCAGGAGGCCGCGTGGTGCTGTGGTACCCGCGACTGCAGACGGCTGCGGAATCCGGCGAGACCCTGGCCGCGATCGACGGCGGGCTGGCACAAGCGGCTCTGCATGCGAAGTTCGCAGCCTTGCCGATCGCCGACGAATTCGACGGCGAGTACATCGTTTCCTATCGATACTACCTGCCGGCAAAGGACGCTCCAGCCTACTGACGCGCGGCAGCGGCGGGAATCAATGCATCACCGAGGCGATGCCGGGTTCGGCATCCGCGATCGCGTGTCTCAAGTTGTTGGGCGCTGGAGGCGGCAGAACGCCGCAGGAGAACGACGTTGAAGCTATTCATAGACAACCATGAGCTGATCGGGCCGAGGGAATACACGGAATCGCTCGATGCGGCAAACCCGCCACGGGTCATTCGCACGTTGAATCGTCCTGCTCGAATGCAGGCGGCGATCATAGGCGAGATCGGGGCGTTCACGGTACCGATGTGCGGATCGCTGATCAGCCTCGAGAGAAGCGATGGGAGCAAGTGGGTTTCCGGGCAGATCACGTCGGCGCCGGAGCAGGAATTTGTGGGCATGGGATTGCGGGGAGCTTTGGTGCGATACCGGCTGAACGCGATAAGCGATGAATGCGAACTGGATGCCGCTCCGCTCGACGGCGGAGTCGCCATCGCGCAGTCGAGTGCCGTGGACGTCCTGCGGAGATGGACCGAGAGCGCGGGCTCCGGCGAGTTCGACACCAGCGACCTGGAAGACGTCGGCACGATCGCGGCGATTACGGTATCGACGGGAGAGCGCTGGTCAGAGGCAGCCCGCCGGCTGGCCGCTGCGTGCCGAGCCGCGTACACGGCCGAGGAGGGCAAAGTCAGCCTGAAGCCGATCGGGGAAAAAGTCCACGAGCTGGATGACACCGACAGCAGGTTCCGGCCCGACGCATTGAAGGTCGAGCAGTCGAGCAACGCAGTAGCGGACTGGACGGTGATTGGCGAGATCGGACCGTCGATGTACGTGAAAGATTATTTTGTCGGCGACGGACACACCTTGCGCTTTCCCATGTCGCAGCAGCCGTTCCTGCGTCCGAGTGTGACCTGGCTGGAAGAAGAATATGCCGAAGAGATCTCTCCGGCGATCTGGCAGTTGACCAACCTGGCGGCGATCGCGGTGAGCAATGGAAAGCTCGTGGTCGATGGCGGCGCGGGCCAGGACGGAAGCGCGGTGCTGTGCGCGGTCGAAGCTCTTGAGCTCGGCGGCTGCATGGTGTTGGAACACGGCTCCGTGGTGGTGAACGCCGCGAGCGACGCCGTAATCGGAGGCCTGTATGACGGGACGGTCAGCATCGGGAGTTGTGTCGCCGGTTTTCGGCTGAGCAGCGCGGGAGCCAATACGAACCTCCGACCGCTGGTGGACGGCACCGCCGTAGGGACAAGCGTTGGAGTGCAGTACGGCCATCGTTACGAGTTGACGACGCGACTTTATGCGACGGAGGTGTTTCGCATCCCGCAGGCGTTTCGGTGGTCGGGTGGAGGCGAAGAAGATTCGCCGCACGACGCCGATGTCCGCTTCGTGATGGAAATGCGCGATCTCGATGGCAGCACGCCCATACCGGCCGCGACCGTCCTCTACGAGGGAGTGGTAAGCAGCGCGCCGGCGCTAGTTAAGTATGCAATCGTAAATGCGACGAGCTGCCATGCAACGATCGCCTACACGCGCATCCGGCGGACGCCGACGGCGGAGGTGCGAACCATTTCCGCGGCTGACGGTTCGACGCGCACCCGGATCGTGGGCGGCTTGGCGGACGGAGCCGAGTGCAGTATCACCACGGGGCCGGCAGTCTATTTCTACTCGCCCTTCAAGCCGGCGAATGGCGACCAGATCATCGTCCGCTATCGCGCAGCGAATCGAACCGCGACTCGAGTCGCCGATCCGATGGCGAATGGAAATGGCGCCGCGGTGGTGAAGGTAGCTGCCCCGACGGCGCGCACGCAGGCCGACTGCGAACGGGCGGCGACGGCGCTTCTGCGGGAATCGGCAGCGACTGGCTGGAAAGGGAAATATGAGACTTGGACCGACCTGCTTCCGAGCGGCGAGATCTATCCCGGGGATTCGATCCATCTGAACGCGAGTTCGAGGGAGCTGGACTTCACGGCGATCGTGCGCGAAGTGGAAACCGAACTGGCCGACGGCGCGAACGACCGCGCCCGCTACACATTGAAATTCGCGAATGAATCCAGCGAACCGGTCGGCATCGAGTGCGAGCGGTTCACGGCGATGCTCTCGGGAGCCGTGCGCTCGGTGGAACCGGGACAGACGTATCCCGACGAAATGCCGAGGGCGGAGGCGGTTACGATCACTTCGACCTCGGTGCAGGTGGATGCAGGCACCGACCTGGCGAATGGTTGCGGGATCGAAGTGCGCCGTGAAGGCGACTTCGGCTGGGGAGCCGGGAACGACCGCAACCTGGTGGGGAGGTTCACGACCAGGAATTTCACGGTGCCAAGGAGCACCCGCGCAGAAGATTACTACCTGCGGATGTATGACGGAAGCAGCCCTGCGCGGTATTCACCGTTGACGACGCTTCTACACGTGGATGTGAAAGATGAATCAATTTGAGGAACGAGTGCTGACCGATCTGTCGGAGTTGAAAGCGCAGCTCTCGGAAATGAAAACGCATATGTGCTGGCTGGTGGGAAACGGCAATGAAGGGAAGATGCATGAACTGGAACAGCGGATCAAGCGGCAGGAAATCTCGCTGTACCGGTTGGGCGGAGTCGGCGCGGCGGTGGGCGGGGCACTGACCATCGTGCACCTGGCACTGGATTACATGCGAACGGTGCACCGATGAATCGCACAGAATTCATCGAGCAGGCGAAGGCCGCAGCCAGGGAGATGAGCGCGACAAGCGGATTTCCGGCGGGGATCACGGTGGCGCAGGCGGCGCTGGAAAGCAATTGGGGACAATCGCAACTATCGCGCACCTGCCAGAACTATTTCGGGATCAAGGCGCATGGGAAACACGCAGTGATGGAGTTCCGGACCAGCGAATTCGATGTGTGTGGAGAGCAGGCAGTGGTGGCGAAATTCGCGGTCTACGGCAGCATGAAAGAGTGCTTTGACTGCCGGGAGCATTTGATCGGGAATGGAACGGCTTATGAAGCGGCAAGGAAGGCGAAGGACGATCCGGAAAAGTTTGCCCGGGCCCTGGCGCAACATTGGGCGACGGATCCGCGATACGCGGAGAAGTTGTTAAAGGTGTATCGCGAGAACGGATTTGACGCCTTGGATGTGAAGTAAGTCCGGGGCGAGAACACGAGTGTGGAAATGGAGCGGCCTTGCGCCGCTCTTATCTTTTGGAGGTGAAATGGAGATCTTCGGCAAGATTTTGAAATGCATTCAATTCGTACCGGCAGCGGTCCATGCGGTCGAGGTGTTGTTCGGGCACAAGTCCGGCGAGGACAAGAAGGCGGCTGCCTTGACTTTGGTCAGCGAGGCGGTTGGGGTCAGCGGAACGCTGGGCAGCGAGGAGATCGCGGACCAGGATAAATTCAAGAGCGGGTTAAGCATGATCGTCGACGGTGTGGTGGGTTGCCTGAACGCCACCGTCTGGGCAAAGAAGCAGTAGTAACGACTCCGGATGATGGCGGACGTGTCCGTCGCAGTCTTGCGTACCAACGAAAGCGGCAGCCGAAAGGCTGCCGCTATTTGTGTTTGGAGCCGGAGCTAGACGACAGGTTCAGACCAGTTCTCAAGGTAGTTCTTGACCACGACCATGAATTGATCGGCGACCGCGCCGTCAATGATGCGGTGATCGTAGCCGATGGAAAGGTGCATCATCGAGCGGATGGCGATGGTGTCATTGCCTTCCTTGTCGGTGAGGACCATAGCCTTCTTCATGATGCCGCCGACTCCGAGGATGGCGACCTGGGGCTGGCTGATGATGGGCAGCCCGAACTTGGCTCCGAAGACGCCTGGATTGGTGATGGTGAATGTCCCTCCCTGCACATCGTCGGGCTTCAGCTTCTTGGTGCGGGCGCGCTCGCCGAGGTCGGTGACCGCGCGCTGCAGTCCCACGAAGCTGAGCTCGTCGGCGTGCTTGATGACGGGGACGATGAGACCCCAGTCGAGGGCGACGGCGATGCCGATATTCACGTCGCGCTTGTAGTGGATGTTCTCGCCTTCGACCGAAGCATTGAGGATCGGCCATACGCGCACGGCGTGAGCGACGGCCTTGACGAAGAAGGGTGTGAAGGTCAACTTGAGGCCGGTCGCTTCCTGGAAGCGATTCTTCATCTTCTCGCGGATCTTCGTGATGCGCGTCATATCGATCTCGAAGATGCCGTGGACATGGGCGCTGGTGTGCTTCGACATGACCATGTGCTCGGCGATCTTCTTGCGCATGACCGACATCGGCTCGACGAGCCCGGGCGCTCCGGCAAACTTGTTCGCCGGGGTGGCCGGGGGAACCGCCGACGCGGCAGCGGCTGGAGCCGACGGTTGAGCCGCAGGACGAGGCGCACTCTTGGCGCGCTCGATGAAAGAGGCGATGTCCTCCTTGGTGATGCGGCCACCGCCACCGGTGCCCTGCACCTGGCGAAGATCGACATTGTTATCCGCAGCGATCTTGCGGACCAGCGGTGACGAACGAACGCGCTCGTCGTCGGCGGACGAAACTGAAGCCGCGACCGGTGCCGCGGTTTGTGCGGCGACGGGTTGAGGAGCAGGAACCGCGGGCAGAGGCTTCGCGGCAGGAGCCGCGGGTGCGGCAGCGGCGGCCGTGCCAGCACCGCCGATGACGCCGACGACGGTGTTCACCTGCACGGTGTTTCCGGCCTGGACCTTGATCTCCCGCAGAGTGCCCGAGGCCGGCGCCGGAATCTCGGCGTCAACCTTGTCAGTGGAGATCTCGAAAAGAGGTTCATCGCGGGTGACTTTGTCTCCCACCTGCTTCAGCCATTTCGTGATGGTGCCTTCAAAGATGGATTCGCCCATCTGTGGCATGACGATGTCGGTGGCAGGACCGCCCGAGGCGGCGCCATGCGACTCGCCGCTGACGGCGGGGGCAGCGGCTGCTTTGGCGACGGGCGCAGGAGTTGGAGTAGGCGCGGCGACGGCGGCTGCGGGCGCCGACTTGGAGGCTGCGCCGGATTCGTCGATGACGGCGACGACGGTATTCACCTGGACGGTGGCTCCCGCCTGGACCTTGATCTCTTTGAGCACACCGGAGGCGGGCGCGGGAATCTCGGCATCCACCTTGTCGGTGGAGATCTCGAACAGAGGCTCGTCGCGGGTGATCTTCTCGCCCGGTTGCTTCAGCCATTTGGTGATGGTGCCTTCAAAGATGGATTCACCCATCTGAGGCATGATGACGTCAGTCGGCATGGTTTCCTTCCGAAAATTGCTTTATGTAATGACCGCACCGAGGCACGGGCGGCCTACTCCCCATACGGAATCAACATTATAAACGGACGCAGGAGCGGGTGGCTCGATGAGCGCAGAGCCCTCAGTGGAAGATGCAGCCGCGGCGGCCAGGATTCAGGCACGCCGCGGATTTTACGGAATAAACCCGTTCCGGACCACCAGCTTAGTGCTTCGCCTTCACCGGCTGTTTTTGCGGGGCGGCCGGCGGCACGGGCGGGGCGGCCTCGGCCGGGGTGGCGATCTCCTGCCAGGCCATCTGGACATCGGGCGGCAACTTGTTGCTGTGCTTCACAAAGAGGATCGCCTTCCACATCTGGTCGTCGGTGAGGACGCCATCCCAGGAAGGCATGCCGGTCATGCGGGTGCCATGCTTGGTGACCCACCACAGCCAGCCATCTTCGTCATGCGGAATGCGATTGATGAGCTGTGGCACGGGCGGACTGAACCTGGTGCGCATGAGGCTGATCTTGGCGGCCGCGCCTCCGTGGCACAGGGCGCAATGTTGCTCGTAAACATGCGCGCCTTCGGTCAAGTTATCGGACGTCGGCTGGAAGGGGTTGTCGCTCGGTACAGGCGCGTGGCGATCGACATAATTGTCCACCGCCATATTTGCGAGTTTCCTCTCCATCGAGCTGGGAGGATTGTCAGCGCCTATCGGGAAGAGTCCGAAGTGGATAGTGATGAATGCCCCGAGAGCAATGACCAACAAAGTAACGATCACACCGATGATGAAGCCACGCATGGAGGTTCCTCAAAGTGAAGTGAAAAGATTCTACAACGAAGCCGAGAATCCGCGTTCGGCACGAATGGTCAGGGGCGTTGGGCGACAACCAGGTAGATGGACTCGTTGATCGGCTCCGCGCGGGAGACGCGCCACCTGGCTGATTTCAGCGTGGCCTCGACCACCGAGAGCGCGATGCGATGCTCGAGCGGAGGGCCGGGAGGGCGCACGCCCGTGGGACTCCAGTCGACCAGGACCACCCGGCCCGCGGGCTTCAAGACGCGCGCGAATTCCTTGAGCGCCGAGGTGGCGTCATCGACCTCATGCCATACGGCAGACAGGAAAACGACATCGCAGCAGGCGTCAGCAAGGTTGGTGGCCGTGGCTTCGCCGTGGACCAGTTGGAGGTTGTGAGGCATGACCGGCTGCGCGAGTTTGTCGCGCAGGTAGTCGAGCATCTCCGTCGAGACATCGACGGCGAAAAGCGGCAGCGGCGCCGTGAGCTTCGCCAGGGGGATGGCAAAGTACCCTGTGCCCGCGCCGATGTCGGCGACCGTCATCGTGAACTTGATGCCGGCGAGCGAGAGGATGCGATCGACAGGAAAAAGCTGCGGACGATCGGGATCTTCCAGCCGGTGAAGATTGGCGGGATCGAAACGCTTGGAGTGATCGTGCATGGTCAACTTTCCTCAGGCGCTTGAAACGGCGAGTCGAGAAGCGCCTGAGCGTCCACCAGTTGAGAGGAACGAACCTGCACCCGCGCTTGCATCCCGATTCCATAATACGAAGACATCACTTGTTCCGGGCAGAAACACTCGATGCCGGCTGACTCCAGCATCCCGCGAACCACTCCCAGCTCTTCGCGGGAAGGGATGGTGGTGAGCGTAACCCAAGGATCCTCGTCGAATTCCGATCCCATCACCATTTCCTCAAACGCCTGGCTTCGTGAATCACGTCCTGCGCATTCGGCAGAAAGACAGCTTCAAGCGGCGGCGAGAACGGGACGGGCGTGTCCTTCGACGTGATGCGGGTGATGGGAGCGTCGAGGGAGTCGAAGCAATCTTCATTGATGCACGCGGCGATCTCCCCGGCGATGCCGCCGGTCCGGGTGTCTTCGTGGAGGAGGATGACGCGATTGGTCTTCTTTACGCTTTCGGCGACGGTTTCGCGATCGAGCGGGAGGAGGGTGCGCAGGTCGATGACTTCGAGTTCGATGCCTTCGGCGGCGAGCGTTTCAGCGGCCTCGAGCGCGGTGTAAACCATGGCGGCGTAGGTGACGACCGTGATGTCGCGTCCACGGCGTGCGATGCGAGCCTTGCCGATGGGCACGGTGTACTCCTCGTCGGGGAGTTCTTCCTTGATGCGCCGATAGAGGAACTTGTGCTCGAAGAAGAGGACGGGATTGTTGTCGCGGATCGCCGACTTGATCAATCCCTTGGCGTCGTAAGCCGTCGCCGGGCAGACGACCTTGAGGCCGGGCGTGTGCACGAAGTACATCTCGGGATTCTGCGAGTGGAAGGGGCCGCCATGGACTCCGCCGCCACAGGGGCCGCGCAGGACGATGGGAGCGGGAGCGTTCCAGCGATAGTGCGCCTTAGCCAGCAAATTCGTGATCTGGTTGAAGGCGCAGGAGATGAAATCGATGAACTGGAATTCGGCAACCGGTCGCAGGCCGGTGAGACCCGCGCCAAACGCGGCATTGACGATGGCGGTCTCGGCGATCGGCGTGTCGACGACGCGCTCGGGGCCGAAGCGGTCGATGAGGCCTTCGGTGACCTTGAAGGCTCCGCCGTAGATGCCGATATCTTCGCCGATGCAGAAGACGGAAGAGTCGCGCTCCATCTCTTCGTAGATGCCCTGGCGGATTGCTTCGAGATAAGTGGTCGTCGCCATACAGTTCTAAGTTCCCGGAATCTATTTCAGATGCACCGCGGCTTCGCCAGACTTCGGCTTTGCGGTGTCCTTCTTCTTTTGCGTGCCGAACTTCACGGGCGCGTACTTGGGCTTGATGTCGTGGCAATTTGAATCACAGTAGACGCCCTGGTGCTTCGCGTCCTCCGCCGGATCGGGCATCGGGGAAGCTTCGGCCTTGGCGCGTTCGTCGTTGAGGTAGGCATCCACCTCGGCGACGAGTTTTGCGTGCGCGTCCTTGGTCAGCCACTTCTTTTCGTCTACGAGATATTTCTCAAAGCGGGCGATAGGATCGCGGCGCAGCCAATATTCGAAAAGCGGTTTCGGAACATACTGCGCGGCGTCGTGGATGGCGTGGCCCTTCATGCGCATCATCTTGGCCTCGATGAGCGTGGGACCTTCGCCGCGATAGGCTCGCTCGCATGCTTCGCGGGTGGCATCGTAAACCTGGCAGGGATCGGTGCCATCGACGATGACGCCGGGGATGCCGTATCCGATGGCACGCTCAGCGAGATCGCGAACGCGGAACTGCATGTCCGCCGGGGTCGAGTATCCCCAGAGATTGTTTTCCACGATGAGCACGACGCCAAGTTTCTGGACGGCGGCGAAGTTGAGTCCTTCGTAGGTGACGCCCGTCGACTGGCCTCCATCGCCGATGTAGGTAAGCGCGGCGATGTTGCGGCCCTGCAGGCGCGCGCCCAGGCAGACGCCGGTCATCACCCCGATCAGTTCGCCGAGCATGGAGATGGGCGCGCAGACGTTGCGGCGCACCTGGTCTCCGAAGTGCGAGGAGGCGTCGCGGCCGAAGGTCGGCGAATCGCCCTTGGCCATGTACTGGCGCATGATGTCAGCCGGCGAAAAGCCTTTGACCAGCAGCGAACCCTGGTTGCGGATCATGGGGCCGAGCCAGTCATCCTTCTGCAAGGCGTAGGCCGAGGCGCACGAGCAGCCTTCCTGCCCCAGTCCGAAGTAGACGCCGCCGACCACCTTGGTCTGCTTGTAGAGCGATTCGAGGACCGTCTCCATGCGGCGGTTGAGCAGCATCCAGCGATAGATATCGATGCACTGCTCGCGCTTGAGGTACTTGGAGTCGCGGATGGGCGGCGCCGCGGCCTTCAGATCTCCCGAGACGTTGTAGCGCGTCTCGCCCGTGGAGGCATCGCGTTCCATGGAGATGACCGCGTCGAAGCACTCAAGACGATGGTCGGCGATGGTGTAAGTCCGCTGCTGCGGCGGAAGCTTGCGTGCTTTGCCGACGGGCGCGGGCTTGGAATCAGGGCGGCGTTTCAAGGCCATAGAGGTCCCAAAGGGGTGACCCGAAGTTTTATCACAAATGTATGGGCGCTGCGAGAAGGTGATGGAGACAAGAGTCGCTAAATATCGAATGGATCAGAAGTCGGAACCTTTTCCGTCGCGACTTCAATCGATAGCAAATCCTTGCCGACAAAGTTAAATGCGAGCCCCAAAACACCGCCAGAAATCCCGCCGGTCACGGTCCAGCCTAGAACTTGCAAGAAGATCGCCATCGCCATGGTTCCAGCGTGATCGTGTATGTCTTTCACTGTCCAATCGACCGAGAAATGAAGAGGACCCAAATAGAGCCCGAACGGACTCATCGCCTCATTGAAATGACCAAAGATGATGACCACGATCGAGACGAGGGTTAGCAGTGCATATGTGGCTGCAAAAGCCTTTGCGAGATCAAAGACACCTACACGCGTTAGTTTCATGACCACACGAGTCTTCTCAAAAAAGTAACCAGTGGCAAGAAAATTATGGCACGTTATACCGAGCGATCATCATCCCCGTGCAGGGCGCGGAGTTCGGCGGGCTCCTTGGCCGGGGTGTCGGCGGGCGCCGCGGGATCGCCATCGGCGGGAATGAGGTCGTGGATGGAATCGAGCCAGAGGACCTGGGCGTTGAAAACTTCGCCAAAGGAGCGCGAGGCCAGGTTCGCAACATCTTCGAGAGTCGGCGAGTCGCCGGTCTCGAAGGCGATGGAGGTGACCGGCTTGGTGAGTCCGCAGGGAACGATGAGCTTGAAGTAATCGAGATCGGTGGTGACGTTGAGCGCGAAGCCGTGCGAGGTGACGCCGCGCGAGATATGGACGCCGATGGCGGCGATCTTTCTTTCAGTTTCGAGTTTCAAGTTTCCAGTTTCAAGCGACGGCCGATAATCGCGATTCATCCCGCCGCGCCGCTCACGGGCCGCACGAAGCGGTTCGTGTTCCATCGTCCACACCCCGGTCATTCCCTGTATGCGTTGCGTCTCGATCTGGAAACTGGCACAGATGCGCATGAGGACGTCTTCGAGGCGGCGGACGAAATCGACGGCGCCGAGTTTCGGCGTGAAACTACGCAGGTCGAAGATCGGGTAAGCGACCAGTTGTCCGGGGCCGTGGAAGGTGACGTCGCCGCCGCGATTGCTCTCAAACAGTTCCACGCCTTTTTGCTCGAGCAGTGCGCGTGGAACGATGATGTTGGAATCGTTGGCGTTGCGTCCCAGGGTGATGACCGGCGTGTGCTCGACGAAGAGCAGCGTGTTGCCGATGCGCTCCTGCTTGCGCAGCTCGACCAGCGTCTCCTGCAGATGGAGAGCGGTTCGGTAGTCGCAGAGGCCGAGATTGAGGACGGAGATCACTGTGCTCATTATATGGATTCACCACCGAGGCGCAGAGACACAGAGAAAGCGACAAAAAAAGGCACCCTTTTCGGGTGCCCTTCTGTGTTTTTGAGAGCATTTAGTGCTTCAGCACCATCACGTTGATGCGGGAGGCGGTTTCTCCGCCGAAATAGACGCGCTCGGTCGCCTTCTGGAAATCCGCGGGCTTGGCTTCATAGATGTTGGGCACGAACTTCTGCGGATTGATGTCGACGAGCGGGAACCAGCTGCTCTGGACCTGGATCATGATGCGGTGTCCGCGGCGGAAGGTGTGGTTCACATCCGGCATCTTGTAATCGATCTTCGACACCTTGCCGGGGGTGAACGCTTCCGGCTTCTCATACGAGGTGCGGAAACGGCCGCGGAAAAGCTCTCCACGCACCAGTTGCTGATAAGCGCCGAGATGGACCTGGTGGGGATCCGGCTCCGGATCCGGGAAGTCATCGGGATAGACATCGATCAATTTCACGACGAAATCGGAATCGGTGCCGGTGGTGGAGACAAAGAGCTCAGGGTTCAGCGGTCCGGCCACCGTGACGTCGCTATCGAGCGTCTCGGTCTGGTAAACGAGCACATCGGTGCGCCGCGCCGCCTGGCGCTGATCGTCCGTCATGTGTTCGCGGGTCATGTTGATCGCGGTGTCGGTGGTGAACGGAACCGGCTTGGCCGGGTCGCTCACGTATTCATCGAAGGCCGCGGGAGCCGCCGGTGGAGTGAAGCTGAGAGTGTGGTTGGGTCCGAGATAGAGCGCCGCACTCTGTGCCTGCTTTGGTGGCCAGGCATCGTATTCGCGCCATTGGTTCGAGCCGGTCTCAAAGACGTAGGCCTTGGGAAGCCGTGGATCGGCCGTGCCCTTGAGGTGCGATTCGAAGAACGGGAACTCGATGTATTCGCGATAGAACGGCCCGGTCATGGAACTAAACGAGGCGTTGCCCAGATGATCGCCGTCGGTGCGCGCCCAGCAGCCATGACACCATGGACCCATGACCAGCCTGACGTCTCCATCCGGACTCTGCCGGTTCGCGGCCTCGTAGGTGTGGAGCGCGCCCCAGAGATCTTCGGCGTCAAACCAGCCGCCAACGACGAGCGTTGCAGGCTTGATGTTCTTCAGGAACTGCGGCGTGCTGCGGGCTTTCCACCAGGCGTCATAGTTCGGATGGTGGATGATGTTGGTCCACCATTCGATGTTGTTGTGATAGTAGAGCTGATCGACCTTCGAGAGCGGCTCGACGCCAAGGAAGAAGTTATAACCGTCGGGCGTGCCCGCCTCCCAGCGCGGAGGGAACTTCGTCGTCGGCTCCGGACGGGGCGGCCCGAAGTTGATCATGAAATTGAACATGTGCGGCAGGTAGAGCGCGCCATTGTGGTGGAAATCGTCGCCGACAAACCAGTCAGCGATCGGCGCCTGCGGAGAAACCGCCTTGATCGCGGGATGCGCGTCGATCATCGCCATCGATGAATAAAAGCCGGGATAGGAGATCCCCCAAACCCCGACCTTGCCGGTGTTGGATGGCAGGTTCTTGACCAGCCAATCCACCGAATCATAGGTGTCGCTGGCCTCGTCCACGTCCTGCGGCCCCTTCTTGTTTGGAAGGTAGGGGCGCATGTCTTCGAACTTGCCTTCGCTGTTCATGCGGCCGCGGACATCCTGGTAGACAAAGATGTACTTGGAGCGCGCGAACAATTCCGAGGGCCCGAGCTCCCGCTTGTACTGGTCTTCTCCGTAAGGCGAGACGCTGTAAGGGGTGCGGTCGAACATGATGGGATAAGGATTGGCCGGCGACGCGTCCTTGGGAATGTAGACCGAGGTGAAAAGGTGAACCCCGTCGCGCATCGGGATGCGGTACTCGAACTTGGTGTAATTCGCCTTGATCCAGTCGGCGAGCGCGTCCGCCTTCTTCTGCTGCTCGGGTGAGAGCGTGGGGGCTTGCGCCGCGACGAAAGTCGCGAGAGAGATCGACAGCAACAGGACGGAAAGGAGAACGGATCGAAGACCGCGAGGATAGCTTTTCACCAGGACCTCCGGAGTACGTGAACCCAAGGATTCAATCACAGGGTTGACGGAAGAGCAATGTGGGACGGAATACGCAATTCAAAAGGGCTGCGCGAACGCAGCCCCTGGAAGTCCGAAGAGAGGTTACGCGAGGAGCCGCGCGGCTTCCTTGGCGAAATAGGTGAGCACCATCGAAGCGCCGGCGCGCTGGATGCTGAGCAGTGATTCAAGCATGACGCGATCGTGATCGATCCATCCGTTCTGCGCAGCGGCCTTGATCATGGCGTACTCTCCACTGACCTGGTAGGCGGCGAGCGGAACGTCGAAGCGGCGGCGCGCCTCCGCGATGACGTCGAGATAAGCAATGGCGGGCTTCACCATGATCATGTCGGCGCCTTCGGCGAGATCCATCTCGATCTCGCGCATGGCCTCGCGGATGTTGGCGGGATCCATCTGGTAGGCGCGACGATCGCCGAACGCGGGCGCCGAGTCGGCGGCTTCGCGGAAAGGTCCGTAGAAACCGCTGGCAAACTTTGCGGCGTAGGCGAGGATCGGGGTGTTCTCGAACCCATTCTTGTCGAGGATCGAGCGGATGGCACCGACACGGCCGTCCATCATGTCTGAAGGCGCGATGATGTCCACTCCCGCGCGCGCCTGCGAAAGCGCAGTTTTGGCCAGCAGCTCGACCGATGGATCGTTGACGATCTCGTATTCGCCTTCGGCAGCCTTGGATGAGGAGTGACCTTCCAACTTCTTGACGATGCCACAGTGACCGTGCGACATGTATTCGCACAGGCAGACGTCGCCCATCACCAGCACTTCCGGGACGGCACGCTTGATGGCGCGAGTCGCTTGCTGGACGATGCCTTCGTCCGCCCAGGCGCCCGTCGCGACCACGTCCTTCTTCTCGGGCAGGCCGAAGAGGATGATCGAGGGGATGCCGAGAGCTTTGACTTCGGCGACTTCCTTGACGGCTTCATCGATCGAAAGGTTGAAGACGCCGGGCATCGAGCGTACTTCTTTGCGCACGCCCTCGCCGGGACAGATGAAGAGCGGATAGATGAACCCGGCGGGAGAAAGCCGGGTCTCGCGGACCATCGAGCGAAGGGCATCGGTGCGGCGGAGCCTGCGTAAGCGATTGACTGGATAAGCCATACAGAAAAAGTATAGTCCCGCGGGTTAATCGGGTGGCTGTGACTGCAATCACATTTCCCTGCGGCATCCGCCTCTAACTGGCAATTTAGTGGGGGAATCCCGCGTCCTGCCGCTCCCGGCGGTGCCAGGCTTCCTTACTAAAGTTATGTTGCGCGAGCGCGGTCCGATAGAGTCCAATCATGGGCTTGCGGATGGAAAAGCAGGACAAGATCTTCGGCGCGACCCTCGTCGGCGTACTGCTGGTGTACCTAGCTGTCTCGCTATCCCTCGGTTCGGGCTTTGCTCTCACCGCCTTCGCAGATTTCGTCCAAGGGGTGCTGTGCCTGGCGGTGGTCGTCATCGCCGTCCGCAATGCCATCCGGAAGCAGGATGCCAGCCGGATATTCTGGATCTTGATGGCGGTTGGTTATTTCGCCTGGTGGATCAACGAGGCGTGTTGGTTCTATTACGAGGTCGTGCTGCGAGCCGACGTCCCCGACCCATTCTTCGGGGACATCCTTTTGTTCTTCCATATCGTGCCCTTCATGGCGGCGCTGGCGGTACGGCCCCATAAGGAAGGCAGCTTGCAGCGACGCATCTTTGCCACCGATTCGGCGCTCATCCTCTTGTGGTGGCTCTTCCTCTACATCTACATCGTCATTCCCTGGCAGTACGTCTATTCCGACCTTGCAACGGCATCGTTCTACTACAACTTGCTGTACCTGGCGGAGAACGGCACGTGGATCATCCTGACCGCGCTCCTCGCGTTGCGCGCGGAGGGAGCATGGCGCCGCATCTATCTGGCATTCCTTGCGCCCGCCATCGTTGGGATCGCCGCGTCGCAGGAGATCGACCTGGCGCTTCTCCAGAACAAGTACTACAGCGGTTCGCTCTACGACATTCCGTTCATCTTGACAGTGGCATTGCAGGTCTGGTGCCTGCAATGGGCCAGCCGGCAGGACGACCGCGAGCGACAGGTTTCAACGCCGGTCGTGGACTCCACGGCCTCCCGCGTCGCCTCGATCGCCGGCCTCTCGCTCGCCGGATTCGCCTGGTATGCCTACGCTCACCCGAGATACGCTGCGCTCTCTGAATTTCGTCTCGAACTGTCGCTGGTCGCGGTAGTGGTGCTGGGCAGCGTGAGCGTGATACGGCAGCGCTTTGCCGATCGCGAACGCTCGCGGCTCTATCGCGATGCCCGCGAGAACTACGAGAACCTGCGGCGCCTCCAGGAACAGGTGGTTCGCTCGGAGAAGATGGTTGCACTCGGCGAGCTGGTCGGTGGCGCGGCGCACCAGATCAACAATCCCCTGACCGCCATCCTCGGATACGCCGAGTTGATGGAGCACGAACCGAGCCTGGAAAAGAGCAACGAGTACGCGAAAAAGATATCGCAGCAGGTACGGCGCACCAAGGAACTGGTGCAGAACCTCTTGCGCTTCGCGCAGCGCACTGACGCCACCAAGAAGCTTCTCGACCTCAACACGGTCGTGCAGAACACGCTGCAACTGCGCAACATGGATAAGTCCACGAAGAAATCCGTGGCCTACCAAACCGAACTGGACCCGGCGTTGCCGCTCGTCTGGGGCAACGGCGCTGAATTGATGGATGTCTGCTTTAACCTGCTGAGCAACGCCGCCGACGCGCTCAAGGAGACAGGCGGGGGTTCGATCATCGTCCGCACCCGGTCGCAACAAGGCATCGTTCGCCTCGAGGTCGTCGACGATGGGCCGGGAATGCTCGAACCTCGTCGGGTCTTCGATCCGTTCTATACCACCAAGATTTCGACCAAGGGTTCGGGGCTGGGACTCAGTGTCTGTTACGGCATCATCCGAGATCACCAGGGCGAGATCCACGCTGAGAACCTGGAAGGCGGAGGCGCCCGCTTCGTCGTTCAACTGCCGATCGCTGCGGTGAAAAAGCAGAAAGCGCCGCTCGCCACACCCTCCTCCGCGTAGTTGCATCTCAATCCCTGCGCGCCGCGCGTTGTACCATAGCAAGGTGAACCCGGAGCCGCTCCAACACAGTTCTGCGCGAGTGCTCGAATTCGACCGCCTGCGAGAGATCGTCAGAGGCTACTGCCAATCTCCGCTCGGACAGGCCGCGATCGAGCGCCTGGCCCCGACCGTCCACCGCGCGTGGATGGAGCGGGAACACCGCCTGACCGGGGAGATCCGCGAATACCTGCGCATCGGCGGAAGATTCGATTTCGCGGGGATGGCCGATGTCTCGACCCTGCTGGCGAAAGCGCGCATCCAGGGAGCGGTCCTGGAAACCGTCGAGTTGCGAGATGTGATCGCCGTGGTGGATCGCGCGGCGGAGTGGAGCGAGATCGCGCAGCATCCGCCCGCGGCGATGACGGCCGAGTGGCCGACGGTGCTGGAGCTCTCGGCGAAGATCGCCGATTTCACGGAGCTGTTGCGCTACTTCAAGGGCAAGATCAATCCCGATGGGTCGCTCGACGACCGTGCGTCCGCCGGGCTGGCCTCGGTGCGCAAGGAGATCGAGCGGCAGAAGCGCCACATCCAGGAATCGCTTCGCGGCTATCTGCGGCGGCTGTCGGAAGGCGGCGCCGTGCAGGACGAGCTGATCACCATCCGCGGCGACCGCTTCGTGATCCCCATCAAGACCGAACAGAAGCGGCGGGTGCAGGGTGTCGTGCACGGCGCGAGTTCTTCCGGGCAAACCGTCTTTGTCGAGCCGCTCGAGACCATCGATCAAAATAATGAATTGGTTCGCCTGCTCGAAGAAGAGCAGGCGGAGATCCATCGCATCCTTCGCGAAATGACATCACGGTTGGGCGAGCGGTCGCACGAGATCCAGACCGCGACCCATGCGATGGCCGATCTCGAGACGCAATTTGCGAAGGCGCGATTCGCCGAAGATTACCAGTGCGTCGCCGTGAGTTTTCTGGCCGCCGATTCGCGGGATTCGCTTCTGCTGCAGAATGCGCGGCATCCCGTGTTGGAGCGCAATCTGCGCGGCAAGGGCGCCTCGGTGGTGCCGCTCACCCTGGAACTGGATCGCGCCCACCGGCAGCTCATCATCAGCGGGCCCAACACCGGCGGCAAGACCGTCGGCCTCAAGACCGTGGGGCTGCTCTCGCTGATGGCACAGGCCGGCATCCCCGTCCCGGCCGACCGGGCGGAACTGCCGATCTTCGACGCGGTACTGGCTGACATCGGCGATTATCAATCCATCGAGCAGAACCTTTCCACCTTCTCCGCGCACGTCACCAATATCGATTTCATCTCACACACCGCGACCAACGCCTCGCTGGTCCTGCTCGACGAGCTCGGTTCGGCGACCGATCCGGAAGAAGGCGCGGCGCTCGCCGTTTCCATCGCCGAACACTTCCTGCAGACCGGCTGTCTCAGTATCATCTCGACCCACCACACTTCGCTGAAGGTTTATGCCGCCAACACTGAAGGGGTGATGAATGCCGCCGTCGGCTTCAACGAGCAAACGCTGGCTCCGACCTTCGAGCTGCGGGTGGGAATCCCCGGAGCATCGGCGGGTATCAATATCGCGCGGCAGTTGGGCCTGAATGAAAAGATCGTGAACGCCGCGCGCAAGAGGCTGGGCACGCAGACCCAGGATGTCGCGCGCTTTCTCGATCGCCTCCACGCCGAACTGAGGACCATCGGAGCCGAGCGCGAGAAGATCCGCCAACGCGAAGCTGAGATCGCGAAAGAGTTGAAGAGACTGGAAAGCGAAGGCCTACGGGAACAGAAGGACAAGACCCGGGAGCTCGAACAGAAGCTGGAGTCGCTGCTTCGCGATTTTGAGTACCACACGCGCGAAGCGGTGGGCGCCATCCAGGATCGCGCCGCCGCCCTGAAGCTGAGCAAAGAGGCGGAACGTCGCATCGCGAAGGCGCGAAGAGAGTTTCGCGAACAGTTCAACCAGACGGTGGTGGCCCACGCTACGGGCGCCGACCGCGGCGATCAAAACGCTCGCCCCCACGTGGTGGAGCGCGTGAGCGAAGGCGACACGGTGCAGTTGAAATCCCTTGGACGTTCCGCCAAGGTCGTCAGAAAACTGGAGGGCGAGGCCATCGAAGTGCAGGTCGGACCGATGAAGATGCGCGTCGCCCTCGACGACATCGCGCAGGTGCTTGGACGGGCGAGCAATAATCCGGTGGAAGCGGCGCGCGCGCGAGGGATCCAGGTGAATCTTCGCGACGACAACGACAGCGCGCCGACGGAGATCAACGTCATCGGACAGAACGTCGACGATGCGACCCGCGAAGTGGAGAAGTTCATCGACCGCGCGTTCCTCGCCGGCTTGACCCGTGTAAGAGTCGTGCATGGCAGCGGCATGGGCATCCTGAGGAAGGCGCTGCGGAAATATCTCCTCCAGCATCCTCAGGTTTCAGGTATCACCGAGCCTCCGCAAAATGAAGGCGGCGGCGGCGCAACGGTGGTCGAACTGAAGTCGTGATTTCGCGTGAAATGCCTATCGATAGCCTGAAAACGGCGATTTTGCCGCAATCTCCGGTTGCCAAGCAGAAAAACCTTTGATAGTCTCAAAGACATCGTGAGCATTCAGTCCCTCAGCTCCGGTCGTCGATGGTCCTCCCGATGGTGGTCCTACACCGTCGTGTGCCAGTAGTTCCGGCACTTCTCTAGTCTTCCCAAGCACTAATTGATTCGAGCAGAACGCGAATTCGCGTTGCTGCATTCAGGTCCACGATGAGCATGCAACCCAACTTTTCCGGGTCCGACGGCGCCGCTTCTTCTGGGCAGCGAGGCGCGAGCCTGGCCTTGGATTTCGCGCTGCAGAAGATCGTGCTGGGTGAGGACTTATCCCGCCAGGAAGCCGCTGAGCTATTGGCGGCACTTCTCGCGGAAGATGCCAGTGACATCCAGATCGCCGCGGTGCTGGCAGCCATGGCCGAAAAAGGCGAGACCGCCGAGGAGCTGACCGGCATGGCCGAGGCGATGCGTGCCCGCATGGTTCGATTGCGATGCGATCTACCGAAGGTGATCGACACGGCCGGAACCGGAGCGAGCCGCGCAAAGACCTTCAATGTATCCACCGCGGCTTCGTTCGTCATCGCGGCGGCGGGCCTTCCCATCGCCAAGCACGGAGCAAAAGCCGCCACCAGCAGTTCGGGCAGCGCCGATGTGTTGCACGCACTCGGGATCGAAGTCACAGCCGCTCCCGAAGTCTCAGAAAGACTCCTCGCCCAACATGGGATCTGCTTCCTCTTCGCTCCGCAATATCATCCCGCGGCTGCCCGCGTTGCCCCGATCCGCCGGCAGCTGGGCTTTCGCACGGTCTTCAATCTCATCGGCCCACTCTCCAGTCCATCGCGTGCCAGGTACCAGGTGCTGGGCGTCAGCCATCAACAGCTGTTGCCGAAGATGTCGGCGGCCCTGGCCAACCTTGGCTGCGCGCGAGGCTGGGTCGTCTGCGGCGAAGATGGCCTCGATGAGATCAGTCTCGCAGGGCCGACGCAGATTGCCGAAGTTCGTGACGGTAAGCACGCGAGCTTTACCGTGACGCCCGAGATGTTTGGTGTGACGGCGGGATCTTGCGAGCACCTTCGCGCAGAGAATGCTGCGGCCAGCGCAGCCCAGACCCTGGGTGTCCTGGGCGGGACGGCCGACCGATGCGCGACGGATCTCGTGATCTTGAATGCCGCGGCGGCGCTGGTCGTGGGCCTCGATATGGATCTGCGGGCGGCTGCCGAGCTCGCGCGCAAAACCATCGCAAGCGGCGCAGCGATGGCCAAGTTGGAGACAGCGCGAGCCGCGCTCAAGGGGCAAAGCGCATGAGCAGCGGATCGGCATTCCTCGACCGTATCTTAGCCACCAAGCGTGACTCGATGTCCGCCGTCAGCTCCGTCGAGAGGCGCGAGACTCATGCGGCGGCGTTGCAGGCCGTCGGCTTGCGTACGGAGAAGCGTTTATTTCTCAAGGCGCTGCAACGCAAAGACCGGATCAACATCATTGCCGAGATCAAGCGCAGCTCGCCGAGCGCGGGCGCCATCCATCAAGATGCAGACGCTGTCGCGATTGCTTCGACTTACGAAAGAGCCGGAGCCGCGGCGATCTCGGTGCTGACCGAATCCGAATACTTCAGAGGTTCATTGCAGGATCTGGCGGATGTCGCGACGCGCGTCAAGACCCCCTTGCTCCGCAAAGACTTCACGGTTGACCGCCACCAGATCTATGAAGCTGCGGTCGCCGGCGCGAGCGCGATCCTGCTGATCGTCGCTGCACTCTCCGACGCGGAGCTCGCAGACTTGCGAACCGTCGCGGAGCAGGAGCTCGGTCTCGACGCTTTGGTGGAAGCACATTCAGCGCGCGAGGCGGAGCGGGCGCTTGCCTGTGGCGCTTCCATCGTCGGGGTCAACAACCGCAATCTCCAGACGCTGGAGATCTCGCTGGAGACGTCGCGCGAGCTGGCGCGGTTCATCGTGAACGACCAGGTCTTCATCAGCGAGAGCGGGATCCGCACCGCTTCCGACATCGATGCGCTGCGAGAGCTTGGCTACAACGGATTCCTGGTGGGCGAAACCCTGATGCGGGCAACCGACCCGGCAGCAGCGCTGCGTGCCCTCTGCGCTGGAGGGCAGCAATGACGAAGGTCAAGATCTGCGGGATCACCAATATCGAGGACGCGCTCCATGCTGCCGCCTGCGGCGCCGAGATGTTAGGTCTCAATTTCTGTCCCAGGAGTCCTCGCTACATCGCGCCCGAGGCTGCGCGCAAGATCACGGCCAGCCTGCCTTCTTCGGTAGAAACCGTTGGCGTGTTCGTGAATGAGGCACGCCCGGACGTCGTCCGCCGGATTGCGGAAGCAGCAGGAGTCGGGAGCGTGCAACTGCATGGCGACGAAGACCCTGAGTTCTGTGCCGCACTCATGGATCTGCATGTGATCAAGGCGATCCGCGTGAGCGGTCATGAAGCTCTCAGCCGCATCGCGGCCTTCTCGGATTGCCGGATCTTGCTCGACAGTCCGTCGGAGGCGTTCGGTGGTTCGGGGAAAACATTCGACTGGGAGATCGCGCGCAAAGTCCGCGAGCTGGTCCCCTACTTGATGTTGGCTGGCGGACTCGACGCCGAACTCGTCGGGGAAGCCGTTCGACTCGTCCGTCCCGACGCGGTGGACGCCTGCAGTCTGCTCGAGCGCGCACCGGGCAGCAAAGATCGATTGAAAGTGGAATGCTTCATCGCCGCCGTTCATGATTTGCCGATCAGGGCCGGCGCAAAGAATTCTGAATAATAAAGGAAGAAGAATTGGCCATAACTTCAAGCAATACCGAATCGTGGATCTCTCCCCGGGACGTGGCTGGATACTTCGGCCCGTTCGGGGGGCGGTTTGTGCCCGAGACCTTGATCGCTCCGCTGGAAGAGCTGACTCGCGCCTTTGAGGGAGCGCGGCAGGATCCCGCCTTCCAGGCGGAGCTTCGCGAGTTGCTCTCGCGATTTTCCGGCCGGCCGACGCCTATCTATTTTGCCGAGCGGATGTCGCGCGAGCTGGGTGGGGCGCGCATCTACCTGAAGCGTGAGGATCTTTCTCACACCGGTTCGCACAAGATCAACAACGCGCTCGGCCAGGTCCTCCTGGCCCGCAAGATGCAGAAGCGGCGCGTGATCGCGGAGACCGGTGCGGGACAGCACGGAGTGGCCACCGCCACGGTTTGTGCGCGGCTCGGGCTCGAGTGCGTCGTCTACATGGGGTCAGAAGACATCGCCCGCCAGGAGTTGAACGTCTTCCGCATGAAACTTCTGGGAGCCGAAGTGCGGGCGGTCGAGGCCGGCTCCAGGACGCTCAAGGATGCGATCAACGAAGCATTGCGCGATTGGGTCACGAATGTAAGAGACACCTATTACCTTCTCGGAAGTGCACTCGGTCCGCATCCTTATCCAACGATGGTCCGGGAGTTTCAACGTGTGATCGGCGACGAAGCTCGCAAGCAGGTCCTGGAAGCCGAGCGCATATTGCCAACCGCGGTGGTCGCGTGCGTCGGCGGCGGATCGAATGCGATCGGGATCTTCACGGCGTTCTTGAGCGATCCATCGGTGAAGCTCATCGGCGTTGAAGCAGGCGGCGTGAGCTCGGCGCTCGGCGAGCATGCTGCGCGCTTCTCCGGCGGCAAGCCCGGAGTGCTGCAGGGAACCTACAGCTACGTTCTGCAGGATGCAGACGGACAGATCGCCTCCACGCACTCGGTGTCGGCGGGGCTGGATTATGCAGCGGTCGGCCCGGAGCACGCGTTCCTGCGCGACTCAGGCCGCGCCGAATACACCTCGGTCACCAACGAAGAAGCGCTGGCGGCGTTTCACGAATTGTCGCGCAGGGAAGGCATCATCCCGGCGCTCGAGTCTGCGCACGCGGTCGCTTATGCGATGAAGCTTGCTCCGAAGATGGCGCGCAACGAGGTTCTGCTCATCAACCTTTCCGGCCGCGGCGACAAGGATGTCGACTCGGTGCTGAAGAGATCGGAAGGAAAGCGATGAGCGAGATCGGCAAGGCATTCCAGGGATTGCGCGCGAGCGGGCGTCATGGAGTGATTCCGTACATCACGGCTGGATTCCCGGATCTTGCTGCGACCGAGGAGATCATCGTCGCGCTCGGACAGGCCGGCGCGACGACCATCGAGGTCGGTGTGCCCTTCAGTGATCCGATGGCCGATGGCCCGGTGATCCAGCGTGCCTGCGAACATGCGCTGGCGCAACACGTCACGCTGGGAGCGATTCTGAAGACGATCGCGGCCGCCCGCAGGCGGACGAGTGTTCCCATCGTTCTTTTCAGCTATCTCAATCCGCTCCTGCAGCATGGGCTGCAGAGGCTGGCCGAGGAAGGCGCAGGGTGTGGAATCTCGGGAATCCTGGTCACGGATCTCCCCGCCGACTTGGGATCGACATTCGCCGATGAGTTGAGGGGACGCGACATCGATTTCATCACCCTCGTCGCCCCGACCTCAACCGACGAGCGGCTTCGGAAGATCCTGGCCAGCGCCAGCGGATTTATTTACGCGATCTCCAGAACGGGAGTCACGGGCACGCAGGAGCAGATCTGCCGTGACTCCCGCATTTTGATCGAACGGGTGCGCGCCGCCTCCGATCTTCCGGTCGCGCTTGGTTTTGGGATTTCCACGGTCGAGCACGCTCGCGAAGCCTGGACCTATTGCGATGCGGTGGTCATCGGATCAGCGCTGGTTCGGTTGATCGGCGAGTCACCGCGCGGTGCGGAAGCGGCAAGAGCCGGAGAGTTCATTCAACGATTCACATCAATACAGGCCGCAACCGCGGCCACGGAGAAGTAGCCATGTTAGTCATGATGAAAGTCAGTGCGACGGCGACCGAGGTCGAGGCCGTCTGCGAAACCATTAGCAAGCTGGGCTTCCGCCCACACCCGATGCCCGGCGCGCAGCGTACCGCCATCGGGATCACCGGCAATCAGGGTCCCGTGGAAGGCAGCGGCATCGAGGAGATGCCGGGCGTCGCGGAAGTCATCTCCGTCTCCAAGCCGTACAAACTGGTGAGCCGCGACATGAAGGCGGAGAGTACTATCGTCCGTTTCGCCGGAACCGATGTCACCATCGGCGGCAAGGAGTTGGCCGTCATCGCCGGTCCCTGCGCCGTGGAGAACCGCGACCAGTTGCTTCGTGTCGCTGAGCGCGTGGCAAAGTCGGGAGCGCGTTTCCTGCGCGGCGGAGCGTACAAGCCGCGCACCTCGCCATACGCCTTCCAGGGACTCGGAGAAGAAGGTCTCAAGATCTTGGCCGAAGCGCGTGAATGTTTCGGCCTGCTGATCGTCACCGAAGCGATCGACGAAACATCGCTGGCGCTGGTCGATCAGTATGCCGACATGATCCAGATCGGCGCGCGAAACATGCAAAACTTCGCATTGCTGCGTTGCGCCGGTCGCGCCAAGAAACCCGTGCTGCTGAAGCGTGGACTCTCGGCCACCCTGGAAGAGTTCCTGATGGCCGCCGAATACGTCATGAGTGAAGGAAACTACAACGTCGTGCTTTGCGAGCGCGGCGTGAGGACGTTTGCCGATCACACCAGGAACACCCTCGATCTCAGCATCGTTCCGGCCGTGCAGCGCCTGAGTCACCTGCCGATCATCGTCGATCCGAGTCACGGGACGGGCAAGCGCCATAAGGTTCCACCGTTGTCGCGAGCGGCGGTTGCAGTCGGGGCCGATGGGCTGATCGTGGAAGTCCACCACTGTCCTGAGCAGGCACTCTCCGATGGCGCGCAATCGATCTACCCGGACCAACTGGATGAACTGATGGCACAGATCCGGCTGATCGCGAGCGCCGTCGGCCGCGATGTCGCGTTGCCCCGCGAACAGCAGGCGCTGGCAGGTCGCGCATGAAAGAGGGTTCCTATCGGACGTTTGCCGAAGCAGCGCAAAAGGGGACGGTCGCAGCCGTGGTGCGCAGCGTTCCCGCCGACCTGCTGACTCCATTGGCGGCCTACCTCAAGCTGGCCAAGGGTTCGACTTATTCGTTCCTACTGGAATCCGTCGAAGGTGGAGAACATCTCGCAAGGTATTCGTTCCTCGGTGCTGACCCCGAGCTGATCGTGATCGGACGCGGCAAGTCGACGTCGGTGATCCAAAAGGGAAGCCGCGTCGAGCACGGTCGAAGCGCGATCGATTTCCTGCGCGAATACTTCGGTACGCGGCAACTGGCGCACGCAGGTCCGATTGCGCCCCTGGCCGGAGGCGCCGTCGGATATCTCGGCTACGGTGCGGCGCAGTGGTTCGACCCAGCGATGCAGACGTTGCCATCGGAAGGTAACGATGCTGTATTCATGATCTTCAATACGGTCATTGCCTTCGACCATGCGCGTCAGCAGTTACAGATCCAGGCGGTTGCCGATGTGGGATCGGTCCGCCAGGACCCTGCACAGCTCAAGAAGACATTCGAAGGTGCGCTCGAACGCACTGAGCGGGTCGTAGAGGCATTGCGGCGTCCGATCGAGTGGACCTTGCCGGATTTCGCGGAGGCCGCCCCCGTCACCTTCGATTCGAATTTCACGCGAAGCGAATTTGAGGCGGCGGTGCGCGAGACCCAGGAATTGATCGCTGCCGGTGAATGTTACCAGGCGGTCCTCTCGCAACGGTTCAGCCGCAGGACGCCGGCCGATGCCGTTGCCATCTATCGCGCGCTGCGCGTGACCAATCCGTCCCCTTACATGTACCTGCTGAAGTGTGGGGAGGAGTCGTTGATCGGCGCCTCTCCCGAGATGCTGGTGCGGTGTCGCGGAGAGCAACTCGAGTACCGGCCGATCGCGGGCACGCGGCCGCGAGGTGCCGACGCCGTCGAAGACGCGCGGCTGGCCAGCGAACTGCTGGCCGATGAAAAAGAGCGCGCGGAGCATGTCATGCTCGTCGATCTTGGGCGCAACGATCTGGGGAAGGTCGCGCGCTACGGCACGGTCAAGCCGGAGCGGCTGATGAAGGTGGAGAAATATTCTCACGTACAGCACATCGTCACCGAACTGTCAGCGACGCTTCGCGATGGATGCGACCGTTTCGACGCGCTGGGCGCGTGTTTCCCGGCAGGGACCGTGACCGGGGCCCCAAAGATCCGCGCCATGAAAGTGATCGCCGACCTGGAGCACGGCCCGCGGGGCGTTTACTCCGGGTCGGTGTTGTATGCCGATTATGCCGGGAACCTGGATTCATGTATCGCGATCCGCACCATCGAGCTGCGCGATGGCGTGGCCAGCGTGCAGGCGGGAGCCGGTATCGTGGCGGACTCGGATCCGGGCAGCGAATTCGAAGAGACGCTCAACAAGTCGCGCGCCCTGCAGCAGGCGATCGCGATCGCCGAGGCGGGAGTGTGAGCATGTTGCTGGTCATCGATAATTTCGATTCCTTCACCTACAACCTGGTCCAGTACCTCGGGGAACTGGGTGCCGTACCGCGAGTCTTTCGCAACGACGCGATCAATATCGAGCAGATCGAGCAGAATGGCTTCGACGGCATCGTGATCTCGCCGGGGCCGGGCGAGCCGAAGGATGCAGGGATCTCGATTCCGCTGATACGGCGTTTCGCAGGGAAGATACCGATCCTGGGAGTCTGCCTCGGGCACCAGGCGATTGGAGAGGCGTTTGGCGGGAAGATCGTGCGTGCTCCGCGCCCCATCCATGGCAAATCCTGTCGCTTGGTCCACCGCGGCAGAGGCATCTTTGCCGACCTGCCGCAGGAGATCGAAGTTGCGCGTTATCACTCCTTAGTTGTGGAGAAGAGTTCACTTCCCGCGGAATTGGAGATCACGGCCGAGACCGCCGATGGCATCATCATGGGTCTCCGTCACCGCAAGCACAATGTGGAAGGCGTTCAATTCCATCCGGAATCGATCCTCACCGCGACCGGCAAGCAGATGCTGGCCACCTTCCTCAAGCGCACCCTCCGGACGACCGGCACCACGACGTAGCGGATCAATGGATCTCGATCTGTCGGGTGAATCGCACGTCAAAGGGTCCCTGCAAGTGCATCAGCGCGTTATCCACCAGCCCCGGAGAAGTCTTTAAGTCGTTTGCGCGTTGCGTGATTGTCTCGACTACGCTGGCGAGCTTCTCCAGCTCCTCAACCGCTGTTTGCGGACGCGATGCAATCCGTTCTCCCGTCAAGCTGGCGGCAACAAGTTCTTCCGGCGACCAATCCCCGGGCCAGCTCGAATTCAACATTCCCATTGCCTGATGCAGTCGCGATATCTTTCCGGCAGCGGCGTTGAGCAGCGCTTGCTTGCCGGCCGTCGCTTGCGCGCGGTGGATCGTCAGTTGGATCGGTTTGTCGGTGGCTGCCACGGGAAGTTGGACGATAGCAGTCAGCGTATCTCCATCGTACGAGATCGCCGATTGTGCAAGCTGGCGTCCATCGACAGATGCCGATTCAATAGGCCAGTCACCGCGCAAGTGCACTTCGTAAGACCGCTGCCGTAACATGCCCGGGAACCGGCCTTGCACGGCGCCGATCGTGATCCGCGTTGTCAGCGCGTCCACGCGCTCGTTGCGGATCTCGGTTCTCGCAAACTCATCTTTCTTGTAGCCGAGCGTGTCGTCGCCGTCCTCGTAAAGCGTTCCTGAAGCGCTTGAACCAGCGAACACCGTGAGCAGGACGTGTTCCAACGGGGTGTTGCTGGTATGCGACATCTTGGGCGCCATTGGGATCACGCTCCCATCCCGAACGTAGACCGCGAACTCATCCAGGGCGAAGGTACGCGCGAACTTTCCTGGACCTTCCAGCCTTGCTCCCGTAGAAAATTCGATCCAGGTTCCCTTTGGAAGCCAGATCTCTTTCTTTGCCAGTTTTGTGCCAGGGTCCATCGCCTCGGTCACCGGCGCGACGATCATGTCAGTGCCGAAGGCGTATTCATTCTTGAACTGGTAGGCCTCGGGAGTTTCCGGATTGTCGTAATAGAGCGGAAGACACAGCGAGAGTCCAGTGTCATAGGCGCGCCGCGACATCGTGTAGATGTAGGGGATCAACGAGTAACGCAGCAGGAACGCATCGCGCATCGTCTCCGCATACTCCGGGGCATAGGCCCAGATGCGGCGTTCGGCATTCGGGTTTTTGGTGGTATGCGTCCGCAAGATCGGGCTGAAGACTCCGAACTGTATCCATCGCGTGTAGAGCTCCGGCTCGACGACTCCGGGCATGTGCCCGCCGATGTCGTGACTCCAGTATCCGTAGCCTACATTCGCCGCCGTCGATGTGAAGTACGGTTGATAGGCGAGCGACTCCCACACCGAGATCGTGTCGCCAGAGAACCCGATCTGGTAGCGGTGGTTGCCCAGCCCGCCCCAGCGATGGAAGAGCAGACCCCGCTTGACGCGGCGTTCCATGTCCGTGAAGTGGACATAATTCAGCCACCACGTCGGATTCACGCCCGGCAGATTCGTCTTGTCTTCCTGCTGCCAATCGAGCCACCAGAAATCGACTCCCTGGCGCTCCATCGGGTGATGAAGGATCTCGAGATATTTCTCGGCGAAGTTCTTGCTGGCGATATCGAATGGCACGTACTTCTCGGTCGCCGGATCGATACCCATGGCTTTCGCCATCTCCGGGTACTGTTCCTCATGGGGCTGAACGCCGGAGGCCGGGTGAAGATTCAAGGTCGTCTTCAAGCCCTGCTCGTGCGCCCAATGGAGGAAGCGCGGAGGATCGGGAAAGTAGTTGCGATTCCAGGTGTAGCCCGTCCAGCCCAGCGAATGGCCGGATTGATCCTTCTTGTCTTCCCACCAGCGGTTGGCAAATGTGAGATGCCAATCCATATCCACGACGAGCACGTCCAGGGGCACGTCGTGTTCGTGGAATTGATCGACAAGGTCGCGCAATTCTTGGTCGGTATACGCCCAATACCTCGACCACCAGGTGCCGAACGCGAAGTAAGGTGGAAGGGGAATCCTTCCGGCGACGCGCGTGTAGTCGCGGAGCGCCGCTTTGTAATCATGTCCGTAGGCGAAGAGGTACCAGTCCTGGCGGTCGCCGGCCGGGCGTGGAGTCACCCAGGGCCAATCGGAATCGTCAAAGAGTGGACGAGCCGAGTCGTCTACCAGCACCCAGCCGTCTCGCGAGATCAGCCCCGGCTCCAGGGGAATCGGTCCGTTCGAGTTCCGCGCTCCCTGCGCGCCGTCGAGAGTCCGATAGGTTCCCAGCAGATTGCCCTTGTCGGGCATGCCCGACCGCCACTCATGCGGGCCATCCGCCATCGAAAGGGTAACGGCAAGGTCTTCCGGCGTGAATCGAGCTCCCAAGGTGTACCGCAACGTCAACGCCGAAGTCTTGATCGTGAGCGACTGTTCCCCGCGCGTCACCGAAAATGCCGGCACCGGCAGCTTTCGATTGAGAAAGACCATCGAAGCGCGGTCCTCGAATTTTCCGTCAGCCGCCCACTCCATGCGGATCAGTTGCGGAGTCAGTACGGTGAAGCGAGCGGCACCGGCCGTCACCATGGCCTTGGTGTCGGCCATCGGATCGTCGGACTGTGCCTGAACGTGGAGCGAGCAGACGAGGAGAAGAACTATCGCAAGGACGCGGCGCATCTGGACTCCCTCGAATAGAAACGCCGAATTGTACATCGCGGGGGAGACAGGAACGGACGTCCGTAGGTCTCGTAACTACTTGTGCTGGATGACGCGGACCGTCTCGCTTCGTTTGCCGAACAGCTTCAGCTGGGTTCGCCGATCTTGGTCTGGTGAGGATCTGCAACACCGTGGTCGCTTCATCAGAAGAGGTTTGGGCCGATTGCCCTCTCAGCATCCAGACCGTGCCGACGACGAAGGTGACGGCCAATAAACCTGCTTCGACCTGCTTTCTCAAAGCCATCGCTCGACTTTCAAGAAAATTGACAATCCCTCTACTTTGAATGACTTATGAGGGAAAAGGCTGTATGCGCAGGCCCTTGGGACGGCAAAAAGTTGTCAGGTTGATCGTTTTTGGTATTGATCCCCTGCTTTCCTGTGTTCATCCCATACGTCTAAGCCTTGCCAGGAATTGGGTGTTCCTGGGCTTGCACCAAGCAGCTCCATGGAGCGGGGCAGTCCATTGGGCTTGGTTAACTCACCGGAAGAAACATTGGCGACCATCATCATCCCGCCGCGATGGAACGCAGCGGAGGAGAGCAAGAACCTATATGAGTATCCGAACCTTGATCGTGGACGACGAGCGTCTGACCCGCCGGCGCATCCTTTCATTGCTGAAAACCGATAACGATATCGAAGTCGTAGGAGAATGTGGCGACGGGCCGACGGCGGTTCGCGCCATCGCCGAGCACAGGCCCGACCTGCTTTTCCTCGATGTCCAGATGCCGGAAATGACGGGCTTTGATGTCTTGCGGGCGATTCCGCAGGAACAGCTCCCGGCAACCATCTTCGTCACATCGTTCGATCAATATGCCGTCCAGGCTTTTGAAGCGCATGACCTCGACTATCTGCTCAAGCCCTTTGCCGTGGAACGCTTCTCGGACGCCATTTCGCGGGCCAAGAGGAATCTGCGTCAGCCTGCCGTATCCGAAAACGGCAATCTGATCGATCTCTTGCAGGAGATGCAGGGCTCCCGGCGCTCAATCATGGTGCGTTCGGCCGGCCGCACGGTGTTCATTCGCTTGGAGGACATCGAGTGGATCGAGGCCGCCGCGAATTACATCAAGATCTTCGCGGGAGAAGATCAATACATCGTTCGCGCAAAGATCAGCACCATCGAACAGCAATTGCCGGTCATGAAGTTCGTTCGCATCCATCGCTCGTTGATCGCCGGCATCGATCACATACGGGAGCTGCAGTCCTGTGGCAACGGCGAGTTCGTGGTCGTATTGCGGCGGGCCAAGGAGCTTCCTTTGGGCCGCACCTATCGCTCTCACGTCGATTCGGCGCTGAAGCAGGTTCACGCCGTGGCTTCGTAGTTCATCGACTGACAAGAAAGAGCGCGGACCATCCGGCCCGCGCTCTTTGTGTTTCCAACGATCAGTCCCTCTCGCGCATCCTTGAGCCTCCGCCTGCGGCTGCCGGCTGATCGTCGCGGTGCGCCGCCTTCCATTCCTGTTCCGAGATCGGCTGGATGGTGGGAAGCTTCTTTTGCCCGAGTTGCCGATTGATCGCTGGCAGTGACTTGTCGGTGATTCCTTGGAATTCCTTGATCACGTCTTCCAACTCTCGTCCCAGGACATCGGCTCGTGCCACTTGCGAATCGGTTGGACGTCCTCCATAGCTGGAGACGTCGCCATACAACGTTCCGAGGTACTCGCGGAGCCGCTCCTCGCCGGTGATCGCGCCACCTTCCTTGGTGGCGACGATCTTGGACCGAACACCGTCGGCCTCGGTGGCAAGCGACTGCAATTGTTTGCGGAGGGGATCGTTGGCCGGGAGTTTAGCGGCGCGCGCCGTGGCAGCGTCGCGGATCCCGATGATCTGGTCCACCGACCAACTCATGTGGTTCAGCATTTCCACCAGCCGCTCGGCGAGAGCGAACTGGGCTTTGCGATCCTCCACCGTGAATTTCGCACGCGGATCCAAAGCCAGGGTGAGCTGCGTCTCGTACACCTTATCGCCCTTCGTCATCTTGACCCGGTAGGTACCGGGCAGGACGACCGGTCCGATCGCGGCTCCGAACATCGCACTCGCAGCCGGGGGGACCACGGGAGGTTTGAGACGCATCGACCAGGAGGCGATGTTGACGCCGCGCTTCTTGCTGCTGGCCACGGTATCCACCAGTTTTCCTTCGGCATCGAATATCTCGATCTTCAGGTCGCCAAAGATGTGGCGTGCGCGCTGATAGTAGGGGATTCGCGCCGCCTGGGGCCGCTCCGGCCCGCTGTAGGAATTGTCGCCTTCGGGCCAGCCCCCGAAAGCGTCGATGTACTGGAAGGCAGTCTCCACCGGGAGGAACGCCGCTTCTTGCGCCATCAGATCGGGAGCAAGCGAACGTAGCGGAGCGATGTTGTCGATCACCCAGATCCCACGTCCATGCGTGGCCATCACAAGGTCCGAAGTCCTCGGATGGACGACGAGATCGCGAACCGCGACGTTAGGAAAATTGTTCCCCTTGTACTGTGCCCAGCGTTGTCCGCCGTCGATGCTGATCCACAGCCCAAATTCGGTTCCTAGGAACAACAGGTTCGGATCCTTGATGTCTTCCTTGATGACATGGGCATAGCCTCGAACGCCGCTCTGGTCGCTCGTCAGTGACGCCCACGTCTTTCCATAATCCGTGGTCTTGAAAACGTAAGGCCGGGTGTCGCCGTACATGTGCCGGTCGAAGGTTGCATAGGCAGTGCCTTCGGCAAAGCGGCTGGCCTCCACCCACGTGACCCAGGAGCCCTTGCCGACGCCGGAAACGTTGCCCACGACATTGGTCCAGTTCTTGCCTCCGTCGCGGGTGAGCTGCAGGTTGCCATCGTCGGTGCCGACCCATATCTGCTGCGCGTCTTTCGGCGACTCACTGATGGAATAGACCGTCGTGTTCATCTCCGCGGCGGAATTGTCGATGGTGACGCCGCCCGACTCTTCCTGCTTCTGCTTTTCCGGATCGTTGGTGCTGAGATCCGGCGAGATCCGCTCCCATGACTGCCCGTGATCTTTCGAGCGGAAGAGGAATTGTGCGCCGAGATACAGCGTGTTCTTGTCGTTCGGACTTACCTGGATGGGCGTGTTCCAGTTGAACCGCAGCTTCTTCTCGCCGTATTGCGCATAGGGAGTGATGCGGCGGGTCTCATGGGTCAGGCGGTTGATCCGTCCGATCTCGCCGCCCTGCGCTTCCGCATAGATGTAATTCGGGTCCGCAGGGTCTTCCCACATCCAGAATCCGTCGCCTCCATACATGTTCTCCCACCGGGAATTGGTCACTCCGCCCGGGTAGGAGGAATCGCCGACCCAGGAGCTATTGTCCTGAAGTCCCCCGTAGACGTGGTAGGGATCGGCGTTGTCGATGCTGACGTGGTAGAACTGCGAGATCGGGAGATTCATGAAATGCTCCCACTGCGTGCCTCCATCGAGGCTTCGCCATAGGCCTCCGTCGTCTCCCGCAAGGATCGTGTTGGGATTATTCGGATCGATCCATACGTCGTGGAAATCGCCGTGCGCTGAACCCGAGACCTGGCTGAAGCTCTTGCCTCCATTGACACTCAAGAGCAGGACCAGGTCGACCTTGAAGACCTTGTTTTCGTCCTTGGGGTCGACGATCAGGTTCGCAAAATAGAAGGGCCGCCATACCATGAATTGGCTGGCATCGAGCGGATTCCAGCTTTGGCCTCCATCGTCGGAACGGTACAGAGCGCTCTTCTTGGACTCGATCATCGCGTAAACCACGTTGGGCTTCGAGGAAGCCACAGCGATCGCGATGCGCCCGTAGGGTTTCGCGGGAAGTCCCTTGGCACTCGACTCATTGATCTCCGTCCAATGTTCGCCGCCATCCGTCGATTTGAAGATCCCGCTGCCGGCTCCGCCGGAACGGAAGGTCCAAGCCTGGCGCCGGAAATCCCACATCGTCGCATACACCGTATTGGGCTCCTGCGCGGCCATGCTCAACATCGAACAACCGGTCGAAGCGTTCGCGCCGGCAAGCACCTTGCGCCATGTCTTGCCAGCATCGCTGGTCTTGTACACCCCGCGCTCGTCGCTGTCGTCGAAGGCATGTCCGGTGACGCAGGCCAGCACCGCTTTCGAGTCCCTGGGGTCGACGATGATCTTGGCGATACGTTCGGAATTCTTTAGCCCCATGTTGGTCCAGTTGTCGCCGCCGTCGGTGGACTTATAGATCCCATCGCCGACGGACACGCTGTTGCGTGCCCACGTCTCGCCCGTCCCGACCCAAACCGTCTTCGGGTTCGATGGATCGATGGCGATCGCGCCGATGGATTGGACCGGCTGGTCGTCGAATACCGGTTTGAACGTGCTGCCGCCATTCACCGACTTCCAAACTCCGCCGCTGGCTGCTCCGGCGTACACGACGAGGCGTCCGCCATCGGTGTAGGCCGACAAGGCGGCCACGCGTCCGCTCATCTCGGCGGAGCCGATGTTGCGTGCCGGCAATCCTGAGATGGTCCCAGAGTCATAGCGCACCGGCGCCTGCGCGGGGGCCAAGACTGAGACCAGGATGATTTCCAAGAACACCAAGAGCGATTTACGCAATGTTTGCGAAACTTCCCGACCGATCATTTCCTATTCCTTTCAATCTCTTAATAAGTCGTTGATCAATCCGCGCTACTGCTTCGGCGGTTTTGGAGATTCCGGAATCTTGCCCTTGTCTTGCGGAGGAGTTGCAGGCATCTTGAATTCGGAATCGTCGAGCGGGAGGTTCGCCTGGATGGAATCGATGGTGATCTTGGCTCTCGAATCAGGATTACTCTTCGACCAGTTCTCCATCGAGAATGGGTAATACACTCCATTCACCAGCTTGTAAGATCCGAGATCCTGCACGCTTTCGTGCACCGACCCACGGATATACATGATCTTCTCGACGCGGATCTCCAGCATCGAATCCGGATCGAGGTAGTAGTTGAGGACGTCGCCGTTCTTCAGCGTCACCTTCAATTTGTAAACGTCGTCGCCGTCCACCGAGTCATGCCCGATGTACTCGACGGTATTTCCCTTGGCCTGGTAGTCCACCAGCGGCCCGCTGAAGTCAGCTTGTTCCACCAGGTCCCGCAGGTCGTCTTCGCCGAGCATCTCGGGGTCCTTGCGTCCTTCAAAGGGGGAGATCTGCCATCCGATCGTGCCGTCGTAGGCCTGGATCTGCGTCATTCCCTGGACGGTGAATGTCTGCCGGAACCGGTCAGGCGCCTTCGCTTCCTGTCCGACCTGGGCTGAGAATGGACCCTGCTGCAATCGGCCGGTACTTTTCGCGGTCGTGATCGCCTTGATCTTTTCGACTCCACCCTTGGCTTGGAGGTTCTTGGCCACGAGTTCGTCAGCGGTTTGGCCTAGGGCCAGGCCTGCGCAACAGACCATTCCGAGCATGATGCTCAGCGTAGGACGCATGTTTCGCTCCTTCAATATTGGACCTTCATTGGGATGATCCACGGACCTGCCCGTCCGGGACAAAGATGTCGAAGTGGGCAAGAGTCTACAACATTCCAGCCAAATTAGCTCCTGGCGTGCGTTTTGGGGCTGCCTGCTGGGGCGACTTCGCAATCCCGCTTTGGACTTTCATGGTTTCGACTGCTCGCAACTATTGGGGCTTTTGTGGAGCTTTGGCGTAGAGTGTAAACCCTCCGGAACACCGGATGCGAGGTGCGGGTGAAAAACGAAAAACAGATCAAAGATCTTGCCGAGCGGTACCTTATCGATAAGGGCAAGGGTTTCAAACTCAAGCACATCAAACCCGATGAAACCCATGGACTCGGAGACCAGTTCAAGGCGGCCGCCGGGCAACTGCTGGACCATAGCACGCAGATGCTGGCCGAACAGCAGGACATGCTCTATGCGCAGGATCGCTGGTCCCTCCTCCTCATCTTCCAGGCGATGGACGCTGCCGGAAAAGACGGCACCATCAAGCACGTGATGAGCGGCGTGAACCCGCAGGGCTGTCAGGTCTACGCCTTCAAGTCGCCGTCGTCGATCGAGCTTGACCACGATTTCATGTGGCGCACCAACCGTTTCCTCCCGCAACGCGGACACATCGGTATCTTCAACCGCTCGTACTACGAAGAAGTGCTGGTCGTGCGCGTGCACCAGGCGCTGCTCAACGCCCAACGCGTCCCGCAGGAGCTGGTGGGCAAGAATATCTGGGAGGAACGTTTTGAAGACATCAATTGCGTGGAGCGTTACCTCTCCCGCAACGGCACGGTGATCCGGAAGTTCTTCCTCCACGTCTCGGAGGACGAGCAGAAGCGGCGGTTCATGCGCCGCCTGCAGGATCCCGAGCGCAACTGGAAGTTCTCCGCCGCTGACGTCCGGGAGCGGAAGTCATGGGACGCGTACCAGGATGCGTACGAGGACATGATCGCCAACACGGCGACGAAGCATGCTCCCTGGGTGGTGGTCCCCGCGGACCACAAGTGGTTTGCGCGACTGGTCGTGTCGTCCGTCGTTGTGCAGGCGCTCAAGGAGATGAACCTGAGCTACCCGGTTGTGGACACGGAGAAGCGCAAAGACCTGGCCTGCGCCGAGGTGGAGATCAAGGCCGAAGATCCCAACTTCGACTTCTCGCTCGGGTACCAGCAAAAGGATCACGGCGCTAAACACGTCAAGGGCAAGCACCACGGCAATGGCGCCGCAAAGAACGGCCACGGTCGCCAGGCCAAGCCTGTCCACGCCTGATCCGGAGATTCGAGAAATTTCGCCGGCTGTGTCGAACGTCACAGCCGGCTTTTTCTGTCTCTGCCAGACTGAAAGGGATGGATTCTTACGTCATTCTTACGAACCGCAAGCGAGTCCTGATCGCGCTCGCCCACACCGCCGTCTTTCTCTCGCTGGCAGTGCGCTCAGTGGCGAAGCCTTCGATGGTGAACGCCGTGTATTCTCTGCGCGGATCGGCCCTGGCAGGGGCGATTGCGATCCTCTTGATCTACCTGATCGTGACCACAGTTTTGCTGCAACTCACCCGCCTGTCGAAGCTCGCACTCGAACGCCTTTACTTCGGCCTCTGCGCCACCAGTGCCGGTTTTGGACTTCTCCGCTATTGGCTCGGCGACCCCACCATCCATGTCGCCATCTACTTACGGGTGATCGCCCTGACCCTGGCCGTCGGGCTCGGCGTCCTTATCTGGCTCGGACATACCTCCAATAAAACTGTCGCCTAAACCCCTCCGGTATCATCTCTAGAAGGTAAAGATCCGCGCTGCATCGGGCAGCGCGGTTTCCTGTAAAGGAGCCGCTGCTTTGTTGCCGCTGCCGCAGATCGATCGACTGTTTTTCATGGTGGACTTCCTTGGCGTCTTGGTGGGC
>Ga0315268_10000547_pt1 | contig 43862 bp, 42 predicted proteins | sample C1_top_MG_FD_204535 | JGI IMG/M metagenome (GOLD analysis project Ga0315268, IMG submission 204535) | Sediment microbial communities from Yellowstone Lake, YNP, Wyoming, USA - C1_top | ecosystem: Environmental > Aquatic > Freshwater > Lake > Sediment | place: USA: Wyoming | collected 2017-08-01
GGCTTCGTGTAGAAAGCAAAGATTTACGGTTTTGGCAAAATTTGTTCACATAACGCCATGAAGGGCAATTTTTGTCAAGCGACTTTGGTAAAGCCATGGGGATGCTTGCTTACTATGATTAAGCCGTTTTTATGTCTTTGTAAGTCTTTGCGAAGCCATCTCCTCGCATAAGAGGAGGCGGCTTCGCAAAAGCCGCTTGCATGATAACGCGCATCTTTGCTTGACAATCCATAGTTCGTCAAGTAAAATCACGGACGCTTAACAATAAAATATCCAGCCGAGATAGCTCAGTTGGTAGAGCACGCGACTGAAAATCGCGGTGTCCCCAGTCCGATCCTGGGTCTCGGCACTCTCGGTTAAAAGTTAGCCAAGAAATGCGGGCGTAGTACAGTGGTAGTACGTCTCCTTGCCAAGGAGAAGGTCGTGAGTTCGAATCTCATCGCCCGCTCTGTTTTTTAAAAATGGCGTCGTCGCCAAGTGGTAAGGCAAGGGTCTGCAAAACCCTTATTCAGGGGTTCAAATCCCCTCGACGCCTCTGATAAAAATACAATTTAAATCAAAACGGGCTTTTTTCAAAGCCCGTTTTTGTTGGTCAGACGTGCGGAATAATTTTTGCGACCAGTTTATCTTTGGGTTGATAACCCGTGAGGCGTTCTTTGATCTCGCCGCTTTTGAAGAGCATCAGCGTGGGAATGCCCATCACGCCGTACTGCATCATCGTGTTGGGATTCTGGTCGGCGTCCAGCTTCACAACCTTGATCTTGCCTGCCCAATCTTGCGCCAGTTGTGTGACGATCGGTTCGATCATTTTGCACGGCTGGCACCATACGGCGGTGAAATCCACCAGTACAGGAAGTTCGGAATTGATTACTTCGTTTTGAAAATCGGAATCGGTTACATATTGCATATCAGACATTTGTGCCTCCAGTGGTAGTAGACGCCGTGCGCATGGAAAATATTACGTTGACGTTGTGATATTCACGTGATAGAATGCCTTTCGCTCTGTCCTTGTCAGGACATCAGGGCGCGTAGCTCAATGGCAGAGCATCGGCCTTTTAAGCCGTTGGTTGAGAGTTCGAATCTCTCCGCGCTCACTGTAAAATCCTCCTATTCATTGGAGGATTTTTGTTTGGTTGAGAGTCTCCATAAGGAGATGGTATTCGAATCTTCGCGAAGCACCCTGCGGGATCCGCGCTCACTGTAAAATCCTCCTATTCGTTGGAGGATTTTTGTTTGGTTGGGAGTCTTTATCGAAAGATGATATTCAAATCTATTTCAATGCTTTGTATAACTCATCATAAATCCCCGGCGCGGCGCAGATGATGGACTGCGGCGCGGAGATGTAATCGGGATTGCCGTCTACATTCGTGACGCGCGCGCCGGCTTCCTCAGCGACCAGTCCCGCCGCGGCTACATCCCAGGGTTTGAGCGAGAGTTCCCAGAAACCGTCGAAACGACCTGCGCCGACATAACATGCGTCCAACGCGGCGGAACCGAGTCGGCGCACGCCTTGGGTCAACTTTGCCAGTTTTCCAAAGTTATGAAAATTATCCTGCTTTGTATTCCATGTATCATATGGAAATCCGGTTACTAATAAACTTTTTTGCAACTCAGTTGTTGCAGAAGCATGGATGCGCTTATTGTTCAAGAACGCGCCTTTGCCGCGTTCGGCGGCGAACATCTCGCCGCGCAAAGGTTCGTAAACGGCTCCCAGCATAACGGTCCCGCGCGATGCGTAGGCAATGGACACGCAGAAGATGGGGATATGATGCGCGTAATTCACAGTCCCATCCAGCGGATCAATGTACCAGATGTGATCTTTATCGCCCAGCGTCTCGCCGCTTTCTTCCGCGAGGATGTAATGATCCGAAAAATGTTTTTGGATCTCGCCGATCAAATAGGCTTCAGATTGATGATCCACTTCGGTAACGAGATCAATCACACCTTTGTATTTCACTTGATGTTCGCGCTGATAGCCTGCGCGCAAAAGTTCGCCCGCGCCGCGTGCAAGAAGTTTGAGATCTTTTAGAGTTGGCTGCATTATTTTCGAAGCTCGTCAATTACGCGGTAGACTTCCTGCAATTCCTTTTCTATTTCCACGCGGTCTCGCAGGCTTTGTTGAAGCAGGTCTTCATACGCGGTGATTTGATTTGCAGGCAGGGTTTTCAATATCCTTTGAGCGCGCGCCACCTGATTATTCTTGTGGCGCAATTTATTCTCAAGACGGGCGCGATATCCGCTGTAAAAAGTTTCGTTGTCAAGCGGCTTTGGCGATGTGGGCTGCTTTTGCATCATCAATTCGGCGATGGTAAGCAGAAATTCTTCCGTATCAATCGGCTTTTCAATGAACTGCATCGCGCCGAGACTCATGGCAAAGGCTTTGTCTTCAGGCGTTACATAAGTGGCAGAGAGAAAGATGACGGGAATATTCAGGTTGGCGGGGTCTGTTCGCAACGCATATACAAACGCATATCCATCCATTGTTGGCATGAGAATATCGGTGATGACCAAAGCCGGTCGTTCCTGTTTGACCTTTTCGAGCGCTTCCTCGCCGTTGCGCGCCGTAACCACCTGATAGCCTTTGAATCTTAGCGTGACTTCCAACAACTCAAGAATATTCGGGACATCTTCCACAACGAGGATATGACCTTGTTGATTTATCATGGTTTTATTGTATCCTTTTTTGGATGAAGAACGCCGCTTCATTCGGTCATTTAGCTTGATCCCGTTACCGATTCCTTTTACCTGCTCCAATATGCTTTTACATGATATTTAAATATTGGAGAAGTTTTAGTATCAGGATAATGAAGATCACAAGGGCAATGCCATGCCAAATGAAACGTAATAGAAAACGGAAGATGGCTGTGACGATATGAAAGAAAAACCGAAAAATGACGAACGCCAATATAAGCCCAAGAATAAGCGCCGCCCATCCGAAAAGGGGACTGGATGTAATGTTTGAAAGATCAATTGTCATTTTTACTCTCTTGATTATGCAGTTCGATAATACCCAACATCCACCGAATAGACGCGTCCGCGCTTGATGACTTGTTTCACCAAATTCGTTCCATAACGATAGCCAACCTGGCGATAATCGGCTACGGATAAAATCAATATATCCGCTTGTTTACCGATTTCGATGGAGCCAATCATATCAGACCGGCGAATCGCGTGCGCCGAATTAATGGTAGACGCGGCGATGGCTTGCGCCGGAGTCAGTTTCATATATCGGCAGGCTAACGCGATTGCAATCTGCATGGACTCGTTCCAGGATGTGCCGGGGTTGCAATCGGTGGCAAGAGCCAGCATTGCATCTGCTTCGATGATTTTTTTGGCGGGCGTGTAATCTTTTTCGGCAAGACCAAAAGGCGTACATGGTAACGCCACCGCGACGGTATCCGATTTCGCGAGCGCGGCAATATCTGCATCTGACGTCTTGACCAAATGATCGGCGGACGCCGCACCTAATTCTGCCGCGAGAGCCGCGCCGCCGATGTTGTCAAATTCGTCAGCGTGGATCTTGAGCGGGAATCCCAGCGACCCAGCTTTCGTCAAGACTTGACGCGATTGTTCCAAGTCAAAGGCTTTGTTCTCGCAGAAGACATCCACAAAAGGCAAACGTAGGCGCGGAGCATGAGTCTCCCACCATTCTTTTAACATCGGCAACATGGTGTTGGCTACTATATCCGTGTAATCTTGCGGATTATCTTTATATTCGGGCGCGATGGCGTGCGCGCCAAGAAATGTGATGGCAAGGTCAAGCGGACCTTCGTCATCAAGCGCGAGCAGAGCTTTTAGTAAACGCAATTCGGTGGATGTTTGCAAGCCATAACCGGTCTTGGCTTCGGCGGTGGTGGTGCCATGCGCGAACATGCGGAGCAGGCGTGGGCGAGTCTGCGCGATGAGCGTTTCGATGCTGGCTTTGCGCGTGGCTTTTACCGTTGAAATAATTCCGCCGCCCGCCGCGAGAATATCAAGATAAGCCATGCCGCCCATTTTCATTTCAAATTCGTCTGCGCGGTCGCCAGCCCAAATGACGTGTGTGTGCGGATCTACGAAACCGGGCATAAGTACACAATGACCCGCGTCGAGAGTCGGTTCTTCGGGATAAGCGTTCTTGAGTTCGTCGGTAGCGCCGACCGCCACGATTTTTTCATCGCGCACGACGACCGCGCCGTTCGAGATGATGCCAAGCGTACCGAGGGCATGTCCGCGTTGCGGACCGCCCGCGAGGGTAAGGAGTTGGGATGCAGAATGGATAAGCATACGGTTATTTAACCACAAATATCCTATGGATACAATGTGAACGCGCGGTCGCATTGGAGACAATAGTGAATATCAGAGATTGATTTTTCCAGTTCCAATTTTGTTGGCGCTTTCTTCGACCGCGCTGTTTTGACGGATGCCGATCTTCATGGCGTGAACCTAACCGACGCACATTTGGTGGAAACCGATCTAAGCCGCGCAAACCTGCAAAATGCCATTTTCGAAAATGCCGATTTGGAGCGGGTTAATCTAAGCGGCGCAAATTTAAAAAACGCCCAGGTTACAATGGAACAATTACAGCGCGCAACCCTTAATCATGAGACCATTATGCCGGACGGATATTTATTCAATCCGTCAAACTAACACGCGTCGTCATTGACCAAATTTTGCAGCCAATCGTATCGCGCCCAACGCGCCCAGACTCATTACCAGCGGCATAATAGGACCGGTGTACAACATACGGCTGTCCACAGCCATGTATGCCAGCGTCACCATAATGAGGCTTGCCCAAAGCGACCACGTGAGACGCAGGTTTTTCCACAAGCCAACCAGCGCCAGCAAAATCAAAATCGCTTGCAAAAGCGCCAGCGCGTATTCGGTAAATCCCATTTGATAACCAAACGCTTCGCTGACGCGCCAATCAAACCAAAGCATGAAGAAACGATACCCCGAAAGCAAAACATAATGCACAGGGTTTGCGGCAATGATCTTGAGACCTTCCTGCCGATAGACCACATCCATCTGCGCTTCGTTTTCATTTCCGTGCAAGTCGGTGCGGCGCGCAATCAGCGCCTGGATTGCCGCCCAGCCTTCGTCATTGCCAACGTTGTGGAGATAATCGTTTGTGCCAAGCGCGTAGTTGTGACGATAAATATTGTAGCCAACCAAACTGGAGCCGATAAAAGGTTTGCCGAATGTCAAATCAGTGCGGACCAGCCACGGGGTCAGAATGGATGCGACCATCGCGGCAACCAAAAGGGCTGGCTTGATCCGGTTCATCCAGCCGCGTTTCATCTTCCAGCCTTCGATAACCAATCCCGCGACGACGGTCACCGCGACCATCAGCATTGCAGAACGCGACATTGCCGCGACGCCAAGTCCCGCGCCAGCCAACAGCCAATCGCGGACTTGATCCGTGCGGCGGGCGCGCAGAACGAACAGGATGCCAATTGTCACGCCCAGCCCAGCCAACAAATCACCTGAGACTTGCGAAATGAGACTCATTGAGCGCGGATAGATTGCCCAAGCAAAAGCCGCCAATAATCCAGCCAGCGCTGAATTTGTCCATTCGCGCGTCATAAAAAATAGCGCGACCATGATGCCGACCAGAAGCAGTAATTCTATAATGCCTGCCGCGAAGAGTGATTCTTTGGTGAGCATAGCCACGCCTGTAAACAGTAGGACGGGCGCGGGTTCGCGCATGGCAGTCGCCGAGTGGAACTCATCACAAAATGGGAAATAATATTGGTTGCACAGGCTATAGCCGTAACCGCGCTTCAAGTTGGTTGCAATGCCCCACCATGACATTGTCTCGCCTAAATGTAGTTCGGGAGGTTGGGATTGAAGCACGAAGGTGCCAGCCAGAAAGGTCAGCGAGACCATCAGCGCGAGGATCAAATAGGCGTGCGCGGATGCGTAAGCGTCGACGTGAGTAAGCCAGGTTTTAGGTTTTTGGGAGATTGCTTGCATATTCTATATTGTAATCTGTGTTATTTATTTTCTTGAATCCTTGCAATTGTTCGCACGCGGCGCGGTACCCCGCGTCAATGATTTCGGCATACCTGTCAAGTTCAAGTAACCCGAAGGTTTGGACGGGAACCTTGATCAACAAGTCAGCGGAACGCCATACTTCATTCAAGCGGTAGTGGATGGTGCCATCTACAAGTCCCGCGATGATGCTGAATAAATTTGGGGCTTTCACTTTTTTGGGAAAAGGTGAGAAGCGCCCTAGTAAAGCCTGCCAACCCGACAGACTGGAACCGAAATCATATTCCCCATTTACCGGACTGCTCGTAATCAAGTCAACGCCGATGACTGTGCCGGTGGGACACATCTCGCGCATTCGGTCAATGGGCAGGTTGTTGGCTGCCCCGCCATCTACAAGCACACAGCCATCTTCAAGGATCGGTGCGAAGATGCCTGGGAATGCCATGCTCGCGCGCACTGCTTTCCACAGCGGTCCACTGGTGTGCATGATCTCCTTGCTTTGGGTCAAATTGGCGGAAATGCAGAAGAAAGGTCTCCAGGTGTCTTCGATGTCTCCCGCGTATAATCTTTTGAGCAGGGCAGTGATGCGCCGGGTGGATGTGAGCGAAGTATAAGGAAGAGTGTAATCAAGCAGTTTTTTTGGATCGGAGAATTTGACCGCGAGATCGAATAATCGTTCACTTGACCAGCCGAGGGCGCAACCAGCCGCCACAATCGCCCCCATGCTGGCTCCCGCTACCCAATCGAATTCCAGGTCAGATTCCTCCAAAGCGCGCAAGACGCCTAAATGCGCCCAGCCGCGAGCCCCGCCTCCAGCAAGAGTCAGCCCGACCGGTTTGCCAATGATGCGCCGCGCCAGCCGTCGAAAATCAGATTGATTCCCCATGCGGACATGGTGATGTGCGCGGACAGGAAATGCGCCAGAACGACGCCGCGCCAGCCATTCAGCCGTGCCAGTTGGACTTTGGCAATCGGAAGGATGTTGCAGGGCCAATTCCACACGCGCGCAGGTTTGCGTGGACGGCAGGACTTGTTCGATTTCGGTCAGGCTGGGATTGTCGTTTACCTCGCCAACCAATAAAATAAGATCTGCATCTTCCACACAGCGCCGCGCCCAGGATGTCAACCGCCCTGATTGATCCAGCACGGATGTTGATTCATAAATGGTGTAATGATGTTGGCGTTCGCGTTCATCCAACCAGGCATTGATCACCGCGCTAAGCGGATGATTGAGCGGCGTTTCAGAAGCGCCTAGCTTCCCATAGAGTTGATCGAAACGCGCGGGGTTGAGCGACATCGTGGAGCCAAGCGCGGATAATGAATTAGCCAGTTGTTCGGCAAACTCGCCAAGCGGCTGTCCGACCCGGATGGGAAGCAGGGTGATGACCATGCTGTTTTTTATATCGGGCTTGCCGATGGATACCGCGCGCCGAACGATCTTGCGTGTCAGGGTAATCAATACTTGTGGATATTGATGCAGCAGGTTTTCGAAAACAGGTCGGGTGATGATGATCATGTCCGTTGAGCGCGTGGCGTATACGGTGGCTGTCCGTAGACTCTCAGGAGCGCCGCTTTCAGCCAGCAGGGCAAACTCACCGACGCACTCCCCAGCTCCAACTTCGCGGATGATGCGCTGGTTTCCATCGGCTTCTTCCGCTACCAAACGCAGTCGTCCCTGAACGATGATATACATTGCATCGCCCGACTCACCCTGATTGAAAAGGGTCTGTCCGCTGTCGCAATGACAGCAGTCTAAATTTTTCAATAGATCGCGTAGCAGAGCATCGTCAATATCCCCAAAAAATTTTTTTAGCGCGAGGCGAGTTTGATCCTGTTGGAAACGCGGCAGTAGTTGATTTGCTAACCCGGTAAGCAGGTTGGGATGTTCTTCTGCTAGGCGGTCAAAATTGGATTTTGTCAGGCACAACAAGTCAGTGTTTTCCAGCGCGGTGACTGTGGCTGTGCGTGGTTGACCCGTCAGCAATGAAATCTCTCCTACACATTCCCCAGCCTTCAAATCGTTGAAAAAATTTCCTGCCGCGCCGGTGGAACATACGCTGACGCGCAACATCCCTGAAGTTACGATATAAAAGGCGTCTCCCGGGTCGCCTTGAGTAAACAGCGTATCTCCCTCTGAAAGTTTTTTCTTTACCACTTCCGCCGCGACTGCTCGTGCGGCGGAAGAATCCAGATTTTGAAAGATTCGCAGTGGGGTCAGGAAATTGAGAATATCTTCAATTTCATTTTTCTTACCAGCGCTTGTTGAGTTTGGCATAGGCATATTTTCTTTCCTGCTATAATTATAGTTCAATGTTGTTGAGCGTTTCCTCTTTGACAGGATCCCATCCTTCCCTACTTTTTCTCGGCTTTATTTCCATCGCCGATAATGAGATTACTGTCTTTCACAATGCCAGTCCAGATTTGAACCCGCGTTGACTGCCGCGAGCTTACGCAAAAAATACACGATGCCATGAAAAATACTACCATTCAAATAAATACGGTTAATGGAAATCAAGATACGATTCCTTGTTCTTGGGCGCATACTTTGGTGATTGGCAGTGGCGCCGCCGGATTAAATGCAGCTGTCCAACTGGTTCGTAATGGCGTTGAGGATGTATTAATCTTGACAGAGGGGCTTACAAAAGGAACTTCCATAAATACTGGTAGTGACAAGCAAACCTATTATAAGCTCTCGATGTGCGGTGTTGAAACGGATTCGCCGCGTATGATGGCGGATAGTTATCTGACTGGCGGTTCAATGCACGGAGATCTCGCCCTCATTGAGTCTAGTCTCTCTGCGCGCGCATTTCTCAATCTTGTGAATTTGGGCGTTCCATTTCCGAGAGACCAATACGGTCAATTTGTTGGTTACAAAACCGACCATGATCCGCGCCAGCGGGCTACCTCCATTGGACCATATACTTCGCGGGAAATGTGTCGAAAACTAATTGAAGAAGCTCAAAGACTTAGTATCCCTATACGCGAAGGACAGGATGTCATTGAATTAATCGTTGTTGAGGAAAATGGCTCGCGTCGGATTGCGGGAGCTTTGGCAGTGGATAATGAAGGCGAGATCGAAGCATATGTTGCAGAAAACATCATCTTTGCTGTTGGGGGACCGGGTGGAATTTATAAAACGAGTGTGTATCCAGCAGTCCATTTTGGAGCGATTGGACTGGCTCTCATAGCGGGCGCTCGGGCGCGGAATTTACCCGAATCACAGTATGGGCTTGCTTCCATAAAATTTCGCTGGAATGTTTCAGGAACTTATATGCAGGTAATTCCACGTTTTATCAGCAGAGCCAATGATGGTGAATCGGACGAACAGGAATTTCTCCGCCCCTACTTTACATCTCCAGGTGAAATGAACGGGAACGTTTTTCTAAAAGGTTATCAATGGCCTTTTGATGCGCGCAAAGTGATTGGAGGTTCATCGCTAATTGATCTGCTTGTTTATATTGAGACAATAATTAAGGGAAGAAGGGTTTATTTGGACTTCCAGCAGAATCCAAAAGAATATAAATTGGAAGATTTATCGGAAGAAGCTCGGACTTATCTGGTCCGCTCAAATGCAATGCAGGCTACCCCTATTGAGCGATTAATAGCGATGAATCCGGGCGCGGTTGATCTATATCGGGAACATGGCATTGACCTGAATTCCGAACCGCTTGAGATTGCTGTCTGCGCCCAGCACAATAATGGAGGGTTGGCTGGTAATATCTGGTGGGAATCAACCAACATCAAGCATTTATTCCCGGTCGGAGAAGTCAATGGTTCGCATGGCGTGAACAGGCCGGGTGGTTCAGCGTTGAACTCGGGACAAGTGGGAGGCTTTCGGGCGGCGGAGTTTATCGCAAATCGCTATCAGAAGTGGAGTCTTGATGAAACGGTAGCAGAACGGGCGGTGGAAAGAAGCGTACAAAACATCCGGCAGTGGATTCAAAAATGCAATGGCGCATCACGTTTGTGGAATGATGTTCTGAAGGAAGTCCGTGAACGCATGTCACTGGCGGGAGCGCATATTCGCTCGGAAAGTATGGTGGAAGAGGAAATGTCCAGAGCCAGGGAACTTACTCAGGTTGTGATGGACAGTGGGTGCGGTTATGCGAGCAAACGGGATCTGAAACATGCTTTTCGAACCCGTCAGTTGTGCTACGCCCAAGCAGTGTATCTCCAGGCGATTGGATTTTCTTTGCAAAGCAAGGTGGGAAGTCGGGGTTCATCCATTGTGCTTGATCCAAATGGAGAAAAAATACATGAACAGCTGGATAAGCGTTGGAAAATCCTGGTAGAGAATCCTGTGTTTCGCACCAAAGTTTTAGAGACCGAAGCGAAACCCAATGGAGTGGCGCTGAACGAATGGATTGACTGCCATCCGGTGCCAGAAATTGATGCTTGGTTTGAAACCATCTGGGCAGATTTTCGCAATGGAGAGATTTACAAGATCGCATAAGTCGACAACGCCTTATGCATAAAAAACGACCACTAGACTGGTCGTTTTTTGTTGAGGGTGTACCAATATTTGCGCTTAATATCAGTCAAGAAACATGACATTCGTTAGTTGAAAAATCACCTGATTTGATGTGATAATGTCAAGTACAGTTTGACAATGACAAATATTGTCAATAGCAAAAGAATTGATTATGCAAAAACAAACCGGAAACAATCGAAAAATAATCGCATCCGTACAACATGCTTTGGATGTCATCAATCTGTTTAATGGATCTCATGCAGAGATTGGCAATAATGAAATTGCCAAAATGCTCAATATGGATCCAGGCACAGTGGCGGGTCTTGTCTATACACTAAAGCTGAACAACTATCTTGATCAAAACCCTGACAATCGCAAATATCGTTTAGGCATGAAGCTGGCAGAACGAGCGGCGGTACTTTTGGAACACATTGATCTGCGAAAAATTGCCGCCCCGTATCTCGAAGAACTTCGCCAATGGAGCGGTGAAAGCATTAATCTGGCTATTCGAGATCATAATGAGGTTGTTTATATTGAAAGACTTTTTGGGCATCATTCTCTTGGGATTCGTTCTGAATTGGGAAAGCGGGCACGTCTTCATAGTACAGCCTTGGGTAAAGCCATTCTTGCTAGCATGAATCCCGAAAAAACCCAGGCTATCCTTACTAATTATGAATTCATCACGGTAACTCCCAAAACTATCACCAACTCGAAAGATTTTCTGGAAGAACTCGAACGCGTCAGGAAAATTGGATATGCAATTGATGAGGAGGAAAATGAGCTGGGCGGAAGATGTCTTGCCGCACCGGTTTTTAATAATGATGGTACTCCCGTGGCTGCTGTGAGCATCTCAGTTCCGATACAGCGTCTGCCGCGTGAAAAAATTATCGAGTATGGAACAAGAATAAAAGAAGCCGCATTAGATATATCTCGAAATTTAGGATATTTTCCAAAGGAGGTCTAACGAAAAAATAATTTAGGATTTGGCAATGTTCTTCGTCAAAAAAATCAAAACTTTTCGGAGGTTAAGATGAAACGTAATATATGGATCGTATTGTCTCTGCTATTAACTGTCAGTATGATGCTGACCGCCTGTGGCCAAACAACGCCAACAGAAGCGCCTCAGGTAGAGGAGCCAACCACTGCTACCGAGTCCCCAACGGTTCCTACTGAGGCTGCTGTTGATGCAACTCCAATCAAAATAGGGACATCCCTGCCCTTGACGGGAGAGTTCTCGATTACGGGCACTTTGCATCGCGATGGTTACCAGCTTTGCGTTGACCTGATCAATGAAGGCGGCGGTCTTCTTGATCGTCCAGTTGAATTAATTGTGAGTGATAACCAGTCAGACGTTGATACTACGCTCGCACAATTCGAGCGCTTCATAAACGTAGACAAGGTTGACCTGATCTTTGGAACTTTCTCCAGCAAACTGACCTTCCCTGCATCCGCTGTTACAGAAAAGGCTGGTTACTTGCACCCGATTCCTTCAGCCGCGGCCTTGCGTGTTTACGAGCGCGGTTTTGAGTATTTGGTTTACTTCCAGCCAAACGCGGCTGAATATATTGGCGCTTCCCCTGTGATGATGCTCAAAGACCTGGTACCTGCTGACCAGCAACCCAAGACTGTTGCCCTTGCCTGGGCTGACGACTTCTATGCAAACGCCCTTATCGCTGGGCTGGTTGGTGATAACGTTACATTCCAGAACAACGATGGAACTGAAAAAACGGTAAGCCTGGCGCCGGGCGAATTATCCAAGCTCGGGGCGGAAGTTGTCTTCAAACAGCAATGGCCAGCGGGCTTCACTGATTGGACAACACTCGCTGCTTCTCTTAAGGCTGCAAACGCCGATTTCCTGTTCGCTCCCGTAACATCCGCGGATGAGGCTATTCAGTTAGTCCGCGCGCTAAAAACCGTCGGTTACAAGCCGAAGGGCATTTTCATGAGTCAGGGCGCCCAGCCAGCGTTTGGAGAAACCCTCGGCGCCGATGCCAATGGAGTTGTGATTCAAGCTTCATGGCATCCGCTTGCGAACTTCACGGGCGTACTGAATGGCAAGGAATTCACCAACCAGATGTTCCTCGACGCGTTCAAAGCCAAATATGGCGTTGATGGAACTGAAGATGGAGCAATTCCGTTTGCGCTGTGCCAGGGTATTGAACAGGCTGTCCGTGCCACCGGATCGACAGACAACAAAGTTCTTCATGAGTGGCTGGCCGCTCGCACTGCAGCGGATCCTGTCAAAACCATCCTGGGAGATTTCTACTGGGATTCACGTGGCTTGCCCATTAACAAGTCTTTCATCATGACACAGTGGCAGGATGGTAAACTCGAATTTGTATATCCCACCGATGCCTTCCCGGGTGTCAAACCCCTGATCTATCCTATCCCGTAACGCAACTGCTCAAAGTTATGTCGTGCCAGATAAACAAATCTGGCACGACAAATAAAATAACTCAGTTACCCACACCCATGCAATGAATGGTGAGAAATAATGGCACTATTAGAAATCAAGGGATTAAATAAAAGTTTTGGCGGCATTCGAGCGGTTGAGGATTGCGCTTTTTCTGTTGAAGAAGGGTCAATTGTCAGCCTGATTGGTCCCAATGGCGCTGGAAAAACAACCGTCTTCAACCTTGTCACTGGTTTATTGCCACTCGATTCAGGCAGCATCTACTTTGATGGCAGGAAGATCAATGGCCTCCAGCCGCACCAAATTACTCACATGGGTATCAGCCGCACATTCCAGATCACCCGCGATTTGCTGGAATTGACTGTTCTGGAAAACATGGTCGTCCAATCCAAAGTCAAGGGGTTCTGGGATATGTTTGGAACGAGCATGTTGAAGGATGAAGAAGATCGAGCGATGGATTTGTTGACGTTCGTGGGAATTGATCATCTGGCAAATGAAAAATCCAAAAACCTGTCTTATGGTCAGAAAAAATTATTGGAATTTGCATCTGTTCTGATGTCTGACCCGCGCATGATCATGTTGGATGAGCCTGCCGGTGGTGTTAATCCCACCCTGCTCGAAAGTATCATTGACCGAATTTTGCAACTTAACAAAAAGGGAATTACATTCCTGATCGTTGAACACAATATGGACTTTGTAATGAAAATCAGCAACCCGGTAATTTGTATGGCGTATGGCACTGTCCTGGCTCAGGGATCGCCTAAAGAGATCCAGGATGATAAGCGGGTGCTGGAAGCCTATCTAGGAGAATGACGATGGGCACACTTGTGGTTGAAAATATTGTCGCCGGTTATGGAAGCGGGCCGAACATCCTCAGGGGTCTGTCCTTAACTGTCGAGTCTGGAAAAACATATTGTATTATTGGCCCGAATGGAGCGGGAAAATCCACATTAATCAAAGTGATTGCTGGTATGCTTATGCCCAGGGAAGGGAGGATCATTTACAAAGGCGAACTACTCAATGGCTTACGAGCGGATCAAGTACTACAACGAGGGGTTTGCTACGTCCCATCTGATCGCAGTCTTTTCCCGGATATGACCGTCAAAGAAAACCTGCGCATGGGCGGGTATATTTTGCGGAATTCAAGATTGGTGGAAAAACGTATTGAAGAAATATTTGTTCAATTTCCCATCTTAAAAGAAAAAAGCTCCCAAATGGCAAAGACTTTATCGGGAGGTCAACAGCAATTAGCATCAATTGCCCGCGCCATGGTTTTGAAACCAGAATTAATCATGCTGGATGAGCCTTCACTTGGCTTGGCGCCAAAAGTTGTCCAGCAGATATTCAGTACGATTGCCATATTGCGCGCTCAGGGCTTAACCATCTTATTGGTTGAACAAAACGCGCGGAAAGGTCTTGAAAATGCCGACCAGGGCGTGGTGTTGGATTTGGGGACAAACAGCTTTGAGCGTCCGGCAGTTGAGGTTCTACACGACCCGCGCATTCAGGAACTTTATCTAGGTAAGCGACGACAACCTCTCCAAACGGAGAATACGCAATGATACAAATAATACAGGTTTTTATTTTAGGGCTGGCTCTGGGCGGTGTCTATGCCCTTATGTCATCCGGCATGACACTCATTTTTGGCGTTATGCGGATCGTCAATCTCGCCCATGCAGCTTTTATCATTATGGCTGCTTACATTTCATTCTGGTTATTCAAAACCTGGCGAGTGGATCCAATTCTCTCAATGGCAGTGACTATGCCAGTGATGTTCGTTGTGGGTATTTTGTATTACAAGGTGTTGTTTGCATCACGCGCAGACAATCCCCGCTTCACCGACATCACCGTGCTAGTGACATTCGCCTCCGCCCTGGTGATCGAAGGTGTGTTGAGCTTCATTTTTACCGGGATCTATCGCTCCACAAATCCAATTTATACAACAAGACCATTTCTGATTGGACCGTTCTTTGTTCCCCAGAGTCAGGTTTATGCCACAGCCATCTCAATCATTTTAATTACCTCGCTGTGGTTATTCCTGCGCTATACCCGTGTTGGAAATGCAATTCGGGCTACCATGCAAAACCGTAATTCCGCACAGGTGGTGGGTGTAAATGTCGCATGGGTGTCGATGCTGTCGTTTGGCATCGGGTTGGCAATGGCAGGCGCAGCAGGCTCACTGCTTAGTTTTATTTTCACTTTTTTTCCATCCAAGCATATTGCATGGATCGGTATGATCATGTCACTGGTTGTGTTGGGTGGTATGGGTAGCTTGATGGGAGCCATGCTCAGCTCCTTCCTGCTGGCAGTGATTGCAGCTTATGTCAGTTTCTATCTGGGTCCCTCATGGGCTCCGATCGTTTTCTATCTGGCTTTGTTCCTGATCTTATTATTCCGCCCCCAGGGCCTGCTGGGCAAAAAGATGGATGGTTAAAAAATGACAGAAAAAACTTCGTCAGAAATGACTGTTCCAAACCCCCGTCAGCCGCAGGTTTCAAAAACAAATCTGTGGTTGAAAAGAGGTGTTCCGGCAGGCACGCTGATCCTCCTGGCGTTATTACCGTTGCTGCAAATCATGAGTAATGGTTACAACTACTGGCTTCACATGCTGCTTTATGTATTCCTGTATGTCATTATGGCAACCAGTTGGAATCTGATCGGCGGCTATGCAGGTTATATATCGCTTGGGCATAATGTGTTCTTCGGGGTCGGAGCATATATGTCAGGAATGGCATTTGTCTTTTTTCGGATCTCTCCGTTTCTGACCGCTCCTCTTGCTGGCATACTCGCAATGTTGGGCGGCCTGTTGTTTGGCCTGATCGCGCTGCGCACACGCGGCTCAACATTTATTATTTCCACGATTGCGCTGGTGCTTTTGATGACGGAACTCTTGGATAGCTGGAAACTTACAGGCGGCACAAACGGCTTGGCGCTGCCCATGATTACGCTTGAAGGCCAATACGCAAAGATCCCCTACTATTATTATTTGTTGGTGATCATGGTCTTGTCCATCATCACATCCTATTTGATCCGACACTCAAAATTTGGACTTGGCTTGCGCGCGATTTCGCAGGATGAGATCAAAACAGAAGTGGCTGGTATTCCGACTCGGAGATATAAAATCCTGGCATTTGGCATCAGCGGTCTGTTCATCGGAATGGCGGGCGCCGTCTGGGGTAGTTACCTGACCTATCTGCGACCCTCCATTTTTTTGCCGGTCAATATTGGCACCACTATTGTCCTGATGGCTATCTTGGGCGGCAGAGGTACAGTCAGCGGTCCGGCTATTGGCGCCGCGATCATGATTGCCATAAACGAATTTGTGGTTGCGAAGTTGGGCGCTACCGAACTGAATATCGTTGTAACCGGCTTGATCTTGATCTTTGTATTGCTTTACTTCCCGGAAGGCATCGTCGGAACTTTGAAAGCAAAGAACTTATTACCGTCTTTCCTGGATTGGGATTGATCAATTTATTGAATGATACACAGGCAAAATTTGTCTGTGTCTTTTAAGAAAGTGATAACCATGACAAACACAGACAAGAAAATCGCCATCATCACCGGTTCAGGGCGCGGTATAGGACGCGGTATTGCCATCCAATTGGCGCGTGTTGGTTGGATGATCGTAATCAATGACGTGGGTAGTCCTGAACCGTCGCAGGAAACCCTGGAACTCGTGCGGGCAGAGGGCAGTGACGGGATGATTGTTCTGGCTGATGTAACTTCATCTGCAGAGCGGGAACGGCTGGTTGATGAGGTCCTGAATACCTACGGCAGAATAGATCTCCTCGTCAACAACGCAGGCATAGGTCCAAGACAAAGACTCGATATCCTTGAGATCAGCGAGCAAAGCATGAATGAAGTTCTAGCCGTAAATTTGATCGGCCCATTCTTTTTGACGCAGCTCGTTGCCCGGAAAATGATCGAACTGGTGGATCAAAAAGTGGTGGAACATCCGAAGATCGTGAACATCGGCTCAATCAGTGCTTTCACCAGTAGTACCAGCCGGCCAGAATACTGTATTTCAAAAGCAGGCGTAGCCATGACAACATTGCTCTATGCAGACCGGCTGGCAAAAAATGGTATCAATGTTTATGAAATTCGTCCCGGCATAATTGAAACTCCAATGACGGCCGGGGTCAAAGATAAGTACGATAAATTAATCGCCGAAGGCATCACACCCATCCAACGCTGGGGTCAGCCTGAAGATATAGGGAAGGCCATTACCGCCATTGCCGAAGATTATCTGCCCTTTTCAACCGGCCAGGTTATCAATGTGGACGGCGGCTTTCATATTCAGCGGCTCTAGCATTTCACAGAAGAGGCATTATGAAAAAAATCGTAACCTTTGGGGAGATTATGTTGCGGCTTTCCCCACCAGGCGCATTGCGCTTTGGACAGGCACGCTCCTTTGATGTTGTTTACGGCGGCGGCGAATCCAATGTCGCTGTCGCATTGGCGAACTTTGGTCTCGCCACTGAATTTGTTACCCGCCTTCCATCTCATGAAATTGGAGAGGCTTGCTTGCAATATTTGCGTCAGTACAACGTAGGGACATGTCACATCCTGCGCGGCGGTGAACGACTGGGAATTTATTTCCTGGAAAATGGCGCGGTCATGCGGGGCAGCCAGGTTGTTTACGATCGGACTAATTCATCTCTTGCGACCATAAAATCTGGCATGGTGGATTGGGAGGCAGTCTTCCACGATGCCACCTGGTTCCATTGGACAGGCATTACGCCGGCTATTTCCGAGGGCGCGGCGGCGGTCTGTCTGGAAGCAGTTGATGCCGCGCGCAAAATGGGTGTCACCATTTCGTGTGATATGAACTATCGCGCCAAACTTTGGAAGTGGGGTAAAACTGCAGGGGAAATCATGGAACAGTTGGTGACCAACAGTGACGTGGCAATTGGCAACGAAGAGGATGCGGAAAAAGTCTTTGGCATCAAAGCCCCAGAATCAAATGTTAACACAGGCAAAGTCACCAGCGAGCAATATGCCCACGTCTGCGATGAATTGCACAAGAAATTCCCAAATTTAAAAACCATCGCGATCACTCTGCGCGGTTCGATCTCAGCCAGTCATAACACCTGGAGTGCTATCCTCTGGCAGGATGACCGGCTTTACTCCGCTCCCATTTATAACATTACCCACATCGTTGACCGCGTCGGTGGGGGCGACAGCTTCATGGGCGGATTGATCTACGGACTGCTCACCTTCGCGGATAATCCCCAAAAAGCTTTGGACTTTGCTGTGGCTGCTTCTGCTCTCAAGCATACAGTCTTTGGAGATTTCAATTTGGTAAAAGTTTCGGAAGTTGAAAAACTGATGAAGGGCGACGCATCAGGCCGGGTAAATCGTTAAATATCTGTTTGGAAGGAATTCAATATCATGTCACAATATTCTCGACTGAAAGTTTTGACCACCATGATCGAAACAGGAATGGTTCCTGTCTTCTACCATCCTGATCCTGTGGTAGCGGTTAACGTTATTAAAGCCTGCCTGGATGGAGGCGTACGTTGTTTTGAATTTACCAATCGTGGCGATCGGGCGCACGAAGTTTTCGATGAAGTCATCAAACAACTAAAATCAGATAATCGTTTGATACTTGGCACTGGTTCCGTGATCGAAGCGGGGACTGCTGCCCTCTACATACAACTGGGTTCAAATTTCATCGTCGGTCCAAACTTAAATCCAGATGTGGCGCGTTTGTGCAACCGTCGAAAAATCGCTTACAGCCCTGGCTGTGGAAGCGCAACCGAAATCTCTCAAGCCGAAGAATTGGGCGTGGAGATTTGTAAGATTTTTCCCGGCAGTTCGGTAGGCGGTCCCGACTTTGTCAAAGATCTGCTTGGTCCCATGCCCTGGACTCGCATCATGCCGACAGGCGGTGTGGACGCAATCGAGGAAAGTGTCACGCGCTGGACAAAAGCCGGTGTCGCCTGCGTGGGGATGGGAAGTAAATTATTTCCAAAGGAAGTCATCGCCGCGGGCGAGTACTCCAAAATTACTGAAAAAGTCAAAGATGTTTTGGGGTGGGTGAAAGCTGCCCGTGGCGATAAAGCGCTCATAGTTTAACCCAGGTGCAAAATGACAGAAACCATATACCCTCCCATTACTCGTTATAAAACAGCCGAAGACCTTCTCGCCTATGCCAAAGAACTGGGGATCAATTTGCCATTCGACGCGGAAGTTCAAGCCGCGCCGGAAGGCGCAATGGCGCAACCCTATCTACTGCCAGATGGCAGAAAAATCGGCAACCGCTTCTGCATCCAGCCCATGGAGGGCTGGGATGGCACAACCGATGGTAAACCTACGGAACTTACTTTCCGTCGCTGGCGCAACTTTGGTCTAAGCGGTGCGAAACTTATCTGGGGCGGTGAGGCGGCAGCTGTTCGGCCGGATGGCCGCGCCAATCCAAACCAGCTCATGATGTTGGATGAGAACATGGCAGAGATCGAGTCTCTGCGGCAGGCGTTGGTGGATGAACACAAAGCGCATCACACCTCGACCGATGACCTGCTCGTTGGCCTTCAGCTGACTCATTCGGGAAGGTTTTGCCGGCCAAACGAAAAAACCAAACTCGAACCAAAGATCCTTTACCATCATCCACTGCTTGATAAGATTTTCAATATTCCTGCTGATTATTCGCTCATGACCGATGCTGAAATTGATGATTTGATTGGATATTACATCCGGGCAGCCAAACGCGCACAGAAGATCGGCTTTGAGTTTGTGGATGTAAAACACTGCCACAGCTATTTGGGACATGAATTCTTGAGCGCCGTGGATCGCCCCGGACCTTACGGGGGGTGTTTTGAAAACCGCACACGATTTTTACAAGAAATCGTTAACGGAATTCAGAGTGAATGTCCCGGCTTGCGGATTGGCGTGCGTCTTAGCACGTTTGACTTTCCGCCTTTCCGCCCGGATGAAAATAATATTGGAAAAATAATGGAGTATCGGGATGAAAGCGGTCGCTATCCTTATGCGTTTGGCGGTGATTCCGACCATCCTGGGCAGATCAAATTGGATGAAACCATTGCCCTTCTGGAATTGTTGCAAAAGATTGGGGTACAGCTCGTAAATTTCTCAGCAGGCAGCCCATACTACAATCCACATACCACCCGCCCTGCGCATTATCCGCCTTCTGATGGATACCTTCCACCCGAAGACCCGTTGGTCGGAGTGGCTCGTCATATCAAAGTTGGAGCGGAACTCAAAAAACACGCCGCCAACCTTGCAACGGTCGGCTCAGCATATACCTATTTGCAGGATTGGCTTCCCAACGTAGCGCAAGCAGTTGTCAGTTCCGGCATGATCGATTTCGTCGGCCTGGGCCGCATGGTATTGTCCTATCCTGAAATGCCTGCTGATATTCTGGCAGGAAAACCGCTGGCGCGCAAACGCATCTGCCGTACATTTAGTGATTGCACGACGGGTCCTCGTAAGGGCATGGTATCTGGTTGTTATCCGTTGGACGCGTTTTACAAACAGCGTCCTGAAGCGCTGGTCATCAAAGAAATCAAAAAGAGCAAGTGACATCACATGAGAGTCGTACCTTTTGAAGAAGCGGTCAGCTATATACATGATAATGATACCGTCATGATCGGAGGCTCCGGGGCCGGACATGCCATCCCCGAAGCGTTGATCGTGGCACTTGAAACGCGGTATTTGAAAGAAGGTTTCCCGCGACAGATCACGCTCCTACATCCGGTTGGTATTGGCGATAACATCAGCCAGGGAGTGGGACATCTGGCTCATCCCGGACTTGTCAAACGGATCGTGACAGGGGCGTTGGTCAACAGCCCTGCATTTCAACAACTGGCGACCGAAAACAAAGTAGAGGCTTACACACTTCCGCAAGGATCGCTTTCTGAATTGACTCGCGAAATGGCCGCGGGTCGTCCCGGTCTGTTGACCCAAACAGGCCTGCATACATTCGTTGATCCTCGCATCAGTGGCGGACGACAAAGCGAGTGTGCCAAAGAAGGCTTGGTTGAAGTTGTCCATCTTGCTGGAAAAGAATGGCTATTTTATAAGCCTTATAAAGTGGACGTAGTATTTCTGCGCGGCACTACTGCCGACGAAGACGGCAACGTAACGATGGAGCGCGAAGCGATTTTTGGCGAGATGCTCTCCATGGCACAGGCTACCCGTCGAAACGGCGGTATTGTCATCGTCCAAGTTGCGCGATTAACCCAGCGCGGTACATTGCCCGCAAAACAGGTCAAAATCCCCGGCATGTTGGTGGATCTGGTCGTTGTCGATCCCACCCAACGCCAAACGTATCTGATGGATTACAGCCCGGCATACGCAGGCGAAATCAAAGTTCCATTATCTGAGATCACACCATTACCATTTGACTCTCGCAAAGTGATTGCGCGCCGGGCGGCCATGGAACTGCGTCCCAGTGCAGTCTGCAATTTAGGTTCAGGCGTATCCACTGGAATAGCTACCATCGCCGCCGAAGAAGGCATTGTGGATCAGATTGTGTTGACCAACGAACAGGGTTTAATTGGCGGCGTACCCTCGTCGGATGCGGGCGCAGCAGTCAACTACACTTCAATCGTTGACCAGCCATACCAGTTTGATTTTTATGATGGCGGTGGATTAGATCTGGCATTCCTTTCATTCGCTCAAGTGGATGCGGCTGGCAGCGTCAATGTCAGCCGCTTCAATGGCCGTATTATCGGCGTGGGCGGGTTTATCAATATCAGCCAGCACGCCAAAAAAGTGATCTTCAGCGGAACATTTACCGCAGGCAGCGTGGAAATTGCATGGCCGGACGGAAAAACAGTCATCACAAAAGAAGGCAAGTTCAACAAATTCGTCTCGCAACTGGAGCAGATATCCTATAACGGAAAGTTTGCCCAGGAACGCGGACAGGAAGCGTTGTACATCACCGAACGGGCGGTTTTTCAACGCGGCGCTCATGGTATCGAACTGATCGAAATTGCTCCTGGCATAGACCTTGACCGCGACATTCTGGCGCGCATGGATTTCAAACCGCATATCTCACAGGATTTAAAAATGATGGATGCCCGCTTGTTCCGCGAAGACACAATGGGATTGGCTGGCGATCTAGCCGGCAAAGAACCCTGTAATATCCCAGCACGTTTGAGAAAGCAGAAGTAAATGATGAATACAATTCCTGAAAATATTCCAAGTGAAGAGACTTCGGCCATTCAAGTCTCGCGACCGCTTGATGGGGTGGTAGTCATTACGATAGTCTCTGAACCGCTGGGAGTTTTACGGCATACTGTCAAGCGTGCTTTGATGCGTACGCTCGCGGAACTGGAACAGGATGTTTCCATCCGTTGTGCGGTTTTGACCGGCATGGGTAAGGCTTTTTCTGTCGGTTCGGATATTCGTGATTTCAGCCAGGAAGTTGGCTGGCTGTTGGAAAACGATTACTGGGAATCAACATTGAATCAAATGATCGAAGATGTGCGCTTTCCGGTCATTGCCGCCTGCAACGGTCACGCATTGGGCGGCGGAGCCGTCCTGGCGCTGGCCTGTGATTTTCGAGTGGCGGCCTCTTCAGCTAAATTTGGTTTCCCCGAAGTTAAGGTGGGCGCGTTTGCAAGCGGGAGCGGTACACAGCGCCTGCCTCGACTTGTGGGACGCGGCCGGGCGCTTGAGTTGCTTCTTACGGGCCGTGTTATCAATGCTGACGAAGCATTCCAATATGGACTCGTGGAATACATCTACCCCGATAACGAGATGATGGCGAAAGCTGTTGAGCTTGCCGGACAGATCGCTTCATACGCCGGACTCGTAACTGCCGCCACCAAGCAGTGCGTAAACCGCGGTCTGCGAGATAGCTGGCAAACCGGATTGGCGCTCGAAAGCGATTTGCGTGTCAAAACTGGAAGAGGCCCGGATGCGTCAGAAGGCCGAATGGCTTTCCTCGAAAAACGAGAACCGAAATTCAATAAAGAAACTTAGAGGAAAAATGCGACTCGTCACCTATATGCGTAACAGCAAATCCCGCCTGGGAGTATTACTGGATAAAAAAGTGATAGATGTGCAATCTGCATATCAGAAATACTGTCGCGTTACCAACCAGCCGACCACGTGGATAAACTCTTATAGCTCCATGTTGGATTTTCTGAAAGCTGGTAAAGATAGTTTAAAGGTTCTCATAGAAACCATCCAGTTTGCTCAAACAAAAATGATCAAAGAGAAAGACTTCCTTTTTGATATGGAAGATGTCACACTTCTGGCTCCATTATCAAATTCCGGTAAAGTGATTTGTATTGGCGGAAACTTTCCATCTGCTGGCAAATTAACAGCGCCAGATTATCCAATCATTTTCCTCAAGCCCGCCAGTACGATTACCGGTTTAGGAATGCCAGTCTGGGTTTCTGAAATTACAGCAAATGTGGCTTATGAAGTTGAGTTGGTGATTGTGATTGGAAAACGTGCACACAATGTAAAAGCTGGAGATGCGTCAAACTATATTGCCGGGTTTACGCTGGCAAATGATATAGGTGATCGCGTGTTGGAAAAACGGACCTCGCAGTGGACATCGGGCAAAATGTTTGACTCTTTTACTCCGCTGGGGCCGGTCATTGTCACTCCCGATGAAATTGTGGACACACATAATTTGTCAATGGAAACCTGGGTCAATAATCAGCAAGTCCAAAATGGCAACACGGGGGAAATGTTCTTTGATGTGGAATATCTGGTCAGCTATATCTCCACTCTCACCACCCTCGAACCTGGTGACATTATTCTGACGGGTAGTCCCAAACTGATGAATGGTGAACCAGCGCCATCGGTTACTTTGAAGTCAGGGGATACGGTCAGAATTTCTGTTGATGGCTTAGGAGAATTAACCAATCCTATTCAGGAAGAACCACAATGAACAAGACTTGCCCAATGGCGATGGTAACGGCTCCAGGAAAAGTGGAGTTCCAGACTAAGACCCTTCCCGATTTGGGAGCAAGGGAAGTTCTCGTTCAAGTCAAGGCAGCCGCGATTTGCGGTAGTGACCTGCACATTTTCAAAGGTTTGCACCCATCCGCCGCACTGCCAGTAGCGATTGGACACGAAGCGTCAGGACAAATCATTGCTATCGGCGGAGAAGTACAGAAACACAAAATCGGTGACCGCGTCACGATTGAACCGGTCATTGCCTGCGGGAAATGTGATTTTTGTTTGCGCGGTCAATACCACTTATGTGTTAGTGTCAGTTTTCAGTACCGAAATGGACAGGGTACATTTACCCCTTATTTCATTGCATCTGAAGAACGCGTTTTTAAACTACCGGATCATCTCTCTTATGAAGAAGGCGCGCTGGCGGAACCGCTTGCTGTAGCTTTGCACGCCGTGAAAAAATCAAGTATCCGCTTGGGACAGACTTGTGCAGTGTTTGGCGCTGGGGCGATCGGTCTGCTTGTGGCGATGCTTGCCCATAGAACTACCGGTAGTGATGTCTTCGTCGCTGACATCAATTCTTTTCGTCTGCAGAGGGCTCTTGAACTTGGCGCCACGGAAGTTATCAACAGCCTCGAAGTAAATCCAGTTGAAAGAATTATGGAAAAAACGAATCAGATGGGTGTTGACCGAAGTTTTGAAGCAGTTGGATTGGAAGCAACACTCATCCACGCTCTCAAGGCTTTGAAAAAAGGCGGAACCGCCACCATGCTGGGAATATTTGAAAAGCAGGAAGCGGTTCTTCCCATCAACCTATTTGTCCAGAGGGAAATTGTATTGGCAGGTTCTCAGGGATATTGCTGGGATTTTCAGGATAGCTTGACTTTACTTCAAAATAATATTGTTGATTTAACGAAACTGATCACACACCGCTTGAGTTTTGACGAACTTCAACGGGGTTTTGAAGTTTTATTGAATCCCCAAAACAATGCCATTAAAGTTGTGATCAATATTGATGGTGCATAATTTGGCTAAAAGCTGCGGCTTGACATAGATAAATTTTGTGTCGCGGTCATTCCAACTGATGAGGTTGAGTTCTTTTGCCCAGCTGGAAGCGCGGTAGTATGCCAATCTTTTTGATGATCTCGTATTTGATTTCGGACTTATCATCAGGCCTAACATCGGAAGGCTCAGTAGGCGTACCGGAAGGCTTGGTAGGCATACTGTCCTAATGGTATGTTATGCTGATGGGCGCGTTTGTTGCCCCGAAGCATCTCTACCACGATACCAGAGTGATGATGGTTTTGACTTATCCATTTTATTCATGTCACTTAAACAAAAAATCCCGTAAGGGATTTTTTGTCAGGCATCCATTTCTGGAAATGGTGCCCCCACGGAGATTCGAACTCCGGTCGTGGCCTTGAAAGGGCCGCGTCCTGGGCCTCTAGACGATGGGGGCGTTCTTTTTTTGAGCGGGCGGATTGTATCATCCACCCTAATGTCAGTCAAGCAATATCATGGTTGATTCTCTGGCTTTACTCTTTGATGCAGGAGCGCCAGTAGTTCCACTTTGCGGCGGTTGATCATCATGCCGGGACTTTCCACATGCAAGTTGGGAAGCAGGATAGCCGTCAAGGTAGCATTGAAGATGGGAATAAAATCACGCGTGCCTTCGGTGATCAGCGACACAAAATCGAACCGTCCCGGTAATTCCATTATGCCTTCGATCTCGAATACCGGTGTGATTAACCGGACTCCGTATTCCACCGTATTTGTATAGCCGCCGCGCACCAGCGCTTGCGGACCCAGGTCTTCGCGGCGCGCCATGCACACGGCGAAGACTTGCGCCTTCATCATGCGCGTCAATTCAAAATGATCCACGAGTTTGGTGGGCATGTGCAAGCGCGCCAGCCGCGCGTCATGCACTTCCATGGCAGAATGGGTTGCATCGTTTAACATGCCCATCAAGCCGGTATTTGTGACCATCGCCTTGCCAACGACACGATACCCGGATGTAAAAATATCTGCCGGTAAAAAACGATACGTTCGTGGAGAAGCGTCCATTGCCATGTCGGAATCCTTTCGTTAAGATTCAGGCGCGGGGCGCGCGGGACCAGCTTGAGGTCTGGGATGATGCGGTCTGCCGACGCGGCGAGTCGGTTTGCCGGCGTTCGGGTCCAATAGCATCGTCAGCCAGGATATGGCTTGTTCATCGTATTCGCGTTTACCGCACATGTCGCAGACCCATGCCGGGAAATTTGGCACGGTAATTAATTCATTATTTATCCATGTGAAGTATGTGATCAAACGCGGGTGCATCACGCCGCCGGGACATTCATTGCAAGGCATGGATTCGGGAAGATCATCTTTCTCGTTCTCGTTATTCATAAAGGCTCCTATGGCGTTGACGCCAGCAGATTCGCATGTCGGATAATTTCCCACATCTTTGGGGGCCAATAGATCACAGTGGCTTTGCCAACAATATTTTCGATTGGCAGCATGCCCCATGCATGAGAGTCCGATGAATTGTTGCGGTTATCGCCAAGTACGAATAAATAATTATCGGGTACGTTCCAGTTGCCGTTATATTGCGGCGCGGCGGCAATATAGGGTTCGCTTAAAGTATAACCGTTCAAAGCTACCTTACCATTGTTAATCTTCACTCGATCGCCGGGTAAGCCGATCACGCGCTTGATCAATTCCTGATCGGGATTTGCCGGATAATTAAAGACGATGATGTCGCCGCGTTCGATGCTGCCGAAGCGATACGCCATACGATTGACCAGCACAAATTCGCCGTCATCCAGCGTGGGGCGCATACTAAAACCATCCACCCGCACACGCGCCGTAATCGCGTTGATGCCAACGTATAACGCCACAGCTAACACAACTGTTTCGACTAAATCCCATATAAACTGTTTCCAATTAATTTTATTTTCAACAGGCGCCTGTTCCAGCGCCTGGGGTTGTAATTCTTCCAAAATGCCTCCGAGGTTTTTTTTTCTAGGAAATTATACCCCATGCAAAATAAGTGGGGACTTGCAAAACGCGTATATTTTTAGCCCAGGATTGTAAATCCAAAACCTTCATTTTTTGGATTTCCTGCGCCGAAATCCATCCCGCCAAATCAGATTCGATCACCGCCCATTCCTGCTCGCGTTCATCGGCGTTACGCATCAACCCCTGACTTTGAATTGGTCCCGTTTCAACAAGTTTTATGCCTGCTTCATAAAACGACTCCGCCAAGCGCGCCCCAAACGCCGGCTCCGCGCCCTGACGTTTCAGCGCGTCCATTTGCCATTTTCCCAGCGCCGAAAGTTCTTTAGGTTCGTCTATTCTGTTTGTGTAATCCGGTTCGGCAAATGCCAGGATATTCCCGTTTGGTTTTGTCACTCTTTTCATTTCCCGTAATGCCTGCAATGGATCTTTAACCCATAAAAGCAGAAAGTGACAATATGTGATGTCAAATGACGCGTCTTGATATGGAAGCGAAAGCGCGTTGCCGTTGACCAAGTCAATAGCCGGGGCGTGGATTCTACATTCGGCTAGCGCGGCAGGATCGAGGTCTATGCCGTGAAGCGAGGCGCGCGTGGCGATGTCCATCAGGATTGCGCCTGTCCCGCATCCAACTTCAAGTACGTGTTCCGCGCGCGTCAATCCTGCTTTTTCAAACAGGTACGCGCGCAAGCCGCGCGTCCAATTGGCTTGTTGCAGGTAACGCGTGTGCCAGTTCATTTTGTCACCATGTCATTCTGAGCGACTGAAAGGAGCGAAGAATCTCGATTCTGTAAGATGGGTTGCTCCTTAGTCCGAGATTCTTCGTCGCTTCGCTCCTCAGAATGACATGACTCTAATTTGTATAATGAACTCACATTACTTGCGCACCGCTACGGTTTATATATTTTTGTCCAATCGTCACGCAATAGATTACCCAGCACATTGCCAGCCATGCCTTGCGCGGGCAATACATCGCCATCCGGTTCAACATACATCCAGACTTTACCCGCGCCGGATGGCACTTTGTCATCTTCGGTTTCGATGGCAACCGGATGCGCGGTGGAATATGGCACAGGTAAATCCCAACGCATACTGAAGCGCAGTTCGTTAGCCTTGTTCTGTAATTGCAACAATTCGTTTATTAGGCTTTTATCTGAGGCGCTTAAAGATAGATTACGGACTCCGAGATCAGCCAGCCTCTTTAACGTTTCGCTTCCCTGCTTGACTATTTGATTATTTACCGATAAATGCACGGTTACAAACAAATCCGCAGGCATGACTGTTTCAATGGCTTTCCATGCCTGTTCATTATTCGGCTGAAAGACGATCATTACGTGGTCAAGTCCCGTTTGCAAAAGCGTATTGAGATATTCTTTACCCGCGAGTTTGAGTCCATCTGTCAGCAAGCCGGTGACTTGACCGAGTTTCTCTGCATGTGCGATCAAGGCAGGCAGGTCGCCGCGTAAAGTCGGTTCGCCGCCTGTAAACGTGATGTGTGGGATTCCGGCTTGCCACGCTTTATCGAGAATGGTTTGCCATTCTTCGGTGGTCAGTTCACGGTCAACGCGTTTGGTGGGCGCGTATTCGGCTTGCGAGTTGGCGGGCAGTTGATAGGTCAACGCGCAGTCAAGACGCAGCGGGGCGCTGAGAGATTCCGAATGAGGCGCGACTCGCTCAAAGTCCAGATAAGAAACGGGATCCAAATCCGGTGTGCGGATCAAAGTTTGGATTTGGTCCGCGAAGTTATTGAAATCTGCCAGCGCGGTTTTCTTATTCACGCGATAGCGTTTGGAAACTTGCCGCGCGGCTTCTTCAGGAGTGGCGCCTTTTATAAAATGGAAGGCATATTCCGCCGCGGTAGGATTAAGATGCAGGATGGTCGCCGCGTTGACGATCAACACGCCCGAGCCGTCGGCTTGCAGGCGCAAGTGGATTCGATACGGTTTCCCATCTTCCGCCGCTTGTTTTTGATACATGCCAGATGGAAGCGGTTGTACTTTGGAGAAATGATTTTTGATGCGATTGAATGTATTCATACGGTCTCCTATTTTTTGATCAGACCCAAATCTACGAAAGTCAGGTACATGTAGCCGATGAGCATCAGCGCCCAAGCCAGCATTTCAATTTTCGCCCATACACTTTCCAATGAAAGCGAAAAATTATCCTTGATGGTTCCCATAATGTTTTCGAGATTGTCGAGTTTGTTCTTTACGTTTTCCTTCCAATCGGTGAGATAAAATTCATCGTGGATGACTCCGTATAATTTCGCGGTGTACCAATCGCCGATGAGCAGCATGTTTTGTTCGGCGCGTTCAAAACCCAGCATAACGTCAAGTTTATGTTCGGCAATCTGGCGGATCATGCCTCTGGTGGGACGCGGACGGCGCTTGTTTTCAAAGAAGGTTTTACTGATTTTATCCAACATGGTTTCGATGGATTGATCCAACATGCGGTAACGAAGCAGTTGATAGTTGCCGATCTTAAGCAGTTCGATGTCCGATTGAAAATCTCCGTTCGGCGCGATGATGACCGCGCCATCCCAATCTACAAGCGTGAGTTCCATATTTGAATAACGTACGCGAGAGAGAAGAATATCTTCGATCTCACGCGGGTCGAACACTTCACGCTGCGAACGCATAAAGCGCGCCAGCCCGGCGGAATTTTTCTCTATGAATTTATCCGGCGTTGGTTTTGCGTTTACAAGTAACAGCACAACATATTCTTCAAACATTCCGCTGTTGAGATGTTCTGCCGGCAGGAATCTTTCCCTTAGATTTTTCTCGATGACTTCGCGCTGTTGAATAGCTTTTAGACTCAACGCATCCGACAATTGGAATCTGCAATCCAGGATTTGGATACGGTCATCGTAGCGTTGACGTAAGACCGAGACCTGCACGCCTCCAGCCTGGACTTCAACCTGTCCCAGCGTTCTGACGCGGATATCCACCGGTTGGAAATACGGCGCATCCTTCAATCCGCTAATTGGTTGAAGCGGCTCGGATGTTTTTTCCGCGGGGTCGGGAAAAATGAGCAAGTAACAAATTTCAGCGCGATCAAGGATACTCATTTCATCCATTCTGTTCCTGAAAAATCAGGAAACTTGTTTTTCCATCAATACATTAGTCTCTGATGAAATGCGGCAATTCAAATGGAATCTCAAGCGAAAGTTCCACAAAACCTGCATACTTTCCATCTTTGAACCAGGGACTTTGATAGATCAATTTCTTGACGCCGTTTTTTTCGATGGTGTAAACATTTTTCACGCGCGAGGCTAGTAGTCTTTCGGTTTTGGTGAGCGCCGGTTCGGGATGGCAATCAAACATATTGGAGCCGATCAGTTTTCGTCCGCCGTCTGATTCGAATGTCCTGGCGGCTTTGTCGTTCATTTCGAGAAGAATCCCATCTTCATCGCAGACCGTGATCGCGGCTGGGAATTCTTTAATCCATTCGTTGTCTTTCATGTGTTCTCCAGTTGAAGGTTTAATGTTTGAAGGTTGAAAGGATTTACTGTAATTTGAATTCGGTGCAAATTGCATACAATGAGGAAACAAAAATTCGCATGTGTTCGTTGACTCTGCCGGGGAAGGTTTTGTCCAGATAGGCAAGGTTGTCGTATTGTGTGTGCCAGATGTAACCTTCATCGCCGTATTTTGGGTCAACTTGAGTCCAGCCGTCTTTGGTACCGACTGTCCAGTTGGTGGCTTCAAAATAAATGAATGGGATGCTTTTATCTTTGAAAGCGCCATAATCCGCGACATAGTCGCCGCCGTCGGTGATGTCTACATTGGGGATGGTCTGGAGAGGAATATTATTTTTGCCAGCCCATTCCAAAACCCAATCGCGCAGGAAGGCGTTTTTGCCTTCGTCGCTGTAGACGTAGGTGATATCGCCAGACGCCAGCGTGTCGAGGTTGATCATGGCGATGGTATTTTCCACATCCGCCGGTTTCATTAATTCGGCGTAGAAATAGGATCCATCCAAATCGTTTTCTTCAGAACCGAAAGCGATAAAGCGGATGGTGTAGGGCGTTTGCAAGTCTGCAATTTTTTCTGCCGTTTCAAGCATGACGGCTACGCCGGAAGCGTTATCGTCCGCGCCCAGGCTTTCGTCTCCGGAATCATAATGCGCGCCGATGATGATTTCTTTGGGAGAGTCGCCTTTTTTTACGGCGATCACATTGGCAGATTTATATTCGTAGTCATCTTCATCTACTGCGGAGAATATTTGCGTTTGCGGGGAATAGCCCAACTTCGTGAACGTCTCTGTAATATATTGCGCGGCTGCCTGTTCTTCCGGCGAACCGGGGACGCGCGGACCGATGGCAGTCAGAGCCTCTATATGAGCGCGCGCTATTTTTCCGAATTCGATTTCAGGGACCGGCGATGCGGTTGACGGAATCTGTTCCTGAGTGGGGGGAACCAAGCTGGGTTTCGCGGTGGCAGGCACAACAGTCGCCGCGGGGCGCGCGGGAATCAAAGAACAAGCCGCCAAAAAGAAAGTGAGCGAAAATAGGCAGAATATTTTTTTCATGGACAGTGTTCTCCGAATTTAGGATTGGAGCAGTATTTCCGATTTGAATTTCAATGGACAACCTCCGCCGCATTCCGGGACGACGGGACAGCCTTCGCATTTCGCGGGCAAGTCTCTGCGTTCGCGCAGTCGCGTGGATAGTTTGTGATTCCAGATGGAATCCCATTCATCTGTGAGCATGTTGCCAAGCGGTTGATAATATGATTGGCAAGGCAGGACATTTCCATTTGATTCAATGCACATGCTGTATAAAGAAGCTGTGCATCCTTTTACGCCGAGGTTGTTTTGTGTCGGATCGAAATTACAATATTGCGTGGGTGTGTACCAAATGAGTTTTTGTCCGCGTGCGGATATTTTTTGCACAGCCATATCAAGGATGGGTTGCAGTTCGCGTTCGTGCAAGCCTGTTCCAACCGTCAAGCCATTGCCGGAATAAATCAGCGCGTTGAGTCCAATGGTAGGCACGCCGATCTCGGCGAGAAAATCCAATGTTTCAGGAATTTTATGGACATTCGTTTTTAACATGGTGGTATTGGTCATCACGTAAAGTTTGCTGGCGAGCGCGTTCTTCAAGCCTTGGATCGTTTGTTTGAACGAGCCTTTTGCGCGCATCATCTCGTCATGGATTCGTTCGTCACAGGATTCAACCGTGATTTGTACATGGTCGAGCCCGGCTTCTACAAGTTGATTTACATAATTCATATCCGATAATCGCCGCGCGTTGGTGTTGAGTCCGGTGATCTGTCCATTGGATTCGGCGTGACGAATTAATTCAGGCAGGTCATCGCGCAATGTCGCTTCGCCGCCGGTGAAGATGATATGCGGAACGCCTAAATCCCAAAGTTTATCAAGGATAAGTTTCCATTCATCCGTTTTTAGTTCCGGAAAATTTCTTTCGCGGGCGTTGTAGCAGTGCGCGCAATCATTGTTGCAACGATAGGTAAGCGCCAAATCCATGCGGTAAGGCGCGGACGGACGCGCGCTAAACGGCATGTTAACTTCAAGTTCCATTTCATGAATAGGACACGCGCCGTCGGGGCGAATTAAGTTGTCAAGTTGCAGGTTGAATGTTGAAAGGTCATTGATCGCTTGATCCGCGCTCACTCGATATTGACGTCTGATGGTTTGGATAATTTCCTGTTCTTGTTTTCCTTCAAGGATCATGTATGCCATTAAAGCCGCAGTCGGATTCAAGTGCATGATGCGGTTGGCGTTGACGATGAGTGTGCCGGTCCCGTCAGGGTCAATGCGAAGATGGATGCGCGATTTTTCAAATTCATCCTCGCGGGTGTAGTGATAGAGTCCCGATGATGAACTATGGACGGTGGACGGTGAACTCCAAATTGATTTGAACGTGCCTAAAATAGTCATAGTTACCACTAATCGTCAATCGTGGTCTTGATATGCCCTCTAAAACCATTCGGGCTACTCGACCACCAATCGTAAATCGTAAATCGAAATTATCTTCCTCCGCCGGCACATGCGCACGCGCAACCCGCGCAGGCACACGCGCAGGCACATCCGCCGCCTCCGCCGCTTCGTCCGCTGGATGCGCTTGGTTTGGGCGGGGGATTGGTCACATTCGTGACTCCGCTTGTGAAATCGCTGACGTTGCCGATAACTTTCTGTGAGAATGTTTGCACACCGGTAACCATCGAGGCGGCAAAGTCCGCGCCGGGGAGTTGGGGCATGGAACGGCTTGATGGCTGTGACGGGACCGAAGTCGAGATAGGACGCGCTTGCGATGTCGCGCCGCGATAAGACGGGTCATAGTTGCCCCACCACATCGGCATGTAAACCGGACGGTTGAAGGTGCGTCGTGAACGGTCGTCATAATCCTGGTCGAGCATGGTCCATTCAAGTTGCTGATCGAAGAACACCGATTGCACTTCGGGCGTATCCGCTTTTTGGACTTGTTCCCAGGCGGTTTCCATGATGCGCTTATAGTATTCAATTGTCTCTTTGCGGCTGAAACCTTTCATTTTTTCAGAGACGCTTTTGATCAGGTCAACAGTCATTTTTTGCAATTCTTTGCGGCGCGCCATATTATCTGTTATTTTGAATGCTTTCAGAAAACCGGTCTCATACTCATGCAGTTCAGGCGGCAATGGATCGTTGACCGTGATAGTTAGCGGATTGCGCGAAGTGACCACAGCCGTGTTCTTCTTGACCACACCGAACAGGATCATCGTCATCACTTTATCGAGCGGTTGTTCCATGAGAATGCCGGCTTCAACGGCGGTTAGTCCGCGTTTGATGCCGTGGCCTTCGATGGAAACTTTTGGAGACAGGTATTGCAATTTGCGGTTGCGTCCCTGGATGGCGCTGATGATCGGCATGCCGATGAACATGAAGCCGAAGAAACCAAAACAAAGGATGTTTACAGAATTGCCGATCAATATGTTGATCAAACCTGTAAAGTCAAAGGCAGGCGCAACAATGATCGTATCTGCCGGCACATAAGATTTTGGAAAGGATGCGCCAAATTTATATTCGCTGGACAGATTTGCATTTAGGTCAGACCACTCGTATGTGATGCGGTTTTGATTGTCAAAGCCTGATTGCGGTTCCTGTGTGCCGGGCCAGCCTTCCGGCGGATGGTAACGCGGCTCTTCGGGTTTAACGCCGGGAGGAAAATGGAAGATCATGGTTACGGCGCTGCTGCCGGTAACATATTGCGAGTCAAAGTATGTTGGGACAAAGACCGCGCTGGCATAGTTCTGGTCTTTATCGTCGGGATAAAGCACACCTGATATTTTTCCAACATAAACATGCACAACGCCTTTGCCGCCCGCGGCGATGGTGCGCGAACCCATCACGACGGCAAAACCGGAACCACTGCCTGCATAATCGCTTCCTGAAACAGAAACAGGCGCGCCATCTACATCCGCAGTGATCGCGCTTGTGTCGAAGTTGCTATTGGGCATGCCGACATCCACAAATTCAATGGCATGTCCATTGGGTTGGTTGGTGAAATTCCAGACGTAATCCAAACTCATCGTACCGTCTGAATTCCAGAATACATTAACTACTTCCTTATCCACGCTGAAATAATAAGGAACGTCTTGCGCGGACGCGCTGGAAATTAAACCCAGGGCTAAAATAAAAATGAATGTAATCGTCAGAAGTCGTCTCTTCATCACGAGCCTCCAATCAAAAATCGTAAACCGTCTCACCACTTCGGTTCTTCAGTCAATTGATACGTCGTCCCGCAAAATGGACATTCCACCGTCGGCGCGCCCGCGATCATTTTGACGTTATCCGCTTTAAGACTGCCGCCGCAACTATTGCATTTCATCTGCTCGATTTTTGTGGACGACGGCAGGTCTACTTTATAGGTGATATTATCTCCGCTTCCCGCGGCGCCTTGAGCCTGATTCCGTTGGGCAAACCAGATCAACCCGAATCCGATCAGCACACTGGCGATGCCGACCAGAATCCATTGCGGGTGCGGCGTGGATCCAAACGCGCCCCAAATGAACAGCACACCAAAAAAGATGAGGATGCCTGCCAAAATATATGCAATGATTTTCATTGAAGCCTCCTGAACCAATGTTGTAAGTCGGATGATTGTACCAGCGCTGAGTTTAACATTTTCGCCGCTTTCAGGCAACTGACATTTGTCCTATCTCTATCCGATTCTATTTGTAATTTTTTGAGGTAGGCGTACACGAAGCGCGACGAAGAAATTTATTACGGCAATCAACATGCCAAGCAGAAAAACATACTGGAAGCCGAATACATTCCAGATGACTCCGCCCAACAGCGCGGCAGTGATCGAGAAGAAATGGTCAATGGTCACAGCCGCGGTCAGCGCGGATTGGATGTGATCAGGTTGCAAGGCAATCTTTTTCATGTAGGTCGCGCGCGCCATGCTGACTGAGAAAATCATCTGGTCAATCAGGAAGCAGGCGCACACCACCAGAAAAGCGGTGTCAACGGGGAACATGAATTTTGCAAATCCATAGCCGAAGCAGACAAAAACGAGAACGACCGCCTCCGAAGCCAGCACCATCCGCTCGCCGAATTTATCAATCGCCCAGCCGAGCAAAGGCTGAAAGAGAATCCCAATCACGCCGCCGATGGTGAAGAGCGTCGCCATGAGTTGCGTCGGTTGTTTCAGTATGCTGACCAGCACCCAGGGCGCGAAGGTGAGGAAGAGTTGTTTGCGCGCGCCGGAGAGTACATTCAGGATGTAAAACAAACGGTATTCCTTATGCAGTTGCAAAAAGCCGCGCTTTTCAATGACCGGTTCCGGCGTCATCATGAATAATAGAACGGCGGCTATTCCCAGCAAAACAGCGGCAATGGCGAAGGTATGCTGGAAAGTGAACCCAAAATATTTAAATCCAAGCACCACGCTGAAACTTCCCAGAACGGCGGCAAGGTTGCGGATGGAGTTGATCTGTCCGAGCCTGCGCCCATCCTGACCCTCGCGCGCCAACTCCATGCCGATGGTGGCTGCAAGCGGCATGTACAGGTGGAATCCTATGCTTGAGATAAATAACCAAATGGGAATCAGCGTGTAACTGGATGAGGCGAAACCTACCAACACCGCGCCTGCCGCGCTGAAAATCATCGCTACCACGCCCAAACGGCGCGAGCAAAGGAACCATAACCCGGCTGAGAAAAAGACCACCAAAAATCCCGGCAGTTCGCGCGGGATTTCCAGAAAGGAACGTTGAAAACCAGTCAGCACAAATTTGGCGTTGAGAAAATTATTGGTAATGGCGTCAATCATGCTGAACGCCATGCCAAGCGCCATCACGGCGATGGCAAAGAGGATAAGTTCACGGGATGATTGTTTGATCCGGGAGATGAGATTCATTGAATACCTTAATGCGGGATGGATGAATTCTAGCACGGGAACGCGATAAATAACGGGGACGTTTCTCATCGAATAGCATGTCGCTTGCCCTACATCTAATTTAGGGTTGGCTTTATACTTGAAGAAAAATTTATAGTGGAGTCCGAAATCTCCCGACTTCGGACTCCATCAAGGTGAATGACATGACTCTCAACGATCAATACAACAAATGGAAAGAATCCACGCTCAAGAAGTCTTTGGAGAAATTCAAAGAGAGGAAAGAGCGCTTTGAGACCTCGGCGGGAATTGAGGTCCCGCGTGTGGCGATGCCTTTTGATGGCGCTTCGACTACGCCTACGGCTCCGCTCAGCGCGGATGAAGCTTATCTTGAAAAACTGGGTTTCCCCGGTGAATATCCTTATACGCGTGGAGTCCAGCCGACGATGTATCGTTCGCGCTTTTGGACCATGCGTCAGTACGCGGGATTCTCCACGGCAGAAGAATCCAATAAGCGTTATCGTTATTTACTGGGACAAGGTCAAACGGGGCTGAGTGTCGCTTTCGACCTCCCAACTCAAATTGGGTATGACGCGGATGATCCAATCGCACAAGGCGAAGTGGGAAAAGTCGGCGTGTCCATTTCATCCATCAAAGATATGGAACAACTCTTTGACCAGATTCCGCTTGATAAAGTTTCCACATCCATGACCATCAACGCGCCCGCGGGCGTTTTATTGGCGATGTATATCGCGGTGGCGAAGCGTCAGGGCGCGGATATGCGCCAACTGCGCGGCACGATTCAAAATGATATTCTCAAAGAATATGTGGCGCGCGGTACATATATTTTTCCGCCCGCGCCTTCGATGCGGCTCATCACCGATATATTTTCATTTTGCGCCAAAGAAGTTCCATATTGGAATACGATTTCCATTTCTGGTTATCACATCCGCGAAGCAGGCTCGACCGCGGTGCAGGAAGTGGCGTTCACGCTGGCGAATGGAATCGCTTATGTCAAAGCAGCGCTTGCGGCTGGTTTGAATATTGATGATTTCGCAGGACAGCTTTCATTCTTCTTCAACGCGCACAATAATTTATTGGAAGAGGTCGCCAAGTTCCGCGCCGCGCGCCGCATGTGGGCAAGGATCATGCGCGAGCGTTTCAAGGCGGATAAGCCATCATCGTGGCAATTACGTTTTCATACTCAAACGGCTGGATCAACTCTCACCGCGCAACAACCTGAAAATAATGTGGTGCGCGTTACGTTGCAGGCATTAAGCGCGGCGCTTGGCGGAACACAGAGTTTGCACACCAATTCAATGGATGAAGCGCTTTGGCTGCCGACTGAAAAATCTGTGCGTGTGGCATTGCGGACTCAACAAATCATCGCCTACGAATCAGGCGTAGCAGATTCCATTGATCCGCTGGCGGGTTCGTATCTCATTGAATATCTCACCGATGAAATTGAAAAAGGCGCAATGGATTACATTTCAAAAATAGATGAAATGGGCGGCGCTCTGCAATCCATTGAACGCGGATACATGCAGAACGAAATTCAAAACGCCGCGTATGCCGCGCAGCAAGCCATAGAAAAGAAAGAGGATATTGTCGTTGGGGTGAATCAGTTCATCGTTGATGAAGTTCTCACGTTGGAACGTTTGCAAGTTGATCCTACGATTGAGATAGCGGCAAAGGCAAAGTTGAAGAAGTTGAGAGAGGCAAGGAATCGCGAATCGGTAGATCGGTTGCTTGGTAAATTGGTGGATGCGGCAAAAGGCACGCCTTCGGCGAATTTGATGCCGCTTTTCATCGAATGTGTGGAGAATGACATCACGCTTGGAGAGATTTGCAACACGCTCCGCGGGGTGTGGGGCGAGTACGTGGCGGAAGGGTTTTAGAAGTAAAATTGAGATTATGCAAAAAAGAATTTTTTATCCACACTCGGTTGATCTTGTGCAGTTACGTTTGCTTGCAAATTTACCTGCCCACAGAAGACTGCGCGTCATGCTGGATGCGCGCGAACTCGCCGTTGGGATGATGCGCGGACGTTTGAGGAAGGAATTTCCAAATTTGACGTCGAAGCAATTGAATCTCAAATTGCTGGAGGAGATTTCACGTGCCAATAGGTAAAAAAGCCGATCTAAGTTTGTTTCTTGATATTTTGAAAACGCTTGAACGCATCAATGTCCCATACATGATTATTGGCGCATTTGCGAGGACATTCTACGGTATCAATCGGGTCACATACGACATTGATATTGTGGTGGATTTATCGGAAGAACATATACAAGCGCTGTCTGATTCGTATCCCTTGCCGCGTTTTTATGCTGACCCTGAAATGATTCGCAATTCGATTAATATGGGAATCATGTTCAATATCATTGATACCGAGCGCGGAGAAAAGGCGGATTTGGTTCCGCTCAATGGGACACTGGAATACCGCCCTGCTTTTGAAAGGCGCATCAGGCAAACTGTTGAAATGTTTGGCGAAGAGCCATTTGAAGTTTGGAGTGCAAAGCCAGACGATATTGTTCACGGAAAGTTGATGGCTTGGACAGAAGGTCGTTCCAGAAAACATGAAACGGATATTTTTGACATGTTGCTTCACCATTACCTCCGCAACGAAACCATCCTGAATATTCCAGTCATAGACAAATACGCCGAAAAGTTGGGAGAAGATACGCGCCAGCTATGGGAAGATATTAAGTCCGATGCCAAAAAGCGAATGGAAAAGGATGAATAAGCGAAACGACATCACGCTTGGTGAGATTTGCAATACGCTGAGATGTACGCGGGGTGACGCAAAGCGTGTGGCGGAGGGGTTTTAGGATTGATGGTAATAAAAATTGTGTAAAAAGTAAAAACAGGGTAAAGTTGAGTAAGAACTTTTGCAATAACGCGAGGTAAAAAATGAGCAAAACTTTGACATTTGAAAATTTTCGTGATGAATGGTTAAAAGAAATAAATCAGGGATCCCCAGCTCGCAAAGAGTTGAACGCACGATTTATTAGGAAATTAGTTTCACAATGGCGAGACTTAGGTGAAACTACAGATGATGTTTTTTTTGAAAATGATGGTGAAGATTCTGGGATTGACTTAATCTATTTTGAAAAAAACGAAATTGACGAGAACTCAGGTGACACCTTGTATTTATTCCAAAGTAAATTTGGAGCCCGTTCACTAAATACCGAAACTATTTTTAAAGAAGGGCAAAAGGTTATTTCAGAAATTGAAGTTTTTATAAATACAGGTGTGACAAGATTGTTTTCCAAAAAGTTGCAGGTGATATTAGAAGGGCTAAAACCGTCTCAATCTAATCATATAACATTTGTAATTGCAACTGCGAATCCCTTAACTAAAACCGAAATAAAAGGGATAGATGACCTTCGATCTATTGGACAGGGACGTCTCGGGGCTAGGTTTGAGATCCAAGCAATTTCACTCGAGACTATTTTCTTGAATTTGATTGATGAAACTTCTAATGTAACCCCGCGTTTACAAATTCCTATAAAGGTAAATGTTGCTCCTTCTGGCGAAAATCTGTTAGTAGGTAGTGTTGCTTTGCCTGATCTTTTTGAGTTTATGAAAACCTACAGAACTCAAACAGGGGATTTAGATCAGCTTTACGAAAAAAATGTACGCAGATTTTTAGGGATACGAGGAAGAATAAATAAACAAATTAGATTAACTTTACAAGAGACTCCATCACAATTTGGGTTATATAATAATGGGATTACGATTGTTGTAAAGGACTTTCAGCCAAATTCACCGAAGGATTATGTATTATATGATCCGTATATTGTTAATGGTTGCCAAACAACGCGAACCATTTGGGAAGTGTTTTCCCAGAAGACAGATACCCAAGAAGATGATGCTGAGAATTTGGCTTGGAGAGATGATGCAAAAAACGGCATAGTTGTTGTAAAAATTGTTCGTGTTGGTAGTACTGGTGAAGAATTGTTACAAAACATTACAAGATATACGAATAGCCAAAATGCTGTAAGCGAAAAGGATTTCATAACACTTGATAAAGAATTCCAAATTCTCCAAGATAAGATGGCGTCAAAATATAATTTTTTCCTTGAAATACAAAGGGGAGGATGGGATTCTCAACAGACATTACAAAATTTAAATCAGCAATTGCCTCAATTCATTAAGCACGCAAATGCTTTTGACTTATTAAAGGTTTATGGAGCTGGTTGGTTACGGCAGGCAGGGATAGCAGTTGGGCGTAATACGGCATTTGCGCCAGGAGGCGTAATTTATCGAAAAATTATGGAGGGAGGTGAAAAAGATCGCCCATTCAACTCAGACGATTTATATGCTGCATATTTGTTAGAACAAGCATCAATAAAAAATGAATTTGGTCGCGCAGCTAAAAAGCCAAGTCGAAGATTGACGAAATTTTTGTTTTATCTAGTGGCAATTGATTTACTGCGTGATGTGTTTATTCGATCAAATATTCCGATTTCAAATTCCAAAATAACTGATGGGCTTCTGAAGCTTCAAAAAGCCGAGCATAAAGAAGCTTTCGATGCCTTACTTGAAAGCAGTATTGCTGTAATTGACGAATACCTTACTCAAGGAGAAGAGGATTCCGTCTTTAATGAACCCGAATTCAAAGATAGATTCAATAGTGACTTGAATGGTTATTTGAAATGGGATGAACTTGGATCGCCGGAAAAATCCCCAGTTTTTATTAATTTATTGGCAATTCATAAACGAACGATGGGAAGGGGACAACCATCTCCTAGATCGTTGATAGAAATAGCTTTGAGGTAGATCAACAAAGAGAGTAATTATGCCAACTATAAACCAACTTCTCGTAAAATTAAACAAAAAAGGTGAAGTCGTCCTTGACACAAGACCAGCGGATACCATCCAATCTGCACTTAACAAAATGTTTCAACACGATTTTAGCCAGTTGCCAGTAATCAACGATGATGGTACTTTTTCGTTGATTACTACCGAGTCGATTTTGAGAATGCTGGCTTCGTTTGGAACAAAAATTAGTGATGTCGCGATAGTTAAAACAGCATGCGTAGCAATATCAACCAGATTTCAACCAGACATAGATTTGTTTGAGATAAACAATGAGATTGAACGAAATGGTGCAGCACTAATAACTGATTCAAGCGGGAAACTCACGAATATAATCACTACTTATGACACAACAAGATATTTTCAAGAATGGTCGGAAGATACAATGTTCGTGGGAGACATTGAACGAGGATTAAAAGACTTAATTACTTCATCGTTTAAAAGGGCTGATGGAGCTATCGATGTGAATGCTCGTAATAGCAAAGTTGAAAGTGCATTTTTAACAAACCCCACATTTCTTAAGAAGTTTCAATCTGGGCTGAAGCATTATTTTCATAATGCGCATTTTTCAACCCAAATAGATATCGACGCAGCAGGATCGTCCTTTTTAGAGTTTATCAACAAAGATGATGGTGATGATATTGACACCCTCAGTGATGATTCTTCAATTACTTCCTTGTCTGTGCAATTGTCAGATCGACTTCGCATTAAGCAATCAAAAGATATGTACAGGAAATTTTGTTTAGCTTTGAGTATGTATTTGCGAAAAACCTTAGAAGAACAAAAACAAAATGAGCGATTGGTTTTAGAGTCTTTTAATAATGCGTTTAAAAAGATCGATGATGAAGGGTCTGAGTATGATACTCTTAGCTTAGGTCAATATATTCAATTATTTTTCTCTGAATGCTGGAATAGGTGTGAGAAAGATATTACTGAATATAGCTTAGATTCTGTAAAATTTATGTTGGACGGTGTGAGAAAAACTCGAAATGATCTAGCACATTTCCATGAAGAATCTATAAGTGCACAACAGCGAGTGCAGTTGAAAAGTTGTTATACATGGCTTCAAAATAATAGCAGAAATATTTCGAACGCTCTTGAAAAAACGGCTGAAGATAATACCCAAGTTGATCTCGCACCTGCTTCGATGGAAAACTCGCACCATTTAGCCTCTTCAGCTTAATGAACAGACTCCATCCATATTGTTATGAGGCTGCCCACCAAAGAGTTCGCGGCAGGAATGGCGGGAGAAGCCTCTACCCGTCCTCCCCCAAACACGAAACAAAAATTTAGCGTCAGATTTATTCTCGCGGTAAGTGATAGAATAAATTTGATGAATAAACGATTTCTGTCTTTTATCGGATTGACGATCTTTGTATTCGCTTGCAATTTGCCATCCACTACTCCCAATCTGTCCGCTACATTGCAAGCCAGTACACCTTTGGCAGTTCTTACTGTCATACCCGGTTCATCGGGAATTCCTGCATCCATTGAACCGACAGGCAAGATCGTGATGACTTGTCAGATAATAACGAAGGATGTATCAAAAGAACAAATCTGCATGGTCAACGCGGATGGTTCGGGCTATCGCCGATTAACTACCGAAGATGATATACGCCATTATTATCCATCCCTCGCGCCAGATGGACAAAGTGTGGTCTATTCCGCTTATAGCAAACAGACCCAACGCTACGAAATCTATGAATTGGATCTTGCTGCGAATGCGACCAGCGTACTCACCTCCGCAATTGGCGATCTGAACGCGCCAGAAATATCTCCGGATGGCAAAACGATCGCATTTACACGTTTTTATAATGACCCCGAGAAACCAACCACCTGGTTGATGGCTCGCGACGGCACGGACCTTCGTCAGATGGCGGATGTTCCTGCATGGGATCCAACCTGGTCGCCGGATGGAAGCGCGATCTTATTCGCATCCTATTTCAAAGACACAAGTCAATTGTTTATCGTCAACGTGGATGGCGCCGGCTTGCGCCGGGTCGGCGATTTTCCGTACCTGCGCGGCCGCAGCGACTGGTCAACCCAGGATTTGATCGTGACCTATTCCGGAAAGCCGTGGGAACGCGAACTTTATATTATGAACTTGGATGGTTCCGGTCAACGGCAAATTTCTCCAGCCGGCGGGAATTCACAAGGTCCGTCATTTTCCCCGGACGGTCAGTGGCTGGCGTTTACATCATATTTCGATCAATATGATGTAAACGGTTGTGAGATCTATATCATGCGTGTGGATGGAACTGACCTGCGTCGTTTAACCAATAACGATTATTGCGATTATCAACCAAGATGGGGACCATAATGCAGCCATGCTGCGCGCTCGTGCCTGACAAACTTTGTCTCACTCGCGCCGTTGCCAGCTACATTGTCCGCGGGGTATAATTTGAGCAAGAGATAGGAGATTTATCATGACCCGAACATTTACTGCTGTAATTCACAAAGAAGATACTTGGTATGTAGCAGATTGTCCCGAAGTTGGGACGGTTAGTCAGGGCAAAACTGTTGAAGAGGCTGTTGCCAATCTCAAAGAAGCAACTGAACTCTATTTGGAAGAATTTCCTTTGCTTGAAACCAGCCATCCATTGTTGACCACTTTTGACGTGGCGACTTATGCCTAATCCGCCACATCTATCTGGCAAGGAAATCATCCGCGCATTGGAGCGACTTGGCTTCGTTCAGGCGCGTCAACGTGGAAGTCATGTTGTCATGAAAAAATCCACACCAGAGGGAAGTGTTGGTTGCGTTGTCCCTTTGCATGGTGAAGTCGCAATTGGGACATTGCATAGTATTCTGAAACAAGCGAAAGTCTCACCAGATGAGTTTATAAAAGTTACATAATAGACTTTATCGGAAATAAAATCGGGACGCTGATTCACGCAGAAGACGCAGATATTTCTTTTTTAATCAGCGACAATCAGCGTTTTTCAGCGTCCAAAACAGGCTCTTTTCTT
>Ga0315268_10000549_pt1 | contig 43796 bp, 45 predicted proteins | sample C1_top_MG_FD_204535 | JGI IMG/M metagenome (GOLD analysis project Ga0315268, IMG submission 204535) | Sediment microbial communities from Yellowstone Lake, YNP, Wyoming, USA - C1_top | ecosystem: Environmental > Aquatic > Freshwater > Lake > Sediment | place: USA: Wyoming | collected 2017-08-01
GCGGGCCCCCCCCCCCCATCACACCCCCCCCCCCCCCCCCCACACCACGCCCCCGCACCCCTCACCCCTCACTCAGTATATGTACACCGGCGTCCCCAGCGGCACGATGCGAAACAGCGTCTCGATGTCCTCGTTCCGCACGCGCACGCAGCCGTGGCTCGCACCGCGCCCGATGCTCGAGGGTGCGTCGGTGCCGTGGATGCCATAGCCGTCGCCCAGATACAGCCGGTTGACGCCAAGCACGCCCATGTAACGCCGCTGGCTGGTGTTCATGGGCGGCACGATGAGGTCGCGTCCAACGACGATCTCCTTGCCTTCCATGACTTCGAACGGCACGTCTCGACCGTCGGGATGGCGCGTCACGACGTCGGCGCCCGAGACGGCGATGACGGCCCCGCCGCCGATCGGAATCGTCTGCCCGCGCTCGAGGTGGCGGAGCCGCTTGTGGAGCTTGCGCGCCATTTCGACGTAGTGCCAGTCGGGTGGAACCCACGCGGGGTCGACGTCCTTGCGGAGCACGACGAGCCGTCCGCGCGGTGTCTCGAATTTCCAGCGCGTGCCGCCGGCGCGTTCGAGGTACTTGCCCGTCCCCGTGGCCACGCGCGTGCGGAACAGCACCGTCGAACCGCGCTTGAACCAGAGCCGGTTCTCGGCGATGGAGATCACGATGTACGGCTGGTCGCCCAGCGAATCGGGCGACGCGGCGAGCACGCGATCGAGCGAGTCGCCCGCCGTGGCGGCCTGCGAACGCACGGTTTCGAGAATGTCGGCATTGTCGTTGAAGACGGCCTGCACGAGATCGCGATCGCGCCGCGCCCCGCGCGCGCGCTGGATCTCCACCGTCGCGAGCCCGAGCGCGAGCGCCACCGCCACGAGGCAGACCACGGCCACCGGACCGCCGCTCGCCAGGAAACGGCGGAGAGGAGACGGGTTCGTCATCAGTAGAAGTACACCGGAAGCCCGGCCTTGAGGTTGGGCAGGATCGACCGGAGGTCGGCCGCGCCAATCCGCACGCTGCCGGCCAGAACCGGGCGGGCGGGATCGCCGCGATACAGCGTCGCGCCGCCCGACATCACGACCACCGAATCGCCCCGCACCTCTTCGACGCGCCGCACGCCGCGCGGCGACGCGATGGGAATGGAATCACCGGCCGCCCGCTGCCATCCGTCAGCCCCGACCTCGATCGCCGCCGAGCGCAGGACCGCCCCCTGCTGTTCGAGATGCAGCACCGCGCTGTCGACGGAGATCGAGAGGTGCAGGTCGCCATGGGTGCGCGCCTGCCGAACGGCGAGGGCCATCATCACCTGCAGCCGCCGGGCATCGGACGCGAGTGCGAGATCGGCCTTCACCCGGTCGATGCCGCTCATCCCCGCGCGCAGGGCCGCGATTTCGCGGCGATACTCGGTGCCGCGCCACGCCGCCGCGGCCGACGCGGCCAGCGCCCCGACGAAGGTCCACGTGAGCAGTCGCATGATGCGCGGATGCTCGCGCCACAGCGCGCGCCACAGCTCCCGCCAGCTGGCGTTCACCAGGTTCACTGCTTGGCGAAGGAGAGGAGGTCGAGAATCGGGACGCCGACCGGCTGGCTGCGGCCGGTCCGTACACGCGCGGTGATGAGAATGCGCGTGAGCGCCTGCGTGGACCGCGCCTCGCCGAGCAGCGAAGGCGGAATGGCGAGATAGAGCAGCTGGTCCTCGGCGCCCGGACCCTTTGCAAGGAAGTACGGTTCGTCCGTGGCGAGATCGCGGCGCAGCGGGTCCGCGTACTGCAACGCCAGCACCTGCACTTCCCAGCGCACGGTCCGGCCGCGCGTGCCCTCGGGATCGGCGCGAAGATCGGCGGCCGAGAGCGAAGCGCCAAACAGCGAATCGGCGGGGACCACGTCGCGCTCAGGCACCCAGACCTCGGCCCGCACGCGCACCCAGCCGCGCGATCGCGCCAGCGGCTTGACGATGGTGCCGGCGCCAATCTGCCCGACGATGAGTCCGTTGGGTGCATTGCGCAGGGTCGAGGAACGCGCCACGCGCATGGCGCCGTCGGGCAGCGGCTCGACGACGGGCGCCGGCTCCTTGGCCGACGGGGCGGGTTCGCTCTTGCGCGACGGCGGTGGCGTCGGCGCCTTTTTCGCCGCCACGGCCGGTCCAATCGCGGCAGCGTCCACCCAGCCGCCGCGCCGTACACTCACCCACGTGCTCTGCTTGCCGCTGGTGAACAGCCCGGTGCCGGGGCGCACTTCGCCGAGAATGACGCCGTTCATGGATGGTGCCGAACGCAACCGCATGGCGATATCGCCGGTGAGCTGCGCCGGAAACGAGTCCTTGGCCCCGCCGATCTTGGAACCGTCGATCCACCCGGCAAAGACGACATGGGCGTTGCCACCACGCGTGGCGCCGACGGTCACGGTGGTGCCCCGCTTGAGCAGGGCAATGGTCGCGCCGCCCGGCGCCGAGCGAACCGTGGCATCGGCGACGAGTGCCGTCTGCGCCGCGAGGGGCGCGGCGGCGAGGAGCGCCGCGGAGGACGGCGCGACGGCGAGGAGGATCAGAAGGGAACGAATGGGTCGCATCGCTGGTAGGGGGGCGTGACCGGGGCTAGTTTTCTCCGAGTCACGCGTACTGCCGAACATATCACCCGTCGCCGAACTCAGCCAAGATGACGTCGCGCTCCGACCGTCCGGTCGTCCTCATCGTCCTTGACGGTTGGGGCTACCGCGAGAGTACCGAAGGGAACGCCGTCCGGCTGGCGAACACGCCCACCTGGGACCGACTCTGGGCCAGCGTGCCGCGCACCTTGCTCGATGCGTCGGGCCGCGCCGTGGGGCTTCCCGCGGGCCAGATGGGGAACAGCGAGGTCGGCCACCTGAACCTTGGCGCCGGGCGCGTGGTGATGCAGGACCTCGTGCGCATCACGGCGGCGGTGGAGAATGGGACGTTCTTCCAGAACGCCGCCTTCGTTGCCGCCTGTGCGCACGTGAAGGCGAGCGGCGGCACGCTGCACCTGATGGGGCTGGTGGGTGACGGCGGCGTGCACGCGCACCAGCAGCACGCCCTGGCGCTGGTCGACCTCGCCGCGCGGCAGGGCATCGCCCGGGTAGCGCTGCATTGCCTGCTCGACGGGCGCGACACGCTGCCACGGAGCGCGCTGGCGTTCACGCGCGACCTCGCCGAGCGCACGGCGGGGCGGGCACGGATCGCGAGCATCGGCGGCCGGTACTACGGCATGGACCGCGACCAGCGCTGGCCGCGCATCGAACCGTGGTATCGCGCGGCCGTGCAGGGCGTCGGGCCGTCGACCACCGACCCGCTGGCGTTCATCCAGGGCAACTACGACCGCGACGTGACCGACGAGTTCATGGAGCCGGCCGTGGTGGTCGGCGCCGACGGCGCGGCTTTGGCGCCGATGCGCGACGGCGATGCGCTGATCACCTGGAACTTCCGTTCCGACCGCATGCGGCAGATCATCCGCGCCGTGGCCATCGACGGCTTCAGCGGCTTCGCGACGGGCGTTCGCCCGGTGCTGCACGTCGCCACGATGACGCAGTACGACCAGAGCTTCGGCCTGCCCACGGCGTTCGAGCCGTTTTCGATGGCGAAGATCGTGGCCGAAGTCCTCGACGAGCACGGACTCACCACGCTGCGCACCGCGGAGACCGAGAAGTACCCGCACGTCACCTACTTCTTCAACGGCGGCAACGAGACGCCGTACCGGGGGGAGGAGCGTCTGCTGGTGCCGAGCCAGAAGGTGGCGACGTACGACCTGATGCCCGAAATGAGCGCCGCCGGCATCACCGACGTGCTGTGCAAGGCCATCGAGGAACGGCGGCACCCGTTCACGCTGTGCAATTACGCCAACGGCGACATGGTGGGGCACAGCGGCAACCTGGCGGCGACGATCCGCGCGTGCGAGGTGGTGGACGCGCAACTGGCGCGCGTGCTGCCGGTCGCGGTGCAGGCGGGCGCGCGGCTGCTGATCACCGCCGACCACGGCAACTGCGAGATGATGTTCGACCCCGCCACCGGCGGTCCGCACACGGCGCACACCACCAACCCGGTGCCGTTCCTGCTGGTGGAAGACGGCGCAGCCGTCGGGTTGCGAGCGGGCGGTGCGCTATGCGATGTGGGACCGACCGTGCTCGGCATGCTTGGCGTGCCGCAGCCGGCGGAGATGACTGGCCAGAACCTTCGACTCAACGGAGCCTGACGTGACGCGAATCCGCGCCGCGATGTTCGCGCTCGCCCTGGTGGCCGCTCCGGCGGCCGCGCAGGTGGGCTACGCCCCGAGTGCAAGCCCGTACCGCGACCTGCCGTGGAAACAATCGCTCGGCGTCTTTGCCGGCGGGTTCGATACGGGGCGCGACCCGGCCGGGGTCGGCCCGCAGCCCGGCTGGCTGGCCGGCGTGCGCTACGACCTTCGCATCGGCGGCCCGGTGTCGCTGGTCACGCGCCTCGCGCTCGCGCCGACGTCGCGCCGCGTGCTCAACCCCACGAAGTCCGCGGCCACACGCTACATCGGCGACGAGAGCAGCCAGCTCCTCGCGGCCGACTTCGGACTGGCGATCAATCTCACGGGGCAGAAGAGCTATCACCATCTGGTCCCGGTGCTGTCGGGCGGCGTCGGCATCGCCAGCAACTTCCGCGGCATTCCCGACGATGGCGGCTACCGCTTCGGCACGCGCTTTTCGTTCACCTGGGGGCTTGGCGTGCGGTATCACACGGCCGGGCGGTGGGAACCGCGCGTCGACTTCACCAACTACGTCTGGCAGCTGCAGTATCCGCCGGACTACTCCGTCAAGCCGGCCGATGGCGGAGCGGCGATCCTGCCGAGCGGCAAGAAGTCGCCGTGGATGGGCAACCACCTGTGGTCGCTGGGCCTGAGCTACCAGCTCTTCCGCTGAGCCCGTGCCGCGCACGTCGCTGACCCGACGCGTCATCTTCGCCGCCGCGCACCGCTACCGGCGCCCGGAGTGGAGCGACGAACGCAACTTCGAGGTGTTCGGCAACTGTTCGCGCACGCCGTGGCACGGCCACACCTACACCTGCGACGTCTCGGTGTCGGGGCCCGTCGACGCGATCACGGGCTTCGTCGTCGATCTGCGCGTGCTCGACGAGATCCTCGACCGCGAGGTGATGGCGCGCTTCGACCATCGCAACATCAACACCGACGTGCCCGAGTTTGCCGAAGGGCGTCTCGTGTCGAGTTGCGAGAACGTCGCGGGCTACATCGCGCAGCGGGTGCAGTCGGCGCTGGGCGCGCGCGCGCTGGTGACGCGGGTCTGGCTGTCGGAGAGCCCGACGCTGTGGGCGGAGTGGGTGGCGGACTGACGCGGGAGCGCGGGCGATGACGCGGCACGATGCGGTCGACGAGGTTCCGGTCTGGCTCGAAGTGAACGGCGAGAGCGCCGTCACCTGGATGTGCACGCCCGACCAGCTCCCGGAACTCGTCGTCGGCTGGCTGTTCGGCGAAGGGTACATCGATGCGCGCGACGACCTGCTGTCGCTGCGGCCCTGCGCCAAGGACCTCGGTTTCTGGGCCGAGGTGCCGGCCGCGCGGTACGAGACGGTGGAGGGGGCCGAGCGCCGCCGCGTGCTGGCCAGCGGCTGCGGGGCGGTGACGACGATTCTCGGTTCGCTCTCGGCGGTGCCGCGCCGCACCGCACCGCCGGCGATCCCGGATCTCGCGCAGACGCGGCGACTGTTCAAGGAATTGTTCGCGCTCGGCACGCGCTACCACGAGACGGGCGGCATTCACGCGGCGGCGCTCACCGACGGGACGACCCTGATGGTACACGCCGAAGACATTGGCCGGCACAATGCGGTGGACAAGGTGCTGGGTGCGACGATCATGGCGGGCAAGCGGCCCGATGACCTGATGCTGCTCGTCACCGGCCGCATCTCCGGCGAACTGGCATTCAAGGCGGCGCGCGCACGGCTCTCGGTGGTCGCCACGCCCAGCGTGCCGAGTTCGCTGGCGGTGGAGATCGCCGCGGCATCGGGCCTGGCGCTGGTGGGGCGGGCGGTTTCTGGCGAGCCGCAGGTGTGGTTGGCGCCGACAACAGACGGCGGACGGCGGATGGCGGACGGCTGATGAACTGCGTTGGCGTCATTCTCGCGGGAGGCGGTGCGAGGCGCTTTGGCGGACAGGCCAAGGGGCTGCTGGCCGTCGACGGCACGCGCATCATCGACCGCGTGGCCGCGGCGCTGCGCGATGCGTCGGACGAACTGCTGCTCGTCGCCAATGATCCGGACGCCGGCACGTGGCTCCCCGGCGTGCGCACCGCCGCCGATGTGCGCGTGGGCGACGGGGCGCTTGGCGGGCTACACGCGGCGCTCGCGCATGCGGGCGGCAGTGCCGTGCTGGTCGTCGCATGGGACATGCCATTCGTGCCGTCCGGGTTGCTGCGCGCCCTGCGTGCGCTGGGCGAGTCCGGCACCGATGCCGCCGTGCCGGAGAGCGCCCTGTCGGGGCGCGGCGTCGAACCGTTGTGCGCCTGGTACGGCCCGGCGTGCCTCGCGGCGATCGAGCGCCGGCTCGACGCACGCGACCGACGCGTCGTCTCGTTCTTCGACGACGTCCGGCTCTCGCGGCTCGGCGCGGCCGAGGTGGCGCGGTGGGGCGACCCCGCCCGCCTGTTCTTCAACGTCAACGCTCCCATCGACCTCGCAACCGCCCCGCACCCATGACGCCTCCACTCCTCTCGATCGTCGGCAAAAAGAACTCCGGCAAGACGACGCTGGTCGTGCGGCTCTCGGCGGCGCTGACGCGCCGCGGCTGGCGCATCATGACCATCAAGCACGGGTCGCACACGTTCAACATGGACCCGGTGAACACCGACACGTACCGCCACTATCACGAGGGGCACTCGGAGCGCGTGGCGATGATCTCGCCCGACAAGTTTGCGCTGGTCGTGCGCTGGGAGGAGCCGATGTCGCCACGGGACGTCGCGGCGCAGCACATGGCCGACGCCGATCTCGTGCTGTGCGAAGGCTTCAAGGCCACCGACCTGCCCAAGGTGGAGATCTTTCGCCGCGCGGCGCACGCGGCCCCGCTGTTCGACGCGGCGTTGCCGAACGAGGCCACCTGGCAGGCTATGGTGTCCGATGGCGATGTCGACAACCTGCCCTTCCCGCTCTTCCGCCTCGACCACGACGACTGGCTGGACGCCCTCGTCGCCTGGGTCGAACAGCACCACCTCCCCCGCCGGAGCTGACCGATGCGCCGACTCCTGCTGTTCGCCGCCGCCTGCGCCGCCACCTTCGCCGCCGGGTGCGCCACGAGGGGCAAGCCGTCGCGGTCCGCGCCGTCGCGGTCTGCGCCGTCGCTCGACCGCGCCGCGTTTGCGCGAGCGGTCGATTCGATGGTCGCGCAGCCCGCGTTCCGCAACGCCCACTGGGGCATCGTGATCGTCGATCCGCAGCGAGGGGATACGCTGTATTCGCGCAACGCGGGCAAGCTCTTCATGCCGGCGTCGAACATGAAGCTTCTCACCGGCGCCACCGCGCTGGCGCAGTTGGGGGCCGACTTCCGCTTCCGCACCGATTTCGCGAGCAACGGCTCGCTGGTCAACGGCTCGCTGCGCGGCGACCTGGTGGTCGTCGGGCGTGGCGATCCGACGATGAGCGACGCGGCGTTCGGGGACGCCATGAAGCCGTTGCGCGCCGCCGCCGATTCGCTGTGGGCGCGCGGCGTGCGCGAGATCGCCGGCGCCGTCGTCAAGGGCGGCGATGCCTTTCCCGACTCCACGCTGGGGTTCGGCTGGGCCTGGGACGACCTCGACTACGACTACTCGGCGGGGGTCGACGAACTCTTTTTCAACGAAGGATTCGCGCGAGTGACGGTGCATGCCGCCAGAACCGTGGGTGGGCAAGCCACGGTGCGGACGGCGCCCGCGCGCACCGTGCCGCAGATCGGGCGCGTAGCTGTGGTGACCGGCGGCATGATGGATCCGGAGGCCCGCCAGCCGAACAGCATCGCGTGGGAGACCGACATCCGTGGCGCGCGACCGTCGCTCAACCTGTCGGGCTTCGTGAAGATGCGCGACAGCTCCACCGTCACGGTCGCGATCCGCAATCCGTCGCAAGCCTGGCTCGAAGCATTCGCCGAGGCGCTGGCCGACCGCGGCATCGTGGTGCGAGGCAACGTCATCAGCACGCCGGCCGCCGACACCGCCGGCCTCACGCATCTCTTCACGCTGCGGTCGCCGCCGCTGCGCGCCATTCTCCCGCTCCTCGAGAAGCCATCGCAGAACCAGATTGCCGAGATCTTCTACCGCACGCTCGGTCTCGAAAAAGCCGGCGCCGGCACGCCCGACAGCGGTCGGCGCGTGGTCGAGCGCCAGCTCGCGGCCTGGGGCGCCGACACCGCGGGGCATGCGGTGCGCGATGGCAGCGGGCTGTCGCGCCACGATTACGTCACGCCCGAAACCGTCGTGCGGGTGCTCGACGCGATGCGCCGGCACCCCGATTTCACGGCGTTCTACGGCGCGTTGCCGATTGCCGGCGTCGACGGCACGATCGGCGCTCGCATGAAGGGGACGCCGGCGCAGGGCAATGTGCACGCCAAGACGGGCACCGTGGACAAGGCGCGTTCCCTCTCCGGCTACGTGACCACGGCCGATGGCCGCATGCTGCTGTTCAGCTTCCTCTGCAACAACTTCACCGTGCCCAACAGCGCGGTCGAGGCGGTGCAGGACGCGATGCTCGTGCGCCTCGCCTCACCGCTCGGACCGAGGTAGCGCATGCTGAGCGTTTCGGAAGCGGTCGCGCTGATCATCGGCGAACTGTCGGCGCTCGACACCGAGCCCGTACCGCTGCTCGATGCGCTCGGCCGCGTGCTCGCCGCCGAAGCGCGCGCGCCGTACACGCTCCCGGCCTGCGACAACTCGGCGATGGACGGCTACGCAGTGCGTGGCACGGAGCTCGCCGGCGCCAGCCCCGAGACGCCGCGCCGGTTCCGCGTGATCGAAACGGTGGCCGCCGGCCAGTTCCCGTCGCGCGCCATCGCGCCGGGGGAGGCCACGCGCATCATGACCGGCGCGCCGCTTCCCATCGGCGCCGATTCCGTGCTGCGCGTGGAAGACACCGACGCCGGCATCGACCACGTGCAGGCGTTCACCGACCGCGACGCCGGCAAGAACGTGCGGCGGCGCGGCGAAGACTTCGGCGAGGGCGACATCGTGCTCTCGGCCGGCGAACCGCTGGGCGCCGCGCAGATCGGCGTGCTCGCGTCGCTCGGCAAGGGCGAAGTGATGGTGCATCGTGCGCCGCGCGTGGCGATACTGGGCTCGGGCGACGAACTCGTCGATCTCGACGAGTTCGACCGCGTGGTCGCCGGCGAGCGGATCGTCGCGTCCAACAGTTACACGCTGCACGCACTCGTGCGCGCCGCGGGGGGTGTCCCGGTTCCGCTGGGCAACGCGCGCGACACCGAGGCGTCGATGCGCGCGCTGTTCGCGCGCGCCGTCGACGCCAGGCCCGACCTGATCGTCAGCTCCGCCGGCATTTCGGTGGGCGCGTTCGACTACACCCGCGATGCGCTCGACGCGATGGGGGCCGACCTCAAGTTCTGGAAGGTGCGCATGCGCCCTGGCGCGCCCCTCGGGTTCGGCGCGGTGGCCGGCATCCCCTGGGTGGGTCTGCCCGGCAATCCCGTATCGGCCATGGTCACGTTCGAGTTGTTCGTGCGGCCGGCCGTGCGGCGCATGCTCGGCCACGTGCGCCTGCATCGCCGTCCCGTGCCGGTCACGCTCGAGGAACCCGTGCAGATCGGCGCCCAGCTGACGCATTTCTTGCGCGCCATCGTCACGTCGCAGCCGTCGGGCGAATTGACGGCGCGGCTCACCGGGCCGCAGGGGTCGGGCATGCTGACGTCGATGGCGCGCGCCAACGCACTGCTCGTCGTGCCCGAGGACCGGCCGTCGCACGCCGCGGGCGACCGCCTCTCGGCTATTCTGCTCACGCCGGACGCGCAGATGGCGGAGTCGTTCGCGCTGTGAGCGCGGCGCTGGCGCCGATGCTCGCCGCGCTCGACGATCGCTTCGTCCTGGGAGCGCGCGACGTGACGGTCGGCGATCGCGCCTGGCGCCTCGAGCACCCGCGCAGCGCCGACGACCTGATCAGCGAAGCCGATTTCGCGCGCGACGAGCGGCTGCCGTACTGGGCCGATCTCTGGCCGTCGGCCATCGTGCTTGCCGGAGAAGTGGCGACGCTCGATGGCGGCGGGCGCCGCGCCATCGAGTACGGCGCCGGACTCGGCCTGCCGTCGCTCGCCGCGCTGGACGCCGGGTTCAACGTCACCGCCACGGACTACTACGACGACGCGCTGCTCTTCGCTCGGCGGAACGCCATCCGCAACCTGGGACGTGACCTCGCCACGCGGCTCGTCGACTGGCGTTCGATGCCCGGCGACCTCGGACGCTTTGACCTGGTGCTGGCCGCCGACGTACTGTATGAGAGACCGTACGCCCCGCTCGTGGCCCGTGCGGTGATCGGCGCGCTCTCGCCGGATGGCACCGCGCTCATCGCCGATCCTGGCCGCGTGGCGTTGAACGCCTGCCTCGCCGAGTGCGCCACACTCGGCGCCGTGGTGCGCCAACGGCGTTCGGTGCGGCACGAAGAGGGCGACGCGAAGCATACGATCACCATCTACGAGGTGCGGCTCGGGTGAGGCAGCTCCTGGTGCAACTGGACCTGCGACTGGTCGGCGCCGCGGTGCTCATCCTGGGCGCCGCGGTGGGCGTCATCTGGCGCGTCGGCCACCGGCGGCGCGGGGCGGAACTCGGCCGCCCGGCTGCAGGCGAGGCGCCGCGGGCGCGGTCGAGCGTGCCGACGCCCGTGATCGACGCGCTGCACGAACGTGGCCTGGACACGCCGGCCCATCTCGCCAACATGACCGAACTCGAGCGGCACGTGCTGTTCAGCACGATGGCGCGCACCATCGATCAGGAAGCCCGGCGTAAGAACGCGGTGCCCCTGACGAGCGCGCTACCGTTCATCCGGCCCGACGAGCTGCCCACGCTGTACTGTCCCACCTGCAGCGACCGCATTGAACGGTTCAGCAGCACGCCGCCCCTCACGAGCCGGTGCGACACCTGCGGCGCCGTCGTGATCGTGCGGCGCGACGCCGGCCGCATCATGCTCACGGTCGTGCCGCGCGACATCGCATCAACCAGGCGCCCCGAGGGCGAGCAGGAACCATGATGACCACGCCGTCCATCCAGATGCTGCTCGCCGCCGCCGGCGCGGCGCTCCTTCAGGCACAGGCCCCGGCAAGCACCGCAAAGGAACCGATTGCCGACAACTCCTTCTTTGTCGAGGAGGCGTACAACCAGGAACCCGGCGTGGTGCAGCACATCTCCGGATTCTCCCGAACCAGCGGGCTGAAGGGCTGGGCGTACTCGTTCACGCAGGAATGGCCAGTCACCGGACAGCGGCACCAGCTGAGCTACTCGGTGCCGATCTTGCGCGCCGGCAGTCCCGCCACCACCGGCGTCGGCGACCTGATGCTCAACTACCGCCTGCAGGCGGTCTATGACGAGCACGCGGGCGTCGCGTTTTCGCCGCGCCTGTCAGTGAGCCTTCCCACCGGCGACGAGAAGAAGGGCTTCGGCCTCGGCGGCACGGGCGTGCAGGTGAACCTCCCGGTCAGCAAGACGCTGGGTGCGTCCTTCGTGTCGCACACCAATGCCGGCGGCACCTGGTTCGCCAAGGCGCCCGGGGCGGGCGATGCGTCCACGCGATTGAGCGCGGTGAACCTCGGCCAGAGTGTTATCTGGCTGGCGACGCCGCGATTCAACGTGATGCTCGAGTCGGCATGGACCCGCACGACCGCGCATTCGGACAGCGGCGACCGCACCGACGAGACGGCGTTCATCATCCCCGGTATTCGCTGGGGATACGATTTCAGGAGCGGGCTGCAGGTGGTGCCCGGCCTCGCCTTCCCCATCGGCGTGGGGAGGAGCAACGGCACACACCAGCTCTTCGTGTACCTGAGCTTCGAGCACCCGTTCACGGCGGCGGCGCGGGCGGCGGTCAAGTAGCCCGCCGCGAGGCGCACTCGATCAGGCCAGCCGGTCGGCCACCACCTCGGCGATGTCGTACACCGGCACCGACTCGTCGCGCGACGCAATCGAGTCGCGCAACATCGTCATGCAGAACGGGCACGCCACGGCGACCGCCTGCGCCCCCGTCGCCAGCGCCTCGTCGGCGCGCTCGGCGTTGATGCGCTTGCCTTCGCTCTCCTCCATCCACATGCGACCGCCGCCCGCGCCGCAGCACAGGCCGCGGTCGCCGGAACGTGGCATTTCCACCAGATGCATGACCGGCAGCGCGCGCGCGAGCGTCTGCCGCGGCGCGTCATAGATCTGGTTGTAGCGTCCCAGATAGCACGAGTCGTGGTACGTAAACGTGGTCACCGCCTCGTGCAGGTCGGCACGCAGCGGCACGCGCCCCTGCGCCATCAGGTGCTCGATGAACGTCGAGTGGTGCATCACGTCGTACTCGCCGCCGAACTGCGGATACTCGCTTCCCAGCTGGTGCATGCAGTGCGGGCACGCGGTCACGATGGTGCGTACGTCGTATTTCGCCAGCGTCTCGACGTTCTCGCGGGCGAGCATCTGGTACAGGTACTCGTTGCCCATGCGCCGCGCCGGATCGCCGTTGCACTTTTCCTCGCGGCCGAGGATGGCGAAGTTGACGCCCGCCGCCTGCATGATTCGGGCAAACGCGACGGTCGTCTTCTTGGCCCGCTCGTCGAACGAGCCCATGCACCCCACGAAGTACAGGATGTCGGCGCGCTCGCCGCGTGCGGCGAGCTCGGCCATCGTCGGGATGTTCATCCCGTCGGCCCACTTGCCGCGGTCGCCCGGATCGAACGCCCACGGCGATCCGCGCTGCTCCATGCTCTCGAACGCCGGCATCACCTCTTCGGGGAAGCGCGACTCGCCGAGCACCAGGTTGCGGCGCATCTCGAGGATCACCGCCAGGTGGTCGATCGACACCGGGCACTCCTGCACGCACGCGCGGCAGGTGGTGCAGGCCCACAGTTCCTGCTCGGTGATGAAGCCGTCGAGCAGCAGCTTGTCATCCGCCGTCTGCCCTCCGCCGTCTGCCGTCAGCATCCCCGCCCGCATCTCAAGCCGCTCGCGCACATTTACAATGATCTTGCGCGGCGACAGCAGCTTGCCCGTGATGTTGGCCGGGCAGGCCGCGGTGCAGCGCCCGCACTCGGTGCAGGCAAAGCCGTCCAGCAGGCTCTTCCACGACAGGTGGTCGACGTCCTTGGCGCCGAACTGCTCGACGTCGGCCTCGAGGTCCATGTACTTCATGACCCCGACCTGCCCCGGCCCGCTCGTATTGGAGAGGTAGACGTTGGGCAGCGACGCAACGACGTGCAGGTGCTTGGAGTACGGCAGGTAGTTCAGAAAGCCGAGCACCAGCAGGCCGTGCGCCCACCAGCTCACGTCGTGAATGGCGGTCGCGGCGCCGGCCGGCGTGAACGACACCAGGCTGGCCAGCACGTACGACAGCGGCCGGTAGAACGGCGTCGCCGACTCGGGGTTTGCCACCATGTGGAACGACTGGTCGAGAAACATCGTGACCATCAGCGCGCCGATCCAGCTCAGGATGAGCAGCGGGTCGTTGGCGTGCGTCTCGGCTCCGTGCAGGCGCGCGACCCGGTGCGTGAGCCGGCGCCAGAGTGCAAACGCCACGGCCGCGATGACGAGCGCCCCCCACAGGTCCTGATTGCCCAGGTAGAAGCGGTACGCCCACAACGGCATGAAGCGTGCGAACGTGAAGCCCGGCACGATCCCCGCGCCGATGAACTCGACCGTCCCCGCGCTCAACACGCAGAAGCCCCAGAAGATCGCCGCGTGCATGGGGCCGGCTACGGAATCGCGGAAGATCTTCCGCTGGAAGAGGCCGATCGTGACGAGGTTGAACAGGCGGCGCGGCACGTGATCCCACCGCGAGTCGTCGAGCCGCCCGATGCGCAGCTCGCCGACGAGGCGCTGCACGTTGTAGGCGAAGAAGCCGGCGGCGGCGACGACGATCAGGGTGAAGATGCCGTTCGATGGGGTCACCGGGTGCTCCGCGCGAGGTGTCGGATGAGCGGCAGGCGAACCCACGCCTGCCACGCCTGATCGTACGCTGAACCGCGCGCCGTCACGAACGGCACGTCGGGATCAGCTGGAAAGTCGACGCATCCAATGTAACGAAAACGAAAGGCGGCACGCCGCCTCGCTCACGCCTCCATCGCCACGCGCAACGCCGGCAGCGAGGCATCGATCTCGACGCAATGACTCTCGCGGCGGAACAATTCCGCGAGCGCCGCCGGCACATCGACCGGGCGGCCGATCAGCGGCTCGACGATTTCGGCGAACTTGGCCGGATGCGCCGTCGACACGATGCACCAGCGCCGCTGCCTGCGCTCGGCCGCGCTCAGCCTGGTGTATGCCTCGGCGGCCGTGGCGGTATGCGGACACCAGACTTCGCCGTAGGTGGCGAAGTCGGCCCGGATGCGCGCGCGGATGGCGTCATCGTCGATGCTGTACGCCCGCACCGCCTGCCGTATGTCCGCCAGATGCGGATGCAACGACCGCAGCCGTTCCATGTTGGACGGGTCGCCGACGTCCATCGCCGAGGCCAGTGTCGCGATGCTGGGGCGCGGCTGCCACTCCCCGCGCTCGAGAAAGTCGGGGACGGTGCGGTTGGCGTTGTGCGCCAGCACGATCTCGCCGATCGGCAGGCCGCTGCGTCGTGCCCACAGGCAGGCGACGGCATTCCCCAGGTTGCCGGCGGGCATCACGAACGACAGCGGCTCGCCGTGGCTCCGATAGCACTCGAGGCTCGCCGCCGCGTAATACGCGGCCTGCGGCAGCAGCCGACCCAGGTTGATGCTGTTCGCGGACGACAGCTCGCATCGCGAGCGCATCGACGGATCGACGAACGCCTGCTTCACGAGCCGCTGGCACTCGTCGAACGTGCCGCGCACCGACAGCGACCGCACGTTGTCGCCCCAGCAGGTGAGCTGCCGCTCCTGCGTCGGCGACACCAGGCCCTTTGGAAAGAGGATCGTGACCTCGAGTCCCGGCCGGCGATGAAACGCCGCGGCCACCGCGCCCCCGGTATCGCCCGAGGTCGCCACGAGAATGTTAACGGGCACATCGCCGGGTTGGTGCAACCGCTCGAAGCAGGCGGCCAGAAAGCGCGCGCCCACGTCCTTGAACGCCGCGGTCGGACCGTGAAACAGCTCGAGCACGCGGTAGCGTCCGTCGGCGTCGAGCGGTCGAACCGGCACCGGAAAACTGAACGCGTCGCGCGTGATGTCGCCGAGCTCCGCGCCGAGCGCATCGCCCGCGGCGAATGGGGCGATCAGTCGCGCGCCGATCGCCGGCAGCGACTCCAGCGCATCGAAATCCGCCGGCGTGAACGCCGGCCACGCCCCCGGCACGTACAGTCCGCCGTCGGGGGCGAGGCCCTGGTGCAACGCGGTGCCGAAGCCGACCGGGGCGGCCACGCCGCGCGTGCTGTGGTATTTCATCGGTGCGCCCCGGTCAACCGTCGACGACGCGCGCGCCGTCGGACTGCACGGGCACGATCCAGTGATCGACTTCGACCCCGTGGCGGCCGAATTCCGTCACCATCGCTTCGCGCACGCCGGCGGCGGCGGCGGGAAGCACCCACGCAAACATCGTCGGACCCGCCCCCGCAATCGAGCAGCCCAGCGCTCCGGACTGCAATGCCGCATTGCGGACGGCGGAAAAGCCGGGAATCAGCTGCCGCCGCTGCGGCTCGATCACCACGTCGTTGAGCCCCTCGCGAATCAGCTCGAGATCGTTCGTGTAGCACCCCGAGATGAAGCCGGCGAGGTTCGCCGTCTGCCACACGAAGTCGGACATGCCGACCTCGCGCTTGAGAATGTCGCGGGCCGCCTTGGTCGACAGGAACAGGTGCGGGTGCGCGATCACGGCGCACATGCCCTCGGGCACCGGAATCTGCTTGACGCGCGGATGGTCGATGCCGACCGTCAGCACCAGGCCACCGAACAGCGACGACGCGATGTTGTCGGCATGCAGCGACCCGCTCGCCACCGCTTCGCCCTGCATCGCGAACTTGAGCAGGTCGATGCGCGCCAGCGGTTCGGCGAGCAGGGCGTTGGCGGCGACCACCGCGCCGACGGCCGACGCGGCCGATCCCCCCAGGCCAGACCCGAGCGCGATGCCCTTCTCGATATGCATGTCGAAGCCGAAGTCCGGCTTGACCGCCACGGCCAGCGCCTGGAGCGCGCGTCCCGCGGTGTTGCGTTCGGGTTCCGTCGGCAGATCGGCGACGACGCCCGACCAGCCCGTGATCCGCACGCCGCGCTGGCGCGAACGCGTCACCGTGATCCGATCGCCGATCGCATCGACGGCAAAGCCGAGGATGTCGAACCCGATGGCGACGTTGCCGACCGACGCCGGGGCGAATGCCGTCGCGGAATTGCGGGTCACGAGTGCGCTCCGAGGTACGCGCCCAGTCGCAGCACGTCCGCAAAGATCCCGCCGGCGGTCACCTCGGGACCCGCGCCCGGCCCCTGGACGATCAGCGGATTGCTGTTGTACCGGCTGGTCGCGAAACGCACGACGTTGTCCGTCAGCGCGATGTGGGCGAACGCATGCCGCGGGTCGACTTCGACCACGCCGACCGTCGCCACGCCATCGGCGGCGATGCGCCCGACGTAACGCAGCACCCGGCCGCGGCTGCGCGCCGCCTCGAACCGCGTCGCCATCGTCGCGTCGTGCGCCGGCAAGCGCGCCAGGAAGTCGTCGATCGACCCGGATTCCAGCCCGGCTGGGACGAGGCTTTCCACCCGGACGTCCGCCAGTTGCAGGGTGAGCCCCATTTCGCGCCCGAGAATCGTGAGCTTGCGCGCCACGTCGCTCCCCGACAGATCGTCGCGCGGGTCCGGTTCCGTGTAGCCGCGCTGCCGCGCGTCGCGCACGATGTCGCTGAACGACCGCGTGCCGTCGTAGAGGTTGAACAGGTACGCCAGCGTGCCCGACAGGATCCCCTCGATGCTGGTAATCTCGTCGCCGGTCTCGCGCAGGTCGCGCAGCGTCTGGATGACCGGCAGTCCTGCCCCCACCGTCGCTTCATAGAGGTAGTGCGTGCCGCCCTCGCGCTGCGCCGCCTGCAGCGCCCGGTACGTCGCCATGTCGCCGCTGTTGGCCTTCTTGTTGGGCGTCACCACGTGGATGCCCGCGGCCAGCCAGCGTTCGTAATGGCTCGCCACCTCGTCGCTCGACGTGCAGTCGATGATCACCCGATGCGGCAGGTAGTCGACGCCCACGTGCTCCACGAAATGCGCGAGGTCGGCCGGCGCATGCGCCGCGGTGAACGCGCCCTTCCAGCGCGGCAGCGCGACCCCCTTCTCCGACAGCAGCATCTTCTTCGACGACAGGATGCCGCGCACCCGCAGGTCGAGCTTGAACTCCCGGTGCAGTCGCTCGCGCTGCGACGCCATCTGGTCGAGCAGCACGCGACCCACCGTGCCGGGGCCGATGACCCCGATCGACATGGTGTGCGGCGAGAGGTAGAACCCGGCGTGCACCGCCCGCAGCGCGCGCGTGGCCGACGTGCCGGCCACCACCACCGAGATGTTGCGTTCCGACGCCCCCTGCGCGATCGCGCGCACGTTGACGCCGGCCGCGCCAAGCGCGTTGAACACCTTGGCGGCGATGCCGGGCATGCCCGCCATGCCGTCGCCGACCACGGCGAGGATCGCCAATTCCGAATCGACCTCGACCGACTGAATCTGCCCCTCGGCCAGCTCGCGCTCGAACGCCGCGCGCACCGCGACGACCGCCCGCGGCGCCTGCTCCAGCGGCACCGCGCAGCAGATCGAATGCTCCGAACTCCCCTGCGAAATCAGGATGACCGAAATGCCGTCCTCGCGCAGCGCGCCGAACAGGCGATGCGCCGTCCCTGGCACGCCGATCATTCCCGCGCCCTCGAGATTGATCAGCGCGATGTTCTCGATCGTCGTGATCCCCTTGACCGCCAGCGTCGACGTCGGCCGCGCACAAATCAGCGTCGCGGCATGGTCGGGGGCAAAGGTGTTGCGTATCCAGATCGGAATCTCGCGCCCGACCGCCGGCGCCATCGTCTGCGGATGGATGACCTTGGCGCCGAAGTACGCCAGTTCCATCGCCTCGCTGTACGACATCGAATCGATGACCTGCGCGTCGGGCACCCGCCGCGGATCGGCCGACAGCACGCCATCGACGTCGGTCCAGATGTGGATCTCGCGCGCGTCGAGCAGCGCGCCGAAAATCGACGCCGAAAAATCGCTGCCGTTGCGGCCCAGCGTGGTCTGCACCCCGCGCCGGTCGGAGGCGATGAAGCCGGTGATGATCAAGGTGCCGGCGAAGCCGGCCGGCACGGCCCGCCCGATGCGCTCGCGCGACTCGTCCCACTGCACGGCCGGTCCGAGCGGCCCCTGCTCCACCACCACCACTTCGCGCGCGTCCACCCAGCGCACGGCGCCCGGCCGGCCGTGGCGACGCGCCACGAACTCGAAAAACAACCGCGTCGACCAGAGCTCGCCGTAGCCGGCAATCAGCTCGGCGATGTTCCCGGCCGCCGACCGCATCAGCCGGACCGTGTGCAGGATCCCCTCGATGTCGTGGCAGTCGCGGTCGAACGCCGCGAGATACCGCTCGGCCGTCTCGGCGTCGAGCGTGCTTGCGGCAATCGCCGCGTGGCGCGCGCGGAGCGCGTCGAGACCGCGGTGGCCGTCCGGCGCCTGCCGTTCGGCTTCCGCGACCAGCGCCAGCAGCGCGTCGGTCACGCCCTTGCACGCCGACAGCACCACGGCCAGCCGGCCGGCCGGCTGGGCATCGAGAATCTCGGCGACGCGGCCGAAGCAGTCGGCATCGGCAACGCTGGATCCACCAAACTTGTGGACAACCCAGGCGGACGGCGGGTGAGCAGGCATCGGTCGTCTGTAGGAGTTCGCCGAACGTTGAGTCCGCCGCGAGGTGCGACGGCATGGTGCCTGGGCGCTACGCCCCTGCCCTGGCCTTCTTCACTGCCTCGGTGAGCACCGGGAGCACATCCATCACGTCGCCCACGATACCGTAATCGGCCGCCTTGAAGATCGGTGCGTCCTTGTCCTTGTTGATGGCCACGATCGTCTTCGACGTGCGCATTCCCGCGAGATGCTGAATGGCCCCCGAAATGCCGCACGCCACGTACAGATCGGGACTCACCAAGCGCCCCGTCTGCCCGATCTGGTCGGAGTGCGGGCGCCATCCGTCGTCGGTGACCGCGCGCGTCGCGCCCACCGCCGCGTTGCCGAACGCCGCCGCCAGATCCTCGACAAGCTTGAAATTGGCCGCTTCCTTGAGCCCGCGTCCGCCGGCAATGATCACCGGCGCCTCGCCCAGGTCGATCTTGCCTCCCGCCGCCTTCTCGGTCAGCGTCACCTTCACGCGTACGGCCGATGGATCACCAACCGGCGCGAGCGCCTCCACCGTTCCGGCCTTCGGGCTCTCCACCGGCAGCACCGCCCCGGCTCGCAACGAAATCAGCGCCGGATTCGCCTTGAGCACGAGCCGCTGCACGATCTTGTTGGTGTAGCCGGGATGCGCCACCGCCACCGTGTCGGCCGCAAACGCGAACTCGGTGACATCCGACGCGTACGCCAGCTTCATCCTCGCCGCCACGCGCGCCACGAGGTCGTGCCCCAGCGCGCTCGCCGCAAAGAATGCCGCGCGATACCCGCTGCCAAGCCGCGCGGCCAGCAGGGCCGTCAGCGCCTCGGGATTGTAGTTGGCAAAGGCCGCGTGCTCGAGCACGAGCACCACGTCGGCGCCATGCGCCGCCAGCGTGGCGGCATGCTGGGCTACGCCCGGCGCGCCAACAAGCACGGCGTGCACCTGGCCGCCGGAGGCGTCGGCCACTCGGCGTGCGGCCGTCACCGTCTCGAGCCCGGCGCGGCGCAGTTCGCCAAATCGCGTTTCGGAGAATGCGAGCATGTTCGTCATCAGAGCACCTTCGCCTCTTCCTTGAGGAGGCGGACGAGTTCGGGAACGGCGTCCTTTCCTTCACCGACGATGCGCCCGGCGGCGCGTTCGACCGGGAGCTCCATCTTTTCCACCTGGTACGTGATCGCCCCGAGCTGCGCCGGCTTCACATCGAGCGGCTTCTTCTTGGCACCCATGATCCCCTTGAGCGACGGGTAGCGCGCCCGGGCAATGCCTTCGTCGATCGTCACCACCGCCGGCAGCGGGCACTCGATCAGTTCGTACGCCCCCTCGAGTTCGCGTCGCGCCTTCACCACGCCCCCGTCCACGTTCAGTTGCGAGATGGCGCTGATGAACGGCAGGCCGAGCAGCTCGGCGATGAACGCCCCCGTCGAGCGGTTCTGCGTGTCCACCGCCATCCGCCCGCACAGAATCAGGTCGTAGCCGCCGTCCTTGAGTTCGGCGGCGAGCGCCGTCGCCACCGCGAGGCCGTCGCTCACCGGCGCGTCGTGCTTGAGCTGCACCGCGCGGTGCGCCCCCATCGACATCGCCTTGCGCAGCGTCTCCTGCACCACGTCGGGCCCGAGAGAAATCACGGTGACTTCACCGGCGCCCTGTTTCTCGGTGATCTGAATGGCCACCTCGGCGGCATATCCGTCGAAGTCGGACATGTCGTACTTGAGCCCCGCCTCGTCGATGGCGGTGCCCGACGCAGCGATCCTGAAGCGCCCTTCCATGTCCGGAACGCGCTTGATGCACACGGCCAATTTCACCGTGGATACCCTCGGTTGGAGTGCTGGGGAAAGCTATCAGATTGGCGTGGGGAGCGGCAGACGGAGACGAGCGGACGGTGGACGGCGGATGGCGGACGGCGGACGGCGGACGCGTGGTAGCCCGGCGCCAAGAAAGTCGCCATGCTTCCTGCCATTCATCTGCCGTCTGCCATCTGCCGTCAGCCGTCCGCCGTCCACCGTCCACCGTCCACCGTCTCGGTTCCCGCCATGCCTCACGCCCTCGTAACCGGCGCCTCCTCCGGCATCGGCCTCTCTTTCGCCGAGTCGCTCGCCCGGCGCGGGTACGACCTCATCCTCGTCGCCCGGTCCACGGCGCGCCTCGAAGCGCTGGGCGGCCAGCTCGCCACGCGCCACAAGGTCGCCGTCGAGACGTGGACCGCCGATCTGGCCTCGGACGCCGGCCGCGAACACGTCGCCGCGCGCATCGCCGCCCTCTCCCGGCTCGACCTGCTGGTCAACAACGCGGGCTTTGCCACCACGGGCAAGCTCTCAAAAACCGCGCTCGATCCGCAGATGGAGATGCTGCGCCTGCACATGCTCGCCCCCATGCGCCTGTGCGTCGCCGCCCTCCCTCGCATGATCGCGCAGGGCGCGGGCGGCATCATCAACGTGAGTTCCCTCGCCGGCTTCCTCTACGGCCCCGGCAACGTGAACTACGCGGCCACCAAGGCCTACCTCACCGCCTTCTCGCTCGGCCTCGACACCGAAGTCGCCTCGACCGGCATTCGCGTGCAGGCACTTTGCCCCGGCTTCACCCACACCGAAATCCATGACGAGATGCCCGAGGTCAAGCGGCAGATCCCGGCCTGGATGTGGATGAACGCCGACCGCGTGGCCGAGATTTCGTTGCGGCAACTCGAGGCCGGCGGTCCCGTCATCTGCGTGCCGGGCACGCGCAACCGACTGATCAGGCGGCTGCTCCAGCTCATGCCGCATCGGCTGCGCCGCACGCTGGCCGTGCGGCGGCGGAAGCGCCCGGGCAGCAAGGGCGAATAGCGACCAGATGCCAGCGGGGCCGTCGCTCTGTTCGCGACGGCCCCGCATGCTCGACGCGACCCTCGGCCGCGCCTCAGGGCAGCAACGACTTCTCTCGGATTGCCTTGAACTCGTTCCCCGGCTTCCACTCCGGGAACTTGCCGGCGCGCGCCACGCGGTAGCCGATGGTCAGGCAGAACCGCAGGTCCTCCACCGCACCCGACATGTCCCACCCCGGCTTGATCTCGTCGCTCGGCTTGTGATAGTCGTTCGCGACGAACTCGTCACGCTTTTGCCGGCCGAACGTGGAGTCCTTCCCGATGAAGCTGATGCCCGCCCCCGGATAGAACGCGGGAACGCCGACCTTCGCAAAGTTGAAGTGGTCGGAACGATAGTAGTACCCCTTCTCCGGCTCGGCATCGGGACGCAGGGTCCGTCCGCCCTGCTCGGCCGCCGCCTCGCGCGCATAATCGTCGAGGTCCGACGCGCCGTAGCCGATCACCACGATGTCCTTGGTGCGTCCCCACGAGTTGAGGCCGTCCAGATTGATGATGGCGAGCGTCTTGGCCACCGGGTACAGCGGATTGGTCGCGTAGTACTGCGATCCGAGCAGCCCCTGTTCCTCCGACGTGACCGCCAGGAAGAGGATCGAGCGCTTCGGCCGCGCCTTGGCGGCGGTGAAACCCTTGGCCAGCGCCAGCAGGCCGGCGACGCCGCTCGCGTTGTCGGACGCGCCGTTGTAGATCGAGTCGCCGTTCACCTTGGTGCCGACGCCAAAGTGGTCCCAGTGCGCGTTGTACACCACGTACTCGTTCTTCAGTTCCGGGTCCGCCCCCTCGAGGATCGCCACGAAGTTCCGCGAATCCACCGTGCGCAGGGTGTTCTTCAGCGCGACGCTCGCGGTGACGCCGAGCGGCACCGGCACGAACGCCTTCGTCGCCGCCTTCGCCTTGAGCGAATCGAAGTCCTGCCCCGCCATCTTGAACAGCGCCTTCGCCCGGTCGAGCGTGATCCAGCCCTCGACCTCGCTGCGTCCCATGTTCTTGTCGGCGGTCACGAGGTCGAACTGTTCCGCCGTCTTCCCCTGCACCACGGCAAACGGATAGCCCGCCGGTCCCGTCTCGTGGACGATCAGCACGCCCGCCGCCTTGTGCTTCATGCCCTGCTCGAACTTGTACGTCCACCGCCCGTAGTACGTCATCCGCGCCCCGCCGAAGATCGCCGTGTCGGCGACCGGCGGATCGTTCACGAGCACCACCATCGTCTTGCCCGCGAGGTCCACGCCCTTGAAGTCGTCCCACCCGTACTCGGGGGCCTCCACGCCGTACCCGACGAACACCAGATCGGACTTCGCCAGCGCCGCCGTCGGCGCGACATGCTTGGTCCACGCCACGAAGTCGTCCCGCCACTTCAGCGTCGCCGACGCGCCGCCCTTGGCGAACGTCAGCGTCGGACTGTTGGTGACGCTGATGCCGACCAGCGGCACTTTCTGGAAATAGCTGCCGTCCGGGTTGCCCGGCTTCAGCCGCATCGCCATGAACTGCGCCTGGATGTACGACGCGGTCTTCTCCTCGCCCAGCGTGCCCGGAGCGCGCCCGAGCAGCGAGTCGGCGGCCAACACCCGGATGTGCCGCATGAGCGTGGCGGTGTCGATCGCCGCCAGCGCCTCGGCGGGCACCGGCGCCTTGATCGGATCAGTGAAGCACGCCGCAGTCAGCGCCGCAGAAGCGACCAGTGCGAAATGACCAATTGATCTGTTCATGAATCGCAAACCTCGCATATCGATGATTGGATCAGGACCCCAGCGCCATCTGCCATCTGCCCTCTGCCCTCTGCCCTCTGCCATCTGCCATCCGCCGTCCGCCGTCCGCCGTCCGCCGTCACGCCTTAAACGCATTCATCCCCGTCTCCGCCATCCCGATCACCAGCGAATGCACGTCGTGCGTTCCCTCGTACGTGTACACGCTCTCGAGGTTGGCCATGTGACGCATCGCGTGGTACTCGGCCAGAATGCCGTTGGCGCCGAGCAACCGGCGCGCCTCGCGCGCGATGTCGGTGGCCACGCTGACGTTGTTACGCTTGGCGAGGCTCACCTGCTGGGGCGTGTACGTCCCCGCGTCCTTCATCCGCCCCAGGTGCAACGCCAGCAACTGTCCCTTCACCAGCTCGGTGAGCATGTCGGCCAGCCGCACCTGCTGAATCTGGAAGCCGCCGATCGGCCGGTCGAACATCACCCGCGTCTTCGCGTAGGCGAGCGCTTCCTCGTAGCAGGCCATCGCCGCCCCCATCGCCCCCCACGCAATACCGTACCGCGCCTGCGTCAGGCACATGAGCGGACTCTTGAGCCCGGCCGATTTCGGGAGGATGGCATCGGACGGCAGGTGCACATCGCTGAACACCAGTTCGCTCGTCACCGAGGCCCGCAGCGACAACTTCCCCTTGGTCTCCTTGATCGCGTACCCCGGCGCGCCGGTCGGCACCAGGAAGCCGCGCACGCTGTGGCCGTCGTCGTCGCCATCTTCGGTCTTGGCCCACACCACGCCCACGTGCGACAGCGAGCCGTTGGTGATCCACATCTTGGCGCCATTCAGCACCCACGTGCCGTCCGGCTGCTGCCGCGCCCGGGTGATCATCCCCGCCGGGTTGGAGCCATAGTCGGGTTCGGTGAGGCCAAAACAGCCGATCGCCTCGCCGGTCGCCATCTTCGGCAGCCAGTGGCGCTTCTGCGCGTCGCTGCCGAAGGTGAAGATCGGATACATCACCAGCGCGCCCTGCACCGATGCGAACGACCGAATGCCCGAGTCGCCCCGTTCGAGTTCCTGGTTGATCAGCCCGTACGCCACGTTGCTCAGCCCCGCGCAGCCGTACTCCTCGGGCAGGTTGGCGCCGAAGTACCCCAGCGCCCCCATCTCGGGGACCAGCTCCACCGGAAACCGCCCCTCGACGTAGCACGACCCGATGATCGGCAGCACCTTGTCGTTCACGAAGGCGCGCACGGAGTCGCGAATGGCGCGCTCTTCCTCGGTCAGGGCGGCGTCGATGTTGTACAGGTCGCCCGTGCGAGGCTTCAGCGCGGGCGAGGCGAGGAACGTTTCAGTCATCACAGGGACCGTCGTTCGAGTGCGGGGTACGCGCTAATAGTAACGAATTCCCCGCCGCGCACGGCAACTTCCTCCACCAAGCCGCCGCGCGCGCGAATCCGCCGCACGCCGGCCCGGAAACACCCGCCTACGCGTGCGCCTCCGCCTGCGGCCGCTCGAACAACAGCGCCACCGACACCTTCACCATCAGCGTGAACAGCAGGAACCCCACGCCGAACACCCCGGCCGCCACCCGCAGCTCGATCGCACTCGGCACGTACGCGTACACCTGCCCCAGCTGGTCGGGCGTGAAGCCCGGAATGATCAGCGCGATCCCCTTCTCGATGTACACCGACGCGTAGATCAGCACGCAACCGATGTTCATCGTGATGAAGTTCTGGCGCGTCTTCGGGATCAAGAAGAGGAAGAACGAGATGACGGCGAACGCGAGCGACATCCAGGCGTACAGCGCGATCGGCGACGGCTTGCCGTGCAGCCCGGCAAACAGGTACTCGTAATGCACCAGGTGGTTCGTGTTCGAGTAATACTCCTTGAACACCTCGGCGCCGAACAGGAACAGGTTGAAGCCCATCGCGTACGCCATCAGCTCGGCTACCTTGTGGATCGCCTCGTCCTTGATCTCGAACGCCGACACCTTGCGCAGGATCTGGAACAGAATCAGCAGCAGCGCCGGCCCCGAGCAGAACGCCGACGCGATGAACCGCGGCGCGAGGATCGCGCTGTTCCAGTACGGCCGGCTCGCCATGCCATTGTACAGGAAGGCCGTCACCGTGTGGATGCTGATCGCCATCGGGATCGAGAAGATGACGAGCGGCCAGACGAACTTCTTGCTGTAGTGGATCCCGTGATACGCGCAGTACACGAGATAACTCGCCACCGTCAGGTTCACCGCGAGGTAGATGTTCAGCACGATCGAGTCCCACGCCATGATCGACCGCGGCAGGTTCATGTGCCCGATGCCGGGAATCAGGTGCCAGAACCGGTCGGGACGCCCCATGTCGACGAGCACGAACAGCAGGCACATCACGATCGCCGACACCGCGAGCAGCTCGCCGAACAGCGCGACTTCCTTGATCGGCTTCCAGTCGTACACGTAGGCCGGGACGACCAGCAGCACCGCCGCCGCCGCCACCCCGACGAGGAACGTGAAGTTGCCGATGTAGAAGCCCCACGACACCGAATCGCGCATGTTGGTGCTGATCAGGCCGTGCTGGTACTGGTGCGCGTACGCGAACCCCGCCTGGACGATGAAGACGACCAGCAGGAGCAGCCAGGCATAGTACAGCTTGTTCCCGCCGAGGAGCGCCAGGCGCGCGGTGCCCGTCACGAAGCTGCCGACCTTCCTGAAGATGTTCATGACGGTCTCCTCACAGCCCGTAGTAGTAGAAGAACTTGGGCTGCGTATTCAGCTCGTCCTTCAGGATGAGCACGCGCTTGTTCTCGATGATGTAGCGGATCTCGCTCTCCGGGTCGAGCAGGTTGCCGAACTTCCGCGCCCCCACCGGACAGACCTCCACGCACTTCGGATACAACCCCTTCCGCGTCCGCTGCAGGCAGAACGAACACTTCTCCACCACGCCGCGCTGGCGCGGACGGTTGCCGAGGTATTCCGTGTTCGGGTTGAGTTCGTTGGCCGGAATCTTGGGCGTCCCCCAGTTGAAGTGACGCGCCCCGTACGGACAGGCCGAGATGCAGCACCGGCACCCGATGCACCAGTCGTAGTCGATCACCACGATGCCGTCCGGCTCCTTCCACGTCGCCTGCACCGGGCAGACCTTCACGCACGGCGGGTTCTCGCAGTGCTGGCACGCCACGGGCATGTAGAACTTGCCCGGCGCCGGCACCGTCTCGTGGTTGTAGAACGCATCGGCCCGCTGCAGGTCGACGCCCGTCTCCTTGTCCATCTCGAGCACCGTGATCCAGTGCGTCTGCGGATCGCGCGACTGGTTGTTCTCCTCCACGCAGCCGTACACGCAACGCCGACAGCCGATGCACCGCGACAGGTCGAGCGCGTAGCCGAACAGCACTCCCGGAATCGGCGGCGTGGCGCTCACCGTCACGGGCTTGCCGTACTGTTCCGAATACCGCTTCTCCAGCTGCGCGAGCCGGTCCTTCAGCTCCTCCGGCGTCAGATCCCGGAAGTGCTTCTGCACGAACTCGTCGTAGGCCTGCTTGTCGGCCGCGGAACACGCGCCGACCGTCGCCGCCGCCGCGAGCGCGAACAGGCTCATCACGAGGGCCTCGCGCCGCGTGTAGCCCTCCGCTGGCGCCTCCGGCACCGGCATCGGCGTGGCAGTCTGGTCACTCATCGGATGGCCTCCTGCCTGAGCGGTGGTGCCTTCGGCTTGAGCGGCTTGAAGTGCGGGGAATGCGGGCTGTGGCAGCTCGGGCACAGCAGGTACTGCTTGACGCCCGACCACGACCCCGTTCGCTTGCCGTGCTCGCCGTTCTTCCAGTTCCGCAGCGTCGGGCCGTGGCACTGCCCGCACAGCCGGTACGACTCGGTGAAGTCGATCAGCCGACCGTCGGCCAGGTGCAACTTGTCGCGATAGCGCGCGTCATGGCAATCGAGGCACCAGCGGTTCTTCTCGTCGTGATGCAGGACGATTTCCGCGTGAAACTCCACCGGGCGCGGCGTCCGGTCCACCTTGTCGGTGGGACTGTGGCACTGCGAGCAGGGAAAGATTCCGTCCGTAAACGGCGGCGGCGCCACCGCGAACAGCGCGCGCGTCGCCTGCTCACCGCTCGCCACCTTCTGCTCGCCGCCAGCCGCACTCTTCTCGCCGCCGGCCACGCCCGTTTCCGCGATCGCCGCGCCCCGCTCGTACCGGGGACCCGCCTCCTGCACCGGCCGGCATGCCGCGGTCAGCAGCAACGCCACCGATCCCCCTGCGACCGCAAGCCTGATTGATGTCATCCGCCTCATGCGTCCCCACCATAGATCGGTCGCGCGCCGAGGACCCGGCGCGCGAAGTTGCGACGAAGCCTGCGACTGTCCGCCGATATTTAGCACGCCGCGCACGCGAAACCCGTAGGGCAACTACCACCTTCTGAGCGGGTGGATACCCTATGCGACATCCGTAATCTGCCTGACACGCGGCCGCCCGAGCGCGCTCTAACTCATGAAGTTTCGCCGCCGTAGCGCTTTGCGCCCCTCGACGAAATTCGCCGGCACCCAGTCCTTCGCGTCCTCCTTCAGGAAACCGGCGTTGGGATCGTTCTTCCCCGCCTGCTTCAGCTTCTCGACGAGGTAGCGCGAATACAGATGGTCGAACACGCGCATGAAGTCGCCGAAATAGATGTCGGCCACGCGCGTGTTGCCGCGGATCACCACCATGTTCTCGTCGTTGGCGCACTGCGACGCGTCGCTGAAGTTCGCCGTGCCCGTGACCACCACGGGATCGGTGCCCAGCGGATCGACCAGCAGGAACTTGTCGTGGATGTACCGGTTCTTGTTGAAGCCGGTCAGCGTTTCGCCGATGAAGTTCTCCAGGTCCCCCGGCTCGTACTTCGCGCCGACGGCGATCACCGAGTTGCCGGCCTGGTCGATCTTCGTTTCGTCGGCCGCGTCGGGACTCTTGTCGAACACGGCGTAGCGCAGCGTCTCGCCGGGGTCGTCGAGCACGTCGAGGAAGATCTGGTCGAGGTTGAACGCGAAGGTCATGCAGACGATCTTGTTGGCGCGGCGCATCAGGTCGGCATACCACTCCAGCGTCGCCGGCTTCTTTTCCGCGTCGCGCGGGCTGAACAGCGTCAGCATCCGGTCGACCGGCGGCAGGGCGTCGCTCGCCGGCGTCGGTTCCACCTCGACATTGGCGTCCAGCAGCGCCTTGCGCGTCACGTCGGGCTCGGCTAGCGCATTCCAGTAGTCGAGAAAGCGCTGCGCCAGCGTCGTGTCCCACACGACGTGGCCGACGTTCGAGTGCCCGAAGATGCCGCCCGCCGAAATGTTCGTTGACCCCGTCCAGACGGCGATCGGCAGGCCCTTGTTAATGAGCACGATGAACTTGTTGTGCCGCACGCCGCCGCGAACTTTCTGCGGCTTGCAGAGGCCCTTGATGCCGGCCTTGGCGATCATCGCTTCGTTCGGCTTCTTGTACGACTGCGCCTCGTAACGGATGGCGACGTCGGCCCCCGCCTTGCGCGCCGCGCGAAACGCCTGGCCCACGGGGAGGTAGCGGAACTCGTAGAACATCGCGCGCAGCGTGTAATCAGCCGCGTCGGGGCAGGCCGCGCGGCCGATGAACCGGAGCAGCGCTTCGAACAATCCGCGCGAGAGCCACTGCATCTGCGGCGAGGCCGGCTTGGTCTCGTCTGGCTTCTAACCTTTGAACTTGCGGGCATAGGCCTGCGACCCCGCCACGCCGCGGTTGAAGTAGACCTCGTGCGCGCTTGGCGCGCCGACGCCACTCGCGCTGCTGGCGCCGTCTTCCAGTTCGGTCGTGATTTCCACCATCGTCGCCGACGCGTCGTCGAGCTGGACGTTCCTCGGCGTACCGTAGACCGGAACCACGCGGTATTGGTACGTCGTGCCCGGCTTCGCCGAGTAGTCGCCCCACTGGAATGACTGCACCGGATGCTCCGACGTGGGCACCGGCGTGCCCGGCGGCAGCCCGTCATCCTTGTTCTTGAACCGCTTGATGCCGCGCAGAAAGTAACGCTCGACCACCTTCCCGCCGGCGAGTTCAGCTCGCTCGATCGCGAAGCCGAGCAGGCCGTCGCGCTTCGCGTCCTGTCCGGCAACGAAATCCCACGCGACCGTGACGACGTGCAGTCCGCCGATGGCGCGGACGGCGAGGACATTTCCGTTCACCAGTTGGCGCATGCTGCCCCCTACTCCGCCACCGGCAACCCGGCCTGCCGCCGCGCATCGCGCGCCGCCACTGCCTTCATGTCCTTCAGGCTCAGTACGTACGCCAGTACCGAATTCCAGAAGCCCGAGCCGCCGCTCGCCAGCAATCCGAGCGCAACCATGGCCGTGGCATTCGTCGACGGCAGCAGTTCGGCGGGAATCGCCGGCCGTGCGAGAAAGGCGGTGAGCACCCCGGCGCCGACGGCGAGCAGTTGGTTGCACGCGCACCGCAAATTCTCCCGCCACGCGATCGTGCTCTTCCCGTTCAGCGGTGGCACCACCCCCTTCACGATTTCGACGAGACGCTCCGTGGCCACGCTCAATGCGATGAGCAGGCCGATCATGGCCGACAGCTTGTCTGGATTCATGACGCTCTCCCGTGCGGTGGACGACGCAACGTGACCTGTCGCGGCGCAATTGCCGGAGAGCCGCGACGCATCCACGTAGCAGCGCCCGAGGATGCGCCGCAAGGCGGTTTGGTGCGCCGGGAGCGCGCCGCCCCGCTACCGGTCGTACCGCGGCACCGCGATCGCCCCTTCGTCGCTCAGCAGCTGCAGCACCAGCGGGTCCTTCAGCACCGACTCGTACGACCGCCGCACGCCGTCGACGATCATCCACCGGCGCACCGGCCGGATGCCATGGCTGTAGTCCACCCACCAGTCGACGTGGCCGGCGTACAGTGGCTGAATGGGTTCGCCGCGCATGTAATGCCACCCGTAGATCGCCACGCGGTTGGGCTTCTCCTGCAGCTTGTTGGTCACCACGACATCCTTCTTGATGCCCGCGACAAACGCGGGGCGCGCCGTGCCGGCCAGTTGCTCCTCGATGATGCGGTGGTGCAACAGGAAGGTGCGCGTCGAATCGCGGGCCTGCGTGAGCGGACGCGGCTCCACGTGCACGGTGGCCGCCGCCCAGATGTCGTTCACCATCTTGCGCGTCGGTAGCACGAAGCCGAACGCGTCGCAAAACGCCTGCGCCGTGTACGGCATCATCGGCATGCGCACGAAATCGGAATCCGACCCGATGGCCAGGTAGTCGGGCATGACCTCGTAGGCGATCGTGTGCGCCACGCTGTCGGGGCCGACGGCAGGCACGGTGACCGGGCGCAGCGTGCGCAGGAACGACGGCACGTTGCCGGCCAGCAGTTCGCGCAGCGTCGCCGCCTCGCGCTGCTCGCGCGGCAAATCCGCCACCGACGCGATGTACGCGCTGCCGGTCAGCGCGCCGGCCGCGCGCGCCGGAATGTCCGCTGGCGTGGCACTCGGCAGCGTCACCCCCGTGTCGACAAACTGCGTGTACGCGCGCACCGGCTTCAGCACCGACGCGCCACGCTCGTACTCCGCGCGACCCACGAGCATGGCGTGCAGGTAGCCGTTCATCTCGCCGATCATCGCCGTGTGCAGAATCTTGTTCTCGCCATTCGGGTGCAGCAGGAAGTCCACCTGCGGCGCGCGGTACCTGATGAAGTCGCCGAGCGTGTCCCGGGTGAACGTCACCGACTTCGACAGGTGCCGGATCATGCGATCGGACGCGCGCCAGGTGCCCCCGGAATCGGACACGACCTTCTTGCCGTCGAGCATGATCTCGCGGTCGTCGTACGCCAGCACCACCAGCCGGTGGCGCGCATCGCGGCGCAGCCACGCCACCATCTTGTCGCCATGGCTCGGCTCGAAATTGTAGTTGGCGTCGAGAAAGGCGATGCGCTCGATCCAATCGGGAATCGCGTCCTGTCCGTCGATGAACCCGAAGTCGAACGACCCGCCGCCACTGTGCCCCGTGAGCGTGACGGCGAGCTGCGGCGCGTTGCCAAGCGCGGCGCGCAGCTGGTCGACGATGGCAACGATGCGCGCGTTGGCGCGCGGGTAGCCGAGCTTGGCACGCCACGCCGGCCAGCTCTTCGTGTCGGCTTCGAGGTAGACGACGACGGCCTGCGGGAGTCCCATCGTGCGCAGCGCCCGCGTCTGCGCCGCGATCTGCTGGATGTCGTATCGCCAGCCGATGCCCGCTCCGAGCGTGCGCCCCATGGTTTCGGCGGTCGTGTTGCCGTTGGGGAGGGCGTACAGGATGAGGTCGACGCGCTTGCCCGGATCGAGGCGCGCCGGCGCGACGATGGTCGCGGTGACGCCGGGATACAACTCGAGCACGCGGATGCGCTCGGCGTCGCCGCCGGATGGCACTCGGCCTGCCGTACCACGACCGATGTGTGGTGTGGCGCAGCCGCCGAGCAATGCCAGCAAGGCGAACGCGGCAACTCGGCCGGTGCGGCGCGTCTGGATTCCGGCGCGCGCGCACCGGCCATCAAGGATAGTCATGTCGGGATGCCCCGTGCGCTACTTGCCGATCTTGTTCTCCCCGCCGCCGAGTGCCGTCGCCGGCGCGGCATTCTCCGCCACGCCCGGCTCCGTGTCGTACAGCACCGAGCCCGTAGCGAGGTTCCATATCTTGAAGCGCACACGGTCGATCCTGTCGCCGGCCATCTTGCCGTCGCGGACGATCGCCAGGAACCCGACCTGCGGACCGCCGTCGATGCTCCCCGTGCCGCGCACCGTCGCGACGGCACCCGTCACCACGAGATAGTCGACGCTGCCACCGCGGAAGTGCAATCCCGTGGTCTTGTTGTCGAGGTCGAACTTGCCGGTCGGCAGGTTGACGTCATACGCGGCGTTCGCTGTGATCATCACCTTGTTCTTGTCCTTGCCCGACGTCGGCGCCGAGAACGACGGGTCGTAGAACCAGCCGTCGCTCCGCATCGACGAAGATGGGTCATAGACGACGAGACCGGCCGTGTTGGCTGCGGCCGTAGCGCCATCCTTGTCGCTGACCGTTGCGCTCAACGTATAGAAGCCAGCGGCCGCATACGCATGACTGAGCGTGGCCGTCAGCGCGAGTCCCGCATCGACGGTTGAACTCGTGCCATCGCCCCAGTTGATGGTCAGCGCATGCGTGTCCTCGACGCCGAGGTCGCTGAACCCCACCGTGACCGTGGCCGACGAGCCGCGCGACAGCGGTGCGGTGGGCGCGGTGAACGACGTCACCACCGGCGCGGCATTGGTCACCGTCGTGACGCCCGCGTACTCCGTGTACCCCCCGTCCTTGTCGAGCACCTTGCCGCGCACGGCGCGCGTGCCGTTGTCGATGGTGGCGCAGCTCGCCGACGCGCTGCTGCCGAACGCGCGGTAGCCGCTGCCGTCGCCGCAATCGAACGCGAAGCTCAGCGTCGCCGCATCCACCGGCGACGCATCCGTGGCGCCCACGAACGAGAGCGTGAAGCTGCTCCCTTCCACCAGCGTCGCGGGCACGATGAACGTCGCGGTCGGCGCAACGTTGGCCACGTTGACGGTCGCATCGTAAGCGGACTGCGCGCCGTCCTTGTCGCGCACCACCGCGTGCACGGTGTATGCCCCGTTGTCCGCCGGCGTGCACGTTGCCGAGGCGCTCGCGCCAAACGCGCCCAGGCCGCTGCCGCAGTCGAACGCATAGATGAGCTGCAACTGGTCGATCGTTCCGGCGTCCGTGGCGTTGGTCAGCGCCAGCGTGAACGGAGAGCCTTCGTTCCCCGTCGCCGGTGCCGACATCGTCGCCGTCGGCGCGACGTTCGCAATCGCCACCACCTGCGTGGCCGACGACGTGGCGCCCTGCGCATCGGTCACCGTCAGCGTCACGGTGTACGTGCCGTTATCGGCGTAGCGGTGCGCAACGTCGGCCCCCGTTGACTCGGCGCCGTCGCCGAAGCTCCAGTGATACGTCAGCACGTCGCCCACGTCGGGGTCGGTCGACGTCAGGCCGCTGAACGCGATCGACTGGCCTTCATCGGCCTGCCATCCGTTGCCGCTGATGCCGCTCGTCAGCCGCGCGGTCGGCGCGCAGTTCCGCCCTTCCACTCGGCACTCCACATCGTCGGCGAGCAGCTCCAGGAAATTGTACCCCGTCGCCTGCTCGATGCTGGCCACGCTCGTCAGGTACGTCTTCCAGTCCGTGCCGCGAATGCCCGCCACGTTCGGCATGTTCACGGCCATCACGGTCGTGTTCGGCGGCAGCGTGCCATCGGTGTTCATCCCCGTTCCCGCCGGCGTGATGATGGCAATTTTCCACGTCGAATTCGGAATCCAGATCTTCCCGAGGTTCTGCAGACTGCCGAGTCCCGTGCCGTTGGCGAAGATGCCACCGGCAATGATGTAGGCCTCGCGCGAGCCATTGAGTGCCGACACCGAGTCGCGCAGTGCGCTCTCGAGTACCTCCCACGGCCCCTGGTTCAGGTCGGGCAGTTGCGGCAGGAAGTTGCTGAGGAAGAACGTGGTGTTGTTGTCCGCCTCGCTCGCCGTCCAGTCGGCCGACGGCGCCATGTGGCCGCGGTCGTACGTCGAGCCGCTCACCCAGTCGGCCGTCGTGTACGCGGTGAGCCCGGCGTTGCTGAGCACCGTATCGGCGCTGTAGCAGGTCCCCGGGCAGCGGCCGTTGCTGCCGACGTGCGACGCATCGAGGTTCCAGCTCACCCAGTTCGCGCCCCCTCGGCGCGCATTGTACGACACCGTGTACTGCGGGCGGCGAATCAGGAAGTCGTCGCTCGGGTCCGCATCGTGCGGCTCGCCGAACTCGGTGTTGTGGCCCAGTCGAATGCCCGTCGAGCCCGCGGCGAGATAGACCGTCATGTCCACGGTGCCCGTGGCGCCGTCCGGTGCGGTGGCGACGAGTTGCGCCGAGCCCAGGCTCTTCGCCGTCACGACGCCCTTGGCATCGACCGTGATGATCGACGGGTTGGACGTGGACCAGACGACCGACGTCACCGGCGCTCCGGAGGCGTCGGTGCCGCCGTAGAAGAACTGCGTCTGCATGCCGAGCGCGAGTTCGGTCTTGCCGCTGGTGACCGTCACCGAGCCTTGCGCGCCGAGCGGCAGCGCCGGGTTGCAGGCGCCGAACGTGTTGGCGCGCGGACCGAACCAGACGCCGTTGCCGGCGCGCTGAATCGACTTTCCGGCCGTCGGGGTCACGGCCTCACTCACGTTGGTGGCGGTCGATGTCAGGCCGGCGGCCGGACCGCTCGCCGCCGTGAACGTGCCATCATACGACGTGAGCTCGGTGATCTGTCCCTGCGCGTTCATGAGGGCCCATCCATCGGACGGGCCGTTCTGGAGACCGCCGACGGGCAGCGGGAAGACCAGCACGCCGCGCGCGCCGCAGGTTGCCGGAATGGTGCCCGACAGCGCCACCGTGTTGTAGACGCCCAGCGTCGATGACCCCGGCGAGCCGTTGTAGAGCACGAGGCTCCAACCGTTCAGCACCGTGTTGGCGTCGCCTTCGATCTCGATGGCTTCGCCCACGTCGGTGCCGACGTTGTCGTAGTGCACCTCCGACACGAACGTCGTGCTCGGCACCAGTACGGCGCCGCCGAAGACCGTCATGCCAGAAGTGGCGGATTGGGTGACGCTGTTCGACGTGGCCGACACCGTGATGGTGATCGGCCCGCCCGGTGCCAGTCCCTTGATCGTGGCCGTGCTGCCGGTGGTCGAGAGCACCTGCACGGCAAGCGGATCGGCCGATGACCAGACGAAGGTGGCGTTCGGGTCGGAAATCACCTGGTTGGTGGCATCCTGCAGCGCGGCGCTCAGGGTGACGGTCAGGCCGAAGGCCACCGACGTGCCGCCGGTAACGACGATGTGATCGAGCGGCCCGATGGTCGGCGGCACCACGGTGCAGGGCGCCAATGCCGTGCTCGAGTTCCTGGGGGCGGGCGCGACGGTGGTGAAGTCGGCCGAGTTGTTGTTGGTATCGGTGCAGCCGTGGTCGGCGCGGAGGGAGGCGGTGGTATTGCTGATCGTCGGCGCCGGCGCCGTGCCTTCGAAGAAGTTGGCGCCTCCGAAGCCGACCAGATCGATGATGTGGCCGAGTTGCGTGGACGTGCAGGGGATCGAGCCGCCGTTGCAGCCAAGCCCTGCGGACTGATCGGCGAGTGCGACCTTGCCGGTTGTCCCGGACATGTTGATCGACGTCCCGCTCGCGTCGGCGGTCGGCAGCGGCACACCATTCGAGGTGCTACCGGCCAGCTTCACCAGGTAGTACTGCCCCGGAGCGATGGAACCCGACAGCGCCTGGGCTGCAAAGGCGCCGACCCCGGTCGCACTCGCGTACTGCACCGACCATGTTGACAGGCTCTGCGAGGCCGTCCCCGCATTGAACAATTCGACGAAGTCGTTCTGCAATGGCGCGCCGCTGTTGCCGCCGCCGCCGTAGACCTGGCTGATGACGACCTTCGGGACACCAACCTCGTTGACGCTGCCATGACTTGGCAGTGCCACCACCGCAGGTTCAAACGGTCGCGGTGCAGTCAGCCGATTGGCGTCGCAGGCAATGAGGAGCAGGGCGAGTGCGACGGTGCGCAGCGAACGGACGGGGAAGGCACGCATGGCGGCGGGGGGCAAGGGTGGGGAGCGTCCTGGCGGGACGCGCTCGGCGTCGTGGCGACGCGGAGCCAATTATCGTTGTGCGAGAAGGTAGAGATGCGGTCGCTGGTGTGCAATCACGTGCGCTTCGCGCCCGCGTGGCGTCGGGTGGTGGGTGCGTGGGTGGGTGGGTGCGTGGGTGCGTGGGTGCATTGCTTTCACATGGGGCGCACGCCGCGGCGTTCGTCTTCTCCATGGCTCCACGTTCGCGCCGCGTCCGTTCGATCGGGGACTTGACAGCGTCGAATAACTATGTTACATTGTAGTATATATTGTGCTGACCCCATCGCCGGTAGGCCTTGAGGACAGAACCCCTTACCTCGGCCCATCAGGAATGAATACTTGTCACTCTATTTCATCGAAACGGGAGTCTTTACCCGTCGCCTTCAGCAGCTTGAACTGGAATCGGAACTGAGGAATCTCCAAAACGAACTCGCTGCGAACCCGCTTGTGGGTGACTTGGAGCGTGGGACAGGCGGCCTTCGGAAAGTTCGGATGGCTGACCCGAGCAGAAACAAGGGGAAGCGTGGTGGTGCGAGAGTCCACTATTTGTACGTGCCCGAGCGGAAGGTGATTTACCTGATCTTTGTGTACGGCAAGAACGATCAGGTTTCGCTGAGCAGTGAGGAGAAGAAGAAACTGAAGGCGGTCGCGGAGAAGATCCGGACGGGATCTCCGTGATGCCTCCGTTTCCAAAGTTTATCAGATGATCAGAGGGGTGCTTGGATGCCCCTCATTATGATGCCAACAATACAAAGGCAAGAAATGAAGAAGGAACTGTTCGCCGAACTGATGGAGTCGATGGGCGAGGCTCACCAGCATGCTCGAGGCAAGAGGGAGCTCCGAACGACGGAACTTCCGAATGCTCCGGCGTCAATTTCGGCAGGCGAGATCCGCAGGATGCGGGATGCGCTCAATTCCTCGCAGGCGGTCTTTGCGCGTTTCCTGAATGTGAGCACGCAATTGGTTCAAGCGTGGGAGGCGAATCGCCGTCGGCCTGACGGCGCTGCGCTACGACTCCTCGACGTGGGACTGCGTTATCCCGACATCGTGTTCACTTTGGCTGAACGCAAGGTGGGAGCGGTCCGGGAAGGCCGCCGAGCTGAAGGCGGCAAGGCAGCGGACCGGCGTGTCCGCGCGCGCGTCGCACGCGCCAAGTAGCGCTGTAGCCCTGACGCGCAGCAGGACGCGCTGCCCGAATCTCTTGCAGCGTTCATCCAGGGGTTCATCTACCGTCGCGCTACCGAACCAAAGCGTAGAATGCGGAAGCTCGACCACCGCTTCGCGGCTCACGGCTCTGGTGGCGGGCACGGCCGCGGCAGCAGCCACTCCGCGAACGCGAGCGCGGCCTCTGCCTTCGGAAGACACTTTAGTGCGCGGCGCACCAGGATGTCGGCACGCGAGTCGTCTTGACGTTATGACGTTTTAGTGTCATTCTTCCCTCATGCCCGCCACCAAACGCGCCACCGTGTATTTCGAGGCGCCGATCCATCGCGCCTTGCGCCTGAAGTCCGCCGAGACGGATGAGAGTCTCTCGGCCCTCGTCAATGCCGCCGTGCGGCAGAGCCTGTCCGAGGATGCCGACGACCTGGCGGCATTCCGCGATCGTGCCCGTGAGCCGCGCGTGACGTTCGAATCGGTCGTCCGCGATCTGAAGAAGCGTGGCAAGCTATAGCGTCCTGATGACCAGGTCGGCCGCGAAGGAGCTCGAGCGCGTGCCGACGAAGGACCGCCACCGGATCGTGGCGAAGATTGCCGCCCTCGCCGACGATCCGCGGCCCGTGGGCTGCGAGAAGCTGAGCGGCGACGAGAAGTACCGCCTGCGGCAAGGCGACTATCGCATCCTGTACGAGATCCGGGACGCGGAGCTGATCGTGACCGTCGTCCGCATCGGGAACAGGCGAGAGGTCTATCGACGGTAACTGGAGCGGACGGGGCCTTCGTTCCGTGCGTTCAACTACCGTCGCGCGGCCGGACCAATTGGTGGTGGCGAGCGGTACGTGGACGTTTCCCAGGGCTGTGCGTGACGTTCGCCGCCAGGCCGCAGCTCACGGCTCTGGTGGCGGGCACGGCTGCGGCAGCAGCCACTCCGCGAGCGCGAGCGCGGCCTCTGCCTCCGACGGCTTGATGTCACGCTTCAACATCGACCAGCTGTCGCGCCTGGCAATGGCATCGTGTGCCTCTTTGGCCGCCAGATACTTGGCCGTGTCCACTTTGGTGTTGAAACGCATTCCCAACGGAGGCCTCGATTCGAAGAACGATACCCAGACCGATTCATGGGCGTTGATAGGTCCGGAAAACGTGTCCTCGACTTGGGTGATCCGTCCGGCCCGGTTGACGGTCAGCGTGATTTCACGTGAGGGCAACGACTCCGCCGCCGGCGTGTCGATCGCGTAGCTGCGCGTGACAGAGGTCAGTGTGCCAATGCTGTTCCTGTGTACCGACTTGATGCGGCACGTGATGCGACTGCCGACCGGTGGCGTCAGCAGTTCGTATGTACGCGCGGATTGCGCATCGACGGGCGCCCGCACCAGGCACAGCGCGAGGATCACACCCGTGAGGCGAAGCCATAGCGATTTCGTCAGCAGCAACGGGTCAGTCTGTCCTACCATGCGAACATCTGATGCAACACGCCCAGCACTTTGCGCAGTGTCGGTTCGGTCAGCGTGCCAAGGCGCTTCGTCAGCCGTTCCTGGTCCACCGTGCGAACCTGGTCCAGCACCACATCGCCATCCTTCCCAGCGAACCGGCACGGCACTCGGAACGGATATGGATGCCCGCCGGTCGTGAGCGGGGCGACAATGAAGGTCGCCAGGTGCGCGTTCAGTTCATCGGGGGAGACGACCACACAGGGACGCGTCTTCCGAATCTCGCTCCCTCGCGTCGGATTCAGCTGGACGAGATAGACGTCGCCCCGTCGCGGCTGGCGCGCTACCGCCATTCCCACTCCTCAGCGTCGAAGCGCGTCGCGGTGCCTGTATCCAGAAGGCCTTCTCCAGTCGCGGCGAGGTGAACGGCAGCTTCCGCCCACCCCGCACGCACCCGTCGCGATGCGCGAACCACGAGCGCGCCACGTTCTGCCCGCATCTCCACTTCGTCCTCGAAGCCCAGTTGCTCGATAAGCGGCTTCGCGAGCCGCAAGCCGCGTGAGTTGCCGATGCGCACGAGACGGGCCTTCATGGATACCTCCGATAGGTGATTACAATGTAATCACATCTATCTGGACCCCGCAAGCCAGCAAGGAAAATGAATCCTGGATCATTGGAACCGTCCATCGCTGGATGCCGTCACCGCTTCCCGATGAACTCCGGACGCACGGTGAGGATGATCGGCCGGCCGATGCGGGGCGACGCACCGGGCATGGCCACGGTGCTGGTGTCGCCGGCCTTGCGATCATAGAAGCGCGGCGACGCGGACCCGAGCACCACGATCTGGCCGACGGGCACGCTCAGTCGTGTCGAGAACAGCGGCTGATTGCCAAACAGCGTTATCATGATTGGCTGACTCATCGACATGGCAAGACGGATCATCCCGGAGGCATCGTCCGAGCTCATCACGGTCCCCTCGACCGCATACGAGGCGCCTTCCCCACCAAGACTGAGACTGAACTCATGCTCCTCTTCCGATTTCGCGATCCCTTCGCCGATCAGGCGATAGCCGGGATACCGGAACAATTCGTGGAGCGACGCTTCCACTTCAGCGATTCGCGGATCCTTCCTGGAGTCCTCCACGGCCTCGATGATCTGGAAGCGGAGGAGCACGCTGCGGGGAGTGCGGTCGAAGATGGCGAGGAGGCTGTCCACGGTCTTCAGCTCTCGCGGCGTGCCGCGAATCGTGATCGCCTGGACGTCGCTGCCGGTCTCGAAGGCGCCGGACGACGCGGACTGCAGGTACGGCGACAACAGCTTCGCCGCATCCTTCACGGCGAGTCGCTTGAGCGTGAAGGTGCGAACAGGAATTGGTTCCCGAGCTGGCTGCGCACTCGCGACAGCCGAGAGGAGCACCGTGGCGGCCATGGCACGCCGGACAAAACGGATCATAGGACGATCTCCAGGAAGGGTCAGTAGAACCAGACGACGGTGATATTCGGATTGCGCGGATGGAGCACTACGCCGTGACGCACAGGGGAAGCGCCCTCAGCCGAACCGGCGTCCGCGGCGGACGCATCCGCCTCGATCGCCAAAGGGACGGGCAGGGCAGACTTGGCCACGAGCGGCCCGGCCACCTCGACTCTCAGCGGCATCGCCTTGCTCGCCCCTTCGGCCCTGATCGGCGTGAACGCAGTAGCTGCTACACGCCGCTGTACCGGAAGGACGCCGATGGTGGAGCGCACTCTTGTCGCGGCCGGGCGTGCCGATGCGGGGACAGCCGGACGTGGCTCGACGACTGCCACCGTCGCACCCGGTACTGCGTGCACCACGACAGCGGACGGTCCGTGTGAGGCCGCGAAGTAGATGAGGGCAATCGCCGCGGCCACAAGCGAAATCGGCAGCAGCACGATGACGCGACGGCGTGGCGCCAGGCGGACAGCAGAGGGTTCCGGCAGCGGATGCGCGGCCAGCGCCGCGGCCACCTGTGTCGTCGATAGCCGCAACCGGTTGGCGACCGCGCGGCAGCGCGCACACTCCGTCAGATGACTTCCCAGCGGCGACGCCGCGTTGAACGCGAACGCCGCGAGGTCGGCATCGAGGAGCATGGCAAGCGCGTCGTCGCATCTCACGGCAGGTAGTCCTCCAGCAAGGTCGGGTACTGCGCCAGCATCTTCAGGCGCATCGTGCGACGGGCCTGCATCAGCAACACGCGCACGGTGGACGGCTTGATCCCCAGTCGTTCAGCCACGACGCCTGCGGCCATGCCATTCAGGTCGATCATTTCAAACACGGCCTGCTGTCGCGTCGAGAGCGCATCGAGGAACGTTCTCACCAGGGGTTCGAGCGGTGCCGCGCCCTCGTGCCCGGCCTCGGCGACGCCGAGTGCTTCAACGCTCTCCACGGTCTGGTCGGCGGCATCCAGCAGCAGTTGCCGTCGTCGGTCCCGCCGCTGGCGGTCCAGCACCACATTTCGGGTAACGCGATACAGCCAACTGCTGAACCGCCCCTGCGCCGTGTAGTCGCCGACTCGTTGCTGCAGGCGAAGCAGCACGAGCTGCGCGACATCCTCGGCTTCATCGCGGTCGCCGGTGGCGGTCCGGGCCCACCGGACGACCATCCCGCGTACTGCGATCGCGAGCCGTTCGAACGCGTGTCCGTCCGTGCGGGCCTGGCGCGCAAGGACGACCAGATCGTCGTCGCTTGGGTCCTCCGGGTCAGGGAGCAGGGCGGTCACAGGTTATAGACGTCGCGGGGAGGCGGGGCGCTTATGGGCTGGGGTGCGCGGCCTGGTCCGGCGGATATCGGCTTAGCCTTCCGCGCTCCGCGGCCAGTGAGCTGGCGAACGACGCACGTGTACGACCGCGAGCACCGTGATGGTGTTCGGACCCTCAACGAAGAACACGCCGTACGGAAAGCGGCGAAGGAGTACGCGGCGAATCGGGCCGCGGACCGTCCGGAACAGCCCGGGCTGACGTGCGATCGCGGCAAACGCCGCGTCCACAGCGCGCAGATACTCGCTACCGAGTCCCCCGCGCTGATTCTCGTACCAACCAAAAGCCGCGTCCATTTCGGACGCGGCGGTGGGACGGACGATGATCTGCCGGCTCGCCTCGCTCATTGCGAAGCGCCGAGGGTTCCGTCCACGATACGTTTGCGGACTTCGTCCCATGACAAGCCGGCTTCGGGGTGCACCTCGGCGTCGCCAAGCCGTCGGTCGAGTTCTGCAGCGAGCGCCGGTGACATCGGAAAAGCGTCATCCGGAGCCTCCAAGGCTATGGAGTCCCAGAGATCCTCGACCAGTTGGAGGCGCTCGGCGACGCTCAACTGGCGCAGAGCATTCAGGTCTACCGCAGGATGGGCCATGGGTCTAATCTGCCTCGACAGCTGCCGAGAAGGCAAGCGCACTCGCGCGGATTGCGCACGACGCACTCTCAAGAGGGGCGTTGCTACAACCTCAACGACATGGCGTCACGCGGGGCCGCATCTACTCCAACTCCGGGATCTCATGAGGCGCGAGCAACACGCTCGTCGAACGGGCTTCGCCGGCCCGCCTGCTGATGAGGCGGTTCTTTTCAAGCGTCTTCAGGATCCCGTGAACGCTGGGCGCTGAACTCCCAAAGTAGTCCTGGATGTCCGCCTCCGCCGGCGCGCGACGATGCACGCGCGTATACGTGGCGATGAATGCCAGGTACTGCCCATGTCTCGGCGACACGTCGAGCCGACTGATGGCGGGGCGGAGCATATGCCAACCCGGGTCCGTCTCGCCCGCCAATCCCGCCTCGATGCGAGCAAAGGCCTGACCGAGGCGGTTCATCGCGACGACATTCTGAGCGCAGTTCGCCGTCTCCTCGAACGCGCGCAGAAAGCCGTTGATCTCCGTGGCGTCCACGTCGACGCTGACCAAAGGGCCGTGGACGCGCGCGTCGCGAAAGATGGTGTCGAACCCGGCGGCAGGCGCGGCATGGGCGAGCAGCATGTCACGCTCCTCGGCGGTCAGATGGACGGTCGCGACGTGCTGGCGGGCAGCATGTCGCTTGATGGGCGAGGATGACTTCCGAGGCTGCGTCATGTTGCGCGCTACGCGGTGAGCAGAAATGGCTCGCGAATGACTGTACTGCCGGCGAGGTCTTCTTCGGCCATGAGACGGTTGGCTTTCATCACCAGCCCTGCCGCCTCGCGCAAATTAGTTCGCGCTTCGACCATCGTCTCACCCTGGGGGCTGGCGCAGGGAGGCTCTTCGACGAACGCAACATACCCGCCTGCTGAAGCCGCTTTGAATACGGCAGTAAGTGCAAGCGTCATCGGGATGCTCCTCTGATGCCGCAATATGCATCGACTTCAGCCAGTGCGGCTATCAACGAGGCTGTAGAGATCTCCCGGAGTGATTGTGGCGCGTCGGCACGGATGGTGCAAGCAATCCGGTGCGCATCGTCGGCAGTCGCGGCATCGAGCGAACCTGCTGCGAGCATGTGACTCGAAGATCGCCCGTCTGCTGCAATCATCGTAGATGGCAGTCTCCGGCCGCTTGTTTTCTCAGCAGTCCCATTCGCGCTTGTCGATCGCACGAAGAATGATGCGGGCAACCCGCGCCAATCCTGAGCGCGCTCGTCAAGTGCAACGATCGCTAGACAGCATGACGGAGTGGGTCATGAGCCGCTCTTGCGCCGCTTCGCGCCAGCGGCTTTCCGGGCCGCCCGCGTGCGTCGTTCCACAACCACGCTGTCAGCCACGAACGCATCTTGGCATCGCTTGGCGAGCTTGCCTACCACAATCGCTGAAAGAGCGAAAAAAGGGCTCTCGCGGGCTGCCATGAGAGCAGCAAAGGTCTGCGACAACGAAATAGCGGTGTTCTGCCCCGGAATTGCTAGTCCGCGATTCGTCGATCCAGCCAGCATTGAGTCGCCAAGTCTAAACCGTTCTCCGAGGCCTATTATTATGTCGGCCAATAAATAGTTGACAATTCCTGCGGCCGGTGGTAGATTGATGTATGCCTCGACGCACTCATCGCGATGCGCGCACGCTGGCGCCGGCGGCGCAGGAAGAG